>Ga0209777_10005273_pt1 | contig 14976 bp, 12 predicted proteins | sample FrelakmetHBP12HB_FD_187147 | JGI IMG/M metagenome (GOLD analysis project Ga0209777, IMG submission 187147) | Freshwater lake sediment microbial communities from the University of Notre Dame, USA, for methane emissions studies -HBP12 HB (SPAdes)... | ecosystem: Environmental > Aquatic >... | reverse complement strand
TGTCGTTCTGGTAAGTTTTTACTCAATAATAGTTCTTTATAGTGGTTAAATATATCCCCATTGAGTTCACCACGTCTTACCATAGAGGTCATTATTTTAATAACGTTCTCGGTAGTACGTGGTAATTCTACATTTTTACCTCTCTCTTTGAATCGCAGGGGGTAATCATGACCAGAACCGGGGCCTCCTATTAATGAATCCCCCACATCAGCCACTGATACTATTTGTGATGAAAAATCGGGGGTTCCTTCGTGGGCTGGGTAGCCTTTACCAACATTCAACGCTTGTTCGTGATGCTCCATTGCGGTCTTGATAACATCTTCTGGGATGCCAAGAGCCTTCATTTTTTTAGCTGTTCGGTCTGGGTGGGTTTTTAAAACCCCAAATTCAGTATCTGTAAGAGGCGTTGTCTTACCGAGAATATCCTCCATACCACGTTTACCAATATCGTGCCCTAGAGCCGCTACTTTTGTACGTTGTACTTGCTCAGGTGTTAAGCCTAGCTGGTTTGCAAGATTCTCTGCTACATCTGTTACACCTGTTTGATGAACAATAGTCCCAGGATCTACTTTACTAGTCATTTCATTGACTCTAGTAAGTAACCTTTCTGCTTTATCAAAGGCAGCTTGCCGTTCTGGAGTAAATGGTTGATTTCTTCTTTCTACTTGGGGTACAATCTTAGCAGTAGGCTCTTCTTTAAGAAGAGATTTAGTGCCTTCTATTGGTATATCTGTAGCTGCTTTTGTACCTACGTCCATTAGAGACGTAGTGTGTAATCCTGCGTTTAAGTCACCTGTAATTTTTTCTGCTTTAGCGGCTTCCGCTACCTTGTCTGCTACACCTTCTGTATTAGCGACTACAGCAGCTTCTCCTTGTTTACCTACAACAATGCTTGAGGTATCATTAGCCTTATTATAGGCAGTATTAATTTTAGAGGGGTCGAAATCAGTAGGTACTCTACCAGTCATGTTAGGTACTATAGCTTGTTCAGTCTTAACCTCTTCGCCCACAGTTGAATGGGTTCCTGGGGCTACTTCTGATTTTAAAAGACTCTTAGCTCCATGCAGAGTATGCGCACCTACTGCCATTGAGCCACCAGCGAATGTTCCTAGAAGACCACTCATCATACCAGCAGCATTGGCACCTTCACCTATAGGTTTGTCCAACGCTATGTTCTCGGCAGCTATTTGCCCAGCCCCCATACCATAACCTAGACCAGCACCACCCAGTGCGCCAGCAGCTGTAGATCGAGCTACTTTAGCTGCGTTTATACCTACTTTTGTCATAGGCGTTGCTATTTTATAAGCAGCGTCTTCTGCTGTTTTTGCAAGAAGTGCGGTACTATATTTTTCTACTGCACCGGGTATTGCTGCTTCGGCTGCTATCCTAAGGGCCTCTAACTCTGCAAGTTTAGCCTCACCAGAGATTGCACCTAATATTTTACCCCCACCAAATACACCAGTGCCTGAAGTAGCCGCACCAACTAGTGCGCCACCGTATAAAGCTTTTCTCTGAGCCGCTTCGTCACCACCTTGCTGGGCAACATCATAAGCGGCACTACCACCTCCAGCTAATGCACCCGTACCAGCCATTAGGCCCATACCTACACCACCGACGACAGGGCCTAATCCACTTGTTAATATACTACCTAATGCGCCAGCAACCATGACTGGGTTACTAAGCAGCTTAACTCCTTCATGAGCTAGTCCTGTAGGGGTAATACCGTGAAAACCTGTATCATCATAAGTCATTTGACTTGTGGCTTTCTGAGTCTCAGGGCTAACTTGCGCTGCTTCAGCAGCAGCTTTTTGTCTATTAGCTTCTTCCTCTTTAGTCCAGTCACCTAGACCAAACCCAGTCAGACCATGCTGGACACCTGCCATACCTGTAGCCCAACTCTCAGCAGACTCGTGACCAATATCACCCATAGTTGTAGGGGCTGGGGGTGGAACGACTGGTTGTACTACGGGCTTAGGGGCTAAGTCTTCTGGAGTTAGAGGTTTGTAGCCTGACTCAGATTCTGTTGCATCAGTTCCTGATCTAGTCATACCTAAAGGAGTGCGGCTCATGGCCGCACGTTTAGCTAAATATTCAGTCTTTGAGAATGCCATTTGGGTCCTTTACTTTTCTTCTTTTGGTTGACGCATTGTACCACCAGATTGTAATCTTTGCAACTCTGCCTTTCGTTTTGCGCTCAACGGGTTGGTGCCATAAAAGCTACCGGGTTCTAAATAGTTACCTGCTGCATCTCTAGTTATACCCTGCTCAGTCATATAGGATTCCGCTATACCTGCGCGGTCGGCTTTTGCTTGAGCTAACTTATCTGCAGCTAAAGTTTTAGCTGTTGTGGCCTTGCCTTCCTCAAAAGTTTGTTTTCTTCTACTCATACCTTCTGCGCGTCCCGCACGTTCTTCTGCGCGTCCCGCACGGTTTTCTGTGGCTACATTACGAGCCTCTTCTTCCGCCATTTTCTGTGCATTTATATCACGTTCGCTCATTAAGTTCGCTTGAGCATGAGCAGTTCGTTCACGTTCTGACTGGGCACTAATATCTTGGCCCCTTAGTGCAGCTACGTCTTTTAGTGTGTTTTGGGCTGCATGTCTATGCGCCCCAGAAACTATTAAACCCCCAATACTTGAATCATCTACGTAATTAGCCCTAGATATTAGGTCATTAATTTGATCTTGGTAACTAGGATTGTTGTTTCGATAGTTTGGATCATTAGCTTTGTCCCACGCTTCACTAGCAGCGTGTCGTTCTGCAACAACACCTACGTCTCTAGCGCGATTAGCCAATTGCTCAGGAGTAGATGGAGTCATAGCTGACTTCATATAACCTACATCAGCACCAGGAGCCATATGGCCAGAGATATAATTACCATTACCTAGATCCACTGCACCTGCTGGTACAGATTTAGTCATACCACTAGTTGCAACCGTTGACGCTGCGGGGGTCATATCCCTGTAAGGTGTTTGTGGTGTAGCTGTTAGTTGGTTAAGTGGTGGTACATCAGGGCCTAATGTACCACCTGGTAAGTCTGGGGCCTTATATGCTGGAGCGGGTTGTTGTACTACAGGGGCTGCCATACCCCTAGTATTAACTGGGGTGGAAGTATCTGCAACATGTCCTCGTCCAGAGTATTGTGTAGGTTCATCAGGGCGTGGTACAAATGCAGGTATAGGTGTGTACATATTACCCCGGCTTGGGGGTAATTCTGGGGCATCAAGTGGCTGAGCCGCATGTATCACCCCGTCTTTGTTCTCAATAGGCTTACGTGTACCACCTACAGCTTCTACCATCTTGTTGAGTTTGTCTGTGCCATAATGACGTACTACGTCAGCGGGCATGATGAACTCACCATCAGATAACTTAGCATCTATGCTATCGGAAGTACCTGTGCCGGGGCCGCGCACCATGCCCCCAACAGCGAAGTTTTGGAGGGCGGGGTTAGATAAATATTCCATTGTAGTTCCTATTGTGAAGCAGATACGGATGTAGACATCACAGCGTTGAGTGACCCGATAGCAGCAGCGGCTACAGAAGCTGCAGCACTTGCTCCTGCGGATTTAGCTGATGCCCCCACCTGAGCCATACTAACACTAGCAGATGAGTTTTGTATTGCTAGTCTAGCATTAGTTTCATATTCTTTAAGTATAGCATCAGTCATAAGTTTTTGCAACTCTATTCCGACTTTATATTCTTCTATAGCGTTCATGAGTTCTTGGCCGTATATACTCTGGGCTAATTTCTTCACCTCAGCTTGAGCTGTGAACTTCTGCAGTGCAACATCGGTGCCAAACTTATACACATCTGCGCCAGCTTTGAATACTGCTACTTTAGAATCATTAACAGATTGTTGCGCTGTGATTTGCTTGATTTGAGTCTCTAAGTTCAGTTGATCTACATGCACTAAACTCTCAAACACTTTGAGCTTAGACATTTCGCCGTCTAATTTAGATTGATCACCAGACAAAGCTGCCCGGTACATATCAAAACCAGCTAATTGAGCTTTAATCTTATTACTAAATATATCAGATCGTATACCATACTCTTTGATTTTTAGTTCTTCAAGACCTGCTTTCCTAGTCACTGAGTCTATTAGAGCTGAGTATTTTTGGATGCTATTACCTTCAGCTTGCATCTGCGCTGTAATCTGCGAGATCTTAGCCATATCAAGATCTGTACGCGCTTTCTCTGCTTCTATCTCAATCTTATAACCATCAAATGCGGATAACGCGGCTTTTAGTTTGGAATTGTACTGAGTATCTACGACACCAAGAACTGAGAGGCGGAGTTCGCTGCGTTTGATATTATGGTCATAGATTGCCATTAACTTTTCCGCAACTTGCCCAGCGTAGTTTAATGATGTAGCCATGTTTACGCCTACACTCTGGGCGTACTGTACTGCTGCGTTTCTAACCGCTGTGATCTGTGTAGAGGCTAAATTCATACAGAACTGCGCGTGTTGTATCTCGGTCTTACGCCTTTCTATATAAATATCGGTTGCTTGGTTAGCGAGCGAAGAGGCACGGTCTAACTTAAGTGTAAATAATTTACAGGTTACAGTTCCTGGAGGTTCCATAAAACCATTACGGGAGAAGTCTGAGTAGATGTTTTGAGATTGTTTGTCATACTCATCAGTCGCTCTACCTTGAGCTCTAGTGAACATAGCAGCTTCGAACTGATCAGTTAGAACACTACCGTTGAAACCAGCGTTGATTTTATCCTGCAACCCAGTAACCCAAGTGGAATACTCAGGGGCGTATTTACTTACCCACGTAGATGTTTTATCATCAACAAACGCTTGCATGGTTGGGGCCATCTGCGCATAAGATGATTGAAACTGAGCAGCGTAATCTGTGGGGTTACTTAAGTCATCCATTGGTGGGGGGGCTACGTAGTTAGGTATTATCAGATCCGGTGGTGCAGTAATCGAGAATGTATGTAAATCAGGGAATACATAGTTACTTAACATCGGTGTGACTATAGCATCCATTTCAGCAACTAACACGTCTACATTTAGATTAGGGTTAGTTTCATCCAGGGTAGGTAGTGTTGTACTTGGTGTTGCGAAGTTAAATAACCCAGACGTATTTAAGGTAGGCTCTGTTCTAGTAGCAGGTATAGTTACTGAGTTTATCCCTTCTAATATGGGTGTGGTTGGTAAGACTGCGAGTGTTGGCTCATACACTGGGGTGGGAGTGACATCGAGACTAGGATGCGCATAAGCGGGCATTGCATAGTTCCCGATTTGTGATAACCCACCAATGCTGGGTGCATTAGTAGATACATTTGATAAGTCTGATACCGCTGAGGCTGCTAGACCTGAAAAGTTCTCAGCCCTTGCAACTTGGTCCATTATTATAGCGTTTATTAAGTCTGCTGCTGCCATATTATTTCACCGATCTTTGACGTAGAATGCACGTAGCTTCTAAGCCTTCTAGTTGTTGAATCCCATCGATTTTAAACTGCCAGTATCTGCCAGCTAACCCACGGGCTATTGCTACACGTCTGCCTTTGAAACTGCTTGGATAGACAGGTGCGGTTACACCATCGACGATGGGTGTTAAAGTAGTTAGTGTATCAGAGTTTAGATATACTTGCTCGATATTTTTTGAATTGAAGAAACCGAAGTCTGAGTCTTTTGTTGTAACAGATCCGTTAATAGGGATAGTTAAATCAGTAGTACCTTCCAGTAAATATAGACCATCGGCTTTAACACCGTAGGGTTTTCTATTGATCTGAATGATATTCATGAAAGGATAATTAGAATAAGTAGTCATTTCTTGCGTAGTAGTATTAAATATGTAGGCTACTTTATGCTCTGTATTTACATCGTCTTCATAGAAGTCAAGACTAAATACTGGCCCAGTTAATGCTGCAGAGCTATAGCTTAAGAAAGTATCAAGGAAGCCGCCCGTCATTGAGCCCCTTTCATCAATAGATCCAGTAGCAGATATATCAGTGAATATAAACCCTAAACTTCCTAAACCACGTTCGCCATAGGTATCAGTACCAAAGCCTGTGAATGCGAAAGACGGAGCGAGTAACGCAGCGTTTGCACCAGCTAGACCTAATATAGTTGACTCTATAAACGTTAGACTGGCAGCAGCATTCGCCGCTACGTTTACAAATGAATCTAGTGTAGTTGTTATGAATGGTAGAGTTGCAGAGATCGTTTCGGTTAGTGTGCCAGTGCTAGATAACGTAGGGGTATCAAACCCACCTGTAGCGTTCCAGCCACCTAGAGCTGATATAGAAGAGTCTACGAAGCCTAGATACGCGCCATCAAAAGTTTCGTGCCCAGCGGCTGAAAGACTTAGGGACGGGGCTGTTATTATAGCATAGCTATTAGCATAGGGTAAATCCCCCAAGATACCTAGCATTGGTGAAAAACTTGCTGATATGGCTGCGTAGGCAAATACAGATTGGGCATGATACCGCGATGTACCCAAGGCTACCATTGGTTTTAAATTCGCTGTATTTGATAGGGTATTCTCACCAGTTAAGCAGTGGGCAACTGCGCCCATCGATACAAAGGAAGCGGCTATGCCACTAGAGGCAGGGACTATTTGTCCTGTTCCGGCGAAAGCAGTCAACGAGGATAGGCTTGCACTTATCCCCGCATAAGTTGGGTAGCCGCTGGTTGCAAAAGCGACGAGTGGATTGAAACTAGCTGTGATTCCGGTCGCTACGTAGTAAGTAGCTGCAAGTGTAGCAGTGGCGGTAATAGCAGGGTAACCGCCAAAATCTTTATTGGCCTTGATGGTAGCCCCAGTAATTATAGCGGCTCTTACATGGACATCGTTTGATGTAGTATATCTACCACTAAAACCTATTGTACTTTGGGTTAAGATATCAGCTTTGGGTTGTGGTAGCCCATATAAGGTACTAGTTGTAGCTATAATAGCTGAAGCCATATCCATAGATGATCCATCTACTAGACTGGCATCCATTATAATATCCCCTGCTGAATACAGGGATGAATCCATTACCAACTCAGCTACCGTAGGTGTAGACGATTGGTAGAAAATAATGCCGTTTTTTGCGTAGGTTATAATCCCACTGGTACGGACTACAGAGAATATATCCCCCGCTGCATACTGCAAATTACCGGTCTTAGCCAACCCATTTTCTAAGACTCGATATAGGCCCGAAGCAAAATAGATACCATAAGCAATACCGTTGTAACTAGGGTCTGCTGAGGCGGGGATAGTAGTTAACCCGACGACCGCACCTACAACGTCGATACGAGGTGAGAATTTACCTACCCCATCACCTAGTATAGAAGGGATAGATCTCGCGGAAGAGTTCCACCCTAAATTTGAGTCATAGCTTGTAACATATGTAGTAGGGATATTATAGTAGGAGTAATAGCCTGGTATCGTGGTTGTGATAGGTGGGTTGGTTACCCAATAACCTGTGCTGACCCCCCCCCCGAAGTATATCCCTAATGAGTTAAAGTCTGTTGATTCCCACTGACGTGTGGTAAAATTTCCAGCGTGTCGTAGGGCAATTAGCGAGTTTACCCGCTGTTGCTCTGCTAAATATTGGGCCGTATCAACAGTTATGGGAGTGGTGCCTGTATTCACCCATGTATTTGGTGGATAAGTTACTTTTGTAACAGGCGGATTCCACTGCGCCATAGTGTACCCCGGGACTAGCGTCTGTGTAGTTAGGGTCTCTTTTGTTAGTAAATTACTCATCTAATAGTCCGTTTCAAATGCACTTATAAAAGCGGTCCAGAATAATGTAGCTGGGGCTGGGGCTGGGGCTAGCGGTGGTGGATTTGTGTAAAATATATCTATGCCGGCGGAAGTGGTCACATATAAATATGCATTATCTAGCGATAAAGAAAGAAACGTAGGACTTGCATTAGTGGTTAGTGTTGTTGGGGATAGGGGGGTTAAAAGCCCTGTGCTATTACTTCGTGTATATTGAGATACCGAATCGCTATTTGTGTTACTTACATATGCAGCCCCCCCGTCTGTTGTTATTGTAATCTTACCGGGGACATCGATGTTATTTACATATTGAGGGGATAATAGAGTTAAACCACCAGTGCCTATATCCCGCCTATGTTGTAAAACAAGGTTACTAGTCGCTACTGGTGTGTATGCGTAGGCCCCATCAGGTGATATAATTATATCTGTAGGTAAGTTTCCGGTAGATATAGTCATGGATGACGCTATAGTTAGAGCCCCAGTACTAGTATTACGACTCAGGATTGTGATTATACGCCCCCCGTAATTAACTACATAGACAAACAATCCGTCTGGTGATATAGCTAGAGCATTAACATAACCGCTGCCGAGAGAAACCGTTGCTGGGGATAGAGCAGTTAATAGCCCCGTACTAATGTTTCGGCTATACTGTAAAATATTACTAGAGCTAAAACTTTGTAAAGTATATAAAGATGTACCATCGGGGGACATGACTAACCCAGTTGATCCGAACGTAGTGTTAGTGACAATGGTAGCTGGAGATAAAGGTGTTAATAAGCCCGTGGTAACATTTCGGCTATACTGGGCGATATTATTATTACCCCCTGATATTACATAAATGAAACCCCCATCTGGGGATGCAATTGTTTCTACTGGTCCTCCTGGATTAGCAACTGATGCAGGAGATAATGCAGTTAATATACCAGTACCTATATTCCTTTGATACTGAAACGTATTATTATTACCCCCATCAGACAAATAAGCAAACAAATTACCTTGGGGTATACACACCCCTCCAAGGAAGGGTACAGTTGCTGTTAGTGGAGTAGCTGGTGTTAGAGCCCACGTAGTCATAGTATTAAGCTGGTAAAGCTACAGCGAAATAGTCGATGTTCTGCGTTGCTCCGCTGGTTAGTGCTATATTGGTCATTACCAGTTCTGCGCCCGCAGTTGCTGCGTTACCCTGTAACCTGATTTCTGTGGTAATAGCTGCGCCTGTGTCAGCGGTCAGCACGAAACGCCAAAACGTTGCAGTACCAGTAGCTGCGTTGGTACCCTGCCATACTGCGTTAGGTTTAGAAATTGCGCCGCTAGCAGCTGTTGTTGCCATAGTCAACCCTGTTACGCCATCGCCGTTTAGCGTGATGGTAGTAAGTAGTGTGTTACCACTCAGTGCTGAATCAGCAGTAGCGGGCGGTACACCTGCGTAAATCTTTATAAAACCTCCAGCTAGTGCAGCTGCGAAACTGCCAGTGGCTAACATGTAGTTTCTTAATGCTGTTGATGCTTGTAACATGATGTTTTTCCTTTTTAAATTAGTCTAGGGTTATAGTAATAGCACCGATATCGAAAACCAGAGTCTTACCAACTAGTCGTGAAACGCTAGTGCCTAGTGCAGTGTAAGAGAGCATATTACCTAACTGGTCGTAGATACCAATGTGGCTAACAGTGTAAGCTGCTGCACCAGAGCCATAAACCACTGCTGCGAAAGTCTGAGCATTAGACGATAATGAGATCCCGGTACCTAGAGTCGTAGCGGCGAAAGTAATAGTTTGTCTGACATAAGCGGTATCATCAACTGTTACGCTAACCTCTGTACCTGCTGTACCCGCTTCTCCAGGACTTGTTTTGAATAGGGCTAGAGTCAGTGTAGTAGGCATCGTGTAAGAGGCCACATTATGTAGGTGGTCAAGTAATTTCTTTTGTGTATATTGTGTGAATGACATGTTTTTTGTTTCCTATGTGCTTAAAATAGCAACTGTTGGTGAGTTATTAGGCATGATTATTTGCCCTGATGCGTTACAGCTAAATACATCCGCGTAATAAGTAGAACTTTCATCTACCAGTTTTGTAATAAATTTTCCATTCCCGTAACTGTATCCGCTAGTTCCTACGGGGTCTACGAGTGACTTTTGGAATAACCATGTATGACCTGCGTGTAAATCAACTACGGAAGCGGCAGAATTATTAGGGATTTCTTCTGTGTATAAGTTTCTATTTATAGAAATAATAAGTTCATTTTTAAAATCAGCCCCATAATAACCCATCCCATTATTACAAAAAGTGTTAACCCCTCCTATACGCTCTCCCATAGCCATAGTTATATCAGGGATTAATTCCATCCTATTCCCTGATGGCATAGCGGCTACTCCTGTGAAATTAAAATTAGTATCTTTGATAATACCAGTGGCGACTAGATGCTCTACGTCATTGTATTTGATGTATAAATTATGGGTTTTAACATTAGTTATGATGGGGCTTGGCCCCCCATAGACTTGGTGATCAACACTTGAGCTCTTTAGATATACAAATACTTTAAAGAGGCTATTCAGATAGAGGGGCACATAATAATTATATGTGGCATCAAACACTTCATTTTGTAATACAGGCTCATAAATCATTGATACAGCTTCCATGTGTTTTCTAACCCCTTGTTCAAGGGCTATTTTTTCTATTACGCCCCCTGTATTAATATCAAGGACAACTACTGAAGCATTGTACACGTATGTTTGCCTATTAACTGTATCAAATTGTTGTATATTAAGGCCACCAGGGTCAATAACAGTTAACACATTACTTGCGTAAAAATCAATTTCCGTTGCTTCTGTAACATAGAAGCTTATCGCGTCTTGCTCCACTCCTAATGGTAGAATATATGTAACGTTAGTGCAAGCAGGAAAGTCTTTATACCCTGCTTGTGGTGTACCTGAACTTACACTCGTTCCTACAGCTGTTTCGTTAGGCCCATAGCCCCCGGCCATTAAAATTTGGTCATATAGGGTATAGCTAAAAGCGGTCTCACTTGCAACTTGTAACTGACCAGAGCTAATACTAGGGGTTAGCTTTTTTATAACTACCCCGTTAGCTACTTTTACACCTGCTGGATTACCAGCTTGCGGGGTCAATGTTCCTATGACACTAGATATTTTTGAATTAAGATACGGGTTTCCTGCTGCATCATAACTGTAAAATGATTTTAGTAAATAGGTTCCGCTATCGTGCCACTGAGACATAGCAGATAAACAAGAGTGTTTCCATTCGTTTGGTAGGGGTTCTACTACATAGTTGAGGATATAAGTACCCACCTCTTTTTTTAGGAGCAATAGTGCGATCCCTCCTACCTTGTATGGACTAGCTAGAACCCCATAGCCATACTCTTCATAATCAGGGTATAGTATTTTTAGTTGCGCTTTGTCGGATGGGGAAACTAGGCATACGGATTCTAGTTGTCGTGGTGTTACCCCAAAAAAATCAGACGTATAATTATGACTGTTGAACCCTACTTCATAAAGTCTATTGCTAATGCATCTAGTTTTTTCCCTATTTACCCAATAGTTATACCCTACATAGTCTGTTTTTTTAACTACCCCTGCACTTATCTTATTTTGGTTCTTAAAGAACAGGCGTTTGCTAAGAGGGTCGCTTTTAGTTAAGTTTCTAAGTGTTATACCTATAAGGTCTTCAACATAGATCATAGCCTGTGGCTGCCTATTAATCATGCGCACTTGTATTTTGACATCGTCTGTTGGGTAATACCACTGCTCAATGAAAGCGTTGTTGCGCAGGTAGTTACGGAGTGTAGCAGCCATACACGCCTTGGCATAACTATACCAAGGGTTTGCAGCTGCTTGGTCACCCATCGCAATTATGGACATTAGGCGGCAGTGATCACAAATGTATCGATTGTAGCAGTTGATCCTACTGCTGATGTAACTGAGGTCATTCTGAGATCCCCAGATGTTATACCAACTGAGCCGTCAATACGAACTCGGGTCCAAGCAGATGTATCTAGCGCATCATCATCAGTCGCGTTGGCTTGAAAACGAAACCACCCCATCGTGCCAGCCGCTAACCCTGTGTACTTCCACACATCTGCAGACTTAGAAATTGTGCGGCCCGCAGGTGCAAGTAATTGTAAGCCGTTTGCTGTGGAACCCTCTGTAAAAGCACCCCCGTTCACAGTGATTGAGCCAAGTAGCGTTGCCCCACCTACAGCTGCGTCTGCACTCGTAGGTTGTGAGCCAGCGTAAATACGGATTACTCCATATTTCATGAGTCCTTTAAGGCCGTTGGCCCCAGTGTCTACACCTTGTTCGCCAAACAAGCGTTGAATAAGAGCGGTCGAATAAAGTACGGTCATTGTTATTTCCTAAAATTGTTAGTTATGTTACTGATTATTATACCATGTAAATCGTTTAGAACCTAGCGTTGTATGCTTCTCCTAAGCCGTCTGTTAGAACTATGAACTGTTCAATACCATCACGTATGAACATTGCGGTGGCTACTTCGCTACCCGAGGGGAAACTACATTTTTCTTCTGTTAAGTTTTTAAAATCTGGGTAACTACATATACCGTTGTAGGTGTAGATGTATACATCCTCTGAGTCTGGTTGATGTAATATTGAGCTACCTGGTGGTACACCGTACTCAGCTAAAACTTTTAGTATAGTACCATCGTAGCCATAGATTGCAGAGTCTGTACAAATTACTAAGCCACCTAGTGCTCCATGCATAGCCCTTACCTCCCCAGGTACTATGAAATAGTGTTCTAATGAATCAAATATATGATACCTAAAGGGGAAACTATACATGATTACAGTATAGCCATTTTGGGGTATTGCTAAATAGAGGGATGAATTATACCACGCTATCTCATCAACTCCTTGTGGGAACGCATCACTTACTAGCAGGTTGTCATCTATAACTCTACCAGTAGGAGAGAAATAAACAGTCCCGTTGGCCTCTGTCATATACACAGTGGATGTGAACCCCTCGTGTTCTGTAGGAGGGCGTATATTAACACATTGTCCTTCTACTATATTAATGGTTGTAGGGGGGCCAGTTGGTCCTTCAAGGCCATTTGAATCTTGATAAGTAACTACTGCAGCGTATTGTCCAGCGGGCCAGTTGCCTACTCCCGCGACTAATGCAACAGATGTTTCTTGGGGATCTGGGATATATAGATTATAGACCACGTCATCGCGTACTCTATGTCCATCATTGGTAAAGAGGACACGACCATAGTCACAGAAATGTGTTGCAGTTGAGGGGCAGAGTTGGTGGAGATTAAGGCCAGCATCAACTCTATATAGGTAGCCATCAGCTACTATAAAGGAGGATCCTTTTTGGATTGTGTAAGAAGCGGTTATGTTAGTAATATCGAGAGCTTTAACATACCCTCGTCTACCAAAAACAACACCAGCGTCGTCAATATCCACATCGACTGCACGCGCTAACGCATTGTCAGGTATTGACCGCATGGGTACTGTATTACGAATGCCTAAAAACGAGTTGATCGTTTTAGTTAGTGGGTTTTGTTGTGACATGGCTTCTTATCAGCTATGATTGTTGTACTGGGGAGTATACCACGTATGGTATACAGTTGCAAGTTTTAGAAGAAAGAATCCGTCAGGTAACTACCCCCACCGCCTACGAAAGACATTGGTTGCATATCTGAGCCTACTATACTTTTTCGTCCTTGTGCCTCACCACGAGCTGTTATCTTTCTACCGAACCGAGCCTCAAACTTAGCCTCATTGAGGTCTGCATTCTTAGAACTTTTAGTATCTGAGACATCGACTAGGTAAGCCTCAGACAACATCCAGTATATCAAGTCTCTATGAAACTCTATAGGTATGACTGGTGAACTATCCCCATCTTCCATAGTTTCAAGAGCCGTTGGCATTCTAGCTATTGTGAATGTAGCTATACCCACCATACTTGGTGTGGGAAATAATTGTATTGTATTACCTGTACCGCGTGTGTAGTGAGTAGGTCGGTTAGATCCCCCGAAGTTAACCGCTTGTAACGATAGGAACTTATCCTGGTCGATTGGTAGTAAAGGGGTTATCTTACCAGTTGCATCAGTGAAGTATGCAGATAGGGGTTTTAATATAGTGTAGGGTAATAGATACGCAGCAGTCCCGATAATAGTTGTTATTGGGACTACGGACTGAAGGACTCGGGATCTAAGGCACGCCTCGTTGACTGCTGAGTTAGCAAATTCCGTGAGGTCACTATCACTCCATAGGTAGGGGGCCAGATTATCGCGTAGTCTGGTGCGGGCTAGATTTATCAGCTCTGTTAAAGTCATTGTTATAAACCCAGTTGTGCTCTAAGATCTTCTAATAAAATAACTCGAAGTTTACTATCTGCTAAGTCATCGATTATGCTTTGGATTGGAACATCTGATATGATTGTGTCCGCTATTGCAGCCCCAGTGTCAACGTCAAAATTCTTTTTACTTACTACGATATTACCTTGTGGGGTAACAGTGAGACTTTGATGCATGGTTGCAGCCTGGGATTGAAAGTATCGAAACACGTCAGTAGACACTTCTTGCGATTTAGTAAACATTTTTATCCTCTATAAATTAGTAGCTTGGGTACCATTTTGTTGTAGTTGCATCATAAAACATTGTGAGGGCTTTGCTAACAACTGCTGTACTTGCTAACGCGATATTACCAGCTGTACCTGTTGAAAATGCGCCTGTTGGTATGATGGTGATATATCCCCCAGTTGTAGCTATACCTGTAGGAGGAGTTATAGTTGTGATAAGCGTAGTACCAGATACAAACACAATGGGGTTAACTGGTGCGATAGTAGTAGCACTAGCGATAGCAGCAGGAGCTACTGACCCTGTTACTGGTACGCCAAAAGTCTGGGTAGCGACTGTCGCTGAACTACCAATGACTGTGGTGTTAGTGCCTAGGCTTTGTGCTAGATAGCCAATCGTAGTTGCGTTGGTGTCAGTTGCTAGTAGTGCTTTGGTGTTGTAGCCAATATAAGTGCAGTTGTTGGGGGTAGTATTCGCTGTTGCGCCATCTGCTATGTAGCGACCTGAGTCTCGACCAACGGCGGTGTTGTTGCTGCCTGTTGTGTTTGGGTACATTGCGTTGGTGCCGCTGGCGGTGTTGCTGGCCCCTGTTGTGTTTGAGCGCAGTGCGTTGGTGCCGTTGGCGGTGTTGTAGCTGCCCGTTGTGTTTGTGTACAGTGCATTTGATCCGTTGGCGGTGTTGCTGCCCCCTGTTGT
>Ga0209777_10005272_pt1 | contig 14978 bp, 9 predicted proteins | sample FrelakmetHBP12HB_FD_187147 | JGI IMG/M metagenome (GOLD analysis project Ga0209777, IMG submission 187147) | Freshwater lake sediment microbial communities from the University of Notre Dame, USA, for methane emissions studies -HBP12 HB (SPAdes)... | ecosystem: Environmental > Aquatic >... | reverse complement strand
TTTGCCCCTCCAACCCCTCTGGCGCTAGCGCCAGGGCCGTTTTGACCCTCCAAAAGGGGCAAAAACGCGGCGCGCCGTTCTAATAATCCCATTTGGCAATTTAGGCAAGCGCGACTTACGTCAACGGCTAAAGTCGGGAACAGGGAACGCGGAACAGGGAACAGTGTTGCGAAAAAACAACATCCCCAAAGGAGCCGGGAACAGGAAACGGGCAACCGGGAACCGGGCAACGTAACGATGACTGCCAAAACGGCAGGCCTTACGCCGGCCCGGCGGGGATGGCTGCAAGGAGGCGGCGCTTCATGGGGGCCGAGAGGTGGAACTTCTCGATCCTGCGGGCGATGGTCTCCCGCGAATGGCCGCTCCGGATGAGGGCCTTTATGATCACCAGGGCCGTGTAGTAGTTGAGCGACTGGTGCACCCCGTACGTCGCCAGGACCACCCCGACCAGCAGGGCTACGCCGCCCCAGAACCCCAGCGGCCCGCCGAGCAACGCGACGGCCTCGGCGGGGGGCTTTTGCTGGCCATCCATCCAATTCAAGGCCGCCGCTGAAGATCCAAGCCATGAAAAACACCAGGCCCGAGAGCATGAGCGAGCCGAGAGTTGAGATCACCCTGTCCACAAGTTCCTCCGGGCCGTCGCCGGCCATGCCACTTTAGGCCGCACGGGCCGCAACGCCAAGTCATTTTGCCAATAAAAAAGCCCCGCGCCGCAGGGCACGGGGCTAAAGGATCATGTTCCGGCGTCCGACCGTCGGAGGATCAATCGCCGCCCTTCTTGACCTTGGTGGGCCGCGGAGTCGGGGTCGGCTTGGGCGTCACCGGCGCCTTGGGCGTCGTGGCCGGCTTTGCCACCGGCGGTTTCGGTGCGGCGGGCGGCGGGGCAGTGACGCCGGGGGTCGCTATCGGCAGGGGCGGCGGAGGCGGCGGAGGCGGCGGCGGAGGCGGTTCCTCGGCCGGCGGCGCCGCTGCCGGTGCCGCGGCCGCTTTCGGCTGCTGTTCGCCGTAGCGCAAGATCAGCTTCGCGCCTTCGCTGGCATCGAGGTCCAGTGCGCCGAGGGCCTCACCTGCGGCGTCGCGGAGCTCATCATCGGTCGTGCCGGCCATGTTCTGGAGGGCCGCAACCTCGGTGGCGTCGAGCTTGTTGCCGAGGGTCCGCGCGGCCCGCGAGAGGGCCTTCAGGGCGGCGATGCGGACCGGCTTGGGCCGCTGGCCGTCCACGCCGACCTTCGCCATGGCGGCGGTCACTTCGGCGTCGGGAATCTCTGACAGTGCGCCGAGGACGGCGATCACCAACTCGTCCGGCCGGTTCGTCAGGCTGTCCAGCAGCGACTGGCGGGCCTTGGCCGCAGAGTAGACGCGGCTGGCGATGGCGATGTCCTTCAGCACCTTGGCGGCCCGCAGGCTGATGGCCCGCACGGCATCGGCGTCGAGGGCCAGCGCGCCGGACTTCTGCTTCTGGGCATCGACGTCGGCCGCAAGGGCCTCGGCCTCGACCGCGGGGTCCACGGCCTTCAGGTACGGAATGTTCGATTCCAGCCAGGAGGCCTTGACGGGGTCGTCCGGATAGGAGAGGACGACGATGGGCGTCATGGCGGTCTGGTAGTCGCTGCGGAGGAGGCTGATGACGTCGGCGTGGCCGACGTCCTTGGTGCGGCTGGAGACGATGATGGCGTCGATGCGCGCCATGGCGCGGGCGGAAGAGACCGCTTGGTTGCCCGTGGTGGCCGTGACGACGTTCCAGCCGGCTTCCTTCAGTTTCGCCTGGAGGCGGTTGCGGTTATCGGCTTCCGGCTCCACCAGGAGGACGCTCTTCTGGGCCTCGAGGTTCAGGGCCTCGGTCAGCGTCGGGACGACGCGGCCTGCGCCCGTGAAGGGCTTGGAGGGCCTGATGGCGGCCAGCGCGAAGCCCGCGGCGAAGCGGACCCGCTGGTCCGGGTAGCTGAGGGCCATCACCAGCGGGCTGCCGACGTCGCCCTGGCCGTAGAGCGTCAGGAAGTCCTCATCCGCCACGCGTTCCAGGGCCTTGCAGGCGCGGACGGCCACGGAGGTGTTGTGGTCCTTGAGCGAGCGGTCCAGGACACGGTAGAGGTGCTGCTGGCCGGCGGACTCGGCGAAGAAATCGAGCGACGGCATGTCCTTCGGCAGGAACGGATCGATCTCGCGGGCGAGCTTGCCTTCCTTGGCTTCCACGTCCATCAGGGCCGAGAGCCACATGGCGACGGCCTCCAGGGCCCCCGGATCGACCTTCAGTGCGTCGCTGCACGCGCGGGACGCCAGGAGGTCGTTCATCGCCTTTGCCGGGACGGCCTTGTAGATGAGGCCCGTGCCGGAGACCCAGTCAAACAGGTCCGGGCAATCGACCGTGATCTTGCCGTAGTAGTACTTGTCGGCCAGCTCCAGGTAGAGCTGCTTGGCGGGGGTCTTAAGGAGCGACTCGTCGCCGATCTTCAGGATGGCCTTGGTGGCGGCGGCCTTGACGCCTTCGGTGGCCTTCGGGTTCTCGACGAGGGCCTTCAGCGCGGGCACCGAGTAGGGGTAGCCGATGTCGCCCAGGATCGACGCGATGGTTTCCTTGAGCTTATCGTCGGGCGTCGCCAGGGCCCGCGTCAGCGGCAGGACGACGGGCTTGCCGATCGCCACGAGCGCCTTCAGGACCATCGGCGCCAGGTCCTTCTTGCCGGGGTCCTGGAGGATTGCAAGGGCGCTGGGGACGACGTACGGGCCGCTGTAAGAGAGTTCCTTCTCTGCGAGGAAGTAGGCCCGTGGGCCTTCGCCGAGCCGCATGAGGTTGGACTGGATGCGGGAGGCATCGGTCTTCTTCGCCCGCATCCCTTCATCGGCCAGCGTCAGCAGCCGCGCGGGCACGTCGCCCATCTCCGGGATGCGGACCATCTTTACGATGAGGTCGTATCCGGTGCTGGGCGACTCTGCCAGCGCCAGGACGGCTTCCGCGGCGGGCTTGGCCTCCAGCACCTTCTCGCCGACCTGCTTGGCCAGGTCGAAGCGGGCGATCTTGAAGTAGTGGACCATCATCCGCCAGTTGTTCTGAATTTCCGCCGGGGCCACGCTCACCGGCAGGCCCGCCGCGCCGTAGCCGGTTGCAGCGGCTTCCTCGGCCGTCGGAGCGACGCCTTCGGCCGCAGCGCCGGGGGCAGCCGGTGCCGCAGGCGCGGGCGCAGCGCCGGGCGCGGCAGGAGCCGCAGCGCCGGGCGCGGCAGGAGCCGCAATGCCGGGAGCCGCTGGCGCCGGGGCAGCAGGTGTTTCGGGCGCCGGTGCCGCAGGTGCAGGCGCGGCCGGAGCAGGCGCGGCCGGTGCAGGCGCAGCCGGTGCATCAGCCGCCGGCGCAGCAGGGGCCGCCGGCGCAGGCGCGGCCGCCGGCGCAGGCGCGGCCGGCGCAGGTGCGGCCGGAGCATCAGCCGCCGGGGCCGCCGGTGCAGGCGCAGCCGGCGCGGCAGGTGGCGGGGCCGCAGGCGCAGCCTCTTCGGCCGTCGTGCGTGCGCTCCAGACGGCGAGGGCCGCGACGGCCATCACAATGACCCATGCTGATACGCAGCGATTGCGGCGTAACGACAGATTCCGCAGGAGCATCTGGCATCTCCTCCTTCGTACCATGGCGAGTAGAAACGGCGAGCCCATCGGCCGCAGCGCCCCTATGCGGCATGCTGAGGAATAATACTGCCCCCGCCGGGCCACAACCGGCCCCGGCGCTTGAGGTTACGCTTGCGCGATTATAAATGGGGGCGGGGGGGTGTCAATAAAATTGTAAGCGTTGCCCGGCAACGGCCCCTGGCCCGCCCCTTCCCGAAGGGTTGTACGAGGCTGCGGGGCAACCGGCCGGGACTTTCTTGTATTTTTTCGCCGCCGCCGGCACAATACCCGCCGGACGCCCCATTCCGGAGGGGAGAAGATGCCGATCCTCATTGTGCCTGTCCTTTTTGCGTTGGCCGTTCTGGCGGCGTTGGCGTGGCAGGCCGGCCGCAAGGGCAACCTGGCCCTGCGCAGGTGGGCGGCGGCGGTCCTGGCGATTTCTGCCTTGGCGTCGTTCCCCTTGAGCGTCATTTCATCGGCCTATCTGGCGATCGTGCCGGTGGGGGGCTGCGAGTTGGCGCCGTGGATCCGCCAGGAGTGGAAGGCCCACGGGTGGGCCGCCATCTTTCTTTGGGTGGCCGGCGGGGCGGCGGTGCTCCTGCTGAAGGGCGTGCGGTTTCCGTCGCGGCGGGCCGCGGTCAAGGTCGTCGCGGTGACGTGCGGCGTGATGCTGGCCCTCACGCTGATCGACGCATTTTCTTTCCAGGGTCTCAAGCATTTTCAGGAGCCGCTAGCGCTCGCTGAGGCGGTGAGCCCCGACGGCAGCCAGCGCGCCACTGCCTTCCGAACCACGTGGCTGGATGCCGCGTGGTATGTGGAACTGGAGCCGAGCGACCCGCATCCGCTCCTGTCTCAGAGGTTGGGCGCAGCGAATTTCGACGGCGACCGCCGCATGGAGATGAAGACCGGGGACCGCTCCTACGACGATGCGCTTCGGAGAAACTCGCGCCTGGCCTGGACGTGCGACGGCCAGGCGATCGTCCGCTGGTTCGCCGACTCTGCGGTCGTGGCCTATGACCTGCCTCACAGCGCGATGCTGGATGCGTCGATGTTCTCCGGCCGCGGCGAGACCGACGAGGCCCGCCGGAAAGACCGGCAGGCGAGTTTCAAGGAAGCCGTCGACCGCCTCGTGGCCGAGCACGGCGGGCTGGCGGGGAAGTGAGAGTCTTGGCCTCGGGGAAGGGAAATTCGGGCGACACGATACTCATTTTGCCTCGACGGACTGCCGGTGCAGAAAATCGGAATTGTGTACCCCCGAAATCCCGACCCCCCCCGCGAATTTCCGTGAGGCGTCTCTCCGATTTCAGGGCCTGCCAAACCTGCTGACGTAAAGGGCGGATACCGCCTGAATGAAAGCGTCATAATGCAGAGGATCGCCCACCGTGGGGGCGGGCGCATCTGAGACGAACCGTGTTGTCGGCAGGTCTTGATTGTCCATATCGACAACGAGCGCGGCCTTGGCTTCAAGGCCTTCGCCTTGGAGGCCCGGCCTGGTTATGACTCCGCGCATCTCCTGGATGCAATGTTTAACGAGTTTCTGCGGGTCTTTGTGCCGGGTCACATCGCCTCGCAAAGGAGACTTGAAACTCGCAGACCCGTTCACGACCAGGACCCCGCCGGCAATCGTCGTGTTGTTGTAACGGTGCACGTGTTCATGATGCGCCTCGAAATCGCGTTTCCGGTTCTTGACGGCCTTATGGTGCTCGGTCATTACGCTCTTAATCTCTATGGCGATGTACACCGTCGAGGGAGTCGTTTTCGATATGAGCTCGCCTGCGGCAGGTGCCGGGGTGCCGGGAGGCGGCGCCCCCATTACCAGGTCAACGTTCCAGTCCGACGTGCCGACACGAATGGTGAAGTTCAGATCGTAAACCAGGAGACCCTTGGCGGCATCCTCGGCCATCCGCGGGCATGCGCGCAGCAGGTCAACGACTATCGCTTCCGCCAGCGCGTTGGAATGCTTGTCCGACCGGGGGTGATAGCCCATCTGCCTCAGGTGTCGAAGAAACGCATCCGGATTAGGGCTCATAGAAGTTGACCTCGGCGTGCGGCGGGGGGTTGCGAAAAGCCTTCCTTGCGGCCGTGATGTAAGAGGGTTCTATCTCGAATCCGATGGAAGATCGCCGGGCATCAATGGCGGCAAGCGTCGTGTTGCCGATGCCCCAGAACGGGTCCAGGACCGTGTCGCCGACAAATGAGAACATCTGAATCAGGCGGTTGGCGATTTCTTTGGGGAAAGGGGCGGGGTGCTGCCGCTGGATGTCGCCAGGAACATCCTCCCAGACCTGCTGGAACCAGGCGGCATAGTCCTCTTTTGAGATGACCGAGAGGTCCCTTTGCTCCTGGGTGGGGTGACGATACTCGCCCGGCTTACGGAACATCAGAATGAACTCCATATCATTCTTGACGATGGCGTTGGGTTCGTAGGGCTTCCCGAGGAACGCCGACCCGTTGCCGGCCACCTCGGTCTTGATGTTGGCAATTTTCTTCCAGATGACCGTGGCCAGGGGGTCGAAACCAAGTCGCTGGCACTGAACGAGCAGATAACCGTGCAGCGGTTCCACCCAATGGCGTCCGTGCACGCGGCGCGAGCGGCAGACATCGCCCACCACCACGCACATGCGGCCGCCGGGAACCAGCATGGCGAAGCAGCGTTTCCAGACCTTCTCCAGTTGGCCCAGAAACTCCTCGCGATCCTGAATGTGGCCCAGTTGCGCGCCTCGGCGGTCGGCGGCGTACCGCTTGAGATTCCAGTACGGGGGCGAGGTCACAACCAAATGAACCCGCGTGTCCGCAGACAGCCCCTTCATCTCCCTGGCGTCGCCGAGATAGATATTATGCGTGGTGCGCAAGGAATGTCCAACGCGCTGCCACGCATCGCGCTTGGCCTGGAACTTCTCCTCCAGCGTCGCTTCTGATAGGCGGACAGGCACTCGTACCATGGGGATTCGCGGCCCCCTGACGATTCCGCCGCCTCGCACAGTCTTGTCGCGTACGGGTACACGGGTCATTGCTTGGGCCTCATGAACTGAATTCACCACAAGGATAGCAACTCGGTCCCCGACTGCCAATAGCAATGGTGCAAAGGCTTGCCCTTGCTGTCGTCGCGCGCAGCCTTCTTGAGGCCAACGTGCCCCATATCGCCCTACCCCTCCACGCCCTTCGAGTCCTCGATTTCGGGTGACGCAATACCGATATTCTCACTGCCCATTTCTTCGGGCCATCGGGGCCGCTACCCGAGTTTGGCCGTCCCCCCAGGGAAGGCCGGCACTCTATCCCGCGTCGCGCCCATACACAATGTATCAGTCCGCTCTACAGCGTCGCGCCGACTTCCTTGGCCACGCCGCGGATATGCTCGGCGGCCTGGGCGTATTCCTCGGCGCCCTTGAGGTGCTCCAGCATCACGGGCAGGTCGGGGTCGAGGCCCGAGAGTTCTTTCAGGAACACCTTATAATCCAGATTGCCGAGGCCGGGGCGGATTTCATCGAGGTGGACGGTCAGCTTGTCGGAGAGCGTGATGTCCTTGGCGTGGCAACTGCGGATGCGGGGTCCGAGCTTGGCGACGAACTCGCGGATGATCTCGCCGGTCTTATAGAACCGCTCCGGGCTCCATATCATGTTGACCGGGTCGAAGTGCACCCCGAACTGTTTGCGGTCGATGGCCTTCAGGAGGTCCAGGTAATCATCGGCGGTGTGCGGCCGCGCCCACTGCATGCACTCCAGCGTGTAGAAGGCGCGGGTGGGCTTGACGGCGTCGATTATGCCGCGCACGGTCCCGACGATGAGGTCGAAGACGGGCTTTGTGAAGTCCTCCGGCGACGGCCCGTGCCACGTCTTGGGGTTCCGCGAGCCGGCGATGTTGACGCAGCACCGCGCCCCGATGCGGTCGGCCAGGGCGAGGCACTTCACGTTCTTCTCGACGGCGGCCTTGGCCTTGGCGGCGTCGGGATCGAGCGGGTTGGACCACGCGCCGACCTCGGAGATAACGATGTCGGCGTCCTTTGCGGCCTTCTCGTACGCCTGGACCATCTCGTCCACGGCGTCGGTGGGCAGCGGACAGTAGGCCGCGCGGTAACCGAGGCGCTTGACTGCGGCCGTCCAGGCCGCGGGGTCGGGGCACTTCTCGAAGACGGGTCCGCCGAGACGCATGGGAGGTCCTTTCGTGTGTTGTGGCACGGCCGGCTTGCCCAGCCGTGGAGAGTATCGCGGGCACACTGCCACGGCTGGGCAAGCCAGCCGTGCCACAGTGTGATAGTATCGCTGGCGGGGTGCGGCGTCAAAAGTATATCGGTGGCAAGAGGCTTGCCGCAAGGTCCGGGCGCGGGTAGTGTTAACGTTCAGTTGCGTCGGCTCGCGCGGAGGTGCGTCGGTCTTGCGGTGGAGGTGGCCGAACATGAGCATAGGCAAAGGACTCACCCGTCGCGGCTTGCTGAAGGCGGCCGCCGCCGCGGCGCCGTACGTCATCGCGTCCGCCGCCCTCGGGGCGGAAGGGCGCCTGCCGCCAAGCGAGCGGATCGGCATGGGCTTCATCGGCCTCGGCACACAGGGCGGCGGGCACCTCGTCGGCGGGGCATGGACATACCTGACCGGCGGATACCTCGCGCGCGACGACGTGCAGGTCCTGGCGGTCTGCGACATCGTCCGCAGTAAGCGCGAAAGTTTCAAGCAGCGGGTCAACGCCTACTATGCCGAGAAGGGCGGCGGTGGCACGTATGCGGCGTGCGAGGCGTACAACGATTTCCGCGATCTTCTGGCGCGGCCGGACGTGGACGCCGTCCTCATCGCCACGCCCGTCCACTGGCACGCCCTGATGTCGGTCATGGCCGCCCAGGCGGGCAAGGACGTTTACTGCGAGAAGCCCGTCTCGCTGACGATCCGCGAAGGCCGCGAGATGGTCAACGCCGTGCGGCGATGCGGGCGGGTGTTCCAGGCCGGGACGCAGCAGCGGTCGTGTTACGGCGGGAAGTTCCGCCGCGCGTGCGAACTCGTGAGGAACGGGCGGCTGGGCAAGCTCAAGTCCGTCTACGCGATGCTGGGAGGCGGGGGCTTTTCGCACGGCCCCGGCCCAGGCGCCGCGGGCCAGCCCGTGCCCGACGGGCTCGACTGGGACCTCTTTATCGGCCCCGCGCCGTGGACGCCGTATGCCGGCAACACCAACGCGCACATGTTCGGCTGGGGGAGCATCAACTGGGGGCAGCACCATTACGACATCGTCCAGTGGGGCATCGGCGCCGACGACACCGGCCCGGTCGAAATCGGCTGGGAAGACGGCAAGCCGGCGTACCGCTACGCCAACGGCGTGGTGGTGTACGGATGCCCGTACCCCGGAGAGAAGGTGGGCGGGCAGGGCGGGGCGATCTTCGTCGGGACCGACGGGCGGCTGGCGGTCGATCGGGACTGGCTGGTCTCGTATCCGCCGACGATCCTGTGGCAGCCTCCCGGCCCGAACGAGTTGCACCTGTACAAGTCGATCGACCACTCGAGCAACTTCCTGGAGTGCGTCCGCTCGGGCCGGCGCACGATCTCGGACGCCGAGACGGCACACCGCGCGATGAGCATTCTCCTCCTGGGCGGCATAGCCGAGACGCTCAAGCGTCCGCTGAAGTGGGACCCTGCGGCGGAGCGGTTCGTGAATGATGCCGAGGCCGACCGGATGCTTTCCGTGGCTCTGCGACCGCCGTGGCGGATGTGAAAGCATTTTAGATTTTTGATTTTTGATTTTGGATTGGAAAAAAACGGCAGCGGCCTGCGGAGATTGCGGGCCGTTGCCGTTTGTTTTTCAAATCGAAAATCTAAAATCTAAAATCGAAAATACAAACGGCGGCCGGCTCCGGCAAGCCGAAAGGCCCCAAGCTGGCCGCAGCCCCCTCTACCAGCGGAAGAACCGGTACGGGTCGTCCCACTCCTCGGGCGGGTCGAGGTACAGGCCGTCGAGCCAGCGTTTCTCCGGCTTGGCGCCGTCCACGGGGCTGCTGAATCGCGCGAGGACAGGCGTGGCCCCGGCGACGCCCATGCCCGCCAGCAGCCGCGCCACCGTGAAAGAGGCCCGCCGGTACGTCCGCTTCAGATTGTACTGCTTGGCGTAGTCGAACTGCCACGGCACGAGCTGGCAGAAGACGACGGCGGCGCCGTCGGCCGTGGCCAGGACGCCGTCGCCGACGATTTTCGCGCCCCCCGAGACGAGAGGCAACTGCCGCGGGTCGCGGTTGTGCACGTCCGCCGGCCCGATTCCGGCCAGGGGAGAGCCGATGGGGAACGGCTCAAAATAAGTCGAGATGTGTTCCGCCTTCTTCATCGTGACCTTCAGGGGCGCGAGCGCCGCGGCGTCCGCCTCGTCGAGCCCGATCGCCAGCAGCCGCCCGCCCGCCTTGAGCCAGGGGCCGATGGTTGCCGCGCCGGCGGCCAGTTTCTGCCCGCCGCCCGGCCCCACGACGAGCACCTGGTCGGCCGCAAGGCTGCCTCCCTCGTACGAGCCGACGGACACGCCGGCCTTTTCCAGATGGCTCTTTCCGGCCGGATCGCCGGCGTAGAGGGCCTTGCGGCTAGGGGCCGGCTTCCAGGCGGCCACGTAATCCAGAAGGTTCCTGGCCAGCCGCGCGGCAGCCGGGTCGCTCTCAGTCCGCCCCGTCACGTCCATCTGGCAGAAGAGGACCAGACCCTTGCCCTCGCGGTACTCCATGAGCGGGCTGTACTGAAGGCTGTAGCCGCCGTCCAGGACCGGCAGAAAGTCCCCGCGCGACGGCTTCTCGATGAGGACCGAGGCGACGTTGCCGCGGCATCCGCAGCGCCACACCCGCGATACCTCGATGTCGCACCACTTGACCGCCGGGGCGCCGTAGTAGCGGGGGCTGAGTTCGTACTTCAGCCGCGGCGCGAGGATCGTCGCCTCGCCGCGCCAGTCGCGCAGGGCCTCGGCGTCCAGCCCCGCCAGCGCCGGGTGATCGGCCAGGCGCCGGAAGACCTGCCGCAGACCGTACTCCGCCACGCGGAAGCCCAGCCGCTTCTCCAAGACCTCGGCGGACTGCTCGAACACGATCGTTTTCAGGCCGTCGCGCACGCGGCCGAGGTCCGGCCCCGGGCCGTCCACGGTCAGGGCAGCCTTGCCTACGATGAGAATGTCGAACGGTGCGAGGTCCGCGCCGGCCTCCACCGCCTGGCACGGCACCTTCAGGTCGGCCAACAGTTTGGCCGTCTCGCCCTTGGGATCGAAGAGGGCGATCTTGCCGGGCGCCTTCAGGGGTGGCGCGGGCGCGAGCACGTTTACGGCGAAGGCGTCCTTCTGGACCTCGCCGGTGCTGAACTTGACGGCGGCGGTGAGTTCGTACCGGCCTGGCGCGAGCGCCTGCGGCAGGTCGAAGCGCAGCGGAATGCGCTGCTGCTGGCCCGTCTCAACGCTGACCTTCTTTGAGCCGGCCACGGCCTGCGGCAGGCCGAGCGACCAGGTGCACTCGCAGGACGCGGCTTGGCGCGAGTTATTGATGATAATGATTTGTTTCTCTACGCTCTCGCCCGCGGCGAAGTTGTGGTCCTTGCTCGTGAACCGGGCGGGCTTGCCGGCGATATACGCGAGCAGCGGCCCGTTGTTCCGCAGAAGCGCCTGCGCTGCGGCCGTGGGCGCCCAGTCCGAGCGCTCGTAGGCCAGGTCCATCCGCTCGTAGCGGTCCTGGAGGTAATCGGGGCTGAAGCCGGGGCGCTGGAGGTTGTCCCAATCGACCTTGAGTTCCTGCCGGCGGTTCCTGTCCAGACCCTCGCGGGGTTTCCAGAACATGCCGAACTCCCACGCGTTGGCGGCCGACAGGCCCCACGTGCGATGGGCTCGCCCGTTGTCGGCCACGTACATGGCCATGATTTCCAGCCGGTCCTCGAAGACCTTCGAGCCGACATCGTTGGGATAGTCCCAGCGGTTCCAGAGGTTTCCGGCCCGGCACTGCTTGGCCTCCCACCGCAGGTTGGCCTTCTCCGCCTCGCTGATCTTGAAGGCCCGGTCGCCGAGGAACTGCGCATCCCACTCGGCCAGGCAGAACTCCCACGGCACCTTCGCGCTGCCGAAGGTTCGCTGGCCCTTATACCATCCGCGGTACATCGTCCAGTCCCACGTGATCGGCACGCCGTACTCGCACGTGAACATCGGCTTGACGCCCTGTGTGGCCCAGTGCTCGAACCAGTCGGACATCTCCTGGATGGGGGCGAAGTTCGCGTAGAAGTTGCTCGTGTGCATCGAGCCGAGGTTGCCCGAGGAGTGGTGATAGACGATGCGGCCGGGGTCGAGGCGCTTCACGATGGCCTCGGCCCGCACGGCGAGCGCCGCATTCTTGCCGGACCACGTGTCGCGCCTTTCCACGAGGCCGTCGATCATGTCGGGGTTCATGTCTTCGGCGTAGCCGGTCGCGTTATGGTTCATGGCGTAGAACACGACCGACGGATGGCCGCCGGCGACGCGTACGTAGAATTCCGCGTGGCGGGCGTAGCCGTTGGCCTGGTCGGCGTCGGGCGCCTTCCAGTCGTACTGCGAGAAGTGCGGCTGAGAGAGCGACACGAGCATCCCCACGTCGTCGGCGGCCCGCAATATCTCCTCGAAGCCGAGGTGCGTGCCCGGCTCGCAGCCGTAGTTGTGCGTGTACACGAAGTTGATGCCGATGCTCTTGAGGCGGCTGAGGCTCTCCTTCGCGCCCTCGTAACTCGCCCACGCGGCCCCGACCTCGGCGTTGTCCAGCGGAACGGCCGACAGAAAAAGGCGGGCGCCGTTCAGGTAGAAATCCCGGCCGTCGATCCAGAACTCGCGGAAACCGAACCGCACGGGCAAAGCGGTGTCGAGCGCCTTGCCGGCGCCTGCCGCCAACGAGACCTGGATTTCATACATATTTTGCGGCGTGTGGAGGTCCCAGAGGTTCTCGGGTTTCCACTTCTCGGTGAAGGCGATGCGCCCGTCCTTAAGGTCGCCGCCCTTGAAAGGCTTGCACGCGAATTCCTTCACCGTGCGGCCGCCGGCGGTGACATGGGCGCGCAGGGCGTACGTTTTGTCCGCAGCAAGGCCCTGCAATGCGGCCTCCAGCGCGAGTTCGCCCTTGCGCACCGACGTATCCACCTTGACGCCGGCGATCCGCTCATCCGCGGGAATGCCCACGAGGTAGACGTCGCCGCACAGGCCGCGCCGCTCCACCGAGCCTTTCACCGTCTTGGCCGAGTTGGTGTCGCTATACGAAAGCATGACGGCCTTCAGGGGCATGGCCACGACGTACAGGCTGAGCACGTGCTTGCCGCCCGCGCGGCAGACGGAAGTCAGGTCCAACTCGCCCGCCGGGAAGCGGATTTCGCCGGCCTTCTTGCCATCGACGTACACGGCGGCATAGGAGTTCAGGTACTCCGCATACACGGAGATGCGGCGGCCGGCCCACTCCGCGGGGACAGTGATCTCCCGCTGATACCAAGCCGCACTGACGCCGCCGAGTTTCTCGCCCTTCCAGGCGGGGTGGGCGTAGACCGTCTGGCAGTCCTTCTGCTGGTAGTCGGTGATGCCCGGCCAGCAGCCGGGGACCTTGAACCAGCCCCACTTGTCGGCGGGCACGGCGTCCGCGTCGCCAAGGGCCGGCTGCCAGCGCCACAGGCCGTTCAGGCAGATGCGCTCCCGCGTGGGGGTCGTCTCGCGGGATGCCTTGCCCAAGTCCCAGACGGCCTTGACGCCCGCGGGGAGCTGCGCAGGGCACGGGGTCCCCATTGCGGCGGCAACCAGCCATGCCGCCATGACAACAGTCAGCGCCTGGATTCTTGCCATCGTTCGCACCTCCCGCCGCGGCCCCTCGCTCGTAGCCTGTCAGGACTGAATCTGTGGGTGCCACGGCTGCGCCTTGTGCAGCCGTGGTCGTCGTCGGCGACGCACGGCTGCAAACTGCGCAGCCGTGGCACCAAGCGTCTTGGATAATGCACAATCTGATTGAGACACTACACTAGAAATCCCGGACGGAGCCGTCGGGCGCGTTCAACCGGGGCTGGAGGCCGGGTTTCTTGAACGGTTTGCTCCTGGCCAGCTTCTCGTCGAACGTGACACCCAGGCCGGGCCCCTCCAGCGGCAGCGCGTAGCCGCCTTCGAACTTCGGATACGGCCCGACGACGTCTGTCCTGGCGTCGCCGTTCACCCAGGGCGCCTCGATGAGCACGACGTTTGGAATGGCCAGCGCGGCATGCAGCGTGGCGGCCGTGCCGAGGGGGCCGGCGTTGTTGTGCGGAATCAGATTCATGTAGAACACTTCGCCCATGGCGGCGATCTTCTTCATCTCGGTAAGGCCGCCGCAGTGGCAGACGTCCGGCCGCAGGTAGTTCACGTAGCCGCCCACGATCGTCTCGCGGAAGTCCCACTTGCTGTGGAACCGTTCGCCCGTGGCCAGCGGGATGCGCGTGGCCGCGCGCACCTGCGCCATGGCCTGCGGGTTCTCGGGCCGAAGGGGGTCCTCGATCATGAACGGCCGGTAGGGCTCGGCCCGCCGGGCCAGCTCGATGGCCCACTCGGGGTCGTAGCGCCCGTGGCACTCCAGGATGAGGTCGATGTCGTCGCCCACGGCCTTGCGGATGGCGGCCAGGTACTCGATCTGCTGCTGGACGGCCAGCTTGTGGTCGTGCAGGTTCTCGGCGTCGTAGCTGTGGAACGCCCGGAATCGGATGGCCGTGATGCCCTTGGCCACGCGGGCCTGGGCCTGTTTGGCCGCCTCTTCGGCGGTGTTTCCGCCGACGTGCCCGTAGACGCGGACCTTGGTGCGCGCGAGGCCGCCGAGCAACTGGTAGACCGGCACGCCGCAGGCCTTACCCTTGATGTCCCACAGGGCCATGTCGATGGCGCTCACGGCCGAGCCTGTGGCAGGGCCGCCGCGATAAAACCGGCGGCGGAAGCAGGACTGCCAGAGGTACTCGACCCGCTCGGGGTCCTCGCCGATGAGGTACGGACAGACGTCCTTCAGCATCCCCTCGGCCGCATACGGAAGGAAGTGGTTCGTCGCGTCGCCGTAGCCCGTGATGCCGGCGTCGGTCTCGACCTTGATGAAGACGTCGCTGCCGGTCATGATGGTCTCGACGTTGGTGATCTTCATGCGCCGGCCGGCCAGCGGCCTTGCTCCCGGCTCGGCCGGCTGCTGGGCGCGGGCGGACAGGCCGACCATGCCCAAGAGGCCGGCGCCGGCGATCTTGAGAACGCGCCGGCGGTTGGTCCCTGCGTTGCTGGCCATTGCGGCCTCTCCTTCTGCTCCAGATGTACGACCTCCTGGACCTTGCGGCCGCTCGCATCGAGAAGCCGTAGCTCCTGTAGTGCCACCGAATTATCGCACATTATGGTATCGGGTGCCACGGTTGCGCCGTTCAGCAACCGTGCCGCCGTTCGACGCAGAGCACGGCTGCAAACA
>Ga0209777_10005271_pt1 | contig 14979 bp, 15 predicted proteins | sample FrelakmetHBP12HB_FD_187147 | JGI IMG/M metagenome (GOLD analysis project Ga0209777, IMG submission 187147) | Freshwater lake sediment microbial communities from the University of Notre Dame, USA, for methane emissions studies -HBP12 HB (SPAdes)... | ecosystem: Environmental > Aquatic >... | reverse complement strand
CACTTCTTCCAGTTCTTTTATGGCACTCTCGGGTATCTTTTCGGTCGTAGCAATCCTTTTGGCTACATCATCTTTCAGGTGTTCCGGGAGGAGGGTTAATACTTCGGCGGCCTGAACTGGATCAAGTAAGGAAAGAATCAAAGCCGTGGTCTGGGGATGTTCGTTTAACACAAAATTGGTAAGCGTTTTGGGGTCCACCCATCTTAGGTTTTCTAAGGTAGTTTCTTTGGCAGCCAGCTCCAATATCTTGTTGGCATTCTCCTCACCCAACCCTTTTCTCAAAATTTTCTTAGCATAATCCCCACCGGTGACTGTAACGTCCCCACTGCTTATTCTCTTAGTCACCTCCTGTAGGACTTCATCAACGTCATGTTTTTTCAGCTCGCTTAATCGGTTCATGCAGGAGGTGATCCTGCCCACCTGATTAATTTCCAGACTTTTCATGATCTCTGCAGCGGCTTCTTCCCCAATGGATATCAAAAATATGGCTGCTTTTTCTGGCCCGCTGAAAGGCATTTATTACTCCTCCGTCCAACCTTTAATGAGGGTAGCGGCTTGATCCGGATTTTTCTTGGCCCAATTGCGTACATCATCTTCCACGGCTATTGCCTTGCGCATAGGAGATGAATCGATTTTCTTTTCTATTTCAGCCACGGTTTGGGGAAGAGTCAAACCCGGAATTTTGGAAGGTGCCGTAGAAGGGGTCAGCAATTGTTTAGTTAAAGGTTTCAAGACAAATAAAAAGATCATCAGAAAAGCCAGCAGGGGGCCGGCATATCGTGCTGCGGAAAGAATGATGGACCAATAATCTTTCTTGGTTTCCGGGATATCTTCCTGAGAGACTACTTCAAAGGGCATGTTGACTACTCGGACCTCATCTCCCCTGTCCGAGGAAAATCCAACGGCCTTCTTCACCAAGTCTTCATAGCGTTTCATCTCTTCTTCAGTTCGGGCCGTATATTTTTTAACTTTACTTCCTTGTTGAAGGGCATACGATCCATCCACAACCACGGCTACCGACATCCGTTTCAGTTCCTGGGAAGGACTTATTACCCGATTGATGACCTTACTGAGTTCGTAATTGACGACTTCGCTCTGCTTCTGGCTGGATACCCCCGACGAAGCAGTTTGAGGGGCCTTCTTGTTGGGAAGATTGGAAGTAGTTCCGGCTACCCCTCCTGTTCCGCTGGAAACCGATTTTTCCTGATTCTTTTGCTCGCTCCTGATCACTTGTCCGTTAGGATCATATTTCTCCTCGGTTTTTTCTGTCCGGGTAAAATCAAGAGTGGCAAAGGCCTTGGCCTTGACCTTATCTTTGCCGGCAATCGGTTCCAAAATATTGACTACTCGGGTTTCAATCTCTTTTTCATAACTGCGTTGCAGTTCCAGTTGATTATTGCTTAATTGAACGGAGTCCTCCTGAACCGGTCGGGTCAGCATGCCTCCCCGGTGATCGATAACCGTAACTTCCTGTGGATTTAACCCTTCAACACTACTGGATACTAAATGAACAATCCCCTGGACCTGATTTTGGGACAAGGTCCTTCCCGGCCTTAACTTGACCATGACCGAGGCGCTGGGCTTGGACTCCTTCTCCGAAAATAGGTTCCGTTCCGGTACGGCTAAATGGACCCGGCAACTCTCGATTTCCGAAAGGGCTTGAACGGTTCGGGAAAGTTCCCCCTGTAACGCCCGGCGATAATTCAGCTTCTGGACAAAGTCCGAGGTCCCAAAATTTGTTTTATCAAAGATTTCGAAGCCAATCCCTCCTCCTTGGGGCAGTCCTTGAGCGGCCAACTGAAGCCTTAGCTCGTAAACTTTTTCGGATGGAACAAAAATCCCTCCTCCTTCCACTTTATAGAGGACCTTCAGCTCCTTTAATTTTTGAATCATTAGGCCGGAATCCAATTCACTAACATTGGCATAAAGCATCTGATAATTTGGTTTTTGGGCCCAGGAAAAAATAAAGACCAGGCTGGCCACAAGAGTCCCGATCAAAATCAGGAGGCTTATTTTCTTTTGCATCGGCCAATTGGCGATGGTTTCTATGAAATTCGCCACTTTAGTCCACCCAAGTGTTTCTAGAACGTTAAGAAAAATTTTCCCTTATGAATCTCCAGGGATTAGATTTGTAACCGCATTATTTCCTCATAAGCACTGAGCAACTTATTCCGGACTTCAAGCATGACTTGGAAAGACAGATCGGCCTTTTCCATGGCGATGACCGCACTGGAAATGTCTCCTCCTGAGGAAAGTTCTTGTATGGCCTTCTCCGCCTCATTTTGGATGGTATTCACTTTATTGACCGCATCTTTTAAGAGGGCCTCAAAATTTTCACCCTTCTCAGGCTGGACGGTTTTCCCCTGGAGGCTATTCGGAACACTAATCGACCCGATATTTTTGATTTCAGTCATTAGAATCTATCTCCCTATTTCTAAAGCCTTAAGAAACATAGTCTTCGACATATTGAAGGTGGTTACATTGGCATCATAAGCCCGGAGAGCCATCATCATGTTGACCATTTCTTCCATAATATTGATATTCGGCATACTGACAAAACCATCTTTATCGGCATCGGGATGGCCTGGTTCGTGTATTTTTTTAAAAGGTTCTTGGCTATCGACGATTTGAGCCATTTTTACCCCCTCTAAAGCAGATGGATTCTCCGAACCAATCGGCAGGGTCGTAAAAACAACTTCTTTTCGTTTGTACGGCCCTCCGGATTCTGTCTGGGTGGAATGAATGTTAGCCATATTGGAAGCAATGGTATTCATTCGGCTCCTTTGGGCATCCAGGGCCGAGGCGCTGACTTTGAATATTGCAAAATTATCCATGATTATCTCCCTTTAATGGCGTTGTTATACATCTGCAATTTCTTTGACAATAGTTTAACCCCGGCCTCATACAAAAGGGCATTCTCAGTCATGTTGGCCAATTCCATATCCAGAGCCACATTGTTTCCATCCTCCCAAGGAGATCGCTCCACAGCGACAATCCCCCCTATTCCTTTTTGGCTGGTGGACCCTTGAATATGGTTGGGGCTGGTTTTGGCCAAGCTCATAGCTTGACCAGTCATGACCTCTTTAAATGAAACATCTTTAGCCTTGTAGCTGGGAGTATCGACGTTGGCAATATTAGAGGCCAAGACCTTATGTCGGAATGTACTGGTTTTAATTATTTGCTCTAGAATCTGAAAAGCTTTGTCCATTTCCATACCTTTCTTCTATTATTCTTAACAAAAATCATGCCAATCCCTGCCTACCTAACTGGTTGTTCTCCCATGGTTCCCATGTGGTTCTCCGGATGGGGATTCGGAAAAAAATTCCCATATTCATGAAGTTTGTTCCGAATAGTCCGAACACTGACCCCCAAAATCTTAGCGGCTTTGGTCTTATTGCCATTAACCTCTTTTAGAGTTTTTAGGATCATCTCTTTTTCCCAATCCTTTATCTTGCCTGGAGACGATGAATTTAATGGACAGTCGTCTTCGACCATAAAATCTGTAATCTCTACCAGATTCCCCCTGCAGAGGTGAGCGGAACGAAGGATGGTATTTTGAAGCTCCCGGATATTCCCTCTCCAGGACCTCTCCATTAAAAATTCCATGGCCTGTGAACTGAATCCTTGCAGGTCTTTACCTAAGGCCTTGGAAAATCCCGTTAAAAAATGATGGGCTAACACAGAAATATCTTCAGGTCTTTCTCGTAACGGCGGGATGTGGATAGGGAAGACATTGAGTCGATAAAAGAGATCCTCCCGGAATTTTCCCTCCAAAGCGTCTTTGTATAAATCCCGATTAGTTGTGGCAATCACTCGGATATCGATAGGGATGGCCAGATTTCCCCCCACTCGGTTTATTTCATTTTCTTGCAAAACCCGTAACAACTTGGCTTGAAGGTTAAGGGACATCTCCCCGATCTCGTCCAGGAGGATGGTGCCGTTGTTGGCGAACTCGAATTTACCTATCTTTTTCTCAGTAGCTCCGGTAAAGGCCCCCTTTTCATGACCGAACAGTTCGGATTCCATCAAATTGTCGGGGATGGCGGCGCAATTAATGGCCACAAAAGGTTTTTTCATTCGTTTGCTTTTTTTATGGATGGTTCTGGCCAGGAGTTCTTTTCCGGTCCCGCTCTCTCCGTAAATTAAAACCGAGGTACTGCTGGGGGCCACTTCTTCGGCGATTTTTAAGACTCGCAGCATTTTGGTATTTTCAGTGATCAGTTCCCTTTCTTGATGAATCCTTTCCATAAGGGATTGTATCTTGGTCATAAGGGCTTCAAATGAAAAAGGCTTTAGCAGATAATCCGAAGCCCCTTCTTTCATCACTTCAACCGCATCCTGAATAGTCCCAAAGCCGGTAATCACCAAGATGGGAATGTTGCCTATCTTACGCCGAATTTCCTTTAACAAAGAGAGGCCGTCCATCTTGGGCATTTTCATGTCCGTGACAACCATGGAAAAAGAGGAATGATTTAATTTTTGCAAGGCATCCTGTCCATCACCAGACAGAACCGCTTCAAAACCGACCCTTAAAATGGCTTCTTTCAGGGCCGTTCGCATCTGATGATCGTCATCAACAACAAGAATAGGTTTCATTAGCCGACTCTTTCTTATATCTCCTCTTCGTGTCGTTTATTAAAGCCTTCGCTTCAAAAACTTTTGGGTCTACCGATTCTGCGTTGGGAAAAGTAAGTTGAAAACAGGCCCCTATTCTCTCTTCGCTGTTGACTTTTATAGTCCCGTTATGGGCCTGCATGATATTGGCGGCAATGGACAGTCCCAACCCTGAACCCTTTTCCTTCTGACTGAAAAAAGGATCAAAAATCCTTTCCTTTAATTCGAATGGTATCCCCGGGCCGTGATCTTTTATTTCCAAGACCATCTCCTCGCCTTTCCCTTTTTGTAAAGAAAGTTCCACGGCCCCTTCTTCCGGGGTGGCCTCAACAGCATTCAACAGGATATTTAAAAGGACTTGCTTGATAAGTTCCCCGTCTCCCCACAGCCGGTTTTGGCCATTTAACGTTTTACATATTTGGATCCTCTTGGCATCAACCAAAGGCCGAAGCATAAAAAACAGCTCCTCCAGGGTCTTTTCTAAATCGACCCAGGTAAAACTGGGTTTTTGAGGAATGGCAAAGTAATGCATATTGGTCAAAACATGATTTAAACTTTTAATGCCCTGGGATATACCGTTGGCCAGCTCGGCATGAACGGTATTCTCAAGATCGCCGGCCAGCATACTGGCATAGAGTTCCATACTACAGAGGGGGTTACGTATTTCATGAACCAGTTTAGCCGCCATTTCTCCCATGGCAATCAGTCGTTTGTTCCTTTCCCGCTGGATTTCCAATTCTTTGATTAGGGAGATGTCTTTAATGAGGACTACATATCCCCTTACCATTCCTTCTAAGTCTTGGATTCGGGAACGGGAAAAAATAATCTGGAATTTTTTCTTTTTGCTGACTAAGGTGGTATCGGTTCCCTCTTCCTGGATGGTGATATCCAATCCATGGAAAGGCCGGCCGATCACTTCAAGGGCTTTTATGTTGAGCAACTCTTCTGCTGCCTTATTCAACATGATGACCCGATCATTAGGGTCTAAAACAATTATGGCCTCGCTGAGACTTTGCAGTATCCCATTTAAAAAATCTTTGGCTTCTTCGGCCCGGTTTAAGGCCTCTGAAAGTTGTTGATTGGTTTCCGCCAAGACGCCGGTTAAATAATGGACTTCCTCCTGGAGCTTTTGGTAGTAGGTTTCCAGACTCTTGGAAGCTGAGGTAAAATTCGAAAAAGCTTCATGGAGATGACTGGCTTCACTCATTTAAAGGTCCTCTCGTATCTTTCTTTCAACCTCATTTTCCCTTTGCCTGGCCTTAGCTAATTTACCCAAGAGTGAATTTTCGCTTTTAATCCTTGCCAATATTTTTTGCGCCTCTTCCCCAGACATCAGGCTGCCCGCCCTAAACAAGGCCCACTCATTCAGAGGATCCTTTTCCAAGGCCTTTTGGTAATATTGAAGGGCCTCTTTCTTCTTCCCTTTGTCAAATAAAATATCCGCAAGTTTTATATACCCACTGGAATTACCCCCCAGCTGAAGAAGGTTTTTTTCAAAGACGGCCAAGGCCTTATTGATATTTCTGGACGAAGTGAGGGTATCTTCCAGGAGGGAAAGATCCTTGGCCCCCATCTTTTTTAGGGATAGAAGCCGATCAGAGGCCGCACCGTAATCCAATTTGGCATAAAAAATTCTTGCTTCTAAACGAACAAGTTCATCTCCGGAAACTTTAAAATGTTTCAAAGATTTAAGGCCGTCTGAGGCGGAGTTAAAGTCCCCGACCTCGACCTGATAATTGACCAAAGCGATAAGGCTTCGAATCTTAACCTTCTCAGAGCCGTGTTTTCCTAACCATTGGCAGAGGTCAGAAAAGGGTTTGCCGGTTCCTTTCAAGGCTTCAGTCATAATCATGAGAAAAGGTTCTCGGGAGGGATCCAAAAACTTTTGGCCCATGGAATTCCATAGAGAGACCATTCTGGGAGGATCCTTCTCTTTCAGGCGTAAAAAGATCCCTTCAAGTTCCATTAAAATTTCTTTTTTAAGGGAAGAGTGAAGAATCAATTCCCTGATCCATCCGGCGGCCTGATCAAACCTTTCTCCTTCCATATCCAACTTAGCCAGTTTTAACAAAACCTCCTCATGAGCTTTACCCGAAAGATATTTCAGCCGATATTCTTGAAGGATCTGCCTGGCTTCATTTTTTTTCCCCATCCCCAAGTGGGCTTCGGCCAAATAAAAAAGGGCCTCTTGTCTGACCAAGCGATCCGGGGAAGAAAGGGCTGAATAAAAATATTTTTGGGCTTCATCGTATTTCCGAGCCTTCAAAGAAATTTGACCCAAAACCAGTTCCGCTTTCTTTTTAAAGGACTGGTTTTTTATCGTTTTAGTAAGATATTGGATCGACTCTTCATCTTTACCCATTTGATGGAGGTTCTCTCCATAATAAAAAAGAATCTCTTCGGAGTTCAAAAAATAGATCTTGTTTTTTAAAATGCCTTTAGAATAAAATTCATCGGCCTCCTTTACCAAGCCCTGTCGATGGAGAATATTGGCCTTTCCAAAGATGGTTTCAATTCTATCTCCGGCCTTGTCATAATGTTTAAGTGCTTCCGGTAATAAACCGATGCCGGCCAGACTTTGGGCTAACCCCAAGTTGGCTTTTTCCAGGTATTTTGATTTATTGAAATTGGTCAGGAAGAGGCTATAGAGCAATTTGGCCTCGTCATAGTTATTGATTTTGAGGTAACCTTCGGCCCTTTCCAAAAGGGCCAATTCTTTCAACTCACCTGGGGGAGCAGAGAGATAGGCTGCCCGATAGTGTTCAAGGGCCAGTACGGGTTTTTTTATCCCTTCCAAAGCCCGGCCATAAATAAAATGGTAGTAAGTCTTTGTTTCGGCGTTAGTTTGATAATCAGAAAGGAATTGCAGGGAATCGATTGGGCGGTTGGTCTTTATCATTTCCCAAGCTTTTTTTAACCTGGGATCCTTGATCCCCTCCTCAAAAGTCATAGCCGGAAGAAATTCTGATCTAAAAAAGATCAGGCTAGCCAATAAAAAGACAAGGTTCCATTTCATGCCTTATCAAGAAAGCAACAACTATGCCACGGAATATAATTGAAAATTGATGATTGGGCCAATCCGGCTCGGGCAGGCTTGGTGTATGCAACTGTAAGGATTATTAATAAATTTATTTATTTTCAGGTCCGAGGCTGTTCCTAACAGGAGACTCTAAGCAAGGCCAGGATTTGCATCGCTTCAGTTTATCGATAAATTTTGGAAGGATATTTGTCAAGATAATGACAGCGAGGTGGCCCTTCGGCGAGAAAGCAACAGTGAATAGAGGTCCTCAAATAGGATGGCTTGATTAAAATCGGGATTCGAGGGGTTGCCTGATTAGAACAGAGATATTAGCCTCTCCTGCTTAGAGATCAATCTCAAATTTTTTTATCTTCTCCAATAAAGTGGTCCTCTTCAAACCTAACAATTCTGCGGCCTTGCTTTTAATCCCTTGAGATTTTCGCATGGCTTGACTAATCAGGTTTCTTTCTATCTCTTCTACCAGGCTGTTCAGATCAACTCCCTGTTCAGGGAGCAGAATATCTCGATTCGATTCGGCCGGGACTTGTTGTTCTTCCACTCTGCGGGGAACACCCCCAAACTCTTGGAACCTGAAGGGCAAATCTTTAATAGTAACCAGGGCATCCTCTTTTAAAATGACTAACCTCTCGATCAGGTTTTCAACCTCTCGGACATTCCCAGGCCAAGGGTACCTCATGAAAAGGTCGAATACCCCCTGATCTATTTTAATATTTTCCCTTTTCCTTTTTTTGGAAAAAAAATTTATAAAATAATCAAACAATATGGGGATGTCTTCCCGCCTTTCTCTTAAAGGTGGAATGCGCACCGGAATCACGTTCAAACGGTAAAAGAGATCTTCGCGAAAATTTCCGTCCTTTGTTTCCTTTTCCAAATTTTTGTTGGTGGCGGCCAGGACCCTAACGTCCACCTTGATGGTTTTCGATCCTCCAACCCGTTCAAACTCCCTTTCCTGAAGTACCCTGAGGAGCTTAACCTGGAAAGATGGATGCAATTCACCGATCTCATCCAATAAAATTGTACCGCCGTTGGCTCGTTCAAATCTTCCAATCCTAGTGTTTATGGCCCCGGTAAAGGCCCCCCGTTCATGGCCAAATAGTTCCGATTCAAGCAGATCATGGGGTATGGCTGCGCAGTTAAACGGGATAAAGGGATTATGGGCCCTTGAACTGTTATAGTGAATGGTCTTGGCAATGAGTTCTTTCCCGGTTCCACTTTCACCTTCAATCAGAATAGTGGCATCAGTATCGGAAACTTTTTTGATCAACTCGTAAACCTTTTGCATTGGTACTGAATTCCCAATCAAGCCTTGATGTTCATAACGTTGTTTCAACTGCCTTTTTAGGGAAATGTTCTCTTTTTTGAGTTTAGAGAAATCAATTGCCCTTTGAACTACCAACACCAGTTCTTCCAAAACAAAAGGTTTGGTAATGTAATCGAAGGCCCCTAATTTTATGGCTTCCACAGCCGTTTCGATTGCCCCGAATCCAGTAATAACAATAGCCGGGATATTGAAATTAAGGAGAGAGACTTTTTTTAAGACCTCCATCCCCCCGATCCCGGGCAAGACCAAATCGACCAAATAAAGATCGATCGTTCTTTCTTGAATAAGACGAACGCCGATCTCGCCGTCTGGGGCTACAGAGACTTCAAAGCCTTTTAAACGTAAAAATTCTTCCAGTATTTCCCTGACCGCAGGGTCATCATCAATGACTAAGATATGGGGCATTGTTTTTCCGCTAACAGGATTTTATTTTTTCGGAGTCTCCCTTTTTCGGTAAGCAAGATATCAATTAGGGGTTTCATAAATTCTATTTTCGCACAACTGTTTATTATGTCAAGAAAAACGTAAGGGCCCTAAGAGAAACGAGAGAGGGGAAGCCTTAAGAAATATCGGCGGTTTTTACGAAATCTTTGTTTGAAAGGGGATCCTATTCAATTTGGAGAGATGGATTATTCGATTAACCTGTAGGGAAACCAATCTTCTTGTCTTAAACGATCTACCTTAAGGACAACGGCCTCATTGGTATCGGATTTAAAAACAAGTTTTCTGCCTTTAGACCCTCCAACATCCTCGGAGATAATGGGGATGCCCTGATGAATTAAAATCTTTTTGGCCATCATGACATTTTGGTTCCCCAATGTTTGCTCGGTGAAGGAGGCTGGATCCCCGCCTCCGAAAACTTGGGCCTCCAGGCAGGGTTTTTCCGATCCGTCGGTCATCATTAACTTGATCAGCGTTAAAACAGCAACATTGCCGTATTGGGCCGTAGCCTTAGTTGGTTTGGAAATCTTGGGATAAATAAAGTGGGCCACGCCCCCATACCGGTTCTTGCGGTCCCAGAGGCAAACGCTGACGGCCGACCCGATAACGGTATAGATCAGGGTTGGCTCATGATTTAAAAATATATACCCGGGTTTCAAATAATATCGAACGCGGTCGATCTCATGGTGTTCCTGATCGCCTAAGTTCATCAAGTCAAACCCTCCGGCTTAAAAAAAAGGTTATGGTAATTTTTCAAACTGAAGTTGAATAGTTATCTGTTGTTCTTCTGTCTGGAAATCCAAGGTAAGATCCGATGGTTCACCTCTTTCCATTCTCTCTTGAAGGGAAATCTTTTGGGTTAAAGGCGTGCTAAGTTTGTAAACGGATGTTTTATCCAAGAATGAGAATAAATTGCCGCAAACCATATTGGCCAACTCACCGACCGTGTCTTCAATTTGAGACTCGGTCACCTCTTCTTCAAAACCCAGAAAGTTCATAGTCAATGTTTCACCAAGGCCATAAGGAATGAAAAGGCGCAGTAATCCTGAATGATTACCTGAAAAATGGATTTGACTTTTTATAATCCAAGGATGGGCGCAAGGGGGTATGAGGTCTGATTCTTCTGCCGGTTCCGAAAGGGCCTCTTTAGACGGCAGGTTCCCGTCTATCGGCTCTAAAAAAACGAAAAACATGCTTTCAAAGATATCCAGGGCGGCAGAAATGGCTGCTTTTCGGATTTCTTCAAACATTGGGCTTCTCCATGATCCGAGTCAAAACATCCCGTAAGGTTTCAGGGCGAAATGGTTTTTTAATATAATCCTTGACTCCTAATTCAAACAATTCCCGGAGGCGTGGTTCACTGCCTTCGGTCGTAATCAGAACCACCGGAACACGTTGATAGGCCTGGCTTTCTTTTAGTTTGTGGACAAATTCAAACCCATTCATAATCGGCATATTCAGGTCGGTCAGGATCAAATCGATCCAATGGGAATTCAAAACAGTCAAGGCTTCCTCTCCGTTTCCAGCCTCTAAGCAATCTCCCAAATCAAAACCTGAAAGATTCAAGGCCTTTAAAATGACCTTCCTCATGGTTTGGGAATCGTCTACAATCAAAATATTATAGGCCATGGTGTGTACCTCATTGATTAGCCGTTTAACCCCAAGCTCAATGCACCTGGAACATTAACTCCACTTTTTCTAATTCATCCCCCAATTGGGCCATGAACCGTTCAATGTCCTTTTCCTCTAAGTTATAATAGTTCATTATTTTGTCAAAGCCAGTATAGGATAAGCCATCGACTCCTCCGCCGATGCCGGTCAACATAGCGATCAAATTGCACAGATAGATTTGATAAACGATTTCTTGATCCGATGTGGCCAAAAGCGGTGTATGATGATAGCGAATGGCCTGGATAATCTCTCGAGGGAAATTCCACTGCTCAATGACCAGGGAACTCAATTCAGCATGGTCGATACCTAATACATCTTTTTCTGCCGCCAAAAAAGAAATTCCTTTGATCTGAACCAGTTTTTTTATGGCTTGAAATTGCTCTTTGACATAGGAATTCAACATGACCTTGCCGATATCATGTATCAGGGCAGCGGTAAACAACAAAGGGCTTTGATCCTTTTTTAAGCGTTTAGAGACAATATCAGTCAAAAGGGCCGAACTGACTGAATGTTTCCAAAGTTCACCCGCTGCAAGGTCATAACCGGGAACGGCTTTTTCAAGCGTCGACCCGGTCGCCCCGCATAAGATAATTTCAAAAAGCTGATTAAATCCCAGAAACAATACGGCGTCTTCCAGGGAGCCGATTGGATTGCGCAGACCATAATAGGCTGAATTGCAGACCTTCAAAACATTGGTCGTTATCGCTTGATCGTATTGAAGGGTTTCGACGACCTCGCGCCTGGAAGAATTCGGATTGTTGATTAAGGACAAGGCCCTATGGATCACTGCCGGGAATGGAGGAAGCTGGCTGGCAGACTTAATAATGTCCTCTACTGAATTCATAATTCTTTTTCCTCCTCCCCTGAATATCTAACCCACACCTTTCCACTACCTACATCCAATCGTACAGTGCGAGATACTTGTCCTCCTACATCTTCGGCCTTAATCATGACATTATTTTTCCACAGAATTTTCCGCAGAGCATTATAATTTCTCTTTCCGATATTAAAAAAGCCTGAATCATCCATGATTTGGGAACCCCCGGCTATCTTGACAATAAGCCGATTTTTAGCCGCTCCGAACCGATAGGCCTCTTTGAAAAGCAATGGAATTCCGGTATCGGCAAACATAAAAGGATTCTTTTGCGCTTTCAGGGGATCGATCTGAGATTCGGGCAGCATGTAATGAAGAAGTCCTCCTACCCGAATTATTGGATCATATATGGTAACTCCAATGCATGATCCTAAGGAATAGGTGATTAACCCGACTTGCTGATCCTGACTAATTTCCATCTCGGCGATTCCAACAATTTTTTTCATTGATAATCTATATGTTCCGTTTTACCGAAGGTTCCTTCTCTATCCTTGGCGGATGACCACTGAAGGGATAGAAAAAGTCTTCAAACAGGTTGTTTTATTTTTTATAGGTAGCCGGCTTCACATATAGGAAGGGGTGATCGATTCCCGTTAGACTTTCCGAGTGGCCGATTAAGAGAACCCCCCCTTTCCCCAATTGACTATAGAACCGGTTGACTAACGTCGTCCTGGTTTCCTTGTTAAAATAGATCATGACATTTCGGCAAAAAATACAATCAAAGGGTTCAGGGAAACAAAAAGGCTCCATCAGGTTGAGCCTTTGAAACTTGACGACTGATTTTAACAGGGGTTTTACTTTAACATAATTTCGCCATTGATTTTCCCCGCGCAAGAAATATTTTTTGGTCACGTCCTGGGAAGGGGACTCGATTTTTTCTTTCTGGTAGATCCCTGACTGAGCGGCATGGAGCACCTTGGTAGAGATGTCGGTAGCCAATATTTTCACCCCCCAACCGGATCTCGGGGGCAATAACTCCAACAAGGTTATGGCAATGCTATAAGGCTCTTCTCCTGATGAGCAACCGGCGCTCCAAACTCGGATCTTCTTTTCTCTCTTGCCTGTTCCGCCCAATATTTGCGGTACGAGCTCATTTTTAAGATACTCGAAATGCTGTTTTTCCCGAAAAAAATGGGTAAAATTGGTAGAAATGGAATCCAGTAAATGGATCATCTCTTGGCCGGATTGATCGTTTATTACATAGTCGTAATAATCCCGAAAGGAATGAAAATTGCCACTTCGTATACGTTTTCCCAGTCGGGCCTTAACCAGCTCCCTTTTCCCATCATGAAGGTTGATCCCGGACTGGTCATAAACCAGACGGCTGATCTTGATAAAGTCAGCTTCTGTAAAATCAGCGGGTTGATGAGTCGATAAATTCAAGGACATAAAGCGCCTCTTTTCCCTGTTATTTCTTTATCACTCCAATTTCATCAGAATGTTAGGGCTATCTGAGGGTCATAAGAAGCAACCCTTTTTGATGGGGCCAAAGTATTGGACTTGCCCTCTGTTTGATAATGGTGGCCATCTCATCCAAAGGAAGCGGCTGTCTACTTTCGGCTACCGAACGGCAGGCCGAAGAAATATGTTTTGAGGTCTCCCGTTACTTTCTTGTTCAAGATCAGATTCATGCAGGATGTTTTTCCCTCAGGATAATTTTATTTATTCACAGTTTATTGCCGGTTTTTGATCTTCTTGCTTTTGTCTCCGCTTTGAAGAATGGGTTGCTCAGCAATTCTTGATTATTCTGGCCGCCTTCCGAACTCTGGATTTTTTAAGCAGCTATTTTTGATTTTTTCCCCATATTTATTATCTTAATGATTTCCTCCATATCAAACCTCCAGGATTTGCCGACTTTGAAGCCGGGTATCTCGCCTGTGGAGGCAAGTTTGTAAATGGTCGACTCCGTTAATTTCAAGTAATGACCTACCTCTTTTGCAGTAACGATATTAGCCATGGTTCATCCTCATTAAAACTCGTCTAACTCCCTTTTTTCCAGAGGGATTACTTGTTCGGGTCTGACTTCTTTAGAGTTGCCGACTGCCTGTTTCTTTTCCCCGCTCATTGAAGCTGCTGCCGAAAGAGACTTGGGCTTTCGGGAATTTACTTGACGGCCAAAGATCATCGACTTCTTTCCACTTTCACGGCTTAGCGGCAAAGCTTTTTTTGATCTCAATCCATTGTTATTTCCACCTATGATGGCTATCAGTTCGTAGCTATAGTGTTTCATTTGTTCGGATTGCGCATTCATTTCTTCTGAAGCCGAAGCTGATTCTTCGGCAATGGCCGCATTCTGCTGAATCAACTGATCCATTTCGGTTATTGCTTTATTGATTTGTTCTATTCCCTGAGCCTGCTCAGTGGAGGCTGAGGTAATCTCACCCACCAGCTCGGCCACCTTCCTGGCCCCGGAGGATACCTTCTCAAAAGCCTCGTTGGTTTTGATCCCAATATCCGAACCGATCTTGACTTTTTTAACCGTACCTTCAATCAGATTGGCCGTACTCTTGGCCGCTTCAGCAGCCCTCATGGCTAAGTTTCTGACCTCATCAGCCACCACGGCAAACCCCGCCCCAGCCTCACCGGCCCGGGCTGCCTCAACCGCTGCATTCAAGGCCAGCAGATTGGTCTGAAAGGCTATCTCATCGATGGTTTTGATGATCTTGCCAGTTTCTTCGCTGGCTTTAGAAATTCCGTTCATGGATTCGATTAGTTCTTGCATGGCGTTATTAGCCTCTTCGACTACCCGTCTGGTATCCTTCATCAAGGTATTGGCCTGATTGGCATTGTCGGCATTCTGCTTGGTCATGGAGGCCATCTCATCCATCGATGCGGAGGTTTCTTCCAAACCTGCTGCTTGCTGCGAAGCCCCTTCGGCCAGAGATTGACTGAACGAAGAAACCTGGGCCGAGGCCGAGGCTACCTGATCCGCTCCGTCACTAATCCCTTTGACAACCTTGTTAATCGGCCCGGAAATAGAACGAGCCATCAAATAGGCCAGGGTAAGTCCACCGAGAG
>Ga0209777_10005270_pt1 | contig 14980 bp, 28 predicted proteins | sample FrelakmetHBP12HB_FD_187147 | JGI IMG/M metagenome (GOLD analysis project Ga0209777, IMG submission 187147) | Freshwater lake sediment microbial communities from the University of Notre Dame, USA, for methane emissions studies -HBP12 HB (SPAdes)... | ecosystem: Environmental > Aquatic >... | reverse complement strand
GCAGATCAATATTTTTTCTATAAATTCGTCATCATCTACCTGTTCTGTGTGATAGCTAAGATTTATTCGGCTGAATTTTTTAGCATGTTCTTCCCACCATCTAGAGCTTCTAGAAGCGTTACTACATACTCCTATCATCCAACCTCGTTCGGTTAAAAAATCTACTAAAGGTATGAAATCTTTCCATACAGTAGGTTCACCCCCAGAAAAATATGCCTCCATTTTGAAATTAGCATCAACGGTATGGGCGTGTGTTTCTGCATGGGAACAAAATAATTTCAATTGGTCAATTTTCAACCATTCATCATCCCCACGTTTATTTGCCGGCGGGCAATAACTACAGTTGTATGTACATCGGTTATGTAACATCCAGTCTATTGTGAAATATTTAGGTTTGGAATCGTCTAAAAATACCTTTTTAATTTCCATTTACAGCAGCCCTTACACACTCCATTTCTGGTATTATTGAAAATAAATTTTCTGACCTAATCTCGTCTAATCTTTCGGTAGTTGATATAAATCTTCTAGCTGAATCCAAACTAAATGGTTGCTTTAATTCATGAAAAATCTGTGTAAAAATGTAATCAATTGATGTATTATGTTTTTTATTAAAATCCGTAATGAACTCCCTTAACCGTTTAATAGTAGCTTGCCTATAATTATCGGGCAGTATGCTAACATGATAATGTTTTGGGTAACTTAGTAGGTTAAAAAAGAAATTATCATAATTGAGGTATTGGCCGGCACGGTCATGCCGCTTAATAACGCCGATATCGACCAAATGTGTAATGATTTCTGGCAATCTATTAACATTCCAAGCACCAATAGTCATACCTGGTCGAAGAATAATATTGTTGTATTTGGTTAGCTCCTTTAAATTATCTTCTACTTTTGACCATATTGTGCCACTTCTAAGTAATTCAGCACGCTCGCCAATTTCATCAATGCTGGGCCAAACTTCTAGCTTTCCTAATTGCCATTTTTTCCAATAATCAATTACATTTTTCTTACCATAATATAAAGTTGAACAATTGGTGTTGTAGCTGAGTTTTACATCAAACCTTTCGTGTTCAACCAATTTTTCTAAAATATACCAGTGTTCATCCATTAATAATGGTTCACCACCTGCAAAATAAATTCTCTTTACATTGGATATTTGTTCATCCACAAAATCCATATTGGTGTTGCCTTCTATAGCCGTTATATTCCATATTTTTTCTTGATTAGAAATTCCCATCTTTTTTGCATCTGGTACCCAAGACGAACTGTATCTAGGTCCGCAACTGCGACATTTGAAGTTACACAAGTTGCTGAATCGAAAATCCCAATATTTTAAATTCATTTCAGTGCAAGTACCATCGCCGAGTGTAATGCTTGGTATTTTTTCTATCACATCTGGAAAATCTCGGTTATGATATGTTCTGCCACTGGTTCCAGTTACATCTTCCTTATTAAAACAAGTGCTACATATAGATGGCCGGCGACCATTAATCATCTCCTTTCGAAGATTCTTCATATTAGTACTGTTCCAAATCTCTTTAATAGATTGGGTTTTTAAATCTCCTGCAAAGTAGTTTTGTGAACTAGTCAAACAACAAGGAAGTACCTTACCATTTGGTTCAAAATTTAAATGCATCCATGGCACAGCGCATATGGTTTTAGAATCAGTTGCTGATTTTTTAGGTGTTTCGGCTCTTAGGTTGATCGGCTTTAATGAGCCTTGAGGCAATTTATTGTCATTTTCCATAGTTATGTCCAAAAGTAATGTGCAATGATATCTAATTAAATATAATGAATTCCTTCAAAAATATGTAATTTATTTTGAACTTTTGTTGATTGAAATGCCAATTATGCTTAAAATTAAGTTAAGTAGACACTAGTCAATATTAAGGAGGACAAACATGACTACACACGAACAAATAGTTGAACAATTTAACGCTTATATTGCTGAAAACAGCAAATTTACTGATAAAGGAGTTAAGGCATCCGCGGCCCGCGCTCGTAAGGCCCTAGGTGAACTTGGCAAGCTGTCTAAGACTCGTCGAGCAGAAATTCAAGACAGTAAGAATCAAGCTACTTCTTAAAAAAATACACTTGACAAATGCGACCCAGGCCATATAATCGTTATGGCCTGGGTATTTTTTTGAAGTACCAAGATGATTAGCTAACTTATCTATTAACTTTTGTTAACTGATTTAGTATGCAATTCATTTAGAAAATAAAGGAACATAAAAATGTTGGTTTTTGAAATAAAGCATAGGAGCGGTAATGTCTGATACTTGGATCATCTCTGATACACATTTTGGACATGCAAATGTTCTCAACTTTAAAGATGACGACGGCAATTTAATTCGTGGTGCTAGATTTTCTTCTATGGAGGAAATGGACGAATATATGGTTGATCAGTGGAACAGCGTTGTTAAAGATGGTGACAAAGTCTATCATCTTGGTGACGTTTATTTTGGTCAAGGTCATCAAATTTTGCACAGGCTAAAAGGGCAGAAACGTTTGATTCTTGGAAATCATGACAACGGTAAAGATCAAAAGCTACTGCAACATTTTGGCAAAGTTTATGTATGGAGAATGTTTCCAGAGTTTAACATTCTGTTGACACACGTTCCTGTACATGACAACAGCCTCCAAACGAAGACAAAATGGAACGTTCATGGTCATTTACATCAAAATTTGATTAATGATGCACGATACTTTAATGTGTCGGTTGAACAAATTAACTATACACCAATTCATATTGAAGATGTGGTCAGTCGATTAATTAAACTTAATGGTAGTAATCAAACGCTTGATTGACATCTGTAATATATACTGTTAGAATACTAACCTATTATACGGGAGAGTTTAGTGAAGCAAAAAACTAGTAAGGACATGGTAACACGTAAGGCAGATGGGTATCAAGACCCAATTAAACTATATCTGCGAGATGTGAGCAAGGCACCACTTCTTACACACAGTCAAGAGATTGAAATTAGCCAAACAATCGAAGATGCAAAGCAGGCGATTACAGATCGACTATTGGGCATTCCGTTAACAGTGTCTACAATAATGTCATGGATTGATGCATCTATTGTTAACGGGCAAGATGCGGTTGAAGTTTTTGATATTGAGCTTGGTGTAGACGACGAAATTAGTCAGACCTTTTTGAATCAGCTTAATAAGGTCAAAATTTTGTGCATGCAATATCAAGATGATACCTCTAACTTAGAAGTTAGAACTCAACTTGTTGAACAATTTAACGAACTGCCGTTGAATCCGGCAAGTTTTTCTCATCTAATGGATCAAGTTATAAGTTTTAACAAGCAAGTAACTGCTATTGATGGTGAACTTCTGCGATTGGCAGAATCGTGTGGTATTAGTCGAGATGTTTGGCTAGAGTATTATCGAAATAATGATACTCTAGAATGGGTTAATCAGATTGATAATGAAAAATTTAAAACCCTTGTTACAAAACATCAAACAAAGTTAGACCAATATAACACAAAGATAAATGCAGTTGCTACTGAAACTGGTATGAGTTTGCGTGATTTAAGGGCAACAGTGCGAGATCTAAGGGCGCAGGCTAAAATTAAAGAGGAGGCTATTCAGCGAATGGTTACTAGTAATCTTCGATTGGTAGTTTCTGTAGCCAAGCGTTATAATCAAAACAACCCAACTACTCTTTTAGATTTGGTACAAGAAGGTAACATTGGCTTAATTAAAGCTGTTGAAAAGTTTAAATGGCGGTTGGGATATCGATTCAGCACATATGCTACTTGGTGGATTCGTCAATCAATTATAAAAGCTACCACTGAACACAGTAAGACAATTCGAGTGCCAAGTCACGTTCTTGATGCAATTAAGAAAATTAACAAGGCTATTAAAGATCACGTGTCTGCTCATGGTTATGAGCCTAGCAATCAAGAAATTGGCAAAATCTTAGATATGGATGCAGAAAAAGTAGCAAGGATGCTACAAGTTGCTAGAGATCCTATCAGTCTTGAAACACCTGTTGGTGATGAAGAAGATGGGGGAACTGTTGGTGCTTACATTGAGGATAAAAGTTCTTTAAAAGCGATTGACAAAATTAATGAAGATGATGTTAGCCGCGCAATTGGCGAAACATTGAGTACACTGAGTTCTAGAGAAGAGCGTGTAATTCGTATGCGCTTTGGTATTGGTACAATGGAAGAACATACCTTAGAAGAGATCGGTAAAAGATTTAATGTTACTAGAGAACGGGTACGTCAAATTGAAGCCAAAGCACTACAACGTTTGACTCGTCCTGATAGGCTTAAAGAACTTGAAGAAATTATGCATGGCTGAAGAACTGTGTGTAATCATTTCTAGAAGTGTACCTAAGCAGTTTCAATGGTGGTATGATACTTGGCGATCCCAACAATTTAATTGTTGGGATGACGCTAAAGAATGGTTATCCGATGATTATAATGCCGATGTGATAAAGTTTAATGATTGGTTTAAAATACGATTTCGCAATAATAGCGACCTAGTATTGTTCAAACTTACTTGGATGTAAGTCGATCGTTTATAACATTCCAATCTATTATTCGCCAAATAGTCTTCATATAATCTTTTCGTAAGGTAAACGCATTATATGAATGCTCCCATAAATCTATCGGCATAATAACATCGGCTTTCCAACTTTGATTTTTCAATGTTTTGATACTGCCGTCTTTGGCCATATAACACCATCCACTGCCCTGTAGGGCCAAAGATGTGTCTATAAATTTATCCTTAAAATCGTCCCAACCACCGTGAACTTTTTCAATAAGTTCACGGCTAGCACCTTTTGGCATGTTGTTTACTTTTGGTTTCATTAATTGTGGCCACCATAAGTTGTGCAACATTGCACCTGCTCGGTTAAATTCTGGGTCACCTTCACCCTTATTGAACCTATCAACGTATCCTTTGCTTAAAATTTTGTAATGGAATTCAACAACACTTCGTTCCATGACAGGTTCAAGATCATTTAGGTTATAAGGTAAATCAACTAACGTTAACTTATCTTTATCTTCGGTAATGGTTTGTAATCGCATAATGATATTTATCGAGTTTATTCGATTCTTGACCATGTATATAAAACAAATATATAATTGATTTATAGGCAAAATAATTTGGAGATTATTGATGGGTCGACGTAGTGTTGTAGAAAAAAATCGAGTTTACATCGAATGTACTGACGAACACAGACGTGTAAAAGCACACATCATCAATCAAAATGAACGTACTATGAAAGTTGAGCTGCCAACCGGATTTATTATGGAGCTTGAAAAACGACATAGACGAGGTGCATATCGTTTCCAATTAGGTATGCTTGAATTCATTAGCGATGGTAAACCGGTAGTTTAGATTGACCAGATAGTCCCGGTAAACACAAAATTAGAAGTTCCATTTTGGCTTACAACATATATACGGTCTTGATCTCCAAGATATATTTGTTGAAGATACACGGTGTAAGAAGCCTCTACCGTTGTGTTACGACATATGTAACTTGCATCTGATAAAGATTGGCCGTTTGGAACCAACGCTACACCTACAGTGTCAGTCCTTCCAACACCTGCGTGGTTTGTGATAAAAACTGTTCCAGATGAAGTTTGTCCTGCTTGATTTGCATATAATAAAATAGTTACTCCGCTTGGCGGAGTAACTTCTGCAACAATTGGTGATTCTGCCATAGTCTAATATTTAGCGTTTTATTTGCAGCCAGAAAGACCAAAAGAAGAACTTCCAATATGTTTGATATTTTGGCTCAATATTGTGTCAATCATTACTTGATACCCAGCCTCTCTAGCTAAGCCACAAAAATAAAAGTCTTCACCAAAGAATCCGCCAAATTCTTCTGACCATGTAATATTAAAACAAGGCCTTGGTATTTTTTGAAATACGCTAGTTTTAACTAACATGCAGCCCATTCCAACACCGTCAACTGGCTGCAATCTAGGATTCACATCGTTATATCTTAACCAAGAATCCCATTGTCCAAATTTAGAATATGCAGTACCAGTAAATGGTGCTGATCGTTTTGAGTAATTACATGCAACAATATCTAAATCGTGTGATAGAAGTGTTTCAAGTGTGGTCGCTGGGAACGACATGTCACTGTCTAACCACAAAATGTGTGTTGATCCATTTGCAATAGCTGCATCTGCCAATCGACTTCGTTGCTGTGCAATAATACTGCCAGTTTCCATTAAAAGATTAACCAGCTGTTTGGTGTGATTAGACCATTGTACAAGTTGTGTGAGGCTGTATGTAAACATGCTGTGTACCGTGTCTCTACAAGGTACACATATTGTTACTATATTTTTTGACTGATTTAAATTAAGCTTCATCTTGATTATTTTCTGAAATACCTTCGCTTGCATTGGTCATACTTGCTTCAACTGCTGCTGTGGTACTACGTATTAGATTGGCGTACCTATTGCAGATTCTAACTGCTTCTTCAAAATCTGATGCAGGCAGCAGCGACATTTTATCCATAGTTTCAAACTTAACCTTGCCATAGGTAATAAGCTCTATGGCTGCTAGCCTACCTAGATGTGTAACCCAATAATTAAGGTCATCGCCTTCATAGGTTTCGATAAAGTGCTGCAATTCACCTTCATCTATATTTTGATTATTGTACCAATCTTGTAGTCTGTTATATTCGTTTGTTATCTTTTGCAATTGCCGTTGAAGTCTAATTGGAGATATTTCATCCTCAGATAGGCTTATTGCATTAGCTAGTTCTAATTGTTGGCAATACAATTCTTCTAATCGTTCTAGTACAGCAACAAGCTGTCTAGGTCTACTACTAAATGAATCTATAAAGAAATTTTCAAGCTCATATGGCGTTGGGCCAAGATGAAATCTGTTAAGTATGTCAGAAATATCCGCAATATTCATAATATAACATCCTTTTTAATAGTATTTTAAATGTTATATCATAAAGTCAACTTTTATGAGTAATCGTATGGACCAGTCCTACCGCCGAATGAACCGCTCAAATGAATTGTTCCAGTAGTTATGCCTATATACGACCCCAATGTTGCACGAAGACTTACGTATTGTCCTGCAGACGGGTGTACGTTGGTATACGCATGGTACACCTTGCCCATTGCTATAGTAGAACCGGTTCCTGGTATAGGTATTGTCATACTGTATTTATATTATCTTAAGAGTTAAGTTTTTTCTGATAGTTATTATTGACCCAGTCTCTAAAACTTTTTACGGTAACAAATCCATCGGGCCCTTTAAATGCAGGATTACCTGATGCTACGATTTCTCTAGGTCCACCTGGTGTAGGGGTGCCATCATATTGTGGTGACCCGCATATATAATTGTCTGGTTTACCAACAGCAGCCGGAAATAAATTTACCATATATAGATCAGCACATGTTGGGTTGTTGGGCATCAAATGCTTCCAATGAAGAAAGTATGCCTTTGTTGGTCCATTAATTTGTTCTTCTGGGGTCATTTTTAATATTTGATCTACAGTGTATCCTATCCCCTCGGCAGTAGTTTTCGTTATTTGGTTTAATCCAGTTGCATATGTTGGATGAGCACCTCTAGTATTTTGAGCCTTAGGATTAAAACTACATTCTATTGCAAAAATTACAACCATATTGTCACACGGGACATTTAACGTTTTGCATAAACTATCAATACCATCTAAAAATTGTTGGCTAGCTAAGTTGTGCTTGGTAAGGGTAGCAAGCCCGGTTGCGCTAAGTGGTTGATATCCTGGTCCTGAACCAGGATTTCCATTGGACCCTAAATTTGCGGCATTTTCTGGTGTTAACGGTACGGTGCTGTTGTTAAGATTTGGGTTTCCAACTACTCCTAAACCATCTGCACCGCTTTGAGATGCTGTTGCCGGAAACCCTCCTGCACCGCCGCCACCTTCCCAGTTGCCTGAAGGAATTGCGCCCGGACTACCAGTACCGACGGTAATAGAAGGTACTGATTGTTGTGTAGGTTCAAGAGCAAGTGTAGCAGTTTCTGGTACAGGAGTTTGTCTAAAATCAATTAGCTCAATTTTAGTTACTATGCCATCTGGTGTTATAACGTAAAGGCCGTCTCCTGATGCGGTAATAGACCAATTGTTTAGAATAATTTTGCTAGCTACGATAACAGCGCCACCACCACCTGGTACAGATTTACGAGTTTGGGTCATAACATTTCTCCTAATATTTTATAGCCAATATTTACTGGTAAAATCAAAACAATTCTGGATGAATCTTACCATATTTGCGCATTATTTGTCCAGCAACAGCGTTAGCTTCATTCTCTTGTTTACTGCCGGTCTTACCTGATAACTCATTGAGTTCATTGTGTAAATCTTGGCGATAATGCACCATTTCATGGCATAGGCTGCGTAATATGTCAAGTATATGTCTACCCTTAGGATAAACCATTATAGATTTTTTATTTGGATTATATGCTGCAAAACTATTGGATTCTTGATTTGATATTGGAGTTTGAATTAATTTGATTTTTGGTATTGAATTTAAATCTAATTCGTCACAAGTAAACCTTATAAAATCTACCAATGTGTCGGCTGGGTTATTGCCGTATATTAAATCCATCATACGCATGATGTTATATTTATCAAAAATATCATTTGACAACGAGGTACTATTATGCTAGAAGTTGCTAGTCTTCTTGAAAGGTGCATAATGTCATTTTTAAAAAATATAGTAAACCTTACGTTACTGTTTTTACTAGTCGCATCGTTGGTCGAAAGCATTGTTAATAAACAATATGGTTATATGTGTATAAACATATTTTTTGGTGCAGTTTGGGCTACCTTAATGGAAAACTCCGTAAACAAGCCAAAAAATTAAGGTTTACTTTTTGGCTTGTCTTTTTGATGTTTTTGGTTTTGATTCTTCAGAAGCCTGCTGCTTTGGTTGACGTGGCTTACGTTCTTTTTTAACTTTAACTGGTGCGTCGGCAACGACAGTATCTTGTTCAGGAGCTTTAGCAGTTTTTGCTGCCCATTCGTCATCACTTAATAAGTGTAATCCAACACAGAAACCAGTTTCGCTTCGACCGCATCCGCATGCAGCAGGTGCATTAGTATCTTGTTTTTCAACAGGTTGGGCAACTGGAGTTTCAGCAACCGCTACAGGTTCAGACACGGTTGCTACAACTGCGACCTCTTCTACAACGTTTGCCGACTTAGCTGAAGTAGTAGACGTTGTTTTCTTTGCAGGTTTAACTCCCCTCTTAGCATCATAATAGATGTAACTGACTATTACTGCAACTAAAATGCCTAAAATGATTGGTCCTAACATGTCATTCTCCTTTATAACAGTATTTATCTAGTAACCATACCGTTAAACTAAAATTTATTCAATTTTTTTGATTGTGTCGAATTGACATAATTTTTGATGGTGATTATACTATCGATTGTTAACAACTTAGGGACTAATATCCCGTACCAAAGGAGAACTATCATGACTAAGACTGCACTTAACGCCAAGACACGCCTTTTAAACTACCTAAGTAAGGATGCTGGTGCTACCACATTAACTGTTGCACAAGCACGAGCTCGTTTTAAGATCGCTAACCCTACCGCTCGTATTGCTGATCTTCGCGCTGATGGCCATAAGATTGTTACCACTATGCGAGAAGGCCGCGACGGCATCGAACGCGCAGTGTACAGCCTTTCTCGTCCAACCAGCCGTAGCACACGTCGCAACCGCAGCACCGGTCGATAATACTAATTGGTGTTAGATTCAAAACCCCAGCAAGCAATTGCTGGGGTTTTCTTTTATTGGATTGATAATTATGGATGAATATTATAAAAAGTGGATTACTAATTGTTCGGCTGATATGGCCTTTGAAATATTAATGAGCTATTGCGCTAGATATCCTGATAGATTTTTTGTAATTGACGGCCGGCACGCAGCCCCGCCTATCACTACAATCATTTCCCTTGGTGATGGAAATTATGAACCTCACACATCAAAAGGTTATTCTGTAGAAGAGTTGGAAGGTTATGGATACAGAGCTGTATATGAATGTTTTGGTGTTAATGTAAAAGTTGACTAAAAAACAGATATATAAACAGATTTAGGTATACTATAAAACGGGAGGTAACCAAATGTCCTTTGTATTCCAACATTTACGGAAAATAAATGAAATAACTCCAACATTTTGGAGTTATTGGAGCGTAAACGATTCTACTGTTGCTGTTAAGCGTCGTAATTATTTCGAAGAAGCTAGAAATAAATTTGCCGTTGGTGATTGGATTTTTGTATCTGCAAGCGATGGCGGCACAATTTTGCATGTTGACGAAATTGATCCATTAGAAATTGGAGCACTGAGATGAAACATAACTGGTGGGTGAAAGAACAGATATTGAATGAACTACAATTTATGGTAGTTGACATGAATCGATATAATTTAGATGAAATTGCAGATGCATTGGTACGCCGGCTACACGAGCGCAGGTTAACGGTTGTTCCAACATTTCTAAGTGATGAAATGTACGAGGCTCAGAAAAAATTTGATAATAACCTTTCATACCAATATGCACGAGGGTTGTATAATTTGGCATTAGATGAATTTGCCAGCAAATGCGTAAAACCAGTAATAGATGAAGAACCTGGTAGTTTTTGGTAAAACCTCTTGACGAAAAGCCATAGTGTGCTATTATTTTGATATGAAAGTTTTTGTTTGCAATCGTAGTGCAGTATCTAGGAAAACTAGTCAGGTTGGGGCAACACATGTTCTCAGCCTGCTAGATCCAGGAAAGAAACCGTTTCTGCACCCTAACACCGATCGTAGAAATTGGTTGTTGCTTCATTTTGAAGATAACTTGCTGGCAACTGAACCAAATAGCCCAACTTTAGAACATGTATCTAAAATTTTAGAATGGGGCTGTAAATTGCCAGAAGATGCGGTAGTGTTAGTTCATTGTGAGGCTGGTGTCAGCCGAAGCACTGCTGCGGCACTCGCTCTGTTGGTACAGCATCACGGTACTGATAAGATAGATGATTGCATAAAACTATTACTTGATGTTAGGCCTTTTGCATGTCCAAATCCGCTGATTACACTTTTTGCGGATGAATTGTTGGGATGCAATGGAGAACTTCATGAAAAAGCTGAAAAAGTTGCTAATGCTAAAATTATTAAAATGATCAACAACTGATGTCGTAAATAATAACTATGACGACTGACATTTTTGCCATTCACGGCGCGTTTTCATCACCAAGAATATTCAATTACCTCAAACATAACATTGGTAAGGGATATCGTTGGCACTTTTTGGATTATCAGAACGAAACCTCTGGTTTAAAAGATATTATTACGTCTATTAAACCGCCAAAATCAGCTCATATCGTTGGGCACAGTATGGGCGGACTGATAGCTCTAGGATTAGCTAATCAACCTTGGGTACAAAGTATCACAACCATAGCAACACCACTTGGTGGTGTTGATGTCAATCTTTTACAGTCATATCTATCTAGAAGTGAATTTGTAAAAGAAATATCCAGTAATGGCGAATTTATTAGACACCTAAATAAAATGTTGATTAACAAGCCAGTACAACATTTGATCAGTGCGGCTGGATTCAGCCCATGGATTTATGAGCCAAACGATGGAGTTATTACATTGCGTAGCCAACGTGCTATGAAATTTGGAGAAGTTCATGATGTTTTTGCTAATCACGCAGAAATAATGTTGGATGACACCACAGTGTCATATCTTTTAGATTTTTGGAAAAAATAAATCAAATTTGCAAATTGCGGTGCACCATTTTGTGACAACATACTGCGTTAGCAGTAAAGGAGAGACAGAATGGTAAAATCAAAAATTGATGACGGACCAACAGGTATTAAAGAAAATAACACATATCTTTTTATGAATGATTTCGATGCTGAATCGGTTTCTCCAGTAATAGAATTTATCCTTGAAAAAAACTTTTTACCAGCATCTAAACGTCCAAAAAATTTAACTCTTATTATATGCAGCCCAGGTGGAGAAATGTCCGCAGCGTTTGCATTGATAGATATTATGAATGGTAGTGCAATTCCTATTCACACTTTAGGTATTGGACAAATATCAAGCTGTGGTATTTTAACATTTATGAGCGGTACAAAAGGACATCGAGTGTTAACTCCAAACACAAGTATACTTAGTCACGAGTGGAGTTGGGGAACATATGGAAAAAGTCATGAATTGGTAGCAGTTCAAAAAGAATTTGAACTAACTGACAAACGCATGCTGGATCATTACAAAAGATGCACAGGTCTTGATGAAAAAATCATCAAAAAAATTCTATTACCAGCACATGATGTTTGGTTGACAGCTGAAGAGGCTGTAAAATACGGCATAGCAGATAAAATCAAAAAGGTCTAATTCTACCATTACAAATCTGTTGACTAGATAAGATTTTTGCTGTAATTAGAACCTGTATAAGGAAAAATTCATGTCGATGCATATGGTTCACCCTGGTTTATCAACGATAAACACAAATAAAACGAAAAAGAAACCGACCGCAGCACAGCTTAAAGCAAAAGCTGAGCATGAAGCGTGGCAGCGTAAAAATGGGGTACATCTTGATCAACTTGGAAAAACTCACAATGTTTCAAAAAAATTGAAGCCGTATCTATCAATTGATAAAACTAGTGCTCCTTGCAGCAATGGCTTCGCACCCGGCGGCGCAAAGAAAAGTGTTTTTGACAGTCGATGGCAAGGAACATACGATGATGACCCAAATATGGCAGAAAGAGAAGCTGAAGCGTTGCGCAAGGCAGATGCACTGAAATCTGCTGTTGCTCCGGCTTATTCAAAGGGGGCATATCAATTTATTACCAAAAATACAGATTTAAAAACACTTGGTAGAAAAATTTAGGTCACAATCCTACCATTTGAAACAAGGAATTTTATTATGGCTAGAAATCTAACCTCATCATATCGACCAAAAACTGTTGATGTGATCTGTACTGATAATGATAAAAAAGTTAAAGCAACGTTGATAACAAGCAAGCCTGACTTAATCGTAGTAGAGTTAGATGGTGGACTGCGGTTGACTCTGTATAAAAATTTGAACCATACTGGTTTATATGTTGGAAACAGCAGCGGCTTAGAGTTTCAATGTCGCCCTAATCAATAAATATTTGATGGTCAACTATATGGAGATGTTTTCTGTTTTAGTTTTATGTATTTTTATAGCGTCTTGTTCCCAGTATGGATGTGATGAACAGCTAAAACCGATCATATCTGACCGTTATATTTTTCCTCAATCTCAAAATTCAATAACTAATATTAATTTTGGGATGGCGCTGATTACAGTTTGTAAATTTTGATTAAAATCAAGTTTATTGCATTTATTCTATTAATGGATTAATAATATACTATGATGGAAATTAGTATAATAACAGGGAAAGTTTTTACTTCTAAACTTGGTGCAGGTAGTCCTGCCGCAAAGAGGTTGTACATTAAAATATTTCCTGGTGTTTTTTGGTATAAACCACCTCGACCAAAAAAAGCAAAAACTTATGGTGGTGAATTATTAATTAGATACAGCTCTAGAGAGTGGCCTGAGAAAAAGAACGGACCATTAATTGGTGATGAAGGTCTCCTCAATGGTATATCAACGTTGCTATTAAATTTAAATTTAACCAACGTATCCGATATTAGCTACGCTAAAAATCAACACTTACTTAAAGAAACTATCACTATATCTGTTGGTTCTGCTCTTGCCAAAGAAATGGTGGATAGAGGTATGGTACCACTTACTGAACTTTCATAGCGAACTGCTGCGTGCGCATAAACAACACGCAGCATTCTTTTAAATATTCGTATAAATACCGTTATATTTACGGAGTTTAAAATGAATAATTTGGTTGATGGATTGCGAATATTATTGGCATCTAACTTTGTACTGTACATCGTTACACATGCAGCACATTGGAATGTAAAAGGGCAAAACTTTTTTGAACTTCACAAATTATTTGAAGATCAATATAATGATCTGTGGGACAACGTTGACACTATAGCTGAAAAAATTCGTGAACTTGATTCAGATGTAACAATTACACCATTAGATATGATGAATTTAAGTGTGATAGATCCAGATCAAACTATTCAAAATGCCGATGGTTATGTTCAAATGTTATACAATCATCACAATAGAATGATAATGCTCCTTAATAAAGTTTTTGCAATAGCTGAATCTGCTAACAACCAAGCAATAATGAATTATCTTGCCGAACGGTTGGATTTTCATGCTAAAACTAGATGGTTTTTAAAAGCCACTCTGGATAGATCCATTTGACATTGGATATATTATCAATATAATAAATAAATTCAAAATGGGTTAGAAGGTTTTCCCAGCTATAATTGCCTTCCATAGGGTTGCGAGGCTCGTTGTGGGGTATCCCCCTCCAAATTGGAAGGATTAATTATGGTAGGATTTGTGATAGAGAACGGAAGTTCTTTTGCTGGTAAACATTTGCTTGTAGATTTATATAATTGTGAGTTAATACCAGACCACCGTCAAATTGAATTAGTGATGGTTGAAGCATGTATTGCTACTGGTGCAACAGTTATGTTCCACCATTCACATCCGTTTGATGGTGGGGGATCTAGCGGTGTTGTTATACTAGCAGAAAGTCACGGAACATGGCATTCGTGGACTGAAGAACAGTTCGTTGCTATAGACATTTTTGTATGCGGTGAATGTAATCCAGAGCTAGCTGTAGACATTTTGACTAGAACATTTCGACCAAAAACCGTATCATTAAAATTAGAAAAACGTGGTATTGTTCCTGATAATAAGAGAAAATTTAAGCTTAATTTATCTGCTAATATGGTTAACAGCATTAATGACGCTGTTGCTTGATAGGCAGAACATAAAACACTTGACAGAGACATTAGCTCGATATAAGCTTGTATCATATGTGTTTTGGAGGACAGTTTTGACACACCCTAGGTATGATATCAAATGGTTAGGCCACTGCAAGTTCGAAGG
>Ga0209777_10005269_pt1 | contig 14982 bp, 12 predicted proteins | sample FrelakmetHBP12HB_FD_187147 | JGI IMG/M metagenome (GOLD analysis project Ga0209777, IMG submission 187147) | Freshwater lake sediment microbial communities from the University of Notre Dame, USA, for methane emissions studies -HBP12 HB (SPAdes)... | ecosystem: Environmental > Aquatic >... | reverse complement strand
AGTTGTTCTACCGTTTGTTGCAGCAAGCCGTGGCCGTCGATCCGGTTCCCTATAGCAAGATCGTGCAGCACGCCCGCGGACTTCGACCCCCAACCAGTAGTATGTAGTGGAGCGAAGGGGATATCCCATTGCAATGAATAGCGCATGCGGGCTTCATCATGGGGGATGCCGATGCGCCGGGCGATGGTCAGTTCATTCAGCGCTGCCAGTAGACTATTGATCGAGGCCACGTGTCATTCTCCTTACAGAGCTCGCAAGAGAGCTTTGACCGATTCCAGGGATTGAACATACGCCCGAACAATCGCTTCCAGATGCACGGCGAAGTGCTCGGGCGATTCAGAGCGAATCTCCGGCGGAAGATGGGGCCCCAGCCGCTCCAGCAGTGCGGCCATGAAGGCCACCTTCGCCTCCCAGTCCAGGGCGTCGAGCGCCGACTTGAAAACCATGTTGACGTGCTTGACCTGTTCCTCGCTTTTGGTCCGCTCGGTCATCATGTCCAGCACGAAACGCATCCCGCCCCGGCTGCCGACTCGCGCTTCAGCCAGGGCAGCCTTGTAGCCGCCGTGGGGGAGGAAGGCCTGTTCCAGCACGTCCAGCGCTTCGCGAGCGACGGCGCCGACCTCGACGGACGCGGGCACTGACCGTGTGTGGCGGAGGAGGTGGAGGTAGAACCCGGCCACGAGCTCGTTGAATTCCTCGGACGAATCAACCGTCACGGCGTCCAACGTGTAGCCGGCGCGGGCGGCATCGATCGGCAAACCGATACTTGCTGCTAGGTACGCCGGGGCGATTTCCGCGAGAACGACGTCGAGAGTCTTTGCCGAGGTTGCATCTGCCGTTGCGCAAGTCGACCGACCCTGGTCGGCAGTCTTTGGAACCCATGTCGTGCGCTTTCCGGACGCCGCATCATAGAGCAGCCGCACGTCCTCATGGTCGGCGTCGCTCGCGAATTGACTGAGGGCGATGCAATCGCGCGTAGACAGAAGCGGGAAGATCGACTTCAACCGGCGTATGTTGGGTGGAAGAGATTGAACAAGGTTCAGTAGCCTCCGTCCGAATGCGGTCGGGTAAGTTCTATGATCAGTCTGGAACGCCGTCCGGTCATGTAAGAGTCGCTTTGCCGACGGGCCCTCACCGGCAAGAAGGCGCCGTTCCAAGACCAGCCAGAAACGAGCGTCGTTGGCAGTTGCCAGATGCGCCGCTGCCCGACCGACGGCATCCGTAGCGCTGGGCAGCTCCGAAACGCTGAAGAACCCCGCGCGCAGCCCGGCTTCCACAATGGCTTCATCATCGAACACGGTTTCGACCAGCTCGGCCACGTTGCCGACCGCCGATATTCGCAGGCGGTCCCGGGCCGCGACAACCGCATCCTCCAGCTGGCGCAGCACCGCAGGGGAAAACGCCGGCAATGATCCATCTCCCGCGGTGGCAGGGTAAACGAAGCGCCGAATGGTTGAGTCAGCCAGCGCGGCGGCTAGTTTTGCGGGAATCGCTCGGACCGAGGCGATGTCGCCGTCGGTCGAGGCCACATGGCCGGTTGCCACCATGTCCTGAGGAAGCGGCATGGCGAGTCCCGCCGACAACAGGGCAAGAAACGCGGGAACGTCCGCCGAGAATCCGGACACCCTCAGGCCGATGTCAGCGGTTGCGGTTGCGCCGAGGTTTACGAGTGAGATCTGAAAACTCTTTCGAGGAACGCGAAGGCCTTCGAGCATGTGATCCACAATCGGAACGACGACATACGTGATGTACTGTGCGGCGGACTCGCCGAAAACCCCAGGCCCCAGGAAGCGAACGCGCGGTGAGCCGTCCGATTCCGTCGCACGGACTACGACACTGGTGATCACGGCGTGGACGCCGTCACCGCCCACCAGGACGGTCTTTGCACGGCCGATTGATTTGGGTGCGGTTTGCATGTCAGCGCCCTTCCGGCAATCTTAGTTCAACCTCGATGCGCCCGGACTCCAGCCCGGGGAAGACGCACAGCATCAGTTCGCCACCGAGCAACTGCTCTTCACGTGTCACGGTCGTCGGCCGTCCGCCGGTGTCGGCCGCCAGATCCAGCGCCCGTTCGGGAAACGCTGCGCTCCAGAGAAGATCGCGAGCGGCGAGTCGACCTTCCCAGATGACCCGTCCGGTCTCGAGCGCCAGCGAGTAATCGCCCGGCAGAACGCGTCCGACGGATGCCCGCGGGTGCGCGCGATCGAACTCAATCCGCGCCAGAAGTTCAGCGCCCTTCAATAGGTTTATGGTTGCGGTTTTCGCTTTGCGGCCGTCTGCGCCGACCACGGCACTCAATTGCTCATACTCTGCCTGCAGCCGAGGTGTTGAAAGAACGAGATCAAGAACGGCCTTTCGTTCGTCTTCGTTCCCGTCAAAGGCGCCGGTAGTGAGCTCGACAAGGAGCGCTCTGATCGATTCCACATCGGACTCATGGAGTTCGTCAGAAGTCGCGTGGCGTTGGACTTCGGCCATGAAGCGATGGAAGTTTTCGAATCCCCGGGCGTACGCGGGTTGGCGTCCGAGCTCCTCGATCTCGGCGAAGGCGCGCCGCAGCGCGCCCGCGGGATCAGCCTGGGATAGGGCACGGGCGATCATCGGCACGAAGTAGAGATCATGGTTCATGTTTGGCTCCCATCCGTGGATGTTCGCGCAATGGACTCAACCCGGTCCCAGACTCCTGCCTTCGTCGCTGCCTCCACAAAGTCCTGGTGTTGGGCGAGAATCCCGGCGGTGTTTCGCCACAAATCCGGGATCACGGACTTATCATGACCGCCGTTCCGCGACGACCAGTTGGCACCCGCGAAGCGGCTAAGCGTGGCTTTGCTGAGACCAAAAGTGTGGGCTACGGCCGTCATGTCGTACTGGTCGTTGCTGAGGTCCTCGAAGATCCGTTGGATGAGGCCTGTCAACGGGAGCCTGCCCAGTGCGCGGATCGCCGGCCGCTGCGCGTCGATGTGTTCCGCCTTTTCCTCGGCGACAACTTCCGCGAGACGCTGCCAGCGAAATGCCTCAACTTCCGGTAAACTGACTAGGCTTTTCCCCGTTGAGACCTGCCGAGGAACGTCGCCGCGACGCATCGCTCGTTGCAGACGTGGTTTCACCAGACGATCGTTGACCAGCGATTGGACCTGATCTTGTCCCAGGATGGGGATCGAGTCTTCCGCTGTGACGTTTACGTCCAACCATGCTCGACACTGTCGAGCAGTCATAAAAGACGGGAACCAAAGACAGAGATCGTGTTTACCGGCCTTGCAGACGAGCCGCCGGATGAACTGGCGGCTCCTTCTTCGGCCGCATTCAAGACAGGAAAGATAAAAGTGGCGGGCAACAAGACCTTGAAGGACTTCGGCAGCAAGCACCTCCATCGCCAGTTCGCTCCTCACGCCCGCCACACCTCGCCGCCGCACAAAGTGCTTCAGAAAGGCTCGGAAATAGAGCCGACAATCAGGCCCGGTGTGCCCAAACTCAGATTGATTGGGTAAGTTGAAGAACTTGGCGACTGTCAGGTCGTAGGCCTGATCGAGTACTTGCGAACAGCCGCCGCTCCAGCGGCGGGCGAGATTGGTCTCTCGAAGCCAGCACAGGTACTCCACGAAGCGCACCATGTGGTCCTGCTCATTACGGAACGGCCGCCGGTGTTCATGGAACTCGTGAAGCGCAAGCGCGTCCGAGGTCTTCACAATTTGATGCACCAGGTCCCAAAGCGATGCGCAGCGGTATCGGCCTTCCGCACGAGGCTCAGACATCGTCATCGATGCGTACATCAGAGGCGTCCACAAGTCCACGAATCTTGTTACTGATCCTCTCCCGAATGCGGGCGCAATAACCCCTTAGCGCTGCGTCGGAGGTACTGCACGCCACAAAATTGCCATCTTCGGCAAACCCGTCACAATCCCGCCGCACCCACAAGATGTGGGCCTGCACCCCAGCAAGAAATTGGATTGCCTGGCAGGCACGCTGACTAACCGAGTCGAGGCTTCTGGCTTGTTGAAATTGGGCGGTTGCCTCGTCCCAGAACCCGCTGCACGCAGCCTGCCATCCAGCGTGCATGTGTTGTCGGAAGCGGCGGTCCTTCACAGCGATCGCAACTTCGACAGCCGCACCTGCAGGATGATTCGGATATAGCGCCACCGCTTCTCGGAGGAGGTTCACGGAAATGGACAGTGGAAGCCCTCCGCCGGCGTTCGCGAGTTCCTGGTAAATGAGGCTCGCTCTTTCGAACCGTTGCTGAAGATCGGAGAGGATTACTTCCGCTCGCGTATCGTTTGGCCGCTTTTCCACGATCTGCTTAAGAAGCGCGCGGGCCTCCTCGAACTGATTGCGGTCCATGTGAGCGTTCACACGCGACCAAAGCGTCGAGACCTCAGCGGCGGCCGAGGAGGCGCTCTCCACACTCTCACCATGCTCGAGTGCCATCAGGAGTGCGCCGGCATTCGCAAAACGCGCTGTTGGATGCTTCTCCAGGCAGCGTGCGATGACGCTCCTTTCCACCTCGCTTGCACCCTGGATCGATGGAGGGACAGCATGCATGTGCAGCTCTCGAAGCCGCTCGTAGGAGCCCACAAACGGTGGTCGCCCCCCTGGGTCGAGTATCTCAAACAGAATCACGCCCAGCGAGTAGACATCGGATTGCGGAGTCAGTTCCCATGGCCAGGGGGCCATCAACAGTTCCGGCGCCGAATAGAGTGGCGTGCCCGGACATGCGGCGAAACGCATCCACGATCGGAATCTCGTCGCTTGGCCCGCCCGGACGGATGCTCCGAGATCCGCAACCTTGAGCAGGGAACCAACAAAGAGGAAGTTTGCCGGCTTGAGATCCAGGTGCGTGATTCCCCTGCTGTGCAGGGCTGAAGCACAGCGCAGCGCCTCCTTGAAATGCCGCATTCCCTCGGTTCGCCGCGTCTCAGGGTCAGCGCAACCCTGCCCGAGCCATGACCGCAGCGTCCCGCCGTCGGCGTACTCCATCGATATCGCCAGCAGTTCCAGTCCTTCGAACTGGAGAGAATGCAAATCATAGACCCGCACTACATGGCGGTCATCGTTAATTGATCGAGCAAGCTCGAACTCGTTGCGTAGTCGTTCCTCGGCAGGTGAGCCCTCAAGGGCTCCCGCAACGACGATCTTCAGGGCGACCTCAATGGATTGTAGGTTGTCCCGAGCCAAATACACTGCCGTTGCCCGGCCAATCCCCAAGCGGCGGATAATGGTGAAACGGCCCAGCTCTGTGTTGGGGCTAAGATCGCCGATGACGGACGGATACTCCCCAACGCCGGACACGAAATAGTCGGACGGGCCCGTGGCCTCTGCTGGCGAAGATCCGTCGCTTTGAGTCCGGCTCCCGGTCCCAATGCCTGAGCGGTACGGGGAATCTTGGAAGGACCACGTTGACATCACTTTCTCCGAAGCATCTGCCGTGTCGCCGGGACTCGATTCTGCCGGCTACCTCCGAGGCCCGTAAAGGCAAGAAACAAACACAGAAGTAACAAGGAACAGGAAAACGAAGTTCTCCTCCAGCCAAGGCCAGACGTATGCACAAATTGACCAAGTGACGGCAACCGTTGCCCCCAACACCAGCAGTCCTTTCACAACCCCCAGCAGTAGTTTGTGGGCGAAGCGTCCGCGTGACGCCGCAGGTTTCCAATTAACGTCCGCTTCCGGTATTGCGCGCTGGGGCTCTGTGGTTGCGTTTCCGAAGATCGAACTGTCGCAAAACCAATCAGGCGCGCCGAAGTCGTCGCAGGTGCTGAACGAGTCCGGCTCCTCAGAAGGTTTCTTGGCGCGCGGCAGGTCGTCGCCGTAAATTCTCTTGCACTCTCTACAGTAACGGGCCATCGCAGCATCCTCTTTCGCCTTCTCAATGACTTCGTAAGTTCGCCGTGGTACCAACAGTGCTGACTCGACCCCATCGCGGGTCGGATCCAACACGACGCAGTGCATGTCCGGGATCTATCATTCACTGTGGCTCGTCGATGTATCTCGACTACGTTCTATGGGGCTCCCTTCGTGAGTTGCACCCGTATTATCAGGACTCTCTTCTTGTGCTTCCTCCGAAAATCGCCAACCCCAATATGAGGAGAAAGGCAGTATTGAGGATGCTTGACTCGCGCAGCCACGGCCCAACCGTATAGGTAAGCCATCCTGGGAAGAAGCATCTGCAGACAAGCAGAAATCCGCAAAGAAGGAGAACAAGTACCAAGCACATAGCAATGCAAAGGTGAGCAATCCTAGTCGACCAAGGCCGGGAGGAGTGCGGTGGCGTAATCGAGTACGACTGGTGCGCTGTGCCGCGCCGGGGCTGCGGATCCGCCCATTCCGGGGACGTGAAATCCGGCCAAGCAGGAGAAAGGCCGACCAAATCATCCTCATACGCATCTTCTCGCTCAGCTACAGGTCGTTTGTGCCTGGGCCAACCACACTTAGGACAAGACCTGGAGTCTTTCCGCGCCCTCGACGCCCCCGTGTGGCCCTTGGCCCCTGTACGCCTGTCCGACGCACTTGCTGAGCGCACGGGAGTTGTGGGTGCGCAAGTCGCCGACTCCACACCGCCGTCACCGCCGGTAATGCCGATGAGCAGGCATTTGCAATTGGGACAGTACTGGGCCATCGGTTGTCCTAGCGACGTTGCGCCAGCTCCGCGGTGAGCAGCCTTTGAAGGGTCTGTCGCACAGCGGCCTGAACCGGCTTTATCCACCCCTGCACACGATCCTCCTGCGTACGAAGTACAGCCCACACCTCAGTCCGTCCGTCATCATTCGAGGCCTGCGCCGGTAGTCGGCCATCGATGGCCACGAAGGGGACCACGGTGGTCTGGGGCAGGCCGTCGAGGAGTTTGAGGCCGAACAGAGGAGGGTCTGCGCCTTCCTGACGTTCATCCGCGAACAGGATAACGTCCACGGTTTCGACCCGCTCGTGAGTGATCCATGGAGCGGAGTGTACGATTCTCGCCGGCGGAATCTTGGTCGGCTTAGACCGCCGAATCTGCTCGTACTTCTGAACTATGTCTTCCGGTTGGAAGGTGCCGCCGGCCATGCTTCGTGAGGAGAACACTTTCGTGACTAAGTGACATGTGAACGCCCCACTGACGGCAGCCACTCCATCCAGCAGAACGTCAGGTGAAAGTCCCGGCTCAAGGAGGGCGTCTGCATTCTCCAGGGCATGGATCAAGGGCAGCAACTGGCACGCTCGGGCTGCGCTGTTCGTATCCCATGCCCCCAACACTTCGTACTGCCGCGTCGCCGCCTTGAGCTGCCAGAAGCATTCAAGCAGCTCGGCGTAGCGGCCTAACGAGCGTCGTGCGGACTGAGGCTGGTTTTTAACCAGCCGGGCAAGACTGTGGTAGGCGCGGAGTTCAGCGACAAGGTCCTCTTGGCTTCGAGCATGCTCCGCATGAAGGACAAGCGACACATGCTCATAACCCAACTGCCTCAACCGCCCATGACGGTCATCCAGATCGTCACGTTGTCCCCTCGATGCGGCTTGTCGTATCTCAGCAACCAGGCCGTTAACCTCGACCCGTTGCTGCTCCTCCTGTTCCTCCACGATCTCGTTCCAACTTGGGCCGACCGCGCTCCGATACGCACAACCGCGCAGCGGTTTACAAAGGAGAAGCTCCCCGTTTTCAAACTCGTACACGCCGCCGCCGTCCCGGCAAACCAGAACTAGCTTCGGCGAACCGCTGTTTGCGATCGTCGCAGCTATCACCCCCTTGGGGGCCTCGAGCTCCTCTTCGATGGTGAGCGACGTGGGATTCCATCGACGGAGAACCGCGTCATCGAAGCCAACGGTTAAGAGATTGTCGCCGCAAATTGTCGCTGCGTAGAAGGGGCCTTTGTGCGCTTTGACGCGACATACCTCCTCGGACTCCGGACGTACGAGCACCAGATCCCCCTCTGGAGAAGAATAAGCAAGGGCTTGCGCCTGCTTCCAGTCCACGAGCCCAACGAGCGCAGACCAGCGCGGCGGACTTGATGCGGCTATGGTTTTGAGAAGCCGAACTTGGGCCATGTCCCAAAACAGCATCTCGCCACTTGCGCTGAGTCCGGCAACAAGCCGCTCTCCAAACTTCGCCAGAGCGCACACCGCGCCCCTGCCTCCGGGGATCGAGATCGGATGTCCCGTGGACGATTCCCACAACAGCACGCGACCCGCGGAATCACAAACCAGTGCTTGATTCAGCTCGGTCAGAAGAACCGCCAAGACGGGTGCGCCTTGGATACGTTTGATGACGGCCGCCGGATTCTGGGCGTCTGCGTTGGGCGTTGGGTCAATCCAGAATAGATGGCCGCGTTTCGTGCCCACAACCGCGGTCTGTCCGCCTGTTGCGCGCCCAATCCGGTATGCACTGTCCCCCTCTTGGAGTTTCAAGACCTTCGCCACGGTGCCGGTGCGAATATCGAGCACATCAACTCCCGGCGTGCGCCCGCCGGCGCCCAGAAGGACGCGCGAAACGGACGAAACTGCTGGAACTGCAGCTTTTGTGGTTCGGTCCATCACAGTCACCCTAGCGCCTCGCAGTCCGGCCCATGGAAACCAAGTCGGCGATTTCCCCGCTGAGCCCGGCTGAACTGCCTGGAGTAGCGAGACCGCCGGCCGGAAGTCCAACCGATCCAGCCGGCGCTCGGGGTCCCGGCCGCGGGCCCTGGACATCGGGATGTCTCTTGGTCCGTGCGACGGCAAGCGCTGCCTCGGCGCGCGGCAGGACCAGCATGATCTGATCCCGGTCGTTAACTGCGCTTTGGTACTCGAGCAGCTGTGCATCCTCCGCCGCGCCGTAGGCATCGCTCGCTTGCGGAGTGCGAAGCCGTCGACGATCCCCGGTAATCCGATGCAAGTTGCGTTCGCAGCGCGCAATCTCGGCTTGCAATGCGCGGAGAAACCGGTTTATTCTCGTAACCGAGTACGCCACCGAGGCTTCAAGCTCCTCCTTCCTTGCATATAGGTCCCTCGCGAACGGGCAGTCCGAGGATCCGCCGGGAGTAACGCGAGGTAGGACCCGAATCGCCTGCTCAAGTCTTGCCACCTCCGATTCAACACTGCTGAGATACGATGTCAGGCTAGTGCCGCGCAGAGCTTCCTCATCCGCAAAAGTACCGTTGCCTCGTTTCGATGCCGCCATCCTCTAGCCTCCGTTGCGCAAGTGCACGCGTCTCTTGTACTCATCCTGGATCCGATCGCTCTCTTCCCTGCCTTCCTTCACCTTTTCCTCTTCGCCGCGCAGAAACTCCACATCGTCCAGCTCCGCGTCCTTAGCTTTGACGAACTCGTTAACCGCCACACCCGTTTCAATTCGGGCACTGCCATCGGAAAGCCGGCCGAGGTCGCGTTCCGTGGCCTCGGCCATCTCCTCGAGACCCTCCTCATGCTGCTCCGCACCGTCCTGCAGCTGCTCCAGGGCCTCATCCTGTTCCTCGAACACGTCCACAGTCACGTCTTCCGCGTCTTCGACAGCGCTTTCGACTCCGTCCACACCTTCCGTGGTTCCGCCCCTTTCGAGTGCTTCTAGGGTGCTTCGGATCGTTTCGACGTCCGATGCCGTCACGTCCATTTGTTCCTCCTGTTCGCGCATGTCGCGCCGACTTGTGTCCGATTGTTCGCTGATCTCGCCTCGACTACGAACATCTTTGCGTTTAGCCATCTTGACTTCTCCTTATCTCCCCACCCGGCGCAATCGCCCGATTAGCTGGTCCGACCTTTCCAAGAGGGAGCGGATCCCTGGCTTGGTGACACTTTCGAAACGCCTGACCAGTTCGTTCCGGACAGGCTTCAAGTCATCGCTGCAGTCCTCCATTCGGGGCAGGAAGGCTCGGTAAGGTCCGCGAGTGAATTTGCGTTCGGCAGTCAGCAGCTCGGCCTTCAGACGGCACACGGTGCGGGTCAGGCGACTCAGGTCCGCCCGCGTCGTCGGACCGTGTGCCGGTGCCAGGAGGGCGGTGCAGCGCATCGAGCAACCGGCGAGGCGACGGGTCAGATGGAGGCGCTGGCCATCGAAGGCTTCGAGTTGCTCGCGCAGTTGCACCAGTTCGCAACTCACCCGGCGCTCCTGTGTCTCAGGAAACCAGGGCTCGGTCTCAAGGAGCTCCCTGAGTTCGGCATCCGAGGGTGCCGGCGGGAGCCTGAGCTTCTCATGGAGGTTTATGGTGCGGATTCGTCTGGGGCCGTGATAACCCTCGGTGAAGAAGAACGCCTCCCCCGTTGTCAGGCGGGCTATCTCCTCAGATTCCGTGTCACCGAAGAGCATTGTCCCGCCCAACTCGGCACGATCGTCGTTGGACACCTCCCGGAATGCGAGCTTGGTTGCGGTGTTTTTCGTCACCTCGGCGGCGACTGCAGAGGGCAACTGATCGACGATGCCCATCCCCACGCCCAGGGCGCGCAGCTCAGCAAGCATCCGGCAGATATAGGCCGCGGCGTGGGCCCGCGGGTCCACAACATCCTCCGAAATCACGGTGCTGGTGTTACGCCCGACGACGTTGTGCGCCTCCTCAATGATAATCACCAAGCGAAGAGACCCGTTTGTCGTCGGCGACACCTTAAGAGCCTCGCGCATCGCCGTTAGAATGAACAATGTCACCAGGCAGGCCATTTCTGGTGCCAGTCTGTCGAGCTCGATGATCGATGGCACTTCCATCAGTCGCGCGATGGAGGGCACACTTTCAGTACACTGAAAAATAGTCCCGACGTCGCCGCGCGCCAGGCTGCCCAACCTGACCTCCAGGGCGGCTCGCATGTCCGAATTGATCTCGCTTGAGTAGCCCTTCTCCTGAAGAACCTTCTCCGCGGTCCCTATCAGATCCGCGACTACGGGGGGGTGGTCGGAGTCCGGATGGTCGTCGTACAATCGCTCCAGGGACTCACTGATCAGGGCCTCAAGAGGACCAGGCATGGGGAACGCGGCGCGAAAGCAGCTCATCGAATTGCCGATGTGCTCGCCGCGGGAGATCCCCGGGGGGATCGCCAATGGGTTCAGCCGCAGGGGCGAAGTCTGGGCGCCGAGGGTGTACACCTGGAGGGTCTCGGCCAGTTTTCTAAATGCAGGATCCTTGCACTCTCGAAGCTTCTTGATAAGCCGGTATTCCTTCTTGGCTGTTTCAATTACCATGAACGGAATACCGGCCTCGTTGAGCTGAGGCAGCAGCCCAGTGCCGGCACTGGTCTTGCCGGTGCCGGGCATGCCGAAAATGCTGAAGTGTTTGGCAAGATCAGCAAGCCGCAGTCCGCGTAGGCGTTCGCCGGTTCCTGAACCGGTCTGGCTGGGTGGTGGATCCTGATCATGACCCAGTACTATCAAACCATCGTGATCCATTTCCTCGGGATCGGTGTTCTTCCGCATGGTGGAAGGAGAGGATCCCGAGGCGATCGGCAGGCGAAAGAATCCCAACAGTTCGCCCACCGTGGCGACCGCTGGAAGTCGGCGCAGTTCTCCGTAAAGGTCGTCGGCGTCTTCGTGCCAGGCACTCGGAAATTCAGCGCCCATGACTCGCCCACCGTTGGAGTCGGAAAGCAGAGTCTCGAATACGCTGTCTGACGGATTGATGCTGCGGAGCTGGTAAGTACCATCCTGGAAGACGCATTCGGCGACGGTGGAGGCAACCAGGCCCGCGACGGCGACGGATTTCGCCTTGACGTAGAAGTCGAATGCGAAATGCGGCTCAAGCAGGGTTTCGTGGAAGCGTTGCTGCCTTTTGAGCACATCGTCCGCAAGCGGGTCACGAAGGCGCAGCGGGCGCAGATTCACTGCGGGACGTCCCCTCGGGTCGCTTGCCGGGTCCAAATAATCGATGTCGCTCCAACGGTCTTCCTCCTCGTCAAACGAACGGTTCACTGAGTGAAGCCGGGATAGGTACGCCGTGTGATGTAGAAGCTCGTGAGACACATCTGTCGGTTCGAGTCGGACGCAAATATCCACCGGCTCATCCAGGTTCCCCAGGACTCTATCGAGCAGGTGCCATGTGTTGCTTTCCTCCGGCACGAATGGGTAGACGGTGAGATAAGCATGAGGAATCCTGGCGTTGAACTCGGGCTCATAGAGGGGCCTGAGGAAGTTCACCCGACGGGCAATGACACAGGCCGCATGGAACTCACCATCGGTGCGAGGCTGGGGTTGGGCCAGAACAAAGCGATAGAAACTGCAAAGTGGGCCCCTGCTTAACAGTGCCGAGACTTGGCTGGCAAGCTTCTCATCCTCGGAGGTGATCGCGACATAGAGCCGGCAACGCTCCTGTTGATTTTGTCTCCCTTGAGCTGGTTCATAGCAAAAGCGGATCTCAATGGTGACACTGCCCGGCGGCAGGCTGGCGAGTGTACGAAGCAGGTGTTCAAAGCCCTCCCAGATAGCCGAGCGCACGTCGCCGCCAGCGTTGGCCCGGTAGAGTGCAAAGCCCGGATCAGGGAGTTCCGGCACATAGTATAGGACAGAGCACCGTTCCATGCTGGCTACACCGTCTTTGAGACCGTGGCAGAAGACCCCTGCTGGGGGATGCCTATACCGAGTCGGCCACCCGCGAGTCTCAGGTAACCGGAAAACACGGCATGGCAGTCCGGGCAACACTTCCAGCGCAGTTGAAGCGGTGCCGAACAGGCCGGGCAGGTTGGTGCCGCTGTACCCGTTGTCTGACCGCAACCAAGGTAGGACCGGGACCCCACCTCGAGCGGCTCACCGCAACAACACGTAAATGACTTTGCCTTCTTTCCCATTGCCTCAATCCCCAGTTGTTCCCTAGCTGACGACCACAAGGGCTGGTGTCCACCCTGCAGGGCCGACGTCACGGTTCCGCTCAGCCAGAGACGCGTCCACACAATGGCCGCCCCTCCGCTTTGAATTGCGACTACCGCCGCACGCCATGGTCCCTCGGACCTCACCCTCTATCTGATTGGGCGATTGATTTGGCGGCGGTGCGTAAAGATTTTTCTGGGTTGGCCAAAAATGGAACGGCCGGCGGTCCACAAGGGAGCTGGGCAAGGAATCCGGGGACGTTGCGGCTGCCTCTGCTGAGGCAGCATGCGGTATAATCGCGACAGTTGGTTGCTGGTTGCAGCCCCCTCTTAATGGGAGAGCCCGAGGCGCACGACAGATCATGATGCCTTGCGATACGGTTACGGCTGACATGCGGCGGCCTGGGCTTCGAGTCAGATCGAGCCGTCGCGGGGGAGGAACAATATGCCCAAGGACCCTACAAAGTCCATTACGGCGATCCTGGACGACATCAAGGCAGGCGATCCGACCGCACGAAACAGGCTTTTTGAGCGCGTGTACGAGGACCTAAAAGCCATGGCGCACAGGAGGTTAGCTCATGAGCGGCGCGAGCACACGCTGCAAGCGACGGCGCTCGTACATGAGCTTATCATCAAGTTCGAACGGCGTGAGCCGTTTGACTTCGACGATCGCCAGCGTTTCTTCAGCGCCGCGGGGCGGGCGATGCTGGAGATCATGATCGACTACGCGCGACGGCGCAAGCTCACCCGTGTCGACGTCCCGGTGGAGAGAATCAAGGAACTCATCGAATTCAACCCAGAAGAGGTGCTCCTTGAGGATGAGCTCCGATGCCTGGAGGCAGCCCTAGGCGAACTCGAGCAGAAGGATTCGCGCATGGCGGCGACTATGACTCTCCGTTACCTCGCCGGGCAAACCATAGCGCAAACCGCCCAGAGCCTCGGTGTCTGCGACAAGACTACCGTGGATGACTCAGCGTATGGTCGCGCCTGGCTGCGCCGCCGGCTCGGGGGTGGCAACCTGACCTGAGATGCCTGGTGTGGCGATGATGCCTGATCGGTGGGAGCGGAGCAAAAAGCTATTCGCCGATGCGCTGCGGCTGAAACCGGAGGACCGCCCGGCATTTCTCGAAAGGGCATGTGAGGGCGATCGGGAGTTGCAGGCAGATGTTGAATCCCTGCTAGTCGGCCACAGGGAAGGTGATGCCTCCGAGGTTTCGGAATCAGTCCCTGGGGAGGACGCTACGATCGCGCCCCCACGAATAATGAGATACGAAATCCTCGGTGAGCTTGAACATGGCGGGCAGGGCATAGTCTATAAAGCGAAGCAGCAGTCAACTGGAAGAGAAGTAGCCGTAAAGGTCCTGATTGAAGGTCGTGATGCGTCTGCAGCGACCCGCGAGAAGTTCGACCGCGAGGTCAAGCTTCTGGCACGACTCAACCACCCCCACATGGTCTTGATCATCGACGCGGGCACGACGGAAGACGGCCTGCCTTACTTCGTTATGGATTACGTTAGCGGCATGCCGCTGGATGAACACATTCGAGCGTCAGGTCTAGCACTTTGGCCTGCACTTGAACTCTTTGCGGCCGTCTGCAACGCGGTCCAATACGCCCACCAGCGAGGCATCATTCATCGCGATCTGAAGCCCTCGAACATCCTCGTCGACTCCTGCGGAGAGCCGAGAATACTCGATTTCGGCATTGCTACGCTGGTGGCCGAGCCCATCGACTCTGCCACATCCCGGACTAGGCACGCGATGCTCACACCGGCGTACGCGTCTCCGGAGCAGGCACGCGGAAATCCGGACGAAATAGACGTTCGGACCGACATCTATTCTCTCGGGGTTGTTCTTTACCGATTGCTGACCGGGGGTTTCCCCTACCCGGTTGAGGGCGACTGGGCATTTGTGTCTGCCCAGATTACCAGAACGTCACCAACCCCACCCTCGCAGGGATGGAACAAAGAATCGGGCATCAACGCACTCGGCAGCAACCAACGAGCGGCCGATGAATGCCCCATCGATTTCGAGGTAGATGCGATCGTACTCAAGGCCTTGGCCAAGGAGAAAGGGTGTCGCTACCAGAGCGCTGGAGATCTGGCCGGCGACCTTCGTCGCTACCTCAAGGGCGAACCCATCAACGCTCTCGAGGGCGACCGCGGCTATTTCATTCTAATTAGCTTTCAAGTTGAGACTAATAATCCAAGGCCACGCCGTGAGACTTGTGAGAGCCTTTTGGTTACTGGCCAGCCGTGGTAGCCCATCTTGG
>Ga0209777_10005268_pt1 | contig 14982 bp, 9 predicted proteins | sample FrelakmetHBP12HB_FD_187147 | JGI IMG/M metagenome (GOLD analysis project Ga0209777, IMG submission 187147) | Freshwater lake sediment microbial communities from the University of Notre Dame, USA, for methane emissions studies -HBP12 HB (SPAdes)... | ecosystem: Environmental > Aquatic >... | reverse complement strand
CCTGCAACCCGGAGTGAAAGTCGATGATGATTCCATAGGAGATAGCAGAAGACCAGCGCTCGCGTTATTCAACGACACAATCATACTTGCGACCTGGAACGGAGACTATGGCATCAGGTTCACCCGGAGCACTGACGCCGGTGCGTCGTTCGGGTCCAGTTTTCTCCTGAATGATACTGCGGGGGGCAACACAGATTGCCTGTATCCTTGCATCGGAGTTGATGCAGGCGGCTGGGCCTATGTCGTCTACAGGGACCCGGCCAGCCCTCTCCAGCTTGCGGTTTCCGAAGATACCGGTCGGTCCTTTCGGCACGAGCAGGCGATACCTGGAACCGCTGGTGAGTACCCGTCTTTGTGGGCGTCAGCGGACGGCAAGCTGTACGTGTCGTATGATATCTCCGCTGGCGGCAACGAGTACGTGTGGTTTATCTTCAGCCCCGACCGCGGGACGACCTTCCTCGCGCCGGTCAACCCCAGCAATGCGCCGGACTGGGCGTGGGGGTCTTCCTCGACAGTCGTCGCGAATGACCAGGGCAGAGTCCTTGTCGCCTGGGAGGATACTCGGAACGACCCAACGTACTTCAACGATGACATTTACTTTGCGACCGGTGCGATGGCGGCGATTGTGGAGCCGGACCTGCACGGGTCGGCTGCCGTCGTCTGTTCGGTCTGGCCTAACCCGAGTCGCGCACCGGTGCACATTGAATACTTCAGTCTGCAACCCGAGGTCCTAAGCGTCGAGGTCTACGACTTGTCCGGCAGGCTGGTCAGGCAAGTGAAGAACTTCTATGTCAACTCGGGCCACCAACTTCTGACCTGGGATGGGCGCGACACCAAGGGCATCGCGGTTGAGCCTGGCATATACTTCGTCCGGGTTCAGACTTCGACCGGCAGCCTGACCAGAAAAGTGCTGCTCGTAAAGGAGTGATGATGCGGAAACTGACAAGTCGTGTCGCCTTTCTTCTGGCTTCATTGCCGGTCTTGCTGTCTGCGCAGAACTACGTCTTCGGGCCAAACGTCAGAGTCAATGACGACTCGCCGGGGAGTCATGGACACATGTTGCGCAGTCCGGGTCGGCGCAATATCGCTGCCAGAGGGGACACCGTCTATGTGGCCGAGGCCAGTGACCGCGCGAACGACGGTTACTTCCATGCATATTTCGCTCGCTCGACGGATGGCGGAGGGAGCTTCCTGCCCAGCATCCGCGTAGACAGCAACCAGGACGTCACGAACGGTCCATCGCTCGCGCTTGACGACAGCGGCAGTGTTCATCTGTGTTGGGGCGGGAGGACTCTGACCGGGTACCCGTGCATCTCGTATGCGAAGTCGACTGATGGCGGTCAGAGCTTCAGCGTTCCAATTGCGGCAAGCGAGACGTGCTATGATCGCAGCGCCTCGATTGCCGTCAGCCGGGGCGGACAACGCGTCTACGTAGCTAGAGACCAGGGCGTATACCCCGACTATGACGTCATTCTCAGCCGCTCGACCGATGGCGGACGGACCTTCGCACTTCCTGAAACGAGGGTAAACTCGGACACCACGGAAAGCGCTACCAATCCGACGGTTGCTGTTTTCGACGACTCGCTCCTTATGATAGCCTGGGACGCATACGGCCTGGGGGTGTACTTCTCTCGAAGCACGAACGGAGGGTTGACGTTCGAGGACCAGCGCATGTTGAATGACACAGCCGGGGGCTCCGCGCGTGAGCGAGCTAGCATCGGCGCGGACTCGACGGACGGTGTCTATGTGGTCTATCGACACCCTGCTGCGGCCCTGAGTATCTCGATGTCCAGCGATACCGGCAGCACATTTCAACCCGAGCGGGCGATTCCCGGGACGGCAGGCGACAACCCGTCGCTCCGGGTTTCGCCTGACGGAAAACTCTATCTGGCTTACGATTGTCCCGGAGGGTCAAGTGATGTCGTACGTTTCATCTTCAGTCCGGACCGAGGAGACACATTCTTTTCTCCGGTCAATCCATGCGATGCGCCCTATGCAGCGGGAGTCTTGTTCCCGACTGTTTCGGCGAATGAGCGGGGTCAGGCGTTTGTTGCGTGGGAAGACAACCGCAACGACCTGCATGGATTCAACGATGACGTTTATCTCGCCGCAGGAGTGATGTCGGGGATTGCAGAGACCAGGCGTGACCTGCTCGAAGTCAATGCCTTGCACGTCTGGCCCAACCCCTGCCGCGCGACGCTGCACGTCTGTTGCTCCGATGCGGCTCACAGACCAACCTCGATTGAGGTTTTCGACCTGTCCGGCAGGCTGGTGCGGCTCCTGTCCGGACTCCGAAGTCACTCCGACGGCTGGACCGTGGACTGGGATGGTTCGGACGTTTCGGGTACTGCCGGAGCGCCCGGCATCTACTTCATCCGGGTCAGCACGACCGGCGGCAATTTGACCAGACAGGTTCAGTTTCTCGGGAAGTAGACGACTTCCCGGGGACTGGGACCGTCAAGAAGGAGGATACTATGAGAATCGCGCTTCCGAAGGCACTCGCGCTCGTGGTCGCGCTCCTCGCCATAGCGACAGCTCAGCAGCAGGACACGTTCTTTCCGATGGGCGTATCCCTACCGGCGACGTGGAACAGCACAAGTTACCTGCCCGATGTAGAGAGTCTCGGCGCGAACTGGGCGTGGTTTGATTGCAGCCAGTTCAAACAGGACATCAACTTGATGAAGCCGTGCTTCGATTCTGCTCACAGTCACGGCATCAAGCTTCTGCTGCTCAATGCCGGGTTGGACACGGTCGGTCCTACAATCAAGCAAATAGCCAGCGGCCAAACTCGGACGTACGAAGCCGAGGACTTGCACGCAGACGGCGACATCGGACACCCCAATACCCCGGATAGCCAGGCCACCCATGGCACGGCCTGGTTCGTACCTCGTGATTCGGGCTGGTTCCAGACCGGTGGAACGCGAGATTACATTGATAATGAGTGGCTGACCGGCGCCAATCTGCCGTACTTTGCATATTTCAGGCTGCGCGCGGATAGCACGGGGCTGGCGCGCTCGACTCCCGTCTGTTCGCTCCTGGTTACCGAGACATTCCAGACATCTGGAGGCAGCGACACGACCTTTATCGCCGGCCAGACACTCCGGGATTCGGATTTCACGCACTGGGACGGCAACTACGATACATTCGCTCTCAGATTTTCCAAGACTGCGACCGATACCGGGGTCTATCGGTTCAGAATCTACTCCTTTGGCAATGCCGATTCACTCTGGTCGGACTGGGCAGCGTACTTCGATACCTTCGCCGACATGCTTTGGAATCATGGTCGGCCGTTCGAGGATACCGTGCTGCAAATCCGCGACAAGTACAATAGCCAAGTCTATCCTGCGGTCTATCGCCTCTACCTTGCTGACGAGACGGATATTGACCAACTCCAGTCGTGCGGGAAAGTCAACGACCTCATCGGTCGGCGGGGCATCAACTGGTGCTATCGGCTTCTTGATGAGTATGTGAACGAGGTGCACCCTGCGGAGATGATGGTTGATGGGTATCCGCTTATGGGAAGAACGTATCCGAACCAGGACACGACGACCGGATGGGCGCGCACGCCGCTTGACTCGGGCGTGAGATTTCAGGGGCGGCTGGATACGTTCTGCCTGCTGCTGGGCGATGCGCGCCGCGTCTCGCAGGAGTATTCGAAGCCCTTCTGGGTAACGACTCAGGGCTTTGGCACGTTCGAGTCCGACGCGCAGTGCTACTACAATTCCGCGTGGGATAGCCTGTGCGGGCCTTCGGATACCGCTCGACGGGACGAGGACATCTGGCGCGAACCGACACCGCGCGAAATGCGGTGCCTCGGCTGGCTGGCATTGGCGTACGGCGCACGCGGACTTGATTATGCTCAGTTCACTGCCGGTTTTGGCCCGTACCTCACCAAGCACTACTGCATTCCCGGGTTCCTGAAGTGGGATGCGGCGCATGGGCACCCGCTGGCCGGGCACTATCGGCCGCTGTTCGACACGCTGAAGCAGTTCGTCGTGGGCACGCTGCAGAAGATTGCTCCGACACTGCTGCACCTGCACTGCGATGCGGTCGGGCAATGGAGCGGAACGCCGATTGGTTTCATCCAGGACCTCCGGCAGGAGCCGACGCAGGACTCGACGACCTGGGACAATGGGCCACAAGTCGCCACCTTCTTTGACGAAACCAGCCCTGCGGATAAGTATTTCATGATGGTCAGCCGTCGGTGCCGGGTTCAGGACGCTGCGTCGGATACGGTGACTCTGTATCTGGAACCCGGCGACAGTCCGCATGACTGGTTTCTGTCCGACCGGGTGACAGGTCAAACGATAGCCTCGATCAAGAGTATGCCCGGCAGCCTTTTCAAGTTCCCGGTCCGGCTGGAGCCGGGTCAGGGAAGGTTGTTCAAGGTCGTGCCGTTCTATGGCTGGCTTGACCGGAATCAGGCCAATGAGCATGCGTTCAGCAACATGCTCCAAATTGCGCTTCAACCCGGTTCCGTCGGCAACAGCTCGCCGGTTGACTCGATGTGCCTGAGCGACCGTTTCTCGCCGACCGGGCAGGATACTGCAATTGACTGGTCGGACAGCACCGGTTGGATAGGCTATCGAGACCACTACGTCTATCGGGCTCGATTTGAGGGCTGGAACCGGTTTTCGGTGCGGTACACGCTGCACGACGGTTCGGTAACGCCGGAGTACTGGTCTACGCCAATTACGATTGACACCAGCGCGCCGCATGATTCGATGAATATCAATCACAATGCCTGGATAACCAATTCCGTGCTCTGCACCTTGTGCTCTTACGTCTCGGACGGTCACTCCGGGCCGGGTCAGATGCAGTTTACGAATGACTTCATGACGAACCCTGCGCTCATCTCAAACCCGGGCATCACGGATTCCGCGTACTGGCTCTGCAAGAATTGCGAGCTGGTTGATTCACTGGGTCTGGCCCGGATGGAGCTACCGGCCAACAGCGGGGCGTATCTGTATCACCGGATTCTGGCCGAGAGTATCCAGCAGTTTCAGGAGTGGCAGATGATGCTCTCAGGCGATATCGTATCGGACTCGTTTGCTGGCGGTGCGGCGCTTCAGTTGCAGTTCTGCTATGTTCCGGATTCCGTGGAGTTCGGGCATGACACCGTCGTGGTGCCGCAGCCGTTGCTTCCGATTGAAGAGGGCACGGTTGCCCATGTCTCGACCTACAACTACTCGATTCAGTTCCCGTTCTTATCTGCGCCGCCGGCGAATCACCACCTCTGGGCGGTTGATGTCGGGGTCTTCGCTGCTCCGCAGGCCACGCCGGGCGGCAGGCTGTGGATTGACAACCTGGCGCTTGAACTGGTCTTTCCCGAACCTGCGCCGAATCCGTCGGGCTGGCTGCCGTATCAGGCTGAGCTCTTTCCCTGGTCCATCGGTCCAACCCCGGGAGTCCATATCGCCGAGGCCCAGTATCAGGACCAGGCCGGGAATGAGGGGGCGTGGGTTGCCGATGCGATCATGCTGGACAACGTACCGCCCTACGCGGTGGTCGGGTTTCCCAAATGGGGCCAGGTCATTACTGAACCAGAGGTCAAGGTGCTCGGCCTTGCCTTCGACCCGCCCCTGCCCTGGGACCCGACCGGCACTCAACTTCTCCAGAGTCACTTCCAGCAATACAAGCTCACCTGGAGCCTGGCGAGCAGCACCGGCCAGGATTCTGCGTTCGGGATTCTTCCCGAATCCCTGTTCTATGTACCGGCCCTGCCGCCTGAACCGGACACAATCCCGCCGCCCTGCCCATGGGCGTATCTGGCGACCTGGGACACGAAGGCAATCACTGACCAGTATGGTCCGGGCTTCTATACCCTTTACCTCACCGTAACCGACTCGGCAGGCAATTCGAGTATGGCCCAGGCCCTGGTCCGACTGGATGCAAAAGCCCTGGACGCGGGCGACGGTTGCGGAACCGGCTCGGGCGCGATGTCCCTGACCTTGACACCCCAGAACGACCTGCTGGTCGGCACTGCCTTCGGCCTGATAACCCAATACACCAGCGAACTGGATTCGGTCCAAAGCATGACTGTCCAGGACTCAACCGGCCCGGCGGTCATCACTGGGCTGGCAACGGACTCAACCGGCGCAATCTACGTCGGCGATACCCGGGACAAGAACGTCAAGGTCTGCGACGAACAGGGCAACCCAACCGATACCATCGGCAACCACAGCCAGCTCACCGCGCCCAACAGCGTGGCGATTGCCCGCAACGGCGACGTCTACGTCGCAGACCGGTCAAGGAACGTCATCCGGGTGTATGACGAGAACAACAGCCTCAAGCTCAGCTTCGGCTCCAGCGGTAGTGACACCGGTCAGTTCCTGGGCGCCTATGCCATTGCCCTGGGCTATCTGAACGTGATGAACCTCGAAATCGGCCTTGATTCCAGCGGCAGCCCGAAGACGGATACGACAATCGCGACCAAGATCCGCTGTCTGGTCGCGGACAAGGGCAATCACCGGATACAGGTCTTCGATGCTGCCGGTCGTTACCTGACCAGCTTCGGGGATTCCATCCTGAGCCAGCCCGTAGCGCTGAGCCTGGACTCGAATGGCTGTTGCTTTGTCGCGGATATGGGCAACAAGGCAGTCTATGGGTTCGACGCCTGCGGGAGTCTGTTCCTGACAATTGCGGGTTCTGACACCATGACCCCGATAGCTACGACAGTCAGCACCGACAATGGCAATCTCTACGCACTGGACCAGAATACCCATCAATTGCTGAAATACTTCGTGTGTTACACCGACACGACACAGATGGGTGGCGGACAGTCCGGCGCAATCAACCCGATTAAGGTCCCCAAGGAACTCATCCTTGAACAGAGCTGGCCCAATCCGGCAACCCGAACGCTCACCATCAGATACGGTATCCCGAAGATGACCAGCGTCTCCCTGAAGGTCTACGACATCAGCGGCAAGCTCGTCAGGACCCTGGAATCCAACGAGAAACTCAAGTCCGGGTACTACAATATCAACTGGGACTGCAAAGACAACCGGAGCCGGGAGATCGCGGGTGGAGTCTACTTCTATCGGCTGGTGGCCGGTGACAGCCAAAGTACCACAGGCACCAGGCTAGCTGCCCGGGTCAAGACCCGGAAACTGGTGATTGCGAGGTAGGCCAGCTCAAGCCACGAGTGGCAAGCTCAAGCTGACGGAAGGGGCGCGAGATAATCCGGTTTCGCGAGCGCCAACCACTGCGATAGGGGAGTCAAACAGGACGAGCGAAGCAAAAAGGAGGAAGAGTGAGATATGTTGGAATTGTCTGTTTGCTGACAGGTCTGTTCCTATCAGTGGTGAGTGTCGAATGCACTAAAGCCGTTAGGCCTGAGAGGGGCAATTCGGGGCGGTCGCAGAGCTTTGTCTCGATGTCGGAATTCAAGTTCCGGCCCGAGTCGCTGAACGTATTCACGGGCGATACCGTGACCTGGGTGAACAAAGGCACTTTCCCGCACACCACGACGAGTGGAGTGAACGGCAAGCCGGACGGGTTGTGGGATTCGAAGCATCTGAATCGAGGCGAGTCGTTCTCATACGTGTTTGCGCAGCCCGGAGCCTACCGGTACTTCTGCGTGCCACATCACGGCCTGGGCATGAAGGGCGTGGTCGTCGTAACCAGCAGGTAGGTCGGGCAAGTGCCCGCGGGAACGTGCGGACGTTTCCCGGTTTCAGGTTGACGTCGCTTACGGCGGAAACACCCTGAGGCAAATACCGAAGCTCGAAGTTCGAAATCCGAAACAAGCTCGAAATCCGAAGTCCAGACACAGACCCCAGAGCGGGGTAGAGAGCTGGGTAGAGAGCCTACCACTGAGCCTGGTAGAGAGCCTGGTAGAGAGCCTACCCAGGCACCTACCCAGGCACTGCCCGTGCTCGGGCCCCGATTCGGAACAGGCTGATAATCCGGACGTTACGCAGAGAACACCTGATTTCGAGCCTGGGAGCGGATTAGACTCAGCCGTCATAGATTTATGACGGCGGGAATGCCTTGACCCCAGGCGGAAATACCTGAGCCCGAAACTCGAAGTTCGAGACTAGTCCGAAATCCGGACGAAAACCCATTTCCAGACCGTGTCTATCCGCGTTCGTCCAAGGTTCGATTCCGGGGCTGTGTTAGTCCGCGTTCATCTGTGGTACACGCGAATCCGGAATCGGTGTAATCGATGGGTGAGTCGGGAAGTTGACTTGGGGCGCGGTGGGGCTAGAATAGGGCCATGAGAGAGAAACTTCCTGACATCGGCAAGATTTCCCAGAAGGTCTTCGAAGAACTGATTTATCCCAGGCTGGGCGCGAAGAGCCGGGACGTTCTGGTTGGTCCTATGCACGGCGTGGACGTGGGTATCGTCCGAGTCGGGAATCGCGCGGTGGCGCTGACTACGGACCCGGTGTTCATTGTGCCCGAGTACGGCTGGGAGCGGGCCGCGTGGTTCGCTATCCATATCCTGATTTCGGACGTGGTGACGAGCGGGCTGCGCCCGAAGTATCTGGCGATTGACCTGAATCTGCCGATGTCTATCAATGAATCCCAGTTGGAGATTCTCTGGAAGGTGATTCACCGCGAGTGCCGGAAGTACGGCATCGCGATTGTCACGGGCCACACGGCGCGCTATGAGAACTGCAACTACCCAATGGTGGGCGGGGCAACCGTGATTGCCGAGGGCGGGCTGAACGACTATGTCAGCCCGAGGTTCGCCCGGCCCGGGGATGCGATTATCGTGACCAAGGGGCCGGCGATCGAGGCCGCCGGGATATTCGCTACGGCCTGCTCGAAGAAGGTTGCCGCTCGGTACGGCGCTGAGTTTGCGAAGCGGGCCGAGAGGCTGTTCTACCAGATGTCGGTGGTCGAGGATGCGCTGGCCGCTATCAGCGTGGGGACCCGGGACAAGGGCGTGACCGCTCTGCACGACGCGACCGAGTGCGGGCTCTGGGGCGGGCTGTACGAGATGGCGCAGGCCGGCGGGTTCGGGGTCCGGGTCGAAAAGGCCAGGATTCCGATGATGGCCGGAGTTCAGGAGATCTGCGACCTGTTCGAGATTGACCCTTACAAGTCAATCAGCGAGGGGACGCTGATTGTGATGTGCAAGGCTCGGAAGGCTGAGGCGGTTCTGCGCGCGCTGGCCCTGAAGCGGATTCCGGCTGCGATAATCGGCCAGGTCGTTAAGAAGGGGATGACGCTGGTCGAGGACGGCAGGGAGAAGCCGCTGAAGCATCCGATTGTGGACCCGTTCTGGAAAGCGTTCTACGATGCGCTCAGGGTTTGAAACCACGGATGAACACAGATGAACACGGGAATCCGGAGTCTAGCCGCCGATGAACGCGGGGAATCGGAATCCGGATTCAACACAAAGACACGAAGACACGAAGGAGTCCCGAAGGAATCCGGTTTCACCACAACGACACGACGGCACGACGGAATCCGCAGTGAATAGCGGCGAGCGGCGGGCGGCAGGCGGCAAGCGGGTAAGGGCTGTCGGCCTGCTGTCCGGCGGACTGGATAGCATTCTGGCGTGCCGGATGATGATGGAGCAGGGAATCGAGGTGATTGCGGTGAACTTCACGTCGCCGTTCTGTACCTGCACCCGGAAGGGTTGCCGGCACCAGGCGAGTAAGGTCGCGGACGAGCTGGGAATCGAGTTGAAGCTTCTGCCCACCGGCCAGGACTACATCGAGATGGTGAAGCATCCCAAGCACGGTCGGGGAAGCCACATGAACCCCTGCATTGACTGCCGGATATTCACGTTTACGAGGGCGCGGAAGTTCGCGGACGAGATTGGCGCGGACTTCGTGTTCTCGGGCGAGGTACTGGGCGAGCGGCCGATGTCCCAGTACCTGAAGGCGATGCTGCTCATCGAACGGGAGTCGGGCCTGAGCGGGAAGATACTGCGGCCGCTCTCGGCCAGCCTGCTCGAACCGACCATCGCCGAATTGACCGGGCTGGTGGACCGGAGCAAACTCAAGTCCATCCAGGGGCGCTCACGCCAGCCGCAGATTGAGATGACGAAGGAATACGGGATGGCCGATTATCCGTGCCCGGCCGGAGGCTGCCTGCTTACCGACGCGCAGTTCGCGGCCCGGCTGATAGATGCGTTCGAGCATGGCGAGGATACCGTGGCCGAGATGCAGTTCCTGAAAGTCGGGCGGCACTTCCGGCTGAAGAGCGGGGCCAAGGTTATCGTGGGTCGGAACGAGGCTGAGAACAAGGTGCTGGAGAGCCTGGTCGGGCCGGCCGACCGGGTGCTGACGGCGCTGGAGACCGAAGGTCCGACCGTGGTGCTTAGGCGTCTAAAGGGTCATGACGATATTGAACTCGCGGCCCGTCTGTGTGTCCGGTACTGCGACGCGCACTCACAGGAGCAGGTGAAAACAGAGTGCCTGGGCGAGGTGATTACGGTCGCGGCAATGCAGGAACCGGAGTTGAGCGAGTTGCGGGTCGAGGCGAAGAAGAGATTGATGAACCACGGATTAACACAGATGAACACAGATTCGGGGAAATGAGAACCAGGCGGCGTCCATCCGCGTTCATCTGTGGTTAGAGATTCCAGAAAGGGATAGGAATGGACGAGAATATCAAGGCGAAGATTAGGCAGTTGCTGGATGAGAAGATTCGGCCGGGGATTCAGATGGATGGGGGAGACGTGGAGCTGGTCGAGGTCACCGATGACGGTGTCGTGAAGGTAAAGCTGACCGGGCATTGCGTGGGCTGTCCGATGGCCGGATTGACGCTGTTCATGGGCGTCGAGCGGGCTCTGAAACAGGAGATTCCCGAAGTAACCAAAGTCGAATTGGTCGAAGAGTCTGACAATCCACCGATTTCACCGATTACACCGATTGGGGAATCCGGGCTGTAACCGCCAAGGCGCCGAGAACGCCAAGGAAGATCGGCTGATGGCTATTGACTGACGGGCGGACAAGCGTAGCGGTCCTGCGAGCGAAGCGATACTGCAAACGAAGTGATTCTGCGAGCCGCAGGCGATTCTGCGCTCCGGACTCAGCGTGGATAAGCCGCGATAACGGCCGGAAGCGGCATGTGGATTCCGGGCAGGGAGATGTCGCCGTAATCGTTGGTCTCCCACTGGCCGTAGGTCGTGTAGTTGAAGCTGTTCGTCGTGACCGCAAGCTCGGATTCGTAGCCGCCATCCATTGACATCGCCTTCGTCAGGTTCAGGCCGCTGGTCTGAAGCAGGCGGGCGAAATCCCAGAGCGTCAAGCCGCCCTCGGATACGAAGACGAGCAGACGGCCCTGGCGGTCCTGCGCGACCGCCGTGCGATTGGCGACCCAATCACCTTTCTTCACTCGTTTCTTTCCGGTATGGTCGAAGAGCATGAAGGACTGGGCGATTTGCGTATAGGGTGTTCGGCCGAGCTGGAATTCCTCGTACTTGAGGTCCACGACTTTGGCTTTGCCCAGGCCTTTGCGAGTCGGCTCGGCCACTAACAGTCCCTGCCACTGCGGGTGTTTCTTCAGGCTGAACTCCTGGTCGCCGTTGATGAGCAGGCCCATGTAGGAGAAATCCGAGTAGTACTGCCCGGCATTGAATACGACCGAGGCCCGGGTTGAGTCCTGCCATTCCTCGACCGTGAGCGGACGGGCTTCCGGCCCGCGCAACGAGTAGTGCAGGACTTCGAACCGCCAGCGGCTGGGCGCGATGCGTAGAACCGCGACCCTAGGTTCGCCCATCCGGCTGAAGCCCTTGCCGGAAGCCGAGTCGTAGTAGGCAATGCGCCAGCGCGCGAACTCCAGGCCCGGCGCGATTTGACGCCAGTCAAGGCCCGCGGCCCGGGTTGACGCGAGCAGGGCGATGGCGAGCAGGCAGGCGCGGCGCATGGTCACGTCTTCCTGCGCAGCCAGCGCAGGGCATCGGCGCAGACGAAGAACGAGCCGGTGACTACCGCGGGCTCGCGGACTTTGCCCAGCGCCTCAGCGACGGCATCGGTGCTCTCGAACTTGAGTCCCATGTCGCGGGCATGGGCGGCAAGGTCAGCGACCGGGAGCGCGCGGGGCGAGTCGGCCTGCGTGAGTATCAGGCGCGAGGCAATCGGACGCAGGATCTCGAGCAGCTCATCCGCGGGCTTGTCCCGGGACAGGCCGAAGACCACGGTGAGCGGCTCGCGATGTGCGTCCCACAACGTTGCGACCAGGGCCCGGATGGAATCAATGTTGTGCGCGCCGTCGAGCACGAGCAGGGGCTTGCGCCGGACGATCTGGAACCGCGCAGGAAGGGTCGCGGACGCGAAGCCCTTGAGCGCGGCATCGGACGTGATTCTGCGGTCCTTCTTGCGCAGGAGCGCGAGCACGGCAAGCGCGACGGCGGCATTCTCGGCCTGGTGCGCGCCGAGCAGGCGCAGCTTGTATTCTCTGAGCAGGCCGGCGTGAAGGCCGCGAACCCCGAGCAGGAATACGGTCCTTGACCGACTGAGTTTGACATCCTCGGTGTGGAACGCTCTGGGAATGTAGATGAGCCGTGCCTTGAGCTCCCGGGCGCGGCGCGAGATGGTCATCAAGGCCGGCGCAGGCTGGACTCCGACGACCGCAGTCCCGCGCGGGCGCAGGATACCGGCCTTCTCCAGAGCAATAGCCGGTAGCGAGTCGCCCAGTATCTCCGTGTGGTCAAGCCCGATGCGGGTGATGACCGAGACGAGCGGGTGCGTGACATTGGTTGCATCCAGCCGGCCGCCCATCCCGACCTCAAGCAGGGTGTAGTCCACTTTCTGCTCCAGGAAGTAGAGGAAGGCAATCGCGGTGATGGCCTCGAACCAGGTGACCGGCACGACTTTGAGGTGCGGCTCGATGACCTCAACGAGTCGGGCGAGTTCGGGTTTGGGTATCGGCTTGCCCGAGACCCGGATGCGCTCCCGGACGTCGAGCAGGTGGGGCGAGGTGTAGAGCCCGGTTCTGAGCGCGGCCGCGCGAAGAGACGAGTCAATCAGGGCACAGGTTGAACCTTTTCCCTTGGTGCCGGCGACGAGGACGACGTTCTTCAGTGAGTTCTGTGGAGAACCGAGCAGTCTCAGGAAACGGCGGTAGCGATTGAGGTCAAACGGCTGACCCAAGCGGCTGAGCTTCTCGAAGTTCGGCAGGGAGTCGAGGAGCCGAGTAGCTTCGCTGAAGGTCATCGGGCTGGAAGCAGGGGGAGCGAACTACTTCCTGAACCTGGGAAACAGCTCAGGTGTAGCCTTCTGATATGCCGGGAAGTCCTCAGGGAATCGGGACAAGAGCCGGGCCTCTTCGTAACGAATCTCGACCAGCATGAGCGGGACGCCGATTGCCAGCGCGAGCAGGAGCCCGGACCACGACGAGAAGGCCAGTGGTACGGCCAGGACCTGGAGCAGGGTGGCAACGTCGCGCGGATGCCGGGTGAAACGGAAGAGGCCGGACCGGACCAGCTTCTTCTCGCTGGTGCGAAGCAGGGTCGCCAGGGTGTTGAACCTGAGCCCGGCGCCCAGCAGGAATACCGCGATGCCGAAGATATTCACCCAGGGCGAGAGCGCGCCCATCTGGGTCCAGTGGGTCCAGACGTAGTCGGCCGCGCAGTAACCCACAAACGGGTAGTAGAACAGCGCGAACAGGCTCTTCCAGAGCTGAGACGGCTCGACCACCCCGGACTGGAAGAACGGCGACTCGAAGTAGTACTCGACCGCCATCCACAGGGTAAACGCGGTGGCGAAGATAATCGGCAGCAGCGCCTTCGGGCCAAGGGCGTCGCTGAACAGGGTGTGGAAGAAGGTAATGAAGTAGAACGTGACGAAGAGCGTCCAGAGCAAGCGCCAACCGCGAATTCGCTTCCAGAGCGACAAATCTCCTCCTTAGTTCGGATGAAGCCGCTGGCGGATGCCGATGGCCGCGGGTTTCCGGGCCTCCGGGCCGACCGCCTTTGCCGAAGGGCTCATCTATTCCAGGGTGTCGGGTTTGGCCTTGCCCCGGTCACGCAGGGCATAAGCGTAGATCTCGGCCAGGCTCATGGGCAGGAAGTCAAGCCGGCGCTGCATCAGCAGCGGATGGGCAATGACGTAGTCCAAGGTCGTGACGATATCGTATTGACGATGGAGCATGATGCGCTGATGCTTGAGAATCGAACGCCATTCCACGCCGGGCTCGCCCCGGGTGAGACCCTGTTCGAATTCCAGACCCTCGATTCCCAGCTTGAGCAGGCGGTTGCCGGCACCGGTGATGTCGAACAGACGGGCCAGGGTGATTTCCCCGGTCGCGAGCGGTTTCAGGGACAGGCTGTTGCCGAACAGCGCGCCTTCGGCGTGAACCCGGGACGGCGCGGTCTTGAGGGCCATCTTGGTGAGCGTCTTCTCATCGAGTTCGACCAGAGCATCGTTGATTTTCCGTTTGAGCAGAGAGTCGGCCTCGTGCTGATACCGGCTGACGATTCCGGCCACGGCCGAGTCGGGCTTGACCCGGGTCAGGTCCAGGCTCGTTACTCTGGTTCGGACGACCTGGTTTCGGGCATCGAGCTCGAGTTCGAGCCGGTTCACCGCCGTGCCGGACGCAGGCAGTGGCGCGGCACGCGAGCCGATGACGAAATCTGCGCCCGGGCACGCGACATCCGGGGTCGCGGGATTGACCGCCACGCCGACCACGTCCGAGGTCATCTTCAGCACTGGGACCAGGCGGCGGTACGCGGAATCCGGGTTCTCTTTGGAGATGCCGGCCTGGCGCCAGAACAGGTTGTCCTGGTCCCCGGCCAGTCCGATGAGCCCTAGTCTGAGCGACCCGTTCCTGGTCATGCTGGTCTTGCGCAGAAACGACGCTCCGAATGCAGGCTGCCGGGTAGTATCCAGAACGTCGGCGCTCAAGAGAAAGACCGGAGGGAGGACCGAGTCCGCAAGATGCCTCGCGGTCTTGGTTCCCAGACTGAGGAAAGCCGGGGTCATCCTCACCGCGTCAACCCCTGTGCCGGCCAGGGCTTCGCATTCGGCCCGGCCCTGGAACAGCCATGCAACCGGGCCTTGGTCCAGGATTTCGCCCTCG
>Ga0209777_10005267_pt1 | contig 14984 bp, 11 predicted proteins | sample FrelakmetHBP12HB_FD_187147 | JGI IMG/M metagenome (GOLD analysis project Ga0209777, IMG submission 187147) | Freshwater lake sediment microbial communities from the University of Notre Dame, USA, for methane emissions studies -HBP12 HB (SPAdes)... | ecosystem: Environmental > Aquatic >... | reverse complement strand
AAGGAGTCGACGCACCCGATCAGGCGGGGCCTTTCGGCGCATCTGCCGTCGATTTGTTCGGCGATGATTCCACGGCGTTCGCCCCAGTCGCGTTCTCCAGCCGCGCGGGTTGACGCGGGCCGTCAATGTGATCGCTCCTCGAGGCTACTTCGATATCATCGCGCACGTCCTGCATCCCCTTCTTGAACTCGACGATACTCTTGCCGAGGGAGCGCGCCACCTCGGGCATTCTCCGCCCGAAGAGCAACAACCCTACCACGAGGATAACTACCCATTCCATACCACCGGGCATACCGAACATGGCTAGTATTCCTTGTGTCAAATGCTCGCCTTTACGAAGGGTCGGCGCAGATGCACCGTAGCCGATCGGGGTCCATTGCGCGCTCGCCGGTCGCACGATTGAGGCGTCCGCTCGTGCCGGCTGGGAATCCCCGGCGCCGCCGCCAAGGACGTTCCTTACAGGCGCGACAGGGAACACACCTATTATAAGGCCGCGTCACCGCCCGCGTCAAAGATCGTTGTTCTATCGGCATGCTCGGCGGATTCGATGACCGGCTTTCTTGTCAAAGCAGGTTGCAACTCTACAATCGGACTTGGGTTGCCGCAATGGCCTACTCCCTCTCGTCCGGGCCGGTGGCACGGGCTTTATTACACTGAAAGCAGCGTTCTTGATGGCAGAGCGACGATTTCTTGTTACCGCGGCGTTGCCGTACTCCAACGGCCGGCTTCACGTCGGGCATATTGCCGGCGCGTATTTGCCAGCAGACACCTACGTTCGTTACCTGCGGGCAAGCGGGGCGGAGGTGCGTTTCATTTGCGGCAGCGACGATAACGGCGTGGCGGCCCTTAAAACGGCGCGGGAGCAGAACCGCAGCGTCGAGGAGTTGACGGCCTACTTTAACCAGTCGCAATCGTGGGATTTTAGAGGCCTGGGAATCGAGTTCGATATTTATGGCGGAACGCACCAGCCGGACTATGCGGCGATTCACGAGCGTTTCAGCCAGGACTTCTTCCTGAAGATTCACGCCAAGGGTTTGTTCATCAAGCGCAGAACGCGGCAGTTGTTCGACGTGCAGGCCGGGCAATTTCTGCCCGACAGGTTTGTGCGCGGGCGATGCCCTAATTGCGGCAGCGACAAGGCGTTCGGCGATCAGTGCGAAGATTGCGGGCGGGCCATGGATCAGCAGACGCTGATCGACCCGGTAAGCCTGATGACCGGGAGCAAGCCGGAACTGCGCGAGACCGTGCACTGGTATCTGCAACTTGACCGGCTGCAATCGAGGCTGGCGAAGTGGTTGGCGAGCAAGCGCGACGCAGCAACGACGCACGCCCAGTGGCGGCCGACGGTTTTGAATCAGTCGCTGGGCCGGATCGAAACGGAGGGGCTTCCCGAACGGGCCATGACCCGCGATCTGACCTGGGGCGTGCCCGTGCCGCTCGACGACCCCGACGCCAAGGGCAAGTCGCTGTATGTCTGGTTTGACGCGCCGATCGGGTACGTGTCGTTCACGGCGGCGCTGTGCGAACGGCGCGGCGAAGGCGTAGGCGATTACGAGCGCTGGTGGAAGGACCCGGACTGCAAGGTGGTGCATTTCATCGGCGAGGACAACATCGTCTTCCACGCGATCACCTGGCCGGCGATGCTGCTGGCCACGCACGACGGCGACGACGTGCAGGGTGCGCGCGGGGAGTATCAACTTCCGCATAACGTGGTGGCCAATTCGTTCCTGAACATCAAGTTTCCGGGCAAGGAGGAGGAAAAGATCAGCAAGAGCCGGGGGACGGCCGTGTGGATCGAGGATTATCTCAGGACCTTCGATCCCGATCCGTTGCGCTACTATCTGACGGCGATCGCTCCGGAGGCGGCGCGGACAGCATTCGACATCGACGATTTCATCGCGCGGAACAACGGGGAACTGCTCAACGCCTTCGGGAACTTCTTCAACCGCACGATCACTTTCGTCCACAAGTATTTTGACGGCATAGTGCCACAGCGCGGCACGCTGACCGACGAAGATTCTGCGCAGTTGGAGCGATGTCGAAAAGGGGTCGCGGCGACAGGTGCGGAGTTGGAGGCCTGCCGCTTCAAGACCGCACTGGCGGAGGTGATGGCGCTGGCCCGGGCGGGCAACGGATATTTCGACGCGACAAAGCCGTTCCTGTCGCGCAAGACGGATATGGCCGCGTGCGGTCGGGCTATCAATGTCTGTCTGCAAACGTGCCGGACGCTTACTACGTTGATCGCGCCTTTTCTGCCGTTTACGGCGGAGCGCTGCGCCGCGATGTTAAAGCCGGACGGAGATTGGCGGCGATGGTCATCGGCGTGCGACGATTTGACTCCCAGCGAATCGCTCGGCGAAGCGGTGATTCTCGTGCGAAAGTTGGACGCGAAAGAACTGTTTACGGAGTAAGACAGTAGCGCGAGAGACAAAACGCGGAAACGCGGAAAGCAGAAACGCAGAAACAAGAAAGGCACGAAAAGTGTTGGGATTTGAGAGCCTGCGCGGCACGCGGAGATTTCCGATGTTAGAATTCACAGATCACCACCGCGGCGTCACAATGATGGAAGTTCTCACGGTCATTTCAGTTTTGATTTTCCTGCTCGCACTGCTTGTCCCAGGTCTGAACGCCGCACGGGAACGCGCACGGCGCGTACTCTGCCAGAATAACCTCCGTCAGTGGGGGATGGCCATGCAGTTCTACCGCGACGATAATAACGATTATCTCCCGACTGAAGGGACCTACCTCGCGCCCGACAAACCCTACACCTGGTTTAACGTTCTTCCGCCGTATCTGAACGCCCCGCCGTATCGGGAGGTTGAAGGCGTGGGGAAGGCTATCAAGGAATTCCCCGAACTGCATATGTGGATATGCCCGTCAAAAAACCTGAGTCGCCTTTACAAGAGCGAGAAGGGCAAGAATCAGTTCCACTATGGGATGAACGAAGTGCTTGACGGAATGGACAGTTCGAAGACTCCAGATTTTCCCGATCAGGGCGAAGAGCCGATCCGGGCGGCGCTGTTTCACAAGAGGCCCAGTACGGTCTTCATGTTCGACATCTATCCCAACGAATCGCGCGGTCACCAGGTCGATGTCGCCACTGTGTTTCATCGCGGAATCGCCAATGTTCTCTTTCTGAGCGGAGCCGTGGACTGTTTCCGCTCACGGGCTTTTGTGGTCGATGGGGATTTTCGCCGCGGTCGCCCGATTTGGAACGATCCCCGTCTGTACTGGGGTTATTTACCAAAGCCGCAGCCGTAGGAAGCGGACGGCGTGGGTCGTGCGGTAAAGCAACGCGGAGATTCACTTGCATATCGGCGTTATGTCAGACAGTCACGGTCGAGTCGGCGCGGTGCGCAAGGCGCTGAACCTCTTCGACCGGCTCGGCGTCGCGCACATCATTCATTGCGGCGACGTGGGAGGCATGGAAGTCTTCGACGAACTCGTCGGACGCCCGCTGACTTTTGTATGGGGCAACACCGACGATCCCGATGACGGGCTGCTCGCATATCTCCAAACCGTCGGCATAAGGACGCCTACGGAGATCCCCACACGCATTGAATTGGACGGAATGCGCTTCGCCGTCTTCCACGGGCATGAACACGAATTCGATCGCCTCGACCGGCTCGACGTGGATTTTGTGTTGCACGGGCACACCCACGCCACCCGCGACGAGAGGATCGCCGGCAAGCGGGTCATCAATCCCGGGGCGCTGCACCGCGCCGCGAAGAAGACCGTGGCGACGATCGACACAGCCACCGGCCACACGGCGTTTCATAACATCGCCGGAAGCTGGCCCAATGCGTGATTTGGTGATTGGGTGATTTGGTGATTTAGTGATTTGGCGATTGACTTCACCCAGGATGCGAGCGGGAACAGGCGGATCATTCAGCGGACACAACGGAGGCTTCGCCGTTCGGCTCGAAGAGGTACTTGTTGATTTCGCCTGGCGCCGCAGCAGAGGGCACAAGGTCAAACTCGCGGATGATCGTCTCCGGCGGAGTGATCCAGTGGCTGCGCCATTTGTTGTCCGGGTCGAGAACGAACAGCACGCGCGGGTGGGTTACGCCGCGGGACGCGCCGATCCGCGAGATCCATTCGTCAAGCGCTTCGCGATTCGGTGGAATCGGCAGCGCCGGGATCCCGGTTTCCAGCGCAACGTATTCGTGGAAGTTGCTGATCACGATCAGCCTTGGATCGTTTTGCCCGGACAGCCAGGCGTAAAGCTTGCCCGCGCCCGGCTCGAAGCACCGCGACCACGCCCCATAGGGCGTCATGGGGCGCTCAGCCGACGCCAAACGTGTATAAGTTCGTGCCCAATCCTGCCGGACGATCCACGAACCTGCGATCAGAAGACCGACGCAGAGTATCGCGCGCAGCGCGCGCCGCGGAATCATCATCAGCGGCGTAAGAAAGAGCAGGAAGTACAGCGGGCGCACCGGAAGGTAGTAGCGGTCAAGCCCGACATAATCGAATTTTGATCCGAACAGGGTCGTGGCCGCCAGGAGCATTCCCAAAAGTGCCACGACGAGGCACGCGCCCAGTCTGATGGCCGGCGCATCGAGCAGCGCCCGCATGGACGCGCGGATCGGCCTGATCGAAACGGCGGCGATCATGAGAACGAACGGCCAGGTCGCGTACAACCAATGCGCGGCCGGGCGGTGGTCGTAGAACCCAAGGCCGGTGAACATCCACCAAGCCTGAGCGAGCTTCGCCCACGAGAAATCAAAGCCGATTCCGCTTCCGAGGTTGAGCTGCGCGGTTGCGGACTGGGCCTGCCCCAACGCGCGGTTGAGCAACAGGAGTGCGACGATCGGCAGCGCGGCCGCGGTCCCGAAGACCAGCAAGTGGCTAAGAGCATGTGTGAAAAGCCCTCCCCCCCCTGGGGGAGAGGGGGTTACCACACGCCTTCTTAGACCGGCGGGGCGGCGTCTTCGCGATTCTGTGAGGAGGTACAGAGCGATGGCGAAGGGGACGAAGACGCTCGCGTAGCGAATCCAGAACAGCCCGCCGGCGAGCAACCCGGCGGCTGCGAGGCAGACGATTTCGCGGCGTTGCGATTGGTTATCCGGCCCGGTCGAGCAGCGGCATCGCGCCTCGCCCAAGAGCAGAAGGATATAGGGCAGGACGGCTATGAGAAGTGCGTCGGTTGAGGGATTGGTGAGCGATCCGACGGTGGCGCAGCTTCCCGCCCCGACGGCGGCGAGCAGCACGCCGGTGCCACCGCCTGGCACACTGCGTCGAATCCAAACAAACCACCCGACCAGGGCCGCCGCGCATGCGAACAGACCGATCCACCGGCAGGCGTCAATGGTCGAAACGCCGATGGCTTTGCGAAGCCCGGCGACGAGCAACGGGTATCCCGCGGGCCATTGGGTGAGAAATCCCCAATCGTACTGCCACTCCCATGGCTGGGACGGTGCGACCGGCTGCGTCGCGGTCAATCCCTGTCCGTTATGAAGCCGATCGGCCGCGGTGAGCAGATAACAGTAATCCGATTCGAGGAGTGGAGCGATTCGCGTCCGGCCCGGCAGCGCGGCCAAGGCGAGTGCCACCGTCACGACACTAACGAAAACTAGCGACCAGCGAAGCGGGCGTCGCCCCGCGGCAAGCGTTTCCAGCGGACTAGGGCGTGCCGCGGGCGCGGCGGCCTTCGGGGGCGCGACATCGCCCCACCCGCCGACCACGATTCCGCCGCGACAAATCATTGCATTCCCAAATACACAGGGCCACGATGCCCGCACCAAGCGTTATCGGTCCATCGTCAATCGCGGCGCGGTGCTTGAATGGCCGAGGGATGCCTTGCGATTATGCGACTGGCGCCGAGCAGCCGGAGAGAAATCTCTCGATCCCTTCCTGCGTGCTGATGCGGGGTTTGTAACCCAATTCCCGGCGCGCGGCCGTGATGTTGAAATAGTGGGATTTTGCGAGCTGGCAGGCGAGGAATCGTGTCATTCGTGGTTCGGAGCGCGCGCCAACCAGACAGTAGGCGGCCTCTAAAAGCGCCCCGACACTGTAGGCCGCCGAAAACGAAATCCGCCGCACCGCGGTCGGTGCGTCCACCGCCGCAAGAATCTGGTTCAACCAAGGCCAAAGCGAAACCGGTTCGCCCTGGCTGATGAAATACGCTCGTCCTGCGCAGGGGGCGCCGGGTCGAAGGGCGTCGGCGGCGAGCAGGTGGGCCTCGGCCGCGTTGTCGATGTAGGTAATGTCCACGAGGTTGGTCCCGTCGCCGACCTGGAGGAGTTTGCCCTCGCGGGCGCGCTGGATCACACGGGGCATCAGGTGCGGGTCGCCGGGCCCCCAGATGAGGTGCGGGCGGAGTGCGACCGTCGCAAGCGAGGCGTCGTTGGCCTCCAGCACTAACCGCTCGGCGGCGGCCTTGGATTCAGGATAGGCCGCAAGGTAGCGGTCTGGGTACGGCTGCGATTCGTCAACGCCGCAAAGTTCCTCGCGGCCGAAGACGACGCTCGGCGAACTGGTGTAGACCAGCTTTGTGACCCCGTTTGCGAGGCAGGCGTCGATGACGTTGCGCGCGCCCTCGACGTTGATCGAATGGAACTCGCGTCGCGGTCCCCAGATGCCGGTGAGCGCCGCGACGTGGAAGACGACGTCGACGCCCTGGCAGGCCGCTCGAACCGCTTGCGGATTTCGCAAATCGGCTTGAAACACGCGGGACACGCAAGGCGCGATGTGGTCGTAGCGCGTGCGGCACAGGATGGCCACGTTATCGCCGCGGGCGTGCAGCATCCGCACGATTGCGCTGCCCAGAAACCCATTGCCACCCGTGACGAGGGCTTTCATGGCCGGAGCATGTTTCAACGCCCGGAGCGAGTCAAGGGAAAGATAAAACGGATCGTCCTCGGAGGTCGGCGGACACGGCGTCCGGGCGGCGCGGGCGCGCGTCGGGGCTCGGATTGCGCCGGGGATAAACCCCGACGCTACACCGCCCGTCCCCGGCGCGCCGGGGCTCCGGGTTCGGATGAGTTCCCGGCGCGCCGGGATTGCATTCCGTCCGCGGCTCGGAGGGCGACCCCCCTGTGTCCCACCTTGGTAAGGGGGGAGGCTGGGTTGCGCGGGCTCTCGGTCCCGGCGCGCCGGAAGGATTGCACTCCGCCGTTCGACCATTCGTTGCGACGCCCGGCCTGGCCGTCTAAACTCCGCACATGGACACCGCAAAAACGACCGTTATTCGTGGCCTCTGCGACTTTGTGGGAAAGACCGTCACCCTTCAGGGCTGGGTCTACAACACGCGTTCCAGCGGCAAGATCGCCTTCGTGATTCTTCGCGACGGAACGGGCCAGTGTCAGTGCGTAATCGAAAAAAACGAGACGACTGAGCCGTTCTTCGACGATGCCCGCAAGCTGCCGCAGGAGTCGTCCGTCGAGATCGCCGGTCTGGTCCGCAAAGAGGAGCGCTCCATCGGCGGATACGAACTTGCCGTCACCGGCCTGCGCCTCGTGCAGCTCGCCCGCGATTATCCGATCACTCCCAAGCCGCACGGCATCGAATTCCTGATGAAGCATCGGCATCTGTGGTTTCGCTCCATGCGGCCTTGGCACGTGCTCCGCATCCGCGCTGCAGTCGTGGATCAAATCCGCCGCTTCTTCAACGATCGCGGATTTCTCCTGATCGACACGCCGATCTTCGCCCCCGCCGCGGGAGAAGGTTCGCAAACGCTCTTCAAAGTCGATTACTTCGGCGAAGAGGTGTACCTCGCTCAGACTGGGCAGCTTTATCTCGAAGCCGCGTGCATGGCCCACCGCAACGTCTATTGCTTCGGGCCGACGTTCCGCGCCGAAAAAAGCAAGACCCGCCGCCACCTTACCGAGTTTTGGATGGTCGAGCCGGAAATCGCCTATGCCAGTCTCGACGACGTTATCGCGGTGGCCGAGGACTTCATCTGCTCCATCGTCGAGCGCGTGCTGCGCGACCACCGCGACGAGCTTGTCGAGTTGGGTCGCAACGTCTCGGACCTGGAAGCGATCAAGAAACCGTTCTATCGGCTTACCTATTCACAGGCGGCCGAAATTCTTCGCGGGCCGAAGGCCAAAGCCCTGCTCGAAAACGACTTAAAGGAGAAGAAGGTCGCCTTTGACGAGATTACGAGAACGATCGAAGCGTTGGAAGCGACGGCCAAGGACGCGAGTGCCAAGCAGTGGCAGAAGGAAAAGGCCGCCGCGGAGATGCTCGACGCCCGCGAGGAAAGATCGGAACTTGAGGAGCAAATCCGCAACATCCCGCACCATATAGAGCTGGCCGCGAACTTCGAATGGGGCGGCGACCTCGGCGGTTCGGACGAGACAATCATCTCTCGGCTGCACGAGCGCCCGGTGTTCGTCACGCACTATCCCAAGTCGTGCAAAGCGTTCTACATGCGCGAGGACCGCGACGACGCGCGCGTGGTCGAAAACTTCGACCTGCTGGCGCCGCAGGGATTCGGGGAGATCATCGGCGGCTCGGCCCGCGAGGAGGACTACGAGCGGCTGCTGGGGCGCATCCGCCACGACGACCTGCCCCAGAGCGACTACGAGTGGTACCTGGATTTGCGGCGCTACGGCTCGGTTCCCCACGGCGGCTTCGGCCTGGGCGTCGAGCGCACCGTCGCGTGGCTCTGCGGCCTCAAGCACATCCGCGAGACGATTCCCTATCCGCGCATGATGGGGAAGTTTTATCCATAACTCGCTTTCGATTCGGTGAACAATATGAGGAAGTCAAAAGGTCAGATCAAACCCAACGGCCATCGCGATGCAATGTTGGAAGCTCTGCAGAATATGAAGGAGTACGATCTAACTACTAAAGTGCTGATACCGTTAATCAAAACATGGGGATATGACTCAATTGACTATCATGGCGGTCCATATGAAGAAGGCAAGGACTTAATATGTTGGGGGCTCGATGAGATTGCAGATGTGCGGCTAGGGGTAGTACAAGTAAAGCGATATGAGCCATCAAGCAGAGCAAGCGATATACACAGCTTTGGGGAAATCGTCACGCAACTTTGCCAAGCCACTGAAATGGACGTACCCCACACAAACGGGCAATACTACAAACCTTCGTGTATCTACTTTATTACGCCCTACCCAATTCCGACGAGATCTCTCAAAACGCGCTTCGAGAAACTTGTCGCCTTACGCACAAGTAACGTCAAGATCATAGACGGCGCTAAACTCGTTTCCTTATTGATGACCAATTTACCATCCATTGCGCGCGCATTGTGCGGGATCGATGCAGAAGTTGCCAACGCGGTATCGTCCCAATTGACCAATGATGTTCTAATGGGTGCCATTCAGTCACACGCGCGTAATATCAAAGCGATTTATACTGATGTTGACTTCTTATTAGGGCGCCCGACGACCCGTCTCCTCGTCTTGTCCGAGCTAAAGCCCAACGTAAAAGATCGCGACATTAGCCCGGAGGACTGGCCGGAACTACGGGATGCAGGAGAGCGACTTCTTGCCGAATACGGACTCGCCTTGTTTTCCCGTTCGGCCGACGAGATCGACAGTGACTACACCCAGCGGGCGGCAAGATACAAGGCACAAGTGAGTGAGCTCGCCCAGTTGTTGGCGGATATTAACAGAATCGTCGTGACCATATCCGACTCCGTTCGGATGCTCCGATCATTGGCCGAGACAATACGCCGTCAAGATCATGAGGCTTTTTCGGGCATGGGCCCCCTTCTGGCAGCCATTGATGTATGGTATCGACTTATCAAGGATAACGATGCCTCCGTGCGCGTTCCGCGCGGGCTTGCAAAGCTGGAGCAACAGGCTGCCGAAGGAATAAGGAAGGCAAAAGGGAGTCCCGATACCATGTTAGATTCGTGGTTATCACGGACCGCTGTGGTGGTGGACGCCTTAACTCGATTGACCACATTGCAACAGAAGCGTTTTCGCCTTGAAGGGCTCAATGCGCCCATGCTTTCGGTCGTTATTAAAGGAGACAAGCTGGCCGCATTCGTTAACGACTGCCGCACAAGCCTTAAACAGAGCATTCGCCGTTACAATAAAAAGAAGCCAACTACTGGTCAATTAAAGACTTTTCTAATCGAATGTCAACGGATATTCGCTAGTTTGGGTCCGCTGCTAAGCAATAAGCATGTGGTTGCGGCCTTGGGTATTGATGCATGTGTGCGATTTCGGATTGGAAGCGACGAGTTCCGGTTGGAGATACCTGTTCAGGACATCTTCGCCACGGGGCAAAATACCCTCCTTTTAGGGGAAGCTGGGGCGGGTAAGACAACGAGTCTTCAGGTCTATGCGTATAACATTCTGTCCAACGGCTCTGACAGTAAATTGGCAGTGTATGCGCCTCTGTCCCGAATATGCAGGGCGGTTCTGGGGAGTGAAAGTGATGTCGCCGATGAGGCGATTGGGAAGCTCGAATCGGGGATTGCCAGTTACTTGAAGGGCCTCGGTGTTTCGATTCAGCCCAATGAAGCGCTCAGAATACTGAACGAGCGGCAGGGCGTTCTGTTGTTGGACGGCATTGACGAAGCGATCAAAACGGCCCCTTGGATAGTGACAGGGATAGCGGGGTTGGGGGCGCGCTATCCTAACATCCAGGTCGTAACTTCGTCGCGCACCGCCGGAGAGTACTTGGATAAGCTGGCTTTCCTCGGCATTACGCTGTTGCCATTTACGGACGGTCAGCGCAACGCTTTTGTTCGACGATGGTTTGCTGGGCAAAAGGAGAGCCCTGTGACCCATATTATTTCTCATTTGAAGAGGCATAAGGAGATGGCTGCCATTGTTAGGAACCCTCTGCTGGCTACCATTTTATGCGTGCTGGCGGAGAAGAAGATTCCCTTGCCAAAAAGAGAAATTGCCTTGTATGAGGAGCGCATGCGGCTCTTGTTGCACCAATATGATGTACATAAGGGGATTTCCCGGATCAGGTCGCAGTGGGATCATCTTGAAAAGCTTTCGCAAAGACTCGCATTTGCCTTCCATAGCGCGGGTAAGCGCGAGGAAACGCGCGAGACGATTGGTCGGCTCGCTAGGGGCGCGATGAAGAACGACCTTGACGATATCGGAATTGAGACCGCTCTCGAAGAGCTAATTCATCCATGTAATGTCCTTGTGCCAATGACTGAAGATGGTCGCTATGGATTTGATCATCTGCGATATCAAGAGTTTCTGGTCGCCCAGGAACTGGTTAGGAACCGTAGTATCCGAATAGGGCCACTTGTGGCGAATTCGTGGTGGCGGGGTGTGCTGGGGTTATTTGCTCAAATGTGTGAAGACATTTCGTGGTTAATTGAGGAATTAGCGATTGATGGGACGATGCAGCAGCAGAGGGAGACAATAATGATGATTGTAAAAGAACGGCCTGCGGATGAGCGTGAGGCATTGCTAGAGGTAGTGAATCGAAATGCGTCGCTCGACGACAGGTACGGGTTTTTGGCTGGGAACCTTGCAGATGAGGATGATATTAACGGAGAGATCGAAGATGAATAGGGGGGAATGCGGTTCCGGGTAGGGAGAGGATGTTGTTGTGTTTTGCATCCACTACGAGCACTTGCCGCAGGCGGACTACGTGTGGTACCTGGACTTGCGGCGGTATGGATCGGTTCCCCACGGCGGCTTCGGGCTGGGGGTCGAGCGGACCGTCGCGTGGCTCTGCGGCCTCAAGCACATCCGCGAGACGATCCCTTATCCTCGCATGATGGGGAAGTTTTATCCGTAGTAGTCAGTAGTTCGCGACAGTTCCGGGGGGGGGAGATTGGGTCGCGCGGGAAGGAACGCGAATTGTGATTTCAGATTTGAGATAGCAGATTGAAAGAGCGTGCGGGATCGCGCGGGCTCCCGGCGCGCCGGGATTGCATTCCGTTCGCGGCTCGGCACGGTCCGTCAGATGAGGCATGACGAACCATTATCACTTGGCGCATATTCGATTGCCGCTGATCTTCGATTAGAATGGGTCGAGCGACTTTGACCGTGTATGAGAAACTCCTCACCCCCAAGGTGGAGAGGGCATTGCGCAGACGCTGTTTAGGGCAGAACCGTGCAAAAGGAAAGCGTTGAGAGCATATTTCGGGCCTTGAACGATGCGTCCGTCCGCTATCTCGTCGCGGGCGGGCTGGCCGTCGTTGCGCATGGGTATCTTCGTCTTACCGCCGATGTCGATCTGATCTTGAATCTCGAAGAAACAAACGTCCGCCGCGCGTTGGCGGCACTTGCCGCTCTGGGTTTCCGGCCGCGCGCGCCTGTGCCCGCCGAACAGTTCGCCGATCCGGCGATTCGTCGGCGGTGGATTAGCGAGAAAGGACTCACCGTCTTCACAATGTCCAGTCCGCTACACGAGGCCACCGAAGTCGATCTATTTGTCGAGTCTCCGTTGGACTTTGATTCGGCCTACAAATCGGCCTATCGTGTGGAGGTGGCGCCGGGGGTTCCGGCGACTTTCATCGGCTTTGACGATCTCGTCGCACTGAAGAAGAGAGCGGGCAGGCCACAGGACCTTGCCGACATTGACCAGCTCAAGCTCATCAGGGAATGCAACCCATGACCCCGAAAAGCGATGACGGAGATTCCCTCTGGGACCGTGGCTGGCACGAACACAAGGTCCGCCAACTTGTTCGGCTGGCGCGCATGCCCTTCTCCGAAAAACTCGCCTGGCTTGAGTCCGCACAGAAGCTCGCCGACGCAATGTCGCGCTCACGACGAATCGACAAAGACGAGCGTATTTCGCAATAGGGCCCGGCGGGGCTCGGTCGTTCCTGCGTTGTACCACACCCTCTACGCCACCAAGATTCGGGGCCGACGCAACGCTACTTTTTGTTGACGGAGAATGCGGAGAGCATGGCCGCCAGTTGATTCGTCCAGTTGCGCAGGGTCTGTTGATCCGGCATGGGGATGCGCAGTTCCGGGCGGCCGGTGTGCGGATCGACGGCAAGAATCGGCGGCGTTGCAGCGCGCCCGCTGGAATCGCCCGCGGGCGCTGGGCTCTGTAACGCAGTTCCGAGCGTTTGCAGAAACGCGGCGCCCTTTGCGAACAATTCGCCGAGCGAGCCGGCGTCGATAGTCGCCGCGCGAATAACAGTGCCTTGCGTTTCAGCGGTCTGCGATTCGGCTGCCTGGGATTCTGCCACCGGCCGCGTCTTGGCCGCGCCGTTGCCGCGAGACGCAGCGTCTTCCGCGGACTCCTCGCGTTCCAGCGGGGTGGGGGTCACGACGGGGACTGACGAAGTAGCCGATTCGACGGTCTTTACAAAGCGGCTCATCGCTCCGTCGCCCATCATCACCTTGTCGGCCGCGCCGTCGAGCACGCCCGCGAATATGGAGCGCTTGAACGAAAGCAGGGAGAGCATTCCGTGTTCGATGGTCCCCTCGGCCACGAAGTTTACCACGCGGACGGGCCGCTTTTGCCCAAGGCGATGGACGCGGGCGATGCGCTGTTCGAGCACCGCCGGGTTCCAGGGAAGGTCCATGTTGATGACCGTGGACGCTGATTGCAGATTCAATCCCACGCCGCCCGCGTCGGTCGAGAGAAAGACGCGGCATTTCTCGTCTTCGCGCAGGGCGCGGGTCAGGTCCTTTCGATCGCGGACGGGCACGCCACCGTGCAGATGGACGTGTCCCCAGCGGCGCTGTTCGAGCATCTCGACCACCAGCTCGTTCATCCGCACCCACTGGCTGAAGATGACCACTTTGGACTCGTGGTCCTCGAAGACCTCTTCGAGGAGTTTCGCTAGTTCCTCCACCTTGTTGCCGTATTTGGTCTCGTGGTCGATCAGGTAGGTGCTGTCGCAGGCCATGCGCATGTTCTGCAACGCGATACGCAGGCGAAGTTGGTCGGCCTCGGTGAGAAACTTGTACCTCCGCCACTTGGCCACGAGCCGCACGACCGTGTCGTGATTCTCGCGGTGCGGGACCCACTGCGGATCGGTCATGGGAACGAAAAAGTTCTTGTCCATTCGCGGCGGCAACTGGTCCAGCACTTCCTTCTTGCTACGGCGGATGAGGATGGGGGCGAGGGTCTTGTTGATGTGGTTTAGGTCACGATAGCCGACGACTTTGCTTGATCCTTCCTCCATGATCTCGTGGGCGGCCTTGAAGGCGAAAAGCGGCCCCAGGCGGAAACGGTCGATGACCTCCACGATCGAGTGCAATTCCTCGATGCGGTTCTCCAGCGGCGTGCCCGTCAGCACAATGGCGTATCGGGAGTCGATCAGCTTGACGGACTTGGCCGCTCGCGTCTGCCAGTTCTTGATCCGCTGGGCCTCATCGAGGATCACGACATCGGGGGCGAGCAGCTGCTGGATGTCCGGGCCGTCGGAGACGATCTGCTCGTAGTTGGCGAGGTAGAAGAACGACCGCTCTCGGTACTGCCGAAGCCGCGCCCCTCGTGGGCCGGCGATGATCCGGGCCGGCAGGCCGGTGAACTTGCCGATCTGCTCCTCCCATTCGGCCTTGACCGAGACCGGGCTAACCACCAGGACACGTTCCACGCCTCGCAGACGGCGCAGCAACTCGCAGGCAGCGATGGCCTGCACCGTCTTGCCCAGCCCCATTTCATCGCCGAGCAGCGCCCGTTCGGTGAAGGCCAGAAAGAGGAGCCCTTCCTGCTGGTAGGGGTAGAGCGGGTGGCTGACGAGGTCGAGCGTTCGCTTGCCAGCCGCCAGGTCGGCAAGAAAGGCCTCGCGGGACCGTTGCCGGCCGGACTGGCGACCTCGCTCCTCCGCCCAGCCAGGGAGGTGCCGGGAAAGGCGAACCAACCGCCGCTGCTCGATCGGCGCCGTCTCCAGCCGCCGGGCCAGCGCAGGGATCGCCGCGGCGGGATCGGCCAGGAGGACACCGTCGGTGGAGAAGAAGGGGTCGATCAGATCCCGAAGCTCCGGGTGAGCGCGTCGAGGCCAGCGGACCTGGACCTGCGGTTCTTCGGTGGTGTTGTCCAGGAAGATCTCGACCCGCCTGGCGCCCTCCCGGGCGGCGCGTTCGAGGCCGTCGCCATGCTTCGTCCCCAGATGCGCCAGGACC
>Ga0209777_10005266_pt1 | contig 14985 bp, 7 predicted proteins | sample FrelakmetHBP12HB_FD_187147 | JGI IMG/M metagenome (GOLD analysis project Ga0209777, IMG submission 187147) | Freshwater lake sediment microbial communities from the University of Notre Dame, USA, for methane emissions studies -HBP12 HB (SPAdes)... | ecosystem: Environmental > Aquatic >... | reverse complement strand
CGCGGCCAGGATCTCGAGCTTGTAGGTCGAACTGGGCACGACGGCCTCGCCCATCACGTGCAGCAAACCCACCGTGCTCCAGTCACGATACTCCGGCGCGCACTGCAATTGCGATGCGTAGAACGGCGTGCCGCTGGAGGCCGACTCCACGTACTGCGTCGGCGGGCCGACGTAGAGCGACTGACCCTCGAAGAGCGTGAACGGGACGCTCGTGCCGCCGGTGTACGGCGGGTCCACGCGGTGCAGCGCTACAAGTGTCACACGGATGGCACTTACTCCGCCAGCCGTGGCCGTGACCGTCGCGGGCGGGACGAAGGAAATCGCCCGGCCCTTGTTGATGGCCGTGGGATCGGCGCCCGGCGAGGTGGGGCGGACCACGGAAAGCAATTCCCCGCAGCCGACAAGCGTCACCGTCGCGGAGGGGTCCCGCTCGAGCGTCTGGTAATAGATGCGGCAATTGTCTAACGTGATCGTCGAGCTGGCGTCGAGCTTGAGTATTTCGACGTATAGCGCCTCCTCGCAGGAGGCCTGTCCAAGTCCGTTGTTGTCGAAGGCGTTGTGGAAAGTAACGTGACTTGACGAAGCTACCTCGACCGCGCCGATGACGAACTCGGTCCCGTCGACAGAGCCAACCGGTCCTACGTCCGTGCCCGCGACCTCAAAAAACTGCGGAGCGGTTCCGTTGAGAAGGAATCCCCCGTTGCGACAGAAGAAGCACTCAGGGCGAACGCTCTGGTTATCGAAGTTCCCGCTGATGGAGACGGGCGTCGTAAGCGGATCGGTCGGACTTATGATGACGTTGGCCGCACCCAAGAGAACCAGGTCTCCAAAAAGGCCTATCGAGGCGTGGTCCTTTACGCGGACGATCGGCGGCGTATAGCCGCCGGCCACGGTGCCTTCGAGGTCCGATTGGCACGGGCCGTTCAAGACCTGCGTGGCGTCGATGGTGAAATCGCCGTTGATTGTTGCGCACATTGAGTCGGCCAGTTCGAACAAGCCTCCCATGTCACTGCATGGCGGCAGACAGGAAACAAGCTTCAATCCAGACGCAGTCAAACATGCCGATGTCTGAAGTACCGTTGTTCTCGCGGCACTTGGATCCTTCATGTATGCTCCGCCTGGGCCGACCGTGACCGTACCGCCGGGGACGTTGACCGCGCGGTCGTGGGCCACAAGGAGATTTCCTTCGATCAGCATATTCCCAGGCGACTTGATGCTCAGATTGTCCGCGTCGGTCTGGATGACCTTGAGGGTCGAACCGTCCTGCAACGTCAAGGAGTTGATTTGGACGTTACGGTCAAGCAACAGGCTCACCGTGGCCGGGAGCGTCACGCACCGGTTGGGGGACGCATTCGCGTTGAGGTTGTCGGGGTATGGAGCGGATGTGCCAAGACCCCAGACCGGGTCGCTCCAGTTGACGCCCGGCGTCGGTACGATGCACTCGTCCGGGATGCCGTCGAGGTTCACGTCGTGCAAAGTGCCCAAAGCAATGTCGCAACCGTCCGGGATGCCGTTGAGGTTACAGTCGTGGCAGCCCCCGGCCCAAGAGACCGAACAAGTGCCCGCGGGGCAGTCGACGTCGGCGGTGCAGACCAAGCCGTTGTTGGTTCCGCCCGCGCATACCTTGGTGGCCGGGCACGCGGCAATGTCGCACTCGTCGGGAATGCCGTTGCTATTGCAGTCCTTGCTTGTGCCCAACGAGATGTCCGTCGAATCCAGCACGCCGTTGTGGTTGCAGTCGGGGAAGAACTCGTAGGCCCCCATATCGACCACGGCCAAGTACGTCGGCGGATCGGCGACGCCGGTATCACTCGTGGCCGGGTCGTTGAAGAACCGCGGGTGTCCCGCGAGATCAATGGGAATCCGCTCGGTCGTGTTCCCGTCGTGGTCGAGGTCAAGCGTGTCGAGTGGTACTGCGGTATCGTTACCCGCGTCAATGGCAGGTGAGCCGTGGCGCAGGCGAAGATCGTCGTCTGACGTTCCCAAGATTCCGTCCAATCCGCTGGGATTGAAGAACAGCGGATTGGCGTTGATATTCCCTGTACCCGCGAACCCTCCTTGGACCAAGCTGTAGCTGACCGTCGGGCCGACGAAGCTGAAGATCTGTGCACCATTAGGGGCGCTGTTGCCATAGAAGATGCAGTTGGCAACTGTAAGCGTCTCATAGGCAGACAGCCCGCCACCGCGGTTGGTCGCCGAGTTGCCGCTGAACGTGCAGCCGTTGATTATTGAGGGAACGGTGCCTTGGTTGTGCACCCCTCCGCCGTCTCCGCCGGAGGAGTTTCCGCTGAAGATACAATTGGTCACTGTTGCACTGCCGCTGCCGCCGATCTGCATCCCGCCACCGGCAGAGATCGCCGTGTTCCCGCTGAACGTGCAGTTAGTGACTGTCGAATGACTATCACCATTGAGCATCCCACCTCCGGCGACATTCGCCAAGTTGCCGATAAACCTGCAATTGGTGACCGTCGAGCTTGCGCCATTGACGTTTCGCATCCCACCGCCGAAGTCCGCTGAGTTCATGCTGAAAGTGCAATTGGCAATATTGGGGCTTCCGCCGTCGTTGTACATTCCCCCTACAGAAACAGCCGAGCCGTTGCCTCGGAACGTGCAGTTGGTTATCGTGGAGTTGCTATTACTGTTAACCATACCGCCGTTGTTACCTATGAACATGCAGTTGGCGACGGTGGGGCTGCCGTTCATGTTTGCCATCCCGAACCCGTCGCCGTTGCAAGCGCTGATCCTGAAACCATCCAAAACGGCCGTCGAATCCGTTCCACTGCCCGTCACGACAGCGGTATAGGTGTTCTCGCCGTTGTTGTTCGCGATGATGCAGAAACCGCCGTCGCACATATTCCCGAACGAATCGCAGTCGGGCGAATTCTGTGTGCATGCGACATTGGCATCGTCGCCGTTGAGGTCGCCGCTGAGGATGGTGGTGTTGAGCGAGGGATTGCGTTGGCTCAGTAATGTCTCCGTCCCGGCGAAGCCGCCGTAGAGGGCGACGCCGTTTTTCAATTGAAACGTAGCCGTTCGATCACCGGGTGGGATTCCCACGCCGCGGTCGGGTTTGTAGGCTCCCGCCGCCACCCAGATTTCGCGGACCGTCGGATCGGTTAATGCGAAGCTCAGTGCATCCTGGAGGTTTCTATAGGCGTTGGTCCATGAAGTACCGTCGTTCGCTCCAGCGGCCGACGCATTCACGTACAGGACCGGGTGCCCAATGTGGATTGCAGCGGGTGCCTGCCCATCCCCGATTGGGCACGTATTCTCATCGAGCAACAACGTCCTGAACCCGGCGGGTAGCGTGTAGGTTCCCGCGGCGCTAGCAGGAACATCAAGCACGAGCGTTCCAGCATAATACTCGCCATGCGCGTCCACGGCGGTGTCTCCCGCGGAGACGGTAACCCCGTAGAATGCGATCTGCGGCTGCGACGTGAAGTTTATGGCGGAAATGCCGGAGAAGATCCACTCGGTGTCGCACGTGTTCTGGAAAGCGGCCTCGCAGAAGCTCGCCACACACCGCGACGTGCCAGAACCGCAAGCAGTATCTCCGTTCAGGGCGGCAGCGCAGCCCGTGTCGGTTACACACGACTGCACGGCCGGCGTCAGATCGACGCCGGGGTTCGGCGGGCTGGCGTTGACTCCCTTGAGCATCTCGCGGCCGTACAGGACTTGCCAACTACGCAAGAGCCGCGGGCTCCACCCGGCAATACGCACCTCAAACCAAAGTCTCTGCGGCCCGGCGGGGATCCAAATCTCCGTACCGAGAATTACCGTTCCGGGTGGGTAGGGCGGCAGGATTCCCGGCGGGTCGATTGGATACGTCAGTATCGTCGGAATAGCCCCTTCCCACTGGCACGTGGCGCTACATCCGTCCCCACCGACCGTGTTCCCGTCGTCGCAATTCTCGCCAAAATCAACCCGGCAGTTTCCACAGATCACTTCTTGCAAGCACCCCGAAGTGCAACCGTCTCCATTGAGCAGGTTTCCGTCGTCGCACGCTTCCGGGTACTGAACGACTCCGTCGCCGCACACCTCGTTTCTGCACGAGGGTGCGCATCCATCTCCCGCAGTTCGATTGCCATCATCGCACTGTTCCGACCCGGTGACAGCGCTGTCGCCGCAGGCCTCCGCGGGCGGGCACGCGCCTGCTGAGGGACATGTGCTCGGACCAGTGTACGGGTAACGCAGCCCCTTTATCGCATCAACGTCCACTGAGATGTCCCCGAAGCCCACGTCCGGTGCGATATTGACGACGCCGCTGGCGTTGCCCGCGAGCTTCGCCCGGGCCTTGATCGGGGCGCCTGGCATACTCGTGAACTTGTCACAGAGGGCGGTCACGTCCCGTACGTCGGGTTGGCTCAACCCGTAAGGAGTGGAGGGCACTTGAAAAGGCTCGACGACATCGCCCCAACGCGCCGTCGTCACCGTGAGCGCTGCGGAGTAGTTGGACTCAACGGCGGTGTCAGCTCCGTTCAGGATCGCCTGCATGTCGTACACCGAACTGGGAATGATCTCCGCTCCCGTAACGTGCAGTAAGGCGACGGTACCCCAATTCTGATAGTACGGCGTGCACTGTAGCTGCGAGGCATAAAACGTAGTCGGGATGCTGACGGACTCGGTGTACTGCGCTGGCGCCCCGACCCAGCGGACGCAGCACCCGGGGTCTGTGCATGTCGCCGACTCGAAGCCGGAGTAGCTCAGCGGCGACTGCCCGGCGATATTGGGCGGGTTCGGGTGCTGTAACGAAGGGAGGCGCACACGAATGGCCGTGCTCGTACCTGAATTGCCGGGGACAATTGAAATGAACCGGTTCTTGGGGACATTGTCGGGCGGCGATGGCGCTGTCGGCGGATTAGGCACGGCGAGCGCCACGCCGGCATTGCACAAGAAACAGATGGCGCTTAGACAGGCAACAACAAGAGTGCGGCCCAAAGCCCCCTCACCCCACCCTCTCCCCCGACGGTGGAGAGTGATTGCCCCCGCGCTCGCGCTTGGGGTTCTGACAGATGCCATGAAAAGGAATCCATCCGCTCCGCGGCCATGTTGTCGTCGTGTGCATGACATTACCAAGACCCTCCAAAGTAGTTGTGAAATAGTCCGGCCCCGAACGCGCTTTTCCCGGCCCTCGCTATCGCCGAAATTGGCGTTTTGAGTATTGTTTGGCAGATTACCACAAAGAAGCAGCGTATGTCAAGCGGGAATGCGATATTGTTAACGACCGGGTTTGGGGTGTGGGGGTTGGGGTGGAACGGAAGGCAACGAGGCAGCGAGGCAGCGAGGCACAAAGAGAAACGCTGAAACGCTGAAAGCTGAAATCTCGGCGCGCCGGGACCTCCGCTGCGCTTCGGCGTTGAAAAATGGCGAACGTCCAAGCCGAGATAAAACGGAGGAGGCTTGTGCCATAGGGAGACGTGGTATTTGAAATTTCAGATTTGAGAGGGTTGGGGGTCGGGGGTCTCGGGCTGGGGTAGCGGAGCTATCGTCGCTCGGCGGGTTGATCGCTGGAAGGCGAGTCGGGCATTACCTTGTCGGTCACGACGATTTCCACGCGGCGGTTGCGTTGATGGCCGGGTTCGTCGTAGGCGATTTGTTGCGCGCGATCGTTGTCCGCACAAGAGATGACGTGCAATTGCCGCCAGTCCAGGCCGAGCCCGACCAGTTCCTCGGCAACCCCAAGAGCGCGGTCAAAACCAAGTTTCATGTTGTGCCGGGAATCCCCGAAGGCCTCATCGGCGCTGACGTGCCCGCGAACCTCAACGATGAAGCGAAGCCCTTTCACGTGCTTGGCGACGGCGCCCAGGCTGAGCTGGGCCGCCGGGGACATGCTTGAGTTGCCGCGGTCGAAGGGGACTAGCCCGCAAATACTGTAATACTTGCTGGGGCGAAGCGACTGGACGTCGTGCTCGCTGCCTTCAGGTCCGACTTGTTCGGTCATGCCCAGTCCGCGTCGCCAGAGGATTTGCTGAATGAGGGGTTTGTCGTTGGGATCCATGGAGTTGAGGTCTACGGGGTTGTTAAAGGCCTCTCTGATTGATACGGCCGCGTCAAGAAAGGTCGGCGACTCCTCCGGTCCGCCTTTTTCAGGACCCTTGCCTTGTCCGCCGCCCTTGGGGCCCATGTTGAAGGCAAGCATGATGACGAAGAAGCCCATCATTAAGGTCACGTTATCCGCGAAGGAGATGAGCCACTCCGGCGCCCCTTCGTGTTCCTCGTGTTCGCCGCCGGAATGGGCGCCTCCGTGTCCGTGGCTTTCGGAGTGCTTTTCTTTGTTTTCGTGTTTTTCGTCGGCCACTTAGGACTCCAGCTATTGGGTAACGTGGCGACTCGGCGCGAACGGAGTACCCAGCTATGCGGCTGCGACCTTCAGTCGCCCGGCCTGCGGCAGGAACACGACCATCTTGTCCGTCGTGATGCGCGGGTTGTCGCCGGACTGGATGGAGAGAATCCCCTGCAGGATCATCTCGCGATTCAAGATTTCTTCGGAGGAGCGCATGGAGAGCTTGTCGCCTATTGGTCCGGCGATAGCGTTTGCCAGCACCGTGCCGTACATGGTCGCGCAGACGGCAATAGCGAGGTTCTTGCCGAGCACGCCGACGTCCGCGCCTCCGAGATTGCCGAACATTCCGATCTGCCCGATGAGCGTGCCGACCAGCCCGTACCCCGGGCCATAGAGCTTCAGGAGATCGAAGAATTTCTTGCCCGCCTTGTGTCGATCCTGCATGGCCAGGATTTCAAGCCGTAAGGTCTGCTCAATAATGGCCGAATCGACGCCGTCGATGGTCATGCGGATTCCCGAGGCCAGGAACGGATCGATTTCGGCGCAGCGCTTGCACTCGGTTTCGAGGGCCAGGATGCCGTCGCGGCGTGCGCGGTCGGCGAGCTCGCCGATTAGCTTGATTACCGCAACCGGGCTTCGGCCTTTTGAGAACAGGAAGCGACGGATGTACCCCGGAATGGATTTCACCTTTTCGAGGGGCAAGGCCATGAAGCTGACGCTGATGCTCCCGCCGAAGACCAGCAGAACGCCCTCCAGCGAGTAGAACATCGCAATATGGCCGTGAGAGGCCTCGAAGCCCACCACGCCGATAAGTGCGGCGCCCATGATGACGCCGATCAGGCTGGAAATATCCATACGTTCGCCTTCAGCATCCGAGAATCCACCGCTTTCCGGGTGTGCGGAACGGAACGCGGGACTCCGGAGATATCTTGTCGGTTCAATATGTCCGATAGTGAAGCGTTGCAGGGCAGCGAATGGCCGAGATTTTTGGGCGATCCGCCCTTGTAGTCGGGAATCGCATTATTATCCGACCAGTGGCGAAAGCTGGTGGCGACACGCGCCAGGAGCCGAATGCCTTCAGATTCGGTAAACGCACGGTAGGGCATGTTTTGCACGCCGTTTGGAGTTGGCGGGCGGAGCCCGACCTACGGCTACTGATTGCAGCGTGCGTACTCTAGGGCGGCGTGAGAGTATTTCGGAACCAGACGATAGCGTCGTTGCTTAGCCCGCTCAGGCCCGTTCGGTCAAACGTCGCCACCACGTCGTTGGCCCCGTCGCCGTCAAGATCAACAACCAGAATCGAATTGATGAAGGTCGTATCCGCCACGGCCGCCGGCGCGACGTTCGGGTCGGTAGTCGCCGGACCGCTCCCGGCATTTGCCGGCGGACTGTCATCTATGATGAGTTGTTCGATCCACTGATCGTACACACTGGGCGCGGCCTTCGAATCCAGAAATAGGAATCCTCCACCGGCCGACGCAACTACCTCAACCTGCCCGTCGAAGTTCAAGTCCCCCGTCGCGATTCCGGCCGGCGTGCGTTCGTTGAACTCGGCTATCGTGTAAACCTGCCACGGGATGTTCCGCACGGGATCCGTCGTGGCATGGAATCCCGGACCTTTGAACCACTGAATCACACGCCCGCCGCTCGATCGCACGACTACGTCCAGCAAACCGTCGTGGTCAACATCCGCTACGCGAATCACATCCGCTCCGCCAAGATCGGGAAACGGCCCCGGGAACGGTTCTTTTTTCGGCGAGACCTGCCCGACTGTCCCGACCCGCCATTCCGAGCTTGAAAAGTGATAGTCATCGGCAATGTCGATTGCCGGATTGCGATACCAGCGAACGTTCATACTAACTGCGTCTGGATAAGTTACGACGATGTCCAAATCTCCGTCGTTGTCCACGTCTCCCAGCGCAACGTCCTTAACTCGCGGCGGACTAACGAGCCCAGGTTCGTCGCTGAGTCTTGCCGCTTTCTCGAACGGATCAGGAACCGCCGCCACCGCCCACGTGCCGTCACGCGCCGGGCCGGGCCCCAGGTTCATGAACGTGATCACTTTCGGATTATTCGGCTCACAGGGGTCATTCAAGGCGACGACGGCATCCGGGTAGCCGTCTTTGTTCAGGTCGCCTATGGCCAGGCTCGTATAGCCCTCTTCCTCCGGCGGACCCGCGAAAGTCGGAATCGGAAGCCCCAGCAAGCGGGAGCCTTCAACCGGAGTCTCCGTCCAGGCAAGCGCCTGTGTCGTCTGACCCGGATCGACAGGCCCGAAATAGATGATCAGAACGCCGTGATAGCCCGCGCCGGGCGCGCCGCCCAAACAAGCCAGCGGCAGGTCATCCGCCGTTTCCTTGACCAGCACCGCCACATCCGGCGCCCCGTCATTGTCGAAATCCGCGACAGCCAGCCCGGCCACGCGAACAACTGGAATGTTGCCGGCCAGAGTGACCGTCTCGAAGCTGATCGTCCCTGCGGCGTCGCGCCGCTGGAAGTGAATCTGCACGGGCTGCGATTGATTCCATGCTGACACGAGGTCGAGCAGGCCGTCGCTGTCAATATCTGCCGCGGCCACAAACTGCGGACCAGCGGTGTCCTCGCTGCGCGGATCGACTTGAATCGCCTGGAAGAAGCTGGCCGTACGTCCCGTCGTCAGAAAATCGGTCGTACCGCCGCCTCCCTTCTGAATCGCGCCGTACTGGCCTCGACAGCCCAGAAAAACAGTCGTCGCCGCCAGCCCGAAGAGTGCAATCGCTGCAAGCAGCCCGCAAATTCGATGAAGCGATAACTTCATGGACATCGTCCTCGTATACAAGGGTAGTGCCGTCGGCGGGGCATACCGCCAAGCAGGTTATCGGCGCACAATTGGGCGGGCTTTGGGATTGGCCTCTGCACCCTCGGTTTCAATCCATTTGTCCGATAACGGACGTGCGCTGAAAGTCGAAATGGGCATGACCCAGGATGGCGGCGGCGACCGGAAGTCTAACAGCCCCTTGTAAAAGCGTGGCCCCCTGTGGGCGGCGAAAATGTGGCGTCGCGGCTCGTCCGCAGCGCAAAAGCGCCAGGGATAAACCCCGACGCTACATTGGAACGCGATACGGGAGCGTTTTTCAACGAGCTGCTATCCGATTCGAACGGCCAACATCGTAATGTCGTCGCTTTGTTCGGCTGCGCCGACGAAAGACGCGACCTGTTTGCGGACATGCTTAATGGCGGCCTGCGGATTAAGCTCAGGGTGCCCCGCGAGCGCCAGGCGAAGCCGGTCCATGCCGAACGACTGCCCCTCCCCATTCCACGCCTCGATTACCCCGTCCGTGAAACCAAAGAGCATACATGGGTCGCAACCGAGCTCGATCATCGAGGTGGGAAACGCGGCGTCGGCAGCGACCCCCAGGGGGAACCCCGAATCCACCGCGACATCCCGCGGCGAAGCGTCCGACGCATCGAGCAGCAGCGGCGGCCAATGACCGGCGCTTGCCAACGCCACGTTCCGCGCCTTCGCGTCAACCAGCGCCAACAGGCAAGTGATGATCCGCGACCGGTGCGCGTTCTTGCAAATGAACTCGTTCCATCTCGCCAGAAGCCGCCCCGGCTGATCGCTCTCCACGATCGTCGCCCGGACCACCGCCTGCAAGTTCGCCATTTGAAACGCCGCTGCCGCGCCCTCGCCCGTCACGTCCGCCACCAGGCACCAGACGCGGCCGTCATCGCGTTCGATCACATCGTAGTAGTCGCCGCTTACCCGTTGCCCCGGATCGTTAAGCGCCGCGACGCGCAGATTGGCCGTATTCGGCAACTCCTTGGGAAACAACCCCGTCTGAATCGTCCGCGCCAAATCAAGGTCGTGGTGCAGCTTGATGACCTGCTTCTGGTCCTCGAGGAGTTGGGCGTTTATCAGGCCGATTGATACCTGTCGGGCGATAGCCGCGAAGAAATCGATGTCCTCGTCAGTGTACGATGTCGAAGTGCTCGTCCGGTCCCCGTACATCACCCCGATTGTGGCGTCGCCATCGATCAACGGAACGCACATGGCCGAACGGATGCCGTGTTGCACCATACTCACCGTGGGGTCCGCGGACGCACCCCCGTCTGTAAAAATCGCTCGCTCGCCGTGCTCCAGCGCCCGGGCCAGCAGTGATCGGCTGATGGTGAGTTCGCCTGCGGCTCCGCGCAGGTTTCGCACGATCGGCCATTCGACCGTTCGTTGGTCTCGGCGGCGGATGGCGATCGCTCCGCGCTCGAAATGCAGCATTTCAAAGCAGATCGACATCGCATCTTCCAGCAAAGAATCGCGGCTCTTCAGAGTCGTCAACCGCTCCGTCAGTTCGTAGATCAACTGCAACCGTCGCTGAGGGAGCATCAGCCCCTGGTCGCGCGGCACGTAGCGCGTCGCGTGGGTGGTGCCGTGTTCGTCAGCCAGCACTACCGAAGGAGACGAAATCGGCTCCTCGTGGAATACCGCCAGCGCCCCGCCGATCAGCACCCGGTCGCCGTCGTGAAGCAAGGTCTGCCTGCACGGGGCGTCGTTGACCAGCGTGCCGTTCTTGCTGCCCAAGTCCTCCACTACATATCCGTCGGCCATCGGCGTGAAACGTGCGTGGCGACGCGACGTGCTCGGATCATCGATCGGCAAATCGCAGCCGGCATCGCGACCTATCACCATCGGGCGCATCGTCAGGCGGCGCCGAACTACGCGACCATCGGAAAGTGTGATGACCAGTTCCGCCATCTTCTGATCCCAGGCGTTCCGCGCGTCCGAGCCGCGGACGGAATGCAATCCCGGCGCGCCGTGAGTCCGCGCGACCCCGTTCGAGCCGCGGACTTTAGTCCGCGCGGATTCACGAGAGCAGGATACCCCCCGCCCCCAATCCGAGCCGAGAGCCCCGGCGCGCCGGGAACCGGTCCGCAGAGTCGCCCATCGCAGCCGGCGCATTTTTCCGTCTACATGCTCCGAACCGTTCGATTAACGCTTCGATACGCACGTGCAAACCAGCTTACCGCACCCGGGGCACCCGGTCCCGTATTTCGCTTGTAACGCCTTCGTCAGATTCACCTCGCTGATGTTCGCCAAGGTCGCCAGCCAGGCCACAACATCGGCGAATTCGCCGCACTTCTCTTCGTGCGTTCCCTCGCGCAGCGCAGTCGCCAGTTCCCCGACTTCCTCAACCAGCCAAAGGAACGTCGCCGCCGTCCCGCGCTCTCGGTCCTTGGCGGAGTACATCTTCTCGATCAAAGCTTGAAGGTCGTCGAGGGTCATACGCTCTTCCGAACGTTGAATATCGAATGGCAAAGATCGAAATGAACGCCGAGCGACAGGATACAATCAGTTGTCATCTTTGACATTCTCAATTCAGAATTCGCGCCACATCAGTTATCCCCGAGTTTCTTGCTTTCCCGCGCACATTTTCCGGTTGCGGCGGAGCGGTAGCGCCGTTCATTCAGCATTCGCTATTCCGCATTCGCCATTCGCGGCCTTTGGCTGCGGCTAAAGGCCGCGCTAAGCCATTCCACGATAGTAGTCTATTGCACGCTGCAGTCCGTCCTCAAACCCAATCGACGGCCGAAATCCCAACAACCGATTCGCCAGCCGAATGTCCGCGCACGAGTGTCTCACGTCCCCCGCTCGCGGTGCGACGTGCTGCGGCTTGACGTTGGCCCCCAACGCCCGGTTGATCGCGGCGATCACCTCGTTCACCGTAATCTGTCCGCCGCACGCAACGTTGACCGTCTCTCCGCGCGTTTTGGCGGCCTTCATCGCCAGCACGTTTCCTTCCACCACGTTGTCGATGTACGTAAAGTCCCGCGACTGCTCGCCGTCGCCGTAGATCGTCGGACCTTCCCCACGGAGGATCGCTGTGACAAATGCTGGAATCGCCGCCGCATACTGGCTCTTGGGGTCCTGCCGCTCGCCGAATACGTTGAAGTAACGAAGAGTAATCGTCTCCAGTCCGAAACAGGTGGAGAACGCACTGCAATAGTGCTCGCCCGCGAGCTTCTGCACCGCGTATGGGCTCAGCGGGCACGGAACCAGACGCTCGTGTTTGGGCGACTCCTCGGAATCCCCGTACGCCGAACTGCTCCCCGCGTAGATGAGGCGACGAACCTTGCAGTCCGCCGCCGCACGCAAGATGTTGAACGTTCCGTTTATGTTCACGTCGTGGCTGGGCTGCGGCTCCTCGACCGACTTGGGCACCGAGCCCAGCGCCGCCTCGTGAAATACAAACTCCATCCCCTCACAGGCCCGGCCACACGCCCCCGCGTCGCGCAAGTCGGCCTCCATTACCTCTACGCGCCCCGCGAGATGGGCGAGGTTCTCGTGCTTACCCGTGGAGAAGTTGTCGAACACGCGCACGCGATGTCCGGATTCCACGAATCGAGTCGCTAAGTGTGAGCCGATGAACCCCGCCCCGCCGGTCACCAGAATATTCGTCATTTTTTGCCCTTCTCGAAAGACCCGATTATCATCGAGTACATTCTATCAGAACCGCGACCGGCGGGGAGCGGTGCATGCGCGCCGCGATAGGCTCTCAGGAACCAATTGCCGGTGGTCGCGGCCAGGAGGAGCCGCTAACGTGAAGCTACTGGGATTGATCGCCCTCGGCCTCGTCCCGCTGGCAGGGGGTGTTTTGCGGTATGCGTTCTGCTGAGGGCACCCCATGAGCATGCTCGGTACGGGCATGATCGTCGCGGGTTTGCCGCTTTTCATCATCGTCGCCGGCGGCCGTCGCGGACCAAAGTGATTAGGCGGGGCAGCGACTCCGCACGCCGCCGCCCGATTAGGTCAGCTTGCCAATCGACGCCTCGATCTCGCGCAGCACCTCACCCGAGCGCACCAGCGACAACGCCTTCTGCACATCCAACCCGAACTGACGATCGCGATCGGCATGGGCGATCCGCTGCCTGACTGCCTGATGCGCGGTCTGTATCGCGGGAGCAAGATCGCCGGCCGTCGTAAAATCCAACGCCTGCGAGGACAAGAGCGCCTCAATTGCCAGCACCGTCTCGACGTTGTCCATTATCTTCCAACCTTTGACCGCCGAGGTTGCCCCCATGCTGACGTAGTCTTCCTGCCCGCCCGCCGTAGGAATCGAATCGACGCAGGCTGGGTGGCAAAGCACTTTGTTCTCCGCGACCAATGACGCCGACGTGTACTGGGCGATCAGCAATCCGCTGTTTAGTCCGCTGTCGACGATGAGGGCCAGCGGGAGGCCATAACGCGAGTCGTTTACAAGTAAAAACTGTCTCCGCTCCGAGATGCTCGCAAGCTCCGCGATGCCGCAAGCGAGGTAGTCCAGGGCCAATGCCACCGGCTCGCCGTGGAAGTTCCCACCGCTCAGGATCGCGCCGTCGTCGGTGACGACGGGATTGTCCGTGACGCTGTTGATGTCGCGGTAGATCACCTCCTCGACGTGACGAATCACGTCCCGCGCAGCGCCGTGCACCTGTGGAACGCAGCGCAGCGAATAGGGATCCTGTACGCGGATTCCATATGGCTTGGTCGGATCCGTCGGACGATCGGCCAAAAGCTTGCGGATGTTCCCCGCCACCTCGATCGCTCCGGGATGGGGCCGCAATGCGTGAAGCCGCTCGTCGAACGGTTCGAGCCGCCCACGGACAGCCTCTAGCGACATGGCGGCCAGTATGTCCGCCAACTTGCACGCCCGCTTGGCCCGAACGCACAGCGCCGCCCCGTAAGCGGTCATAAACTGCGTACCGTTGATGAGCGCCAGACCCTCCTTTGCAGCAAGGCGCACGGGTTTAATGCCGTGTTTCTTTAGCGCGCTTTCTGCGGAAAGCAACTCGCCGTGAAGACGCACCTCCCCGTGCCCGATAAGCGGAAGCGACATGTGCGCCAGGGGCGCGAGGTCGCCGCTTGCGCCGAGCGACCCTTTGCACGGAACTAGAGGAAGAAGATCGGCATTGAGCAGGGCAATCAGCCCTTCCACGATCATCGGTCGGACGCCGCTGTGCCCGTGCGAAAGCGCATGCGCCTTAAACAACAGCATCAACCGGACGATCTCGTCGGGCGTCGGCTCACCGACTCCTACCGCGTGGGAAAGAATCAGATTTTCCTGCAAAGTCTCGAGCTGATCGGGCGGGATTCTCCGATCACAGAGCGAACCGAACCCGGTGTTGATGCCGTAGAAAGGGCGGTCCTCTTTGAGCAGGTTTTCGACGTGCCTCCGACCAGTACGTACCTGTTCCAGAGCCTCCGGCGCAACTTCAACGCGTAGCGCCGAACCGAAACTCGCGACGATTACCGACGGTGTGAGTTCGCCGCCGTCCAGTCGAATCCTTGGATTGGTATCCATTGCCAACTTGGCCCAGTTATCGGGGCCGCGCCGTCCGCATTGAAAACGAAAAGCAACACAATCACGCGCGATCCCGATTAAACATGGCAACGCTCGCTCGGTCAAACTCAACCGCTTCCCCTTATCTTGAACAGGAAAGCCCTCTGAACAAATAGAATCTCGGGTTATATCCCGTTTGCCTGTGGACAACACTGAGCCGATAATCTAGGGGGCATTCAGGGAAACGGTTCCGACAAACGAGATCGGTACCTTGACCGCCCCGCCGGGGAGCGAACTATGTGTGGAATTATCGGCTATGTGGGAAGTCGGCCGGCCTAACCCATTCTCATCGATGGTCTGCGGCGGCTGGAGTACCGCGGGTACGATTCCGCCGGGGTTGCTCTCGTT
>Ga0209777_10005265_pt1 | contig 14987 bp, 14 predicted proteins | sample FrelakmetHBP12HB_FD_187147 | JGI IMG/M metagenome (GOLD analysis project Ga0209777, IMG submission 187147) | Freshwater lake sediment microbial communities from the University of Notre Dame, USA, for methane emissions studies -HBP12 HB (SPAdes)... | ecosystem: Environmental > Aquatic >... | reverse complement strand
TTTTAGAAATTCATGAAGGCCGTATTTAAAGCCTCAAATTGAAGGCCTAATGTTCTACCAAAATTCACGAAAACCCAGAAGACCCCGAAAACATTGAATTGTTCTATTTAACTTAACGCAGTAGTATTAGGTGGCAAGCTTAATCTGGCAATTCTTCCACCAGGGGACAAAACTGAGATTGCTCACCTTATGAACTATCTCACTGCCCAGGCTAAGAAGTCTGGCGTCAAATTAAATCTGGGTACAGAAGCCACAGCCGCTACGACTGAAAAAGCTAAACCGGACGTGGTTATACTGGCCACTGGAGGAAAACACATTTTCCCGGATATCCCTCACCTTGACCAAGCTCATTTGGTTTGTGCTGAAGACGTTTTAACCGGCAAGGTAGAGGTTGGGATGGAGGTTGTGGTTTTGGGTGGGGAATTAGTCGGCTGTGAAACGGCCGAGTACCTGGTAGAACGAGGCAGGAAGGTGACTATTGTGGAGGTTTGTGACAAACTTGCAACCAAGATTACGCCTTATCTTAGTGAGAAACTTCTCGATCGGCTATCCCGTAAAGGGGTTGATATATTTACTGGAGTGAAACGCGAGGACTTCCTAAACAGCAGTCTGACCATTACTACCAGAGAGAATCAAGAGAAGGTTATACAGGTAAATACTATAGTGGTGGTCACGGGAAGCAGAGCAAACACCGAACTGTACCAGGCACTTAGCGGCCGGGTTCCTGAACGTTATTTGGTTGGCGACTGCGTCGAGCCGCGCAACATAATGGAGGCAACTACCGACGGCTTTAACATCGGGCAAACGATATAAATAAGTCATTCTATGGGGGCAAAAGAGAAGGTACTCTAAGTCTGCACACCATTTCCTCCGGAAAGCGACCACCTCATCGTAAAGGGTATGCATTGGATAATGAATGAAGCAGTAGGGAATAATTGTTTTTCTAACGGGGAAGAGAAGAGCCAAAAGAAATAGGCATGGAGGGTTCAAAATGGCAAATAAGTTGAAGGTTCTGCAGTATGGGATTGGTCCGATTGGTCAGAAAGCAATCAAGGCTATTTTGAACCGGAAGGGGTTGGAGTTGCTGGGGGCCTATGATATTGATCCTTCGAAGGTGGGAAAAGATGTCGGAACGGTCATCGGCGAAGCAAACATAGGGATAAAAATCAGCAATAATTTGCAAGAATTATTACCTAAAGCGGATATTGTTCTTGTCACAACAGCCTCTTCGCTTAAAAAAGTTTTCCTCCAAATTGAAGAATTAGTCAAAGCTGGGAAACCAGTCATATCTTCTTGTGAGGAACTTATGTATTCCTGGGAAACCGATCCGGAAATTTCTGAAAAAATTGATCATCTAGCTCAAAAGAATAAGGTGGCTGTACTGTCAACAGGTATTAATCCGGGTTTTATCATGGATACTCTGCCATTAGTTCTTACTTCTGTTTGCCTGGATGTGAAGAAAATAAGAATTGAAAGGCATCAGGATGCATCAATCAGAAGATTGCCTTTTCAAAAAAAAATTGGCGCGGGCGCTACACTGCAGGAATTTGAAGAACGGATGAGAGATGGTTCCCTTAGACACGTAGGTCTGACTGAGTCGATCCATATGATCGCCGAAAAATTAAACTGGAGATTAGAAAAAGTTACGGACAACATCCAGCCTATCATTGCAGAAAGGGAGGTGAAAAGTGAGTTTATTACAGTAAAAAAAGGAAATCTTTCTGGTATTAAACAAATCGGAATAGGCATAAGAGAAGGGGAAGCGGTCATAACCTTGGATATGCTGATGTGCTTGGGGTATGAGAAACCTCATGACTCAATCATGATTGAAGGAAATCCCAATATCTATTCAAACATTGAAGGAGGAATTAATGGGGATATCGCAACCGTAGCTGTCATGGTTAATTCAATCCCTGAAGTTTTAAAGGCAAAACCAGGGCTTAGAACAATGAGTGATATATCGATAACTTCATATTACAGAGCATTTAATGATTAGCCTTAAGCACGTTATGTGTAAAAAAAAAGGGGAGGTAAGAAGAGATGGAAGATTTTTCGGTATTGTTTGAACCTATTGAGATCGGAAGGAAGGGCAAGAAGTTAAAATTAAAGAATCGGTTTGTGATGCCTCCGATGGTTACCTGCCAAGCCAATTCGATTGGGGAAGTGACGCCCCGGATGGTAGGGTACTATGTAGAACGGGCCAAAGGCGGCGCGGGAACGATTATTGTTGAAGCCATGGATATTGATGATAAGATGCTTTTTAACCGGTTGGGAATCTTTCACGATCGTTTTATCAATGAACTTAATTATCTGGCCTGCGCGATAAAAGAAGCCGGGGCCCGGGCAATCGGCCAGATTAACGAAACCGGGCTGAGGGGCTATCTTCCCGGACCGGATGATTTGTCTCTAAAAGAGGTCGAAGAAATGATTCAATTGTATGGAGTAGCCGCTGAGAGGGTCCGCCGAGCCGAATTTGACGGCATGGAGATCCATGGGGCCCACGGTTATTTAATCCAGTCATTTTTATCTCCTCTATCCAACCACCGGAAAGATAAATACGGGGGAAATCGCGAGCAACGTACCCTGTTTGCCCAAGGAGTGATTAAGTCCGTAAGAAGTGCGGTAGGAGATGATTTCCCCGTTATCTTCCGCATGAATGGCGAAGATTTCCTCGAGGGAGGCATCAAAATTGAGGATGCGGTAGTTGCGGCCAAAAAGGCGGAAGAGGCCGGAGCCGATGTCATCCATGTTTCCGGTGGAGTGGGAATTATGGCCCACGATATATCTTTGGGCGATAACAAATCGTACTTTCATATGGTTCAACCGATGTATTTACCCCGGGGATGCTTGGTCCATTTGGCCGCTGAAGTGAAGAAGAATGTAAAGGTTCCAGTCATTACCGTTGGCAGAATTAACGATCCCTACCTTGCCCGAGACGTTTTACTGGAGAAAAAAGCGGATCTGATCGCCATGGGCCGACAGCTCATTGCCGATCCCTATTTCCCTCAGAAGGTGAAAGAAGGGCGCATTGATGAAATCCGGACGTGCATCGCCTGCAATTACTGCCATGGTAAGCGAATTCGCGCGATCAAGCATATTCATTGCGCGATCAACCCCGAAGCGGGCTGGGAATTTACCTTAAAGGAGAAGAAACCGGTAGAGGTGCCCAAGAACGTCATGATCGTGGGCGGCGGACCTGCCGGTATGGAAGCGGCCCGGTGGCTGAAACAAAGGGGACATAAGCCGGCTCTATATGAAAAGACGGATCGTTTAGGAGGGCAGTTGTTGTTGGCCTCCAAGCCTCCCCTGAAAAGCGAGATCAATGTTTTACGCGATTTTTTAGTCCGGCAGATGGGCAAGCTGGGGATCGAAGTGAACCTGATGACCGATGTGACCCCCGAGTTGGTCTTAAGGAAGAAGCCGGATGTGCTTCTTTTAGCCGTCGGAGGAAGGCCGGTGAAACCCTCCAGTATTCCTTTCGACCCGAAAATGAATTGTGTCTTTGCGTGGGATGCCATCTCCGGCAAAGAAAAAGTACCCGGTAAAAGGGTGGTCATCCTGGGCGGCGGGTTTGTCGCCTCGGAGATTGGCGAGTTTTTCGCAGAACAAGGGAAAGAGATTACTTTAATTGAAATGAGGGATTTGATCGCCTTCGATTTGGAGCCCAATTTCAGGCAGATGTTGGTGGAGAGGCTCAATGGGTTGAAGGTCAATATGGTTACCAAAACCATTGTCCAGGAGGTAACCGCCAAAGGTGTAAAGGGCAAAAGCGCGGAAGACGGGAGCATTAAGGAATTTCCGGCGGACGCCGTTTTGATTGCTCTAGGATCAGAAGTGGTTCCTTTCCCCGTCGAAGAGATCGAAAAGGCCGGAATCGAAGTTCGCTTCATAGGAGATGCCAAAGAGATTCACGGCATTTCCGAGGCCATTCGCGATGCCTATGTGGCCGGCAATAACATTTAATAAGAGTCGAAGATTGAGTCTTTCAAGAAAATCTTCTTTGAAAAACCAGTCAGAGCTATTCGCCCGGAATATGCTCTGACTGGGTGAAAAAGTTTTTTAATAAAAAAAAGAAATGGGAGATTGTCATGAAAAGAGCAGCGATTATTTTTTTCATTATCACCTTTATCCTTGTGACCTTTGGTTCCAGCAGCGTATGGGCCCAATCCGTCAAGTGGGGGGTTGTTATCCCCCTTTCAGGAGGGTCGGCGTTTTATGGTTTACAGGAGCAGCTGGGAATTAATATGGCGCTGGAGGAGATTAACGGCGCAGGGGGAATCAAAGGCGTGGGACCGATGGAAGTTATTTACTTAGATCATGAAGGAAATCCCTCAAAAGGAGTCACCCATGCCTTAAGGCTGATCCACAGAAATAATGTGGATGTCCTCTCCGCAGACATCAACAGCGCCGTTTCTTTGGCCGTTCTGCCCGTAGCCGAGAGAGAAAAAATTCCTATGCTCAATGTTCTTTCCTCCACTCCTCATCTCAATGACCAGGGGGCCCAATGGATTATCGACTCAGCGCTTACGGATGCCCATCAAGTTCCGGCTTTGATCGATGTGGCGATCAAAGATTTTGGAATGAAGGGGAAAACGGATATCGCCCTTCTCCATGATGCCGATGACTACGGGCGGATCGCTGCGGATATTGCTGAAAAGGCATTGAAAGAAAAAGGATACGCTCCCCTCAAAAGGAGCTTTAATCGAAAAGACAGGGATTTCTCCGGCCAGCTGCTGGCTTTTAAAGAGCAAGGGGCAAAGGCGATACTGATCTGGGGAATCCTGGATGATACGGCTGCTATTCTGAAACAGATAGAGTCTTTGGGGCTGAAATTCAGGTGCATGGGCGGAAGCGCTACCGGAACCCAAAGACTGGCGGATTTGGCCGGGACCGCCGGGGAAGGGTATGTGGCCACCCTGATGTTTAATGCGGATGAACCGGTGCCGCAGGTTCAAGAATTCGTGAAGAAGTTTAATAAAAAATACCCTGGCAAGGTGGTGGATTGGTGCGTCAGCCAAGGATACGATGGGGTTTACCTGATCAAAACAGCCGTTGAGCAGCCGGGGCCCAATTTTACCAGAGCCCAGCTACGGGACGCCCTGCGCAACATCAAATACACCGGCGTCATGGGGAATATCAGTTTTGATAAGACCGGCAGTGTGAATGTCCCGGTGCTGAAAGTCATCATTAAGAACGGGAAATATACTTTTTACGGCAGGTAATATCCTTCGGGGCATGAAAAGAAAAGGGGTATCCGCCCCTTTTCTTTCTATGCGGATTCTTTTTTCGAAAATCGAGGGAGGATTATGCTAATGCAATTAATTCTTAACGGGATAGCCATGGGGGCTATTTATGCCCTCGTGGCTATCGGATTTGTAATGGTATTGCGGGCGACCAATATCCTTAACCTCACCCAGGGGGATATGGCCATGGTCGGCGCCTTTTCCGGCCTCTTTTTTCTGCAAGCTCTTCATCTGAATTATTTTTTGGCCTTTATTCTAGCAATAGCCTTTACGGCGATCGTAGGGCTGGTTTTTGAAAGACTGGTCATCCGCCCGATCAAAAGACCCACTTTGATGTTTTTGGTTACAGCCACCATCGCCGGCTCCATTCTGATAAAGAATGTAGGGTTGCTCGTGGGAGGTTCGGAGCCTCTGCCGTTCCCTCCCCTCTTCAGCCAGAAAGCAATTTACATTTCCGGAATTAGCATTGCCCCCCATAATCTGGTTGTGTTGGGAGTAACGATTATTATCATGATTCTTCTGCAGCTATTTTTTTACACCTCGAAGTGGGGCATCGGCATGAGGGCCGTGATGATGCAACGGGATGTAGCCAGTTTGATGGGTATCAATGTTTCTAAATCCGTAGCCCTGACTTTTGCCATCAGCGCTGCCCTGGGGGCAGCCGGAGGGATTCTGCTGGCGCCGCTCTATTTTGTTTCGTACGATATGGGCTCCATTACGCTTAAGGCTTTTACGGCTGCTGCCCTGGGAGGGATGTACAGCCTTCCCGGAGCCATTATAGGCGGGCTTCTGATCGGTCTTTTGGAAAACTTGATTACCGGTTATGTGACTTCTTATTACCGGGATGCGATCGTTTTTGGGATACTGATTCTTGTTTTCGTTGTCAAACCCGATGGAATTATCAGCGATTAAGGATATACTTATAAACGGACTTACGGAAAAAACATGCTCAAGATAAAACAGAAGGCTTCGCAAAGACCCTATCTTTTGTGGTTGATCTTGTTGGGCCTGCTTTTCATCACGCCAGTAATTGTAAAAGATGTATATATTATTCATGTTTTAAATATCATCGGAATTTATATTCTCCATGTGATGGGGATGAACCTGCTTCTGGGATTTTGCGGGCAATTCAATCTCGGCCAAGCCGGATTTTACGGAGTAGGGGCCTATACCTCGGTTTTGCTGGCAATGAAATTGGGCATCCCTTTCTGGCTGACTCTCCCGATCTCCGGGCTGGTGGCCGCCCTGTTCGCCCTTACCTTAGGCCCCATATTAAGGCTGCAGGGGCATTGCTTAGCCATGGCTACCCTGGCCTTTGGGGAAATTATCCGCATTGTATTAACCAATTGGGTCTCATTAACCAATGGGCCAACGGGGATCGGCAATATTCCCTACCCGCGGATCGGCAGCTTTTCTTTCAATAATGATCATCGTTTCTTTTGTTTGATTTTTATCTGCGTGATTTTTTGTTATTTTGTCATTGTGAGGATAGTCCATTCCCGGATGGGTCGGGCTATGCGCTCCATTCGCGATGACGATGCCGCCGCTGAATCCTTGGGAGTTCACGCCACTCATTACCGAATCATGGCCCTTTTAGTTGACGCTTTTTTTGCGGGGATCGCCGGCAGCCTCTATGCCCATCTCACTTCATTCGTAAGCCCGCACTCCTTCCACTGGGATGAAACCGTTAAGATTCTCACCATGCTGGTTGTGGGCGGATCCGGCTATTTGTGGGGAGGGGTTGCCGGAGTAGTGGCCTTGACCATCATTTCCGAGATGCTGGATGTCCTGGAAAATTTCCGACCCATCGTTTACAGCATCTTCATGATTGTCGTCTTAATCTTTGCCAGTGACGGTTTATATGGAATTTATTTGTGGGCTAGGCAGGCTGTCGTCCAATCTTTTTATCGGGAAGTAAAATGATCCTGGATGTAAAAGGCGTATCGATGAATTTCGGAGGGTTAGCCGCGCTTGCCGACATCGATTTACAGATGGAGGCGAACGAAATCAGAGGTCTGATAGGCCCTAACGGGGCGGGAAAGACCACTTTTTTTAATGTGCTCATGGGGGTGTATAAACCGACAAAAGGAAAGATTTTTTATAAGAATGACGATATCACCGGCCGTAAAACCTTCGAAATCAGCAAAAAGGGAATCTCCCGTACCTTCCAAAATATACGCATTTTTGGGGATATGACTGCGAAGGAAAATGTGATGGTTGGCCGGCACAACCATAATCGAGCAGGATTGCTGGGAGCCGTGCTGCGCCCCCTTAAGGTAAAAAAAGAAGAAAGGGATATTGAGGAAAAAGCGGAAGAAATTCTAAAGTTTTTGAACATGGTTGATTTTAAGGATGAAAAGGCCAAAAATCTATCCTATGGCCAGCAGCGCCTTTTGGAAATTGGAAGAACCATGGCCACGGAAGCCTCATTGCTTCTCTTCGATGAACCATCGGCAGGGATGAATATAAAAGAAACTGCCTATTTAACAGATCTGCTAAGGCAGCTACGGGATGGCGGTCTGACGATTCTGATTGTAGAACATGATATGAAAATGGTTATGTCGTTATCTGATAAAATAACGGTTCTGCATTTTGGGAGAAAGATCGCCGAAGGCACTCCCGAAGCTATTAAAAGAGATCCAGCTGTCATCGACGCCTATCTGGGGAAGACGGGGCATTGAATGCTGGAAATAAGGGATATAAAAACAGCTTATGGGAAAATTGTTGTTTTAAAAGGCATCTCTTTTACCCTTCGAAAAGGGGAGATTGTTACTCTGATTGGAGCGAACGGGGCGGGGAAATCGACGACCGTAAAAACCATTATGGGGCTTCTTCACCCCTTTGAGGGAAAGATTACTTTTCAAGGGGAGGAAATCAGCAGGCTAAAAGCCCATGAGGTGGTTGCCCGGGGGATAACTCTTGTGCCCGAAGGGCGAATGATTTTCCCTAAACTTACGGTTTTAGAAAATTTAAAGGTGGGAAGCTTTATAAAATGGGATTCAAAAACGATTGCCCATGGAGTAGAGCGAACCTTTGATCTGTTTCCGATCCTCAGAGATAAAAAAAACGATTGGGGAGCTACTCTGAGCGGAGGGCAACAGCAGATGCTCGCTCTGGGAAGGGGACTGATGTCTAATCCAGCCGTTTTGCAGCTCGACGAGCCTTCCTTGGGGTTGGCTCCCCTTCTGGTTAATGAAGTTTTTGAGACTATCCAGAAAATCAACCGGGAAGGGACGACCATTTTTCTTGTGGAGCAAAATGGTCATCTTGCCTTGCAGACCGCCAAGCTTGGCATTGTGATGGAAAGGGGAGTGATTACCATGCAAGACGACGCCAAAAAATTGTTCCAAAATGAAGAAGTCCAAAAGTATTATTTGGGAGGATAAGGATTGAACTGCGGCATTGGGGGCATGGCTATTGAAAATAGCCCGAAAGGTTATGGGTAACCTCAAAAAGAAAACCTTTTCAATACGGAGATCACGTCATGAAATTTGACCGGCAGGAACTCAAAAAAATTAAACCTGAGCAACTCCGGCCTTATATCCGGAGACAGGAATTCAAGGACCATACTGTGGGGATTGCCGAAGGGTATACCCAGGCAAATTTAGTCATTTTGCCCCAAAGATATGCCCTCGATTTTATGGTTTTTTGCCAACGAAATCCCAAGCCTTGCCCCGTCTTGGAAGTAACGGAAATCGGGGTCTCAAAATTAAAATATCTGGCCCAGGAGGCCGATTTAAAAACGGATCTTCCCCAATACCGGGTTTTCAAAAACGGGGAATGTGTGGACGAGCCTTATGATATTTCCCGATATTGGCGGGATGACTTTGTAGGCTTTTTACTGGGGTGCAGTGCCTCTCTCGATCATGCCTTAGTCTCCTCCAATATCCGTGTAAAGCACATGGAAAAAATGGTCGTCCCTTCTGTTTATATCACCAATATTCAGTGCGCTCCTGCTGGGCCTTTTAAAGGCCGCTTAGTGGCCACTTTACGGCCTATCAAGAAAAATGAACTCAATCGGGTCATCCAGCTATGTTCCCGATATCCATTGTCCCATGGGAGTCCGGTGCACTTCGGAAACCCAAAGGAAATCGGAATCGACGATATAAAAAAAGTGAATTGGGGGAACCCATGCGAGATAGAGGCTGATGAAATTCCTGTATTCTGGGCTTGCGGGGTTACGCCGCAGGTGATATGCCTGAATGCCAAACCAGAGATTGCTATTACCCATTACCCGGGAAAGTTGTTCGTCGCTGATCAATTAATGGCCGAAACGGCTCTAATTGCTTAGAAGACCTTACGGAACATCTGGACTGTCAAAAGATGGAGTGGAGAGCTGCTAAATAGGCGGCGGTCCTCATGGCCTTCAGCGCCTGAACCGCCCCGAAAGCCACGGGAGTGGACAGCATGGTTACTTCCCTGATTCACCGCGAAGAAGATTCTGAAACCCTGGACCGGTCCATGGAAGAAAACTTTCACCAAAAAATACTTAAAAAACTTTTTTGCAGGATGCGGACAACGTTCCGTGTTCTTTGGCCATTCTCCTTATTGACATGAAGGGCACATTTCCTGAGAAGACTGGCCATCCCTTGAATTGGGGCGCCTAAGGAAACATATGAAAAATTTCAATGAAGCCAAATTATGGATGGAAAGGAGGTTAAATGCTGAGAATCCCGATGGTCATAGGCACGAGACCTTAGTCGCGTAATATTGGTGAATGAATCCCCAAAAGGTCCACTGGAAAAAGAATTAAAGAGGATATGTGAGAAATGTTGATGTCGATAAAACTGTGTTTAAGGTTCAATAAATCACAAAAAGGGGGCTACTATGAAAAGGGGAAAGAAATCTACTGAATTACTCGCGTTGCTGCTGGTGTTACCATTTTTATTATCCATGTCTTCCATCGGAGTTAAGGGGGCTGCCGCTCAGGGTTTGGGAGAAAATGTGATTAAGCTGGGGGTGGCTGGCGCTTTAAAAAGGCCCTATGGGATAGCAACTGTTACCGGAGCTGAAATGGCCTCGAAAGAAATTAACGCTGCAGGCGGTGTGTTGGGAGCCAAAATACAATTGTTTTCGGCGGATACGGAAGGCACTGCCCCAAAGGCAACCGAGGCGATTGAGAAGTTGCGCTATGCAGATAAAGTTGATAATATTGTAGGCGCATTTACTAGCGAAGAAGCTACGGCCTTTCAGGAAGAGTCCGCCAAGTTAAAAATCAACATCCTCCTTGACGGAGCCGGGTACATTCTGGACAAGAGATTTATGGCAGAACCACAGAAGTACAAATACTATTGGAACTATTGTCCTTCAGAGAATGATTATCTGGAATCCGTTTTAACCAACCAACTGCCATTATTTGTAAACACATGCAAAAAGACAATGGGACTTGGAAAAGTAAATGTAGGAATCTTGACTGATATGGCCTTATGGACCGAATCAATGCATGCGGGTTATGTGAAAGGAGTTAAAGCGAATCCTGATTGCAACCTGGTCTATGTGGGAAAAATATCGCGAGACGCGACTGATTTTGCTGCAGAGCTGACAGAAATGAGAACCAAGGAAGTCCAACTCGTTCTCACAGCCATGGGATATGCAGCGTGTTATACCTTTATAAAACAGGCTTACGATGTAAAACTTCCAGCGGTGATTATTGGAATGAATGTACAATCCTGGGCAACGAGTGATTTTTTAAAAGCCGTGGGGGTTGATGCTGCTGCTTATAACAGCACGGTCGCTTGCATTTCCTTGCCGACTACTCGTAATACGGATAGACTCTTAAAAATATATGAGCGTCAATATGGGGGAACTTTTAACTTAACCGTGGGCGTTACGTATAATGGGGTCAAGGCGTACGCCAAAGCAGTGGAGAGGGCAAAGAGTCTTGATCAAGACAAGGTTCAGAAGGAACTGGAAAAAGTACGGCTGCCTGAAAGTGAAGTATGGGGCAGCAGAGATTTTTATTTTGACGATGCCCACCGAGTAAAAAATTCTGCTAGGAGCGGGGTAATATTATATACCATTCAGTTTACTCCGAATGGTAGCCTTATCATGATTGATCCGCCAGCATATAAGACAGGGGATCTTATGCTCCCGCCTTGGATGATTAAGGCTTGGAAAAAATAAAAACAGGTTTAAGAAGGAGGTTTCTGCCCTGACAATATTAAATACTGCCAGGGCAGAAAGGAAATGCGATAGAAAGAGGATTGCTGTCCCCATTGCGGGCGAGGGGCTGCTCTTTTCTTTCACGGGCCGAGGCTGCCCTTTAGTGCTTTATAAATAACTTTTTCTTCAGCGGCAGTTTTCCAAATAGCTGTTTCAGAGAGCGAACCCGTTCTTCCAAGAGAGGGTTTTGACAAGAATGTAAAAGTTTTGGAGAATAGATATGGACATACTCGTAAATGGGATTTTATTAGGGTTAGGATATTGTCTGGTCGGAGTGGGAGTATCTCTCATACTGGGAGTCGCCAAGGTATTTGACCTGGCATATGCAAGTTATTATACGATTGCGGCCTATGCAGTCGTTACCCTAATCCAATACATGGGACCGGCGATGCCCATCGGGATCATTTTCCTAATCGCCATAGGAATAGCAGTAGGTTTTTCCGTAGTAACACATTTTTTTTTCATATTGCCCGTTCGAAAGCAAGGAACAACCGTAATGGTTATGACTATAGCTATCGCTATGGTTATTCAGGAACTCCTGATTTTTAAAGACGGATCCGAACCAATTCATTTACCATCGATTTTAAAAGGAACAAGCGTTCTATTTGGAGTATGGACCTCAAACCAAAAGATATTGGTAGGCGGGGTCACTGTTGCCATTATGGCCTTGCTGTGGCTCTTTTTTGCCAAGACCAAATTGGGATTAGCCATCAGGGCTACTGCCGACCAACCCGAAGCCATACAGCTTTCGGGAGGAAGTATCCGAAACGTTTGTCTTGCTTCGGGCATGTTGGCTGCGGTGGTCGCCGGAATTGGAGGGATAGCCCTTGGTCCTATTTATCCTCCCCACCCATACGCCTGGTTAGACCTGCTTATCATTGCCTTCGCCGTGATTGTACTGGGTGGATTGGGTAATATCTGGGGATGTCTACCCGCCGGCTTAATTTTAGGGGTCAGCGAAGTGGGGTTTGCAATCTACGTTCCGATGGGTGGAATTATCAAACGAAGTGTTGGCTTGATGATAATACTGCTTGTATTAGCCTTTAAACCCACGGGCATTATGGGTGTTAAGGGGTGGGAAGAAGAGGCTTGAAGGGAGAGGAAATGGAAAAAAGAACGATGTATTGGGCAGTATTTTCTGGCTTCATATTGGAACTATTCTTACCGCTCATCATCGCCAATTACTGGACTTTACGTATTTTCATGTTTGCCAATATTTTCGTGATCTTTGCCATTTCCTCCGATATATTATTGGGCTATGCAGGTTTATTAAGCTTTGGGCAGGCATTGTTTTTCGGAGGGGCCGGATATGTGGGGGCATTACTTAATTTACACTTTGGTTTGCCCTTAATTTTGTGTATTGCAATCGGGTGTGGCGTCGCTTTGATTTTAGGGTTATTTATTGGATATATTTGTTTGCGCCTCAAGGGACCATATCTAGGAGTTGTCACCCTAATTTTTCCTGTTTTATTCATAACGATTTTACATCTATCGCCTGCTTATTTAGGTGGGGATAATGGAATCGCTGGATTTGCACAGATTGCCGGAGGTTCGATGCATGCCCAATTCTATATTGTCCTGGTTGTAACCTTGGCCAGTCTTTTGATCACAATAAAAATAGCTTTAGGAAATATGGGGCTCATTTTAAAAGCAATTCGAGAAGATGAAATGGGTGCGGAAGCTGTTGGAATAAACGCTACCAAATACAAGGTGTTTGCCTTTGCTTACAGCGCTGTGTTTGGGGGGCTTGCGGGCACCCTATATTCCCTCGTAATGGGCTCAGTAGCGCCCACAACTCTGTCCCCTCACTATTCCATATATCCTATCATAATGATTTACCTGGGAGGAGCTTCATCCATTATCGGAGCAACTATAGGGGCTTATGTTATTACGTATTTGGATTTGTATCTACTGGCCTTCCCCTTTATGCGTATAATCATTTATGCAGGGATCATTATAGTTGTTCTTCGTTGCTTTCCTGATGGACTGATGGGAATCTTTAAAAATATTGGGGGGTACCAAAAATGGCTATCCTTGAAATCAAAGGTCTAAGAAAGAATTTCGGTGGCTTAACTGCCGTGAGAGATCTTTCCTTCTCCGTAGAGAAGGGAAAAGTATTAGGTATTGTTGGTCCTAACGGTTCCGGAAAAACAACCATCTTTAACCTGATTAGCGGGTTTCTTAGGGCGGATTCCGGGAAGGTAATCTTATATGGTGAGGATATAACGCGACTTAAGCCGCATGAAATTGTCAGGAAAGGAATGGCCCGCACCTTCCAGGTAGTGAGAATCTTCCGTCACTTATCGGTGTATGAAAATATAAAAACTGCAAAGCTGGTAAAAGATAAACGTACCGAAGCCCTTGAAAAAGGAATAGGGGAACTAGTGAGCCTGGTAGGTTTAAAGGGTAAGGAAAATGAGGAGGCAGTTAATCTTCCGGTAGGTGATCTTAAACGTTTAGAAATAGGACGGGCGCTAGCTACCGAAGCTCGAATATTACTATTAGATGAGCCCTTCAGTGGCCTGAGCCACCATGAGGTTGACGGGATCGCCTCCCTACTCATAGGTTTGATTAAAGACGGCATGACTGTGATTTTAGTAGAGCATGTGCTACGGGAACTTAAAAGACTGGCCGAAGACATCATTGTCCTCGACTTTGGAGTTAAAATTGCCGAGGGAAAGTTTCATGATGTGATTAACCAACAAGTTGTGAAAGAAGCTTACTTAGGAGGGGCCACCGGTGCTTGGAGTCGATAACCTGATCGTACAGTATGGAGCTGCGCATGCGCTTAAGGGCGTGTCTTTAAATGTGAAACAAGGAGAGTTTGTTTCTATCATCGGACCCAATGGGGCTGGCAAAACGACCCTGCTTCGAGCTATCTCTAGACTTATACCGATTAATTCGGGAACCATCGTTTCTTCGGGAGACCGGATTGATCTCATGGAACCGAAACAAGTTGTAAGAAGAGGCATCATCCAGGTTCCGGAAGGCCGAAAATTAGTGGGGACAGCGTCGGTGTTGGATAATCTTAAATTGGGAGCTTACCTTCAATGGAACAAGATTAAAGATCGTCTCCCACTGGTTTATGAAATGTTTCCGATTCTCTCTGAAAGGAAAACACAACAGGCTCGTACGTTAAGCGGAGGACAGCAGCAAATGGTAGCGATAGGCCGGGCTTTGATGGGGGACCCCAAATTGCTTCTGTTAGATGAGGTAACTTTTGGATTATCTCCCAAGTTGGTTGAGCTCATAGGTAGTAAATTAAAAAATCTTCATCAGCGCCAGATTAGTATTCTTTTAGCAGAGCAAAACGCCGAACTCGCTTTGAACCTATCCGAAAGGTGCTATGTGTTAGAAGAGGGCATTATCAGTCGAGAAGGCTTAGCTTCGGAGTTGCGCGATAACCCTCAGGTGAGGGCAGCCTATTTGGGGCTATGATCTTCTTGGCCGTGTTCTAGCTGTGAATCCATTATGGGTTCACCGAACTTTATGGCTGCAACACCCGCTGGAAGCCGTCCTTCTTTCCCCACCGCTAGGAATAAACTCATTTGTGATGCAGGGGCCCGGGGAATTTATTCGAAG
>Ga0209777_10005264_pt1 | contig 14988 bp, 11 predicted proteins | sample FrelakmetHBP12HB_FD_187147 | JGI IMG/M metagenome (GOLD analysis project Ga0209777, IMG submission 187147) | Freshwater lake sediment microbial communities from the University of Notre Dame, USA, for methane emissions studies -HBP12 HB (SPAdes)... | ecosystem: Environmental > Aquatic >... | reverse complement strand
CGCCAAGGTCTGGATTACATATTTGTTGTGAACGATTTCCTTTCGAACATAGACGGGCGAACCGTAGTACTGGAGCGCCAGGTTCACGACGTCGATGGCACGGTCCACGCCGGCGCAGAATCCCCGAGGTTTGGCGAGCCAGAGCTTCTTCAATGCCATTGAACAATCCACGAGAGCGGAAGTAGGAAGTCGGAAATCGGAAGTAGGGAAAACATCGGCCGCCCGACTTCCTACTTACGACTTCCTACTTCCGTCTTTATGTTACTACATCTTCGCCCACCTAAGGAGCTCGCACGCTTAGGCTCGGGTCACAGCAGGACATTGCACTACCGCGGCAACTCGACCTGCCCCGTTATCTCCACTTTGGCGCGAACGCCTGCGGCGCTTTCACCCGGCTGGGCGCCACCCACAAAGAGGGTGTACTCGCCCGGCGCCACGACGTGTTCCCCCTTCTCGTTCACCAAGCTCAAGTCGCGGGCCTGGAGGGTAAAGGTCACCTGGCGGGTCTCACCCGAGGCAATCCGGGACCGCTTGAATCCTCGCAGGGCGCGCAGCGGCGCGCCAGGCAGCGGCGGGAATTCCAGATACAGCTCCGCCACTTCCTCACCGGAGGGTCCTGAAGCGTTCCGGACGTCCACCTGGACCGTGAGGTCTTCTCCTGCCTCTAATTTCGTTGTGGAAAGCTTCAAGTGGCTGTATTCAAAAGTAGAATAACTCAACCCATAACCGAAACCATAGAGGGGTTTCCCGTTGAAGTAACGGTACGTACGATTCTGCATGGAGTAATCTTCGAAGGGGGGAACTTGGTCTAAGGAAGTGTAGAAAGTGACCGGCAGCCGCCCCGCTGGATTGTTCGTTCCCGCCAGGGTCTCGGCGATGGCCGTCCCGCCCTCCTCCCCCGGGTACCACGCGTCGAGGATGGCCGCTGCATGTTCCTGCGCCCAATTGATGGCCAATTCGCTGCCATTTAGCAGGACTATGACCAGAGGCTTGCCGGTCCCCGCCAGCGCTTCCAACAATTGTTGCTGAGCATCCGGCAGCCCGATGGCCGTACGGTCGCCGCCGCTGAATCCGGGAACGTGGATGGGCATCTCTTCGCCCTCCAGATTGGGCGAGAGTCCCACGAAGGCTACGACCACGTCCGCTTGCTGCGCAATGCTCAAGGCCTCTTGTCGTAGAACCTCCACGGGTGGGCTCCAACTCAGCGTGGCCCCAGCCCCGAATAACGGAGACTGGTGCACGTACTCCAGCCGGAAGGGATGTGCTCGGGTATCATCGAATTGCGCTTGAAAGGTGTTGGGCGGCTTTTTCTTCCCAGTCTCGACCCAAGTCGTGTTGGCAGGCATCGTCGTGTCAAGAACCGGCTTGCCGTCAAGATAGACCCGGAAGATTTCCTTACCGCCCGCAGGATTCCACCCGGGCAGCGGCACGCTGAAAGTGTAAATCCCCGGGCCAGGTGGAGTTAGCGTGCCCGTCCAACGCACCCCGAAGGCCGTCATGGAAACGCCGGGGACCGGAGCCGCGGAGTCCCAGTCGAACTGAATCTGCGCGTCGGTGCGCGTGAGCGCGGGCTGCCCGGAGAGGTCGGTGTTGGAAAAGTACTCCGCCGTCAAACCCTTCGTGCTGGCGCCGCCTGCGGTGTGGAACGCCGTCCGCGGGACAGGGACCGGTAACTGCTCCACATAAGGCGCGCCTTGTGAGTAGAGAACCTTCGCCGTGCCCGCAAACATCTTCCGGATCGCGTCCAAGGGATAAACCGGTTGAGACGGCGTACCGTTGTAATTGCCCTCCAGGGCCCGCAACGACTCCGCGTTGGGTCCGATCACAGCAATCGTTTTGTAATTCGATTTCAGCGGCAAAATCCCATCATGATTTTTCAACAGCACCATCGCTTCGCGCGCTGCCTTCAAGGCCAACTCGCGGTGCTGGCTTGAGTCATTCTCAGAAAATGGAATGCGGTTAAAGGCGACGGCATCCGGCGGGTCGAACATTCCCATCCGAATTCGAGCCGTGAAGAGGCGCTTGAGCGACGTATCGAGTTCGCTTTCCTTGATCACGCCGTCCTGCACAGCCTTGACGAGCGCCGTGTATTCCCGGCCGCAAGTGGTATCCGTTCCTGCCTGGACGGCCGCCGCGGAGCCATGCTCGTTGTCGGGCGTGAATTTGTGGCCTGCAGTGATGTCCTCCACCGCGCCGCAGTCGGAGGTCACGTAACCTTGGAACTTCCAGGCCTTGCGTAGCGTGTCCTGGAGCAAATACTTGTTCGCGCAAGCCGGGGCGCCGTCGACGGCGTTATAGGCGCACATGATGGAGTCCGCGCGGCCTTCCACAATCGTCGCGCGGAAGGCGGGCAGATACGTGTCCTCCAGGTCGTGCGGCGAGGGCTTGACGTTGAACCGATGGCGATCCGACTCCGGCCCGCTGTGCACGGCGTAGTGCTTCGGGGTGGCGATCGTTTTGAAGTACATGGGGTCGTCGCCCTGCAGCCCGGTCACGAAGGCGACACCCAGCCTCGCGGTAAGGAACGGATCTTCTCCATACGTCTCCTGCCCGCGCCCCCAACGGGGGTCGCGGAAGATGTTGATGTTGGGCGACCAGAAATCCAGGCCAAAATAGATGCTATGGTTCCCTTCCCGCATGGCTTGGTTGTACTTGGCGCGAGCTTCCGTGGCAATCGTCTCAGCCTCTTGGTGGATCAATTCCTGATCCCAAGTCGCCGCCATACCGATGGCCTGCGGGAACACGGTCGCGTACCCTGAGCGCGCGACGCCGTGCAACGCTTCGCTCCACCAATCATAGGAAGGAACACCCAGTTGCGGAATCGCGGGAGCGGTGTGCTGCATCTGCAAGACCTTTTCTTGAAGGGTCATCCGTGAGATCAGATCATCCACGCGCTGCTCGATGGGCAGCGATGGATTCAGGTAAGCCGGCGACGCTTTCCCGGCCCCTTCCTGGGCAGAGAGGGGTGGAAGCAAAACGCAGCAGGCCAACGCAGCAATCACCAGCCGGAATGAAACCTTGTCTATGACTCCAGACCTTTCCATGGTCACAACCTCCTCGCACGCTCATCCGATTTAATTGTTTGCGGGATGTCCTCCTGCAAGGGAAAGTGAAAAGCGGAATTGGAAAGCAGCAAGTAAGGAAGGGCAATTCGCTTTCTTCCCAGCAAGACTTAGGAGTGCCTTTCGGTCAATTAAAAATCGGCAATCGATAATCGACAATCAAGTCACTATATCCTCGCCCCCATCCACCCGGATCACATTGCCCGTCAGCCAATGGGTCTTCTCGCTCACCAGGGCGGCGATGGCGGAGGCTACATCTTCAGGCGTGGTGAGGCGCCCCCCGGGATTGCGCAGCTTGGCAAACTCCGCCAGCTTATCGATCCCCGGAATTTTGCTCGATCCGGGCGTAATAGTCACGCCCGCCTGGATGGCGTTGGCGGTAATGCCGTGGGGCATGAGTTCGAAAGCTAGTTGGCGGATGTGCGATTCCAGCACCGCCTTGGCTGCCGAGACGGCACCGTACTTGGGGATAACGCTGTGCCCGCCCGCGCTCGTCATCGCGAAGATCCTGCTCCCAGGTCCCAGCATCTTACGGCGGAAGAGTTCCTGTACCCAGTACACCAGGTTGCTTCCCATCACGTCGACCGTCATGTCCATCTGCTGCTGGGTCAGCTCATCGTCTTTAGAATCAGCAAGATAGGGCTTAAGCGACCCGAACGCAACGGAGTGGAGAAAGACTTTGACGAAGTGCGCGCCCCCCACCTTCGCCCACCGCTCCTGCATCTGATTGAACGCTTCTGCACGCTTCGCCGGGTCGGCCGCATTGATGTTGAAGAAGAGCACGTCGCGCCCGGTCTCCTGGATTCGGGCTATGACCTGCTCCACCTGCGGCAGGTTGGAGCGGCGATCGAAATGCACGCCGAAGATGTTCAAACCCGAGCGGGCAAGCTCCAGGCTGGTGGCAGCCCCGAAGCCGCTCGACGAACCCACAATCAGGCCCCAGGAAGTGGGCCCGGCCTTTTCTGTCATAAGTGTTTGTTCTCCGCTTCTGGGGTTTGCCCTCGGATCGCTTGATAATCCTGTTCGGCTTGCGTGATCAGCCCGGGGAGCGCATCACGGAAGAGCTGATCGCTGGCGTCATTCAATGCACGCGCCACCCCTGCCATGCCTTTCTCCTCGACGGGAGTTTCCGCCAAGCGTTGGAACGACCAGACCACCTTGTGGTCCCGGGTGCGCACCATCGACAGCTCCACGTTGACCCGGCCCTTCCCTTCCCCCTCGTAGTCCACTTCCTCGAAATTGAGTACACGGCCCCTTAGGATGTAGTCCACAGGCTCACGGATGGGCAGCATCCGAACATCCGTGAAGGCTCCCGTCCGCTGAATCCATTCCAGAGCCAACTCGGAGAGCATACTGGCCGGGTCCGCCCCCCAACGATGGTTCTCGTAGAAGTTCATTTCCGTGGGTGACTCGTAGTACACAATGCGGTCGTCCCTCAGCCTCTCCGCGGCGCGGAAGTGCTCCACACCCAGCACGAATGGGGTCTTCGGATCGTTGCGCGCCGGAGGCCCCGGAATATGAAGCGTGTAGTAGTGGGTCTTCGGAACGCTGCCGCAGGACGCGGAAAAGAGCACGAGCAGTAGCCCAAAGGCTGCTGGGAACATGCGTCCCAGCCGACGCGGTAGCACGGGCGTCCCCCCCGTGAACACGGCCAGGATGGCCGTGCTACGCTTCCAGGCGCTCGACTGTAATCCGTCGGTCTTCACTTCCCAGATGCTCCATCCGGATTCTGATCCCACCGGGCGGGACGGGGCCCGAGCCGGCGAGTTTTTCTCCCCACTCGACAACGACCGTTGCATCCTGCCCCGCCAGGTCCTCAAGCCCCAGAGTTGCAAGCTCCCGAGCATCCTCAATCCGGTATAAGTCCACATGATAAACTTTGCCCGCCGAACCTGCCCGCGCAGGCCCCGCATCCGTGGGTTGATCCGTCAGCCGACGGACGAGGGCAGGCAGGCCATACTCATGCACCAGGGTGAACGAAGGGCTGGTTACGTCTTCCTCCCGTCCTGCGCCCAGGCCCGCCACAATGCCCTTCACCAGCGTCGTCTTGCCGCTCCCCAATTCTCCCTCGAGCAAGGCCAGGCAAGGCGGGCGCAACTCTTTGGCCAATTGACGTCCGAAGGCTACCGTTTCTTCCGGAGAGTGAGTGATGACCTCCGCCAGGGTCTTCACAGTTCAACCTGCCCGCCCTCCAGGACTTTGTATGCGCCAGGCACACTCGCGAGCAGGTCCCCGGCAATCATCGAGGGTTGCCCCAAGTTTCGCGCCGCCAAGTCGCCTGCTAACCCGTGCAAGTACACCCCGGCGGCGACCACAGCCGTAAGCGGGCGGGCGGAGTATTGTGCCAGAAGTCCGGCCAGCAAGCCCGTTAAAACATCTCCGGTCCCGCCCGTCGCCATGCCCGGGTTGCCGGTGGGATTCACCCAGACCTGCCCGTCCGGCGCGGCGGTCAGCGTCTTGTAGCCCTTCAGCACCAGATTCAGGGCGTATTTTCGGGAAAATTCGCGAGCCACTTCCACGCGCCGGGCCTGTATTTCCGCGGTCTTTAGCCCCGTCAGCCGAGCCATCTCACCGGGATGCGGAGTCATGACCGTAGCGCCGGGCGGCCGGACGCTCGTCCGGAGTGTGCTCATGCAACCCGCAAAGGCACTCAGGCCGTCGGCATCCAACACCAGGGGCAAGGGGTACTTGTTCACGACCGTCCGAACCAGTTCCGCAGTCTCCGCTACCGTGCCGAGCCCCGGCCCGACGGCGAGAACGGTTTTCCCCTCGGTAAGCTTATCCAGCCGCCCGTAATCCAAAGCGCGCAGCGAAATCGTGCCCTGGTCTGTTTCCGGAAGAGGTTCGGTCATGAATTCCCTACCCAAAGAGGCGACGATGGGCAGGGCGCTCTGTGCAGTCGCCACCGTGACCAGCCCCGCTCCGGCGCGCAAGGCCGCTTCCGCCGCCAGTGCCGCCGCTCCCGTTTTTCCCACGGATCCTGCCAGCAAAAGGACGTGCCCGTAAGTGCCCTTATGTGACCCTAGCTGGCGTGGCTGGGCAATCCAGGCAACGTCCTCGCGGCAGGTCAAGTTCAAATAGAGTTCGGGGTCCTGCTCGAATGCTTCCGGCGGAGTCCCGATGGGCTTGACAACCCATTCCCCAACGCGCTCGCAAGCCGGCGGAAAGGCGTGTGCGACTTTGGGGGCGGTAAAGGTGACGGAAGCATCAGCGCGCATGCACTCCCCAATCAACTCGCCCTGATCCGCCGACATTCCCGAAGGGAGGTCGATGGCCACCACGCGGGCGGCGGGAAACCCGGCGTTGACATCGCGCACCAGCTCGGCCAGGAAACCCTCGAGCGGCTTGCAAAGCCCAGTGCCCAGCAAGCCGTCCACAATTAAGGTGGCATCGGCCAAGCGGGATTTAGCGGCCTGCCACGCCGCCTCACTTGGAATGACCTCCGGCTCCCCGGAGGCAGCCAGCCGCTGATAATTCGCCGCGGCGTCGCCGTGCAGGGTCTGGGGGTCGGCCAGCAGCAGGACATGCGGGGTGAGTCCTTTCTCTCGCAGCAGTCGCGCCACCACCAACCCGTCTCCGCCATTGTTTCCTTTGCCGCACAGGATGACGATGCGGTGCCGCTCCAGCGGGGCAAAGCGTGCCAGCAGGAACTCCACCACCCCGCGGCCGGCGTTCTCCATCAGGGTCAGACTGGGGACGCCGTAGCGTTCGGTGGTGAGCCGGTCGATGCGCTGCATCTGGGCCGCAGTAACGATTTTCATCGGTTAGACGCCAGCCAGCGACTCGAGTTCCTTCAATTTCTGAGAATCGCCCATGGCAATCAGGAAGTCGCCGGGAACAATCGCCTGGTCCGGTTTGGGATTGAATTCGAGGTGCCCGTCCGCGTGCCGCACGGCAAGTACGATGACCCCCAGTCCGTGGCGGACGTCCACCTGTCCCAGGTTGGAGCCGGCGAGTTGGGAGCGCTCGGAGACCCGTACCTCCTCGATTTGGAGGTCCAGGTCATCATCGCTCAGCGAGGAGAGGGCCAAGTCGATGAACCGTTGCACGTTGGGGCGCGTCAGCATGCGCGCCATGCGCTGCCCGGCATAATTGTAAGGAGAAATCACCGTGCTGGCCCCCGCTTTGAGCAGCTTGGACTCCGCGGCCTCCTCGCTGGCGCGGGCCACGATGGGCAGGCGCGGCGCCATGCCGCGAGCCGTAAGCACGATGTACACGTTCTGGGCGTCCGAGGTCACCGCGCTCGCCAGGCCCCGCGCCAACTCGATGCGGGCCTGCTTTAGCGTGGCTTCGCTGGTCGCGTCGCCCACGATGATGGGAAAGTTGTTTTCTTGCGCCCAGTGAGCCTTCCCAGGGTCCTGCTCCACAATGACCAGGGCAAGGCCCCGCGCCGCGACTTCCAGAGCGACCCGCCGGCCCACCCGCCCCGCTCCGCAAATGATGAAGTGATCCTTCAGTTTCGCGATTTCTTTTTCCATGCGACGACGCCCGAAGATCTCGCCTAATTCGGATTGTATCACCGCCTGCGTCAGGGTACCAATCGCGAACCCCACCACCCCCAGACCGAGGAAAATCAAGACCACGTTGAACGCGCGCCCAGCATGGGAAAGCTCGTTTTCAGGCTCCGCGCCGATGGTCGAAACGGTCATCAGCGTGCCGTAAAATGCCTTAAACCAACTCCACCCCTCGATATAATGGAACCCCGCCGTGCCCACCGTCAGGAGGGCGAGCATCAGGATGAGGACGAGCATCGCTCGGGAGGAAAGGCGCATGGGGATTGACGATTGACGATTGCCGATTGACGATTTGCGATTGTCGGATGTCTTTCAATCGTCAATCGACAATCGTCAATCGAAAATCACAGCATCCACCCGCCGCTCACGTTGAGCACTTGGCCGGTGATGAAGGAAGCTTCTTCGGAGGCGAAAAACTTGACGGCCTCGGCGATGTCCCGCCCGGTTGCGGGGCGGCCCACCGGGAAGCGGGCATCTGTCATCCGTTCGGCTTCCTCCAAAGAAATTTCCTTTTCGTCCATGACGGGCGGGTTCACCACGTTGACCGTAATCCCATGCCGAGCCTCTTCCAACGCCAAGGAACGAGAGAAGGCGACGAGCCCCGCCTTGGCGGCCGAATAGGCCGAAATCTTGGCCTGCCCGAAGGCCCGCTCCGCCCCCACCGCCCCCAGGTTGATGATGCGCCCCCACTTTTGCCGGCGCATGACCGGAACGGCACATCTGCTGCTGTAAAAGACGCTATAGAGATTCGACGCCACCAGAGCGCCCCACTCCTCCACGGTCGAATCCACCACCGGCTTCCAATCGAAGTTTCCAACGTTGTTGACCAGGATATCCAGGCGGCCGAAATGCTCCAGGACGCCGTCGAAGAGCTGTTTCACGCGCGCGGGGTCGGTGACGTCGGTGCTGAGCATGAAGCCATCAGCCCCCATCGCCCGGAGCTCGCCGGCAACCTTCTGCGCGCCCAGCTTGTTGGTTTGATAGCTGATGGCCAGCCGTACCCCGGCACGGCCCAAGGTCAGGGCGATCTCTTTACCGATGCCCCGTGAGGCCCCGGTCACCAACGCCACTCGATTGCGTAAAGACAATGCTTGACTCCTGTGGCACGGCCATCTTGGCCGTGCGCACGGGCGGGACGCCCGTGCCACGATTGTCGATTGACGATTGCCGATTATCGAAAATCGATAATCACTCGATAGCTTTCGCCACCAGCAAGGTCATATCATCTTGCAATTCGGGGCTGCCTGTCCAGTCGCTCACGCTACGGTAGATCTCCTCCACCAGGAGTTCCGGCGAGCCGTGCAGGGCGCGCCGCGCGACCTCCAGCACGCGATCTTCCCCGAACTCTTCTCCGTAAGTGTTTTCGGGCTCCGTGATGCCATCGGTGAAAGCCAGCAGGAGGTCGCCGGGTTCGAGCTGGATTTCCGCCTGCTCATAAGTCAGCGGCCAGAAGAGCCCCACCACCGTGCCACCGGTCTTCAGTCGCTCGATCCGGCCTTTCCGGAAGAGGACGGGCGGCAGGTGGCCGGCATTCGTGTAGACCAGCTTGCGGGTCCGTGCATCGTACTGAGCGAAAAAGAAGGTCACGTATTTCTCTAAGGGGGTATTCTCGTAAAGCTGGCGGTTCAGGCGCTCCACCACGGCGGCGGTAGAAAGTATCTGTCTGCCGGCTGCTTCCGCCACGCTTGCCTCCGACGGCACGGCTCCACTTTGCTCCCGTCGACTCTCGCTCAGGGAGGCTGAGTCCGTCAGCTGACGGATCGGAGCCTCACCGTCCTGAGCGAAAGTCGGAGAGAGCGAAGTCGGAGGGCGCGAAGCCAGGGGATGGGCGAAGCCGTCATAGAACTGGGCGCGCAAGGCAGACTGGATGGCGGCCATTAACAGAGCTGCGGAAATGCCTTTCCCACTGACGTCGCCCAGGACCAGCCCGACGCGGTCCTCGCTCAGCTTCAGGAAGTCATAGTAATCGCCGCTCACCGAGCGCGCCGCCTTGCAAACACCGTAGAGCTTCAGCCCTGCAACCTCCGGCGCCGCCGCGGGGAACAATTGCCTTTGGACCTGGCGCGCGATTTCCAGTTCGCCTTCCAGCCGGGATTTCTCTTGTGATTCGCGCAGCAGGCGCTCTACGGAAGCCGTCATGCTGTCAAAAGCCCCGCCCAGGGCCCGCAACTGGTCGCCGGGAGGCATCCCCATGCGGTAGGAGAAATCTCCCGCCTTCACCCGCTCCGTGGCGTCATAGAGATTGTCCACGGCCTCGGTGATGGAACGCGTCATGCGCACCCCGATGATAAGCGCCACCCCCTCCAGGAGCAGGAAAACCACCGCCACCACTTTGAAGAGGATGACGGGAATCCGGGAGTAGTCGCCCAGGGTACCGATGAGCGTGGTGTTCAGGCTTAGGATCCTGGACGTCACATAGACAAAGGCCGGCTCAGGAGGTTTCTCTCCTCTCTCGCTGCTCCATTGAACGGGATCGAGGGAGGAGGCGCCGAACACGGTAAAGTCAAGGCGATTGATCGGCTCGGGCACCTGCACCGACTTCGAGTTGATGAGCGATGATTGTACGTAGTTCCCTGTCGGCGTATTAATCGTCAGACCGCTGGAGGGCCGCTTGCCGCCCTGTTCCGGGCGAGTGATGACAACCACCACCGGACCGATACCCTCCCCCACCAGGTCCAAGAGTTCGGGAGTGAAGGGCTGACTCAGGATTACGACGAGGTCTCCCAACGGCGTGGGTCTCCGGTTCACGGCGCGCAAGGCGAGGTGGCCGTCGTCGAGCACGATTCCCGCGAATTCCTCTCCATTGAGCCAAACAGGGATTTTCACCGGGCCCTCGGCGCGACTCCCATCCAGATGAAAGGCTCTCGCCTTGGAGCCCACCTGCAGGGTTACCACCAGGCCCGGAAAGCTGGCGGCGTGGCGCGCCAAGCCTGTCAGGTATAACTGCCGCAACTGGTCCAGTGCCGCGTCCGCTCCCCCAGACGCGGGCTGGCGCGCCTGCAGGGCCCCGTGAGACATGCCCCGACTCAATTGCAGGAGTGCATCGGAATGCTGGCGCAACCTCGAGGCCGCCAGGAAAGCCGCAAACTGGCCGTTGACGATGAAGGCGCCGAGTGCCACCAAAAGAAGAATTAGCAGGATGGGGACGAAGGCGATGAAGGCGTAGGCCACGATCAGTCGCCGCCTCAAGCGCCAAAGCACGCGCTCCCGGACAAACCTCACCAACCGCACCAGGTAGTACATCCCGCAAAACAGCGCCACCACCCAGAACACAAACCACAACAAGAACGGCGCGCCGCCGCTGGAGCGCGTTAGACGGTCCTCGAGCTCCAGCGCCGCCCCGTAGAGCAGCACCCAGACGGTGAATCGCGCCATGCGACGCGTGCGGTATTCATGTAGGAGGAGTTTCAGCACAAGGGGGAAGTATATCAGTGGGCAGGAGGAAAAGCTGCGGACGTTATCGAAAAGCGCATGGGCCGCTCCCACCCGCGCCGTCGTTCAGCATGCCTCCCGCACAATACTGGACCCCGGGGCCGAGGACCGATTCGTCGGCCGACGGAATAGTCTGTGCTGCTCGCTCGTTCAACCCAGTCGGACCCAGCAGAAAGTCAGGGGGCTTGAGAACATCTGCGTGTACTTTTAGCTTGACATTAGCCCCGAGATGTGTTAGCGTGGATGCATAATGATCGGATTCGGTGAAGGCAGAGCATCGCACCTCAGGTTCAGCGAGAGCACGGAGTTGCCTGCCGCGGGCAGGAAGCGCGCCGCGAGTTTCGATGCCTTTCCCATGCCAATAGAACGGCGTACCAGGCACGAACTGCCCATCGCGCGCATCGGACAAGTTGCCCATGCTGTATCAACACAATGTCCGACTTCTGCAATGAAAGAAAACGCCTAAGCCGTCAACAGATTGAAAACAAACCACCTGACGGCTTAGCCATCCCCGACAAAATGTCAGAATTGACAGACTTGGAGGATTGGGACTGGGACAAGGCAAGCCAGCGGCCACCAGGTCGGCCTAAGCCGACGCGCTCCAGGGGTTGATCACCGGGATGCCCGCCACCCAGAGAAGGGCGCCCACGAGGGGCGCCCCTACCTTCTTGCCGCCCCGGAAGGTGCTGGGGGCGCAGCGGGACGTCAATGTCCGGTCCTGGCGGCTTTCTCTTCGAGTTGGAGTTTGCTATGACGGCGGCCGTAGCCGAAATAGACGCACAGCCCGATCACCAGCCAAACCAGGAGGCGCATCCAGGTGTGCAGGGGCAGCCCCACCATTTGCAGCAGGCAGACGATCATCCCGAGCGGGCCCACCAGCCAGACGACCGGCACCTTGAAAGGCCGGGGAATGTCCGGGCGCATGCGGCGCATCGCTACCACGGATCCGGAGACAATCACAAAAGCCAGCAACGTTCCGATGCTGGTCATTTCCTCCATGACGGGTCGCGGGATGAGCCCGGCGGCCAAGGCCACGCACGCCCCGGTCAAGGCCGTGCCTTTGTAGGGAGTTCGAAAACGCGGGTGAATCACTGCGAACGGTTTGGGCAGCAAACCGTCGTTGGCCATCGAATAGAAGACGCGCGTCTGGCCCAGCATCATGACCAGGATGACAGCCGTGGTCCCCAGAATGGCGCCCAACCTGACAACGGGCGAAAACCACCATCCGGCCGACGTGGCGTCGATCGCCTTGGCGAGCGGGTCCGGCACGTTCAACTGGCTGAAGTTCATGATCCCGGTCAAGACCAGCACCACCAAGACGTAAAGCACGGTGCAAATCGCCAGTGACCCCAGGATTCCGATGGGCATGTCCCGCTGCGGATTTCGAGCCTCCTGAGCTGCTGTGGAGACCGCATCAAATCCGATAAATGCGAAGAAGATAATGCCTGCCCCGTGCAGCACTCCGCTCCAACCGAACTGGCCGAATTTGCCGACATTCGCGGGCAGGAAAGGATGCCAGTTGGCGCTGTGAATGAAGAAATAGCCGATGGCGATGAACAGCACCACCACCGTCAACTTCACCGCCACGATGAAGTTGTTGAACCCCGCGGACTCGCGAATGCCGATAATCAGGAGCGTGGTGACGAAGAGCGTAATGAAAATGGCGGGCACGTTGACGACGCCGTGCACGGCGGTCCCGTCGGGCGTCATCACCGTTTCCCAGGGGCCGCGCGTTAAGGCGGCGGGGAATGGAACATGCAGGCTCCGATAGAGGAACGAAACAAAATACCCCGACCAGCCGATGGCCACCGTGCCGGCTCCGGCCGCGTATTCGAGAATCAGATCCCAGCCGATGATCCACGCCAGGAATTCACCCACCGAGGCGTAAGAATAGGTGTAGGCGCTGCCGGCAATCGGGATCATGGAGGAAAATTCGGCGTAGCAAAAGCCGGCCAAAGCGCAGCCGAACCCGCATAAGAGGACGGAGAGGACGAGGGCCGGCCCGGTGTATTGCGAGGCGTCGCCGCTCAAGACGAAGATGCCTGCTCCGACGATGGCCCCGATGCCAAAGGACACTAACGAAAGCGGCCCCAAAGCGCGCCGCAGGCTGTGCTCGGACTCCGTCGCTTCCGCACGCAACCGGTCAAGGTCCTTCTTCACCCATAGCCGAGCCATGCCACCTCCGTAATTTTCGATTTTCGATTGACGATCGACGATTGAAACGGAGCCTTCAGCTATCAGCGGTCAGCTTTCAGCTTAAGGCAATCAACCGGCTAATCTCATAATGAATTCGAGGCTGACGGCTGAGAGCTTCAATCAGCAATCAGCAATCGGCAATCCTCAATTCCCCGGCGCGGACCGCCGCCTCCAAAGGTAATACACAGGAACGCCCACCGCCACAATACACAATCCCACTACACTCCGCAAAGCTTTATGCGTGAGCAGCGCCCATTCCACAAAAACTGCGAAGGCGATGTAAAGAGCCGGCAGGACGGGATAGCCCCAGGCACGATAAGGCCGCGGGGCGTCCGGGCGCGTGCGGCGCAAACGGAAGACCCCGGCAATCGTCAGGATATAAAACAAGACGACGGCGAAGATGACGTACTCGAGCAATTCATTGTAGGTCCCGGAAAGCGTCAACACGGATGCCCAGACCGCCTGGACCCCCAGGGAGACGGCAGGCGAGTGGTACTTGGGATTGACCTTGCCGACGGAGGAAAAGAACAGCCCGTCCTTGGCCATTGCATAGTAGACGCGCGCCCCGGCCAGAATCAGGCCGTTCATGCAACCGAAAGTGGAGATCATAATGGCCGCGGCCATGATGCCCTGGCCCCGGGCGCCCAGCATCACTTGCATGGCGGCGGTCGCCACGCGGTCCTCGGCAGCGTACGAGATGCCGCGCTGCAACGGCCCGCCCTGGGGCGCGCCGAAGAACGGCAGAACTCGCAGGTAAACCCAGTTGCAAGCCAGATAGAGGAAGCACACCGTGGTCGTGCCCACGAACAAAGCCAGAGGCAGATTCCGCTTGGGGTTGATGACTTCCGCGCCCGTAAACGTGATGTTGTTCCAGGCATCGGAGGAGAACAGCGGACCGACCAGCGCCACGGACACGATGGTCAGCGTGGCGAAGTTCCATTGAATGCCCTGCCCATAATTCTCTACGTGGATACTCGTCGAGGCGGGACGGCTCACCCACCATACGCCCAAGGCGACCAGACCCAGCAGCGCGCCCACCTTGAGGGTTGTGAAAGTATTCTGCACCCAGGCGCCCACGCGCAGGCCGAAGACGTTGACTACGCTAAGCAGCAGCACCGCCAGGATGGCGATCAATTGTTGGGAGGACAGAGTCAGCGTGATGGTGTGATTCCAGACGGGCACCGTCACGCTGCCCAGGTTGACCAGGATGTTCTGCGCGGAGACCCAAGGCGCGAACACGCCCAGGAATTTTCCGAAGGCGACGGCGACGGCCGCTACCGTCCCTGTCTGGATCACCAGGAACAGAGTCCATCCGTAAAGGAAACCGAAGAGCGGCCCGAAAGCTTCGCGCAGGTAAACGTACTGCCCGCCGGCATGGGGCATCATCCCCGCCAGCTCGCCGTAGGTCACGGCGGCGGCGACCGTCATGAGTCCGCTGATAACCCAGGTGAGCAACAGCAGGCCCGGCGAGCGCATTTGCCGCCCCATGTCGGCGGAGACAATAAAAATCCCCGAACCGATCATCGAGCCCATGACTATCGTCGTGGAGTCGAGCAGACCGAGGCTTTTTACTAGCTCCGCTTTCTCGGTGCTCGCTCTTGCTGATGGGGTTGTCGCCATGTATGAGAACAGTGGTCAGTTGCCAGTTGTCAGTTGTCACTACTGTCCGGTCATTGAATCTGGATTTCGTTCTAAGTCGCTTTGAGCCATGGAGTTGATGCCTAACTCGACCGTTTTCGATTTGAATTCGGCATGCGTTTTTGGTCATGCTTCCCGGGCATTCT
>Ga0209777_10005263_pt1 | contig 14990 bp, 10 predicted proteins | sample FrelakmetHBP12HB_FD_187147 | JGI IMG/M metagenome (GOLD analysis project Ga0209777, IMG submission 187147) | Freshwater lake sediment microbial communities from the University of Notre Dame, USA, for methane emissions studies -HBP12 HB (SPAdes)... | ecosystem: Environmental > Aquatic >... | reverse complement strand
TCGCCTACGCTGTCCCCGCCGAGCGCGGCTTCGTCACCCAACTCGCCATTTGGCTCTGGTTCACTGTGCTCTTCGCCAACTTTGCCGAAGCCGTCGCCGAGGGCCGCGGCAAAGCCCAGGCCGCCAGCTTGCGCAAAGCCCGCAAAGATACGATGGCCAGGCGCCTGCGAAACGGCCATGAGGAGAAGGTGCCAGCCCCCGACCTCAACAAGGGCGATCTGGTTGTGTGCGAGGCGGGCGACATGATACCGGCTGACGGCGATGTCGTGGAAGGCATTGCCAGTGTAGATGAGTCCGCCATCACCGGTGAATCCGCGCCCGTAATCCGCGAGAGCGGCGGTGACCGCAGCGCGGTCACGGGCGGGACGCGCGTCCTCAGTGACCGCATCGTCATCCGCATCACGATGGACAAGGGCCACGGCTTCCTGGACCGCATGATCGCATTGGTGGAGGGCGCGCAACGGCAGAAGACGCCGAACGAGATTGCTCTTACCATTCTGCTGGCGGCGCTCACGGTGATCTTCCTGCTGGTCTGCGTGACGCTTAAGCCCTTTGGCATTTACTCGGGCGCGGTGTTCTCGGTTCCCGTGCTGATCGCGCTGCTGGTCTGCCTGATTCCAACCACCATTGGCGGTTTGCTCAGCGCTATCGGAATCGCCGGCATGGATCGCGTACTCCAGCGCAACGTCCTGGCAATGAGCGGACGCGCGGTCGAGGCCGCGGGAGACGTGGACGTACTATTGCTCGACAAGACTGGAACCATCACTTTGGGCAACCGCATGGCGAGCGCGTTCATCCCCGCGCCGGGCGTGCCGCCGGAGCGCCTGGCCGATGCCGCGCAACTGGCGTCCCTTGCGGACGAGACGCCGGAGGGCCGTTCCATCGTGGTGCTCGCCAAGCAGCAGTTCAATCTCCGGGGCCGCGAGGTCGCCGAGCCGCACGCCCGGTTTGTGCCCTTCACGGCCCAAACCCGTATGAGCGGCGTGGACTTCTTTGACGAAGCGGAGCGCGCCGACACCAGGCCGAGAATTGGGAAGTCCGAAGCTCGAGGTGGAAACGGCCCCGGACCAACAAGCGCCGGAGCCGCCTCATCGGTCGCAGGCGTTTCAGCCAAGGAAGCCACCGCCGTCCTGACGAGCCCCGTTTTAGTGGGCTCAAGGGCCGCCGTCAAAGCAGCCCCGGAAGTTTGCGCACCGGTCCGCAGTATTCGCAAAGGCGCGGCTGACTCCATGCGTACCTATGTGGAGCAATTGGGCGGCAAGTTTCCGGAAGCCGTCACCCAGGCCGTGGATGAAATTTCGCGTTCGGGCGCCACTCCCCTCGTCGTGGCCGAAGGTTGTGAGGTGCTGGGCGTGGTCCAACTCAAGGACATGGTCAAGGGCGGCATCAAAGAGCGTTTCGCTCATCTGCGCAAGATGGGCATTCGCACCGTGATGATCACCGGCGATAATCCGCAGACGGCCGCCGCCATTGCCGCCGAAGCGGGCGTGGACGACTTCATCGCCCAGGCCACGCCGGAAATGAAGTTGAAACGCATCCGCAAGGAACAGGAGGCTGGCCACCTCGTCGCCATGACCGGCGACGGCACGAACGACGCTCCCGCTCTGGCCCAGGCCGACGTCGGCGTGGCCATGAATACCGGCACTCAGGCCGCGCGCGAGGCCGGCAACATGGTGGACCTCGACAGCAACCCCACGAAGCTCATCGAGATCGTCGAAATTGGAAAGCAGCTCCTCATCACGCGCGGTTCGCTCACAACGTTCAGCATCGCCAACGACGTGGCCAAATACTTCGCCATCGTTCCCGCCATGCTGATGGTCACGTTCCCGGCCATTGCGCCCCTCAATGTCATGGGCCTGCACAGCCCGACCAGCGCCATCCTGAGCGCCGTCATTTTCAACGCCCTCATCATCGTCGCCCTCATCCCCCTGGCGCTGCGCGGCGTCAAATACACCCCCATCGGGGCCCTGGCCATGCTTCAGCGCAACTTGCTCATCTACGGATTGGGCGGCGTCATCGTCCCGTTCGTCGGCATCAAGCTCATTGACCTCATCATCACCGCCCTGAGCCTCGTCTAAGCCCAATCCCAGCCGGTCTAACCATTTAGTCCTTTTAACTCATTTAACTTCTTTATGAAAGCAATGCTCTCCGAACTTCGCCGCGCCATCTTCGCCACGTTGGCTCTGGTCGTCGTCTGCTGCGGCCTCTACCCGCTGATTGTGTTTGGCATTGGCCAGGTCCTCTTTCCCGCCAAGGCCAACGGCAGCCTCATTGTGGATGCCGGCGGGGTGGTCCGCGGCTCCCGGTTGATCGGCCAGCCGTTTACCGCTGACAAGTACTTCCACCCGCGCCCCTCCTCCGCGGGCAGCGGCTACGACCCCACCAGTTCCGGCGGGAGCAACCTCGGGCCGACCTCACAGAAGCTGCGTGACGCCATCGCCCAAAACATTACGGACTACCGCACCCAAAACGGCATGACCACCAACGCCGCCGTCCCGGCAGACGCTGTCACCGGCTCCGCCAGCGGCCTCGACCCGCATATCAGCTCCGAGAACGCCCGCCTCCAGGCAGACCGCGTCGCCAAGGCCCGCGGCCTGAGCCTCGAAAAAGTGCGCGAATTCATCCAGCAAAACACCGACCCCGCTGACCTCGGCATCCTGGGCGACGCCGGGGTGAACGTGCTGCGATTGAACCTGGCTCTGGATGGAGGGGCCGCGGCGGGTCCCCAAGCCGCAGTGGCTGGTTGGCACTAATGAGAATATGAGCCTGGAACGCATCCTCGTACCCGTGGACATAGCGAAGTGGCCCGTCGAAGTCTTCTCCGTGGCCAACACCATCGCCAAGCATCCCAACGCCGCCGTGACTCTGCTTCACGTGGTGACTCTGAATATTGCGGCGCCCGAGAAGGGGGTCTATGAGCAGCTTGGCCGTGATGCCCAGTGGCATCTTGAACGCTTGGCCCGGGGCTGCTTGCGTCCGGGCATCACCACGGTCAGTCACGTGCGGTTCGGCAAACCGGCTGAAGAAATCCTGGCTGAATCGGCGGATGGAAATGTAGATCTGATAGTGCTGGCGTCTAAACCGCCGTCCTTTTGGAGCCGCTTCGTTGCCCCGATCCTGCCACGAGTCATCGAGCGAATCGTACGGGAGGCGTCCTGCGGGGTGTTCCTGACGACCGCGAAGAAGTGGTTCAATTGCGAGAACATTTGGGGCCGCCCCGGGAGCGAAATCGGCGCGGCATCGCAGCGTCCGGCAAGAGCTCACGAAGGCAAAACCTCGCTAGGGTTGCTAACCGAAGAGGAATTCGCCTCCACGCGCCCATACCGGCGCGCCGCTTGACCGCCGCGACGGTGTGGGACCCCCGGGCTGGAGGTCAAACTGAACGACGTGCGCTTGCGGCGATAAGAGTGCCCAGGCTTAAGCTGGTCGGGACCAACTTGGGGCTAGCTCGACGCATTCGTTGTTGCACCACTAGCACCGGGCAGACGGCCCCTTCGATGACGCGGCGAGCCGTATGCCTCGAAAAGAGATGCCAGGCCGATTTGGAGATCGGCTCGCTTATGACGAGCAGATCAAAGCTGGCGCTGTTTTCGATGATAACTTCGGCGGGCAGGCCATCGATAATCCGTGTCTCCGTTTTGGACCGTTGCGGCGCCAATGCTTCTGTCAGCCGGCGCAGCTCGGCGATGCCAGTGGCCCAAAGCTGCCTCATCAGGTCTTCGGCGGTGCCCAGGTGCGTACGGGCTGACGGCGGATTGCCATCGATGACGTGAAGGATAGTCATGGTCGCGTCGTAGTGGCGCGCCAGCACAGCCGCTTGAGCAACCGCTTCGACCGAGCAGGCTGAAAAGTCAGTCGGCACCAGAATGGTTCTAATCCTCCAACCCGGCTCCGTTTCCATGCCAGCGGGTTCAGCGGCGTTCACAGCGGAAGGAGCTTCCATGCATCGGGACAGACGCGCACCCACCCGCAAGCGTTGGAATAACTGTGCCGAGTCAGGATGTTCATTGCGCGCGATCATCGCGGACGCCCTCAGTTGAGATGCTGGCCGGCCTGGAGGAGCAACACCGGGCAAGGCGCATTTTTCGAGAGCTTGCTGGCGGTGTGTCCTTGCAGCCAATGCCACAGCCCATGATGCTCGTGTCGCCCCACCACGATCAAGTCAACTTGGCGCTGGCTGGCCAACCGCGCGATTTCCACAGATGGGTTGCCTTCGCGTACCTCGACACGAGCGGCGATCTGCGCGCCGAGTTCACGGTCGGCGAGTTCCTGCAGTCGCCCGGCGCGTCGCGCGTAACGGGCCCGCTGCTGGCCGACCGCATCCAAAGTGCGGAAGGAGCCTGGCTCCTCGACGACGTTGAGCAGGATCACGTGGGCCTTCTTCCCCGCAGCCAGTGCCCGCGCGCACCGCAACGCGGTGAGGGAGGGCTCGGATAAGTCTATCGGCACCAAGATTTCCTTTTGCTGCGGCGCGGGCGATTCCCTCCGGGCCACCGCCTCGGTCACTGCCGCCGCAAATGAGTCTTTGCATTTTTCCATGCCTGAAACTTGCACGACGACTTGGGGTTGGCATAATAAAAAGCTGCCTTAACTCCGTTAAAATCTTATTAAAGCTGGGGCAACCACGGGTATCCCTCCCAACGATTTGAACGAAAGAACGCGAGGCGCCGGTTCACTCGCTTCCTGAAACTGCTGCGTTCTCCCTGGCCGCAGCTTTTGCCGGACGCCTGCGGCCGCTGTGGCAGCGCCGAAATTCAGTGCAAGTCGTGTCGAGAGGGAGGGGCCGGGGGCAGTGGGCCGGTGTCGCCATGCACTAACCTGGAGGGGATAGCGCGGAGAATACGGGCCTGAACGCCGTGCTCCAGTGCTGATTGGGTAGCCAATCGCCGGCGTCGATCTACGTCCTCAGCGGCGTTGTGCTGAACCTGGCGCTCGACGCCTTTGTGAAGGTTGACCTCTGCGCCGCGAAGGCGGGTTGGCGCTGAGGCATCGCCAGGAATGCCCCGCGGGTTAAATAACTCTCGCCACTGTCCTTCAGGCTTCTCGCGTGGGTACGCAAACGGGGGCAGCCTGGTTCTTCGCTGTTTCCAGTGGAATAGTCTCCACATTCGTGGTCATCCGACGGGTCCGCCCTCGGCTCAAGAGCTCATAATGATCAGCCCTCCCTCAGCCCAGGAGGGCACCATTTCGCGGAGACTGGAGCACAAGTCATTTATTTCCAAGCCCTGAGTGTTCCGCTTCACGATAATCCGGGTGAGAATTATCCTGATAATTTGGGAGAATCCCACCGAAGCGCGAGGTTCTGTGCTGCCCGGGCCACAATCTCCGCCGATGGGCGCGCCCAGGATGCGCAGCATCGGCGTCTCGGAGGTCGAGCAGAGGCTGCATCAGGCTCTGGCGGGATGGGTCAGCACGTGCATAGCTCGCTGCCATTCCGCCGCTTGGAATGCGACCGACCTGCATGTCCAGAACGCTTCAACATCGCGAGGGAGGCCCCTCGACTATGGCGAAGAATCCTGGGACAGCCTGAAGTCGAGGGTCTTCTTCGGATCCCTCGACACAGGTGGCTCCGCGTCCATGACTTACACGATTTCACGTTCATGCCTGAGCAATTGTGTCCCGACGGAGCGTGAGATAAACCCACATCCAACTTCAGTGATTCCCGTGAAGCGGAACATGAGGCCAAAGCGCGGCCCAGCCAACAACGCCACGCGGTCTTGCTGCCTCGGGAGCCTCAGTTCCGTAAGCCAAACCGATGCCAGATGCCCGGCAGAGTCATGGGAGCCTCACCGGACCCCCACCGGACCCTGACCGGGGATAACATTTAGACTCCCGGGAACACCAGTATGCGCTCCGGTTGAAAACCTGGAGGACGACGCCAGGGTGAGCGATTTCCTGACGTGCTTCCCTGCCGTCACCCGCGCGCAGGTCAAAGCGGTGCTCGAGCACGCGGAGCAGAGCTCGGCATTGACTTGAGCGCCCCGTAGGTCTGCCGGGCTCAAGGACCCGAGCTGCGCCCGGCAATAGACTTCAGTCTTTGCTCGCCACGTTGAGCAGCGTATCCAGTTGCTTGAGGGCGGCGGGGGCGGTGCTCTGGATGCCGTTGGCCAGGACCTTGCCGCTGCGGTCCATCACGATGAGCTGGGGGAGCTTGCCATCGATGGGCTTGCTGACACTCGGCACGGCTCCGGTGGCTTCATACTCCACAGCACGCCAGGAAAAGCCCATCTCCTTCGCGAAGCTCTCGGTGTCCGGCATCGGCTCGGTCGTGAGGTAGATAATCTCGAACTCGGGATGCTTCGGCTTCATCTCCTGGTAGTATTTGACCAGCTTCGGAGTGAAGCCGCGGGTAATCGAGCAGCCGCTCGAGCCGCGGAGGAAGACCAGGTAGCGCGGCAATGCATTCGTGTCGAGCGGCTCGGGCTTGCCAGTGACCGAACTGAGGAGCTTGCCCTCCAACTCGGTTACGACGCGGCCCTGCACCCGCAGCTTTTCGGCCGCCTGCTGGGCCTGCTCCCGCTGCCGCTCAGCGGCCTGCTGCTCCGCGAGGTAACGCGGCGACGCCCCGGCCTCGCTCTCGACGAACTGGTGGGCTTGCGCCATAAGATCGGTGGCCTGGGGCACGACATTGAATGAAATCTTCAGCTTCTCCGCCACCACCAACAGCCGGTCGGGCTTGACCTCCCTCAGAAGGACTTGCTCGCCCTGGCGCACGGTCGCTCCGCCGTTCATGTTGAACGTCCGGCTCAGCGCGACCTTGTCCGGCCACAACTCTTTTCGCTGCGCCAGCGTCGTGTAGGTCAGGTCACGCTGCTTGGGAGTCAGCTTCGCGTAGGCCTCGCGCGCGACAGCCAGCACATCGGTTTCGTCCGGTTCCGCGGCAAAGTCGAGCCGGCCATCCGTGGTGCTCAGTTCGACTTCGTTGGCCTTAAAGCCGACCACCGTGACTTTTTGGCCGGCCGGCACGGTTGCGCCGCTCTGGAACTTCATGGTCTCTTTGACGCTGCACTGGGCGGGCCAGAGTTCCGGTCGCCGGGCGAGGTCGGACCAGTTCAGGTCCTCTGCCGCAACAGCGGTCTCAGCCAGGGAGGCCGCGAGTAATAGACATGCTATCTTCATACGTTTCCTTTCTCTGCAATCGGGTTGATTATCGTTTGGCTGTGCCTTTGCTTGCCTCGGTCTGCGCTTTGGCGATAGCGTCCGCCGCGTCGGCGTCGGCGAGCATCTTGGCGATGCCTTCGTCGGGCGAGGGGGTGACGCGGAAGCGCTTGAAGCTTTCGTCTGTGCGGGCCACGAAGGTCAGGACGCCGTCGGAGGAGAACTCAAAGTGCGCAGGCAGTCCCCCGCCGGTCTCGCCATAGTGCGTCACCGGCTTGCCGTCCACATAGAGCATGCGGGAATCCTTGGTCCCCTGGGTCTGTAAATTCCCCGATCGCACCCAAAACAGGTGCTGGCTGTCCGGACTGAAGAACGCATAATTGATCATGTAGCTGTTCTTATCAACGACCTTGCCATCAAGGACGAAGCACCCGCGGTCGGCAATTGTGGCCGGGTAGGCGAGGTGCTTGTCGTCGGGGCTGAAGACATACGACCCTCCGTTGATCATGCCGGGCTGGGCGACGCCATCGAGGCAGACGTTGAAGCCATAGACATAGGCGTAGTGAACGCCGCCCGGGCTGAAGGTCAGGCAGTTGACGCGCATCGCCCCGGGCGTATTGATGGACGAAAGCACCTGGTCCTTGTCATCAACGAGGACATGCTGCGTGCCATTGGGTGCAAGGGCGATCACGCCGAGGCGGTGGCCGTTCGAGCTCAAGGTCAGCATATCCATGCTCTGGAAGCCGTTCGATTCCTGATCCTCCACGATCAGGAAACGCCGGGCTCCCTGCTGGGCGACGTAAACGAACTTGGAGGAATCGGGGGTGAACCCCGGTACGGAGGGTTGCATGCTAGCGACGGTCACGTCATCGTTCGCGGTCGTAAACCGCCAATGCGCCTGCATGTTCTGGGGGAGCTCATGGGGGATGTCTTGATATTCCTGCCCCTTCTTGCCGTCGATGAGCATGAACTTAGCGTTGGCTTTGGTATGAACGAGAGCCGCGTAACGTTTGCCATCGGGGCTGAAATAAACCTGTTCGATCATCAGGCCCTCGGTGCCCGGGACCAGTTTGCCGTTGACGCTCAGAACGCTCGGGTCTCCATTGTTGGCCGTAATGACGATGGCAATCTCGGCGCCGTCCGGCGACATCCACGTCGGATCCAGGCGGGAGGCCTTGAGCTTCGGCTTGCCGTTGAGGACGAGCACCGCGGCGCCATTCTCACTCATCCTGCTGACCAGAACTCCCTTGCCCGTGTATTGCAGGTTGTCGCCGAAAAAGTTGACCTGCCGGCCATCCACCACGGCCCACTTCGTATTGGCCCGGTCACGCTCGTAGCCAACGTAGGCATAGTGCGCGCCATCGGCGCTGACAACCAACTGCGGCTGGATGTAACAGGCGGGGCCGGGCTTGCCGTCCACCACGATGTGGTATTTGCCCGCGGCATCCAGATCCATGTAGAACAGATGCTTGCCACCGGCGGAAAAGCTCAAGGGTAAATTGAGTGAGGCGTTCCCCGTAAATGGACCGCGCGCCAGCTCCTTGCCATCCAACATGACGACGTAGTCGTTGCCCATCTTCGCCGAATAAGCGCTGTGGGCGCCGTCGTCGGAAAAGAGGACGGGAACCTGCCCCATCCAATAGGTAGCGGCCTGGAACGGGCTGCCCATGACACTGGACAGCAGTGCATCAATCTTTGGTCCCTCGACGCCGTCGAGCAGCACGACAAAGCGGCTGCCCTTGGCGGCCAGCACCGCCACATGCGCCCCGTGCGGGCTGATGGCGCCGCCGATGGATTCTCCGTCAGGGCCCAATACCTGTTGTTCAACTTTCGCGTCAGCCCTCGCCGCCGCGCTGGCCGCCCAAAGCATTGCCAGGGCTGCCGCCACCACTTTGTCTGAGATACTCATAAGGATATGTTTTGATTCCCATTAATAATGGCGGTTCGCTCCACCCTAGCCCGTAACCGCCCCGCGTGCAAGCTGGAGGCTCGGCTCCAGCGTTACGCTCCGGATCTCGCAACCGCCACTGAAGTGAATGGTGACCCAACAATGCCAGGCACGCCCGGTTCTCTTCCTGAACGAATTCCAACTTCTGGCGTAGTGCATCAAGGTCGGCGCGTTAAGCCTCGCTGTCCTGGAGCCGGTGCTTGCAACGGAATCCGGCGGGGGACTCCTCGATCACCTTCTTGAAGACGCGGCTAAAATAGGCGCGGTTGGGGAACCCCGTCTCTTCCGCAATGGCCTCAATGGTTTCGTCCGTCTGCAGCAGCAAGTGCGCCGCTTCCCGGACGCGCGTCTCGGTGACGTAGCGCGCCGGCGTGACCCCGAAGTGGCGTTTAAAGCCACGATTGAAGCTCGCGACGCTTAAGCCTGCCCGCCGGGCCAAAATCGATGCGGTCAGTTTCATGACGAGTCCTTGCTGAATGAACTGGCGGACGCGGACGAAATTCTCCGGCAAGGGCGGCTGCCAGCGCAGTTCCGGGCGCGCGACCACGACCTGCAGCAGAGCGAGGCTGTTGCGGTAAATGGCATCGTTCGGATCCCAGTTTACGTCCGCACTGATCAGCTCCCGCAAGTCGCGGATAAGACACAATTCCGTGTCGCGCGGCGGCAGCAGGACGGGAATGGTGTGGTCAGGGTGCAGCTTGCGTGTGAAGCTGAAAGTCATCCAAAACGTCGGCACCGGGTTGGCGCCCAGGGAATGGAACAGGCAATGCTGCGGGATCAGCATGATATGCGCGGGAGTCAGCTCTATCATGCGCTCGCCAAACAGCACGCAGTGGCCGCGGTTGCCGTTGTAAATGAGCCTCCAGAACGGGCTGAACGTGGCCGGGAAATTCCACTGGGCATTGGCCGGCAGGTAGCCGGTTTCGTGCAGCGTGATTCCCGTGCGCCCTGGCATCACTCCCAGCGGGTCGAACTCAATACCGACGCCCGAAAACGGCCGTTCGTAAGCTCCGACATTGACGCGGCTCCTGATCGGATCGGACACAAGAAAGAGCCTACTGGACATAGACGCGCGAGGCAAGAAAGGAGTAAAAAGGAGTAAAAACGTGGACCATGCCCGGAATTGGAAACATAAAGCCGGAAACACAAAACTATGAGAAGCAGCAGCGTGATCCTACACTCCACAGCTCCGGCCTACGCGAGCCTGGAGCACAGAAACTCGGTTACTCGCTTGACGGCGACGCAAATCCGAACCCAAGGCGCCTTCACATTGATTGAACTGCTCGTGGTCATTGCGATCATCGCGATTCTAGCGGCAATGTTGCTTCCGGCTTTGGCCCGAGCTAAAGCCAAAGCGCAGTCCATCAAGTGCGTCAGCAATCTCAAGCAGATCGGCGTGGCCTTCAGACTGTACGCCGACGAAAACCAGGGCCTATACCCGGTGCATGACGGCTGGGCGGCGGTGGGTGGCCAATGCCCGACCAATCCGGCCACCGGTGGCGCTACGGTGGGATACGGCACTGCCGTAGCGGCAGCAAATCGCCCCCTGAATCGCTACGCCGGTAATGTCGAGGTGTTCCGCTGCCCAGCGGACCACGGAGATGCCTATCCTGACAATATATTCGTGCAAAACTGCTACGAGCGATACGGGACCAGCTACCTGGTTGCGTGGGCCGTCGAGTTTTTCCACATCAAACACCTCACTGGGGATAGCGAGGCACCGAAGGACAGTGCGACGGCAGTGCCGATAAAGGACTCCGAGGTCGCCAGGAAACCCACCACCAAGATTCTGATAGGCGACTGGCCCTATCCCCCCAACCGGGACGTCAACAGTCCGAACAGCATCTGGCACAACGCTAAGGGCAAGCGTTATGATAACATGCTTTTCGGTGACGCCCATGCAGAACACTACAAATTCCCGCTCAATGTAGGCCTTGACATGGGTGTTTGGGACATCAATTACAATTGGTGGTAAAGGCGTACGCCTGGCTGGGCAGGCAACGGCACTGAGCAGATCGAGAAGCATGGAACACTGCTGAAGGTGTTAAAGGTTAGTGGCGGAGAAATCCTGGAGCATGAAAATGACGAATAGAACTTGGTTCGCCCACGCCGCGACGAGCACATGCAGGCGCGCGAAAAGCATCTTCCTATCCACTTTGGCCGTGGAATTGCTGGTATTAACTTCAGGCATGCTTGCTTCGGGGGCGGATTCCGATACCTCTGATTGGCTTAAGCCGCCGACGGTCAGCATCATGACGGGGTTTATCTACGAGCCGAAAAAGCCTTATACGATACAGCAGTGGATGGAGAGTTTGGGGAATCGGTTTGATGCCGAGCAGTGGGTGAAGGATTTCAAGGGGGCGGGCGCTGACCATCTGGTCTTTTATGATAAGTGGATCGACGGATTGGTGTTCCATAACACCAAAACCACCGGCTTCAAGACCAAGCGCGACTTTCTGCGCGAACTGGCCGCGGCCTGCCAGCGCGGCGGGCTGCCGCTCGTAATATATTTCAACGCCATCAGCGACGGCAACCCGGAGTTCGACGAATGGTCGTTGCTGGACCCGCAAGGCAATCCGATTGTGTTCGGCGCCGCTTGGCCCACGCGCTACCAGACGTTGCACTCGCCGTTTCACCAGAAGTGCGTCGAGCAAGTGCGCGAGCTGCTCAGCAACTACGGCCCGATCCACGGCCTGTGGCACGATATCTTTGCCGAGCGATTCAACACGACCAGCGAATGGACCGCGCGGGGCTATCGCCAGATGTTTGGCGAGCCGTTCGAGAAAGCGACGAGCGCGCGGCTGGCGGAGTTCCAGGTGCGCACGCTGGCGGGCTACCTCGACGAGATCGGGGCCATCCGCCGCGAGCAGCGGCAGGAGCAGTGCCTGTTCACCGCCAACGGATCAGGCAGCGCGTTTTTCAACGGCGGGCCGTGGGCCGAACAAGTCGGGTCGCGGCTGCAGTACCTCTTCGACGAAGGCCACAGCTTCGCGGCCAACGAAACACTGGCCCGCATGGCGTGGGCGCTGCCCAAGCCGCTCGACATCAATTTGCTGTTGGCCAGCTCGTGGTTCACACCGCTGGAGGACACGCCGCCGCCCGCGAGCCTCACAGTCGAGCAGGCCATCGCCGCCACGGCCATTGCGGTCTGCCAGGGCGCGGGAGTGAATTTCGCTCTGACGCCAGGGCACGACGGAAATTTCGGCGAGGACCTGCAGCGCGCGAAAGCAGTCGGCACCTGGTTCCGAAAGATCCAACCGTGGCTGAAGGACGCGCAATCGGCCGCGGAGGTGGGCATTGTTCACGGCCCAGGCGCGGAGGCCGTTACGGAAACGCTGGCGCGCGTGGGAGTCATCAGCCGGAGGATCGCTCCCGCGCCCGACCAACCGTTGCCGGCTTGCCGCGTTATCGTGGTCCCTCCCCACAGCCGCATGGACGAGCGACTGAGCCGCTACGTCAAGGACGGCGGCATGCTGATCGCGTTCGGCAACGTGGGATCGTTCGCCGGAGTGTTTGGCGTGAACTTCAAAGGTGAGGTGCGTTTTGAGAAGGGGTTGCAGGGTGCAACGGTGACGGTGGACTCCGAATTCAACGCGGAATTCGCCGCCGCCAACTTGCTCGACGAGGATGCGCGCACCGCCTGGGCCTCGGGCGGCACGCCGATGCCGCATTGGGCGGAGATCACACTGTCAGAGCCAGTGGAGGTGCAGGCGGTGGAATTGGTCAGCCGACAGGGCTCGTATCTAGTGACCGACGTGGACATCGAGTTGCCCGAGGGCGGCGGCTGGCGAGTGGCCAAATCGGTCCACGGCGCGAAGGATCGCAAGATCGCAGCACAGCTCGATGCGCCAACGAAGACCAGCCGCGTGCGGGTGAAAATCCTGCGTGAACTTTACGACGGCCTCGACCGCCAATACGCCGACGTGGAATCCATTCGTGTCCTGGACCGCACCGGCCGCAACCGCGCGCGATCGGGTGCGGGGCCGGTGCGCGTGAGGGGCGCGGTGGAAGGTGAACTAGCGCCCTCGGCAGTCGCGGTGGCGGCAACTACTGCCGAGGTGCTCGCGCGCTTCGATGACCCAGAAAGATCGCCTGCGGTCTTGCGGAATAAGTTTGGCAAAGGCCAGGCATTGTTGGTGACGAGCAGCACTGCGTGCGACGACAAGCCATTCTGGAACAACCTGCGCAAGCTGACGGTCGGCGAGCCGACGTTCATCGCCAATGCGGCCGACAGTGAACGGTTTCGTTTCATTCTCACGCGGGTCGGCGACGCGCGCGTGCTTCACGTGATTGACGCCGCCGTGCCGGCGCTGAACTATCAGCCGAAATTGGTGGAGATATCGCTCGCGGCGGAGCGGTTCGGCGGCGTGCGGCAGGCGCTGCTGGCCGGCAACCAAGCGCCGCTGGCGCTGGCGCGAACCAACGGACGTATTTGCTTTACGGTTTCGCCTAATCCGGTGGCGACAATCATCCTGAAGGATAGTCGATTATGATGAGACGTGGCTCTCGAAGGGGTCCGCCACATCAAAGCCACCCAAAGCCATCTCCAAGCCACCCGCAAGCGTGATACTCTGGTAGGGATATGGTGTACCTATCGTGTACGGATGGTGTACGTATCGTGTACAGATGGGGTACAGATGGTGTACATAGCCACATACAAGCCACCTACTTGCGAAGGGATTGCGACTTCAAGGCCACCTCAAAGCCACCAGAATCCGGGGCGCGGAATCCGCACTACAATCCTGCAACTGCGCGCACGGACAACAAATATTTGGACTGCGGTGGCAGAGCGTAGCGGCGACACCGCTGTTCGAGCGGACGCCGACTGCCGAAAGCGGCGTGGCGCTTCGCTTCCCGCCGCAGTCCAAAGACTGTGGTTGCGGCGTGAGCTGCGCCGGGTTCAGGTGCGTTGGTCCGCCGCTCTGTGCTGCATAGGGGCGATTTAGCGCACCGACAATTCCTGCCAGCGCTCGTATAGTCGGGTCACTTCGGCCTTCGCGGCTTCCAAATCCACGACCAGGCCGCGTGCCTCGCGGGAGCGAGTGGCGTGGAATTGCGGATCGTTCAGGGCGGTCTCCAATTCCTGGACGTGGGTTTCTGCGGCCAGAATGGAGGCTTCCATGCCTTCCAGTTCGCGCTGTTCTTTGAAGCTCAGCTTGCGCGGTCGGGCGGGTTTGGGCGCGCTGGTGGGCTCCGGCTTTAGAGCGGGGGTTTTGGAGACGCTCGCCCAGGGGGCCTGATTGAGGAGAGCATCTCGCTGTTTCTTCTTCTCGAGGTAATACGAGTAGTTGCCTGGTTGGACGAACAGGCCGTTCTCCTCGAAGGCAACGACTTGGTCGCAGATGCGGTCCAGGAAATAGCGGTCGTGGCTGACAACCAGCACGGTGCCATCGAAGTCGGCGAGCGCTTCCTCCAGCATGCGCAGGCTAGGCAAGTCCAGATCGTTGGTCGGCTCATCCAGAACGAGCACGTTGCCGCCGCGCCGGAGCACTTTGGCCAGCATCAGCCGTGCACGTTCGCCGCCGGAGAGTTGGGCGACGGGCTCGTTGACGCGTTCATCCGAGAACAGAAACCGGCGCAGATAGGAGCGCGCGCTCAGGCGTTGTTCGCCGAACAGGACGGTTTCATTCCCTTCCGATATTTCCTCCAGCACCGTGCCGGTGCCGTTGAGCTGCATCCGGGCCTGGTCAATGTAGTTGAAGACCACCCGCTTCCCGATCTTGACCGTGCCCTCGTCAAGCGGACGTTCGCCGAGGCAGATTCGCAGGAGCGTGGTTTTGCCGACGCCGTTGCGGCCAACGATACCCGTGCATTGGGCCGGGTTGAGTGTGAGGGTCAGCCCGCGAAAGAGCCACCGTTGGCGGTCGTCTTCCCCGATCTTGGCTCCGGCGTGGGTCAACTGGATGGCGTGGTTTCCCACGGCCGGCGGCGGTGGAATGAGCAG
>Ga0209777_10005262_pt1 | contig 14991 bp, 7 predicted proteins | sample FrelakmetHBP12HB_FD_187147 | JGI IMG/M metagenome (GOLD analysis project Ga0209777, IMG submission 187147) | Freshwater lake sediment microbial communities from the University of Notre Dame, USA, for methane emissions studies -HBP12 HB (SPAdes)... | ecosystem: Environmental > Aquatic >... | reverse complement strand
CCGTCACCTGAACGGCCAACTCATTGCCGCGTGGGGAGCGGAAGACCACGCTCGTCTGAACGCTCCGGGCGGGGATCGGGACGATGATCGGCTCGCCGACGAGGAACGGCCGGTCGTGCGACTGGGTCGTCAGGTACGTGACGGCCTCGTGCAGCAGGATCGGGAAGGCCGGATGCACCGGCAGATTCGTCCAGGCGCGGTCGGCGGTGCTCGTGAAGAGAAGGACCTTGCCGCGGCCGAACGACTTCTCCGCCAGGAGCGGCTTGTCGGCCCCCGCCACCTTCAGGATGGACCGCCCGTCGGGCCCGAGGGCCAGCTTGAAATACCGGGTGATGCGGGCTTCGGCCAGGAGCTGTTGCGGCAGCGAGCCCAGGGCCCGGGCGACCGGCTGGCTCGCGTCGGCGATGGCCATCGGCCGGCCTTCGGCGCCGTCCGACGACGGTTCCTGGACCTCGCCCGGCAAGAGCGGAACGTCGCCGTGTTTGAACCGGGCGTTCAGCAGCGTCGGGCTCACCTTGTCGCCCAGGAAGACCATGAGGCCGCCGCCTTCCAGGACGAAATTCGAGAGCTCGTCAACCTGGGCCTGCCGCACGTCCGGCACGTTCGCCAGGATGATCACGTCGTACCCGTCGAACCGCTTCGAGGACAGTTCCGTCCACGGGATGACTTCGGCCCAAAGGCTCGGCTTGCCCGCGCTGACCGCCCGGGGCAGAAGAGCCGTCATGACATAATCCGTCTCGCCGCGGAACGGCCGGTCCGACGGATCGCCGTTGACGACGAGCACACGGACCTGGTCCCGGACGCGGGCGACCGCGTAGCGCACGTTGTCCATTTCGACGGCGTCCTGGGCGATGCGGGCGCTCAGGCGGACGTATCCCGGCTCATCGAGGCGAACGAAGAGCGGCACGGCGCTGACTTCGCCGGGCGCGATGCGATCGACGACCCGCTGATCGACGGGCTTGTCGCCCGCCAGGAGGGTCACGGTCAGGCGGTCCTGCGGCACGCGGCCGAGGTTCTTGATCTCGGCAACGAACCGCGCGACCGTCCCGCGCCGCAGCGATCCGGCGGCCAGCGACAGGTCCGTGAGGGCCAGGTTGTCGCCGCCGTCGGCCGGAATGTCGAGGATGAAGATCCGCGCCGTCGAGCCGATCTCGCGCAAGGTCCGCTTCGTCTTCTCGGACACGTTCTCCCAGGTGACCGCCTGGCCGTCCGTCACGATGTAGCACTCGCGGACGGGCGCCTTCGTCTCGCGGACGAGCGTCGCCAACTGGTCGAGCGTCACTTCAAGGTTCAGCGGCTCCGGCAGCGGCAACGTGTCCTTGAGGATCCGCTCCAGGCGGGCATCGTCGTATCCGACGCCGCGCAGAAGCACGCGCGGCCGGTTCCCCGCGAGGACGACGCTCAGCGGGTCGCCCGGATTGAGGGCGGCCTTGAGATCCCGCACGGTCTGGAGGGCCCGGTCGAACCGCGTGCCGACGCCGGGCTTGCATGTCATGCTGAACGATCCGTCGATCGCGAGGACCGAGCCGACCTGTTCCTTGGCGCCGAACCACTTCGCGCCGGCCGCCGTCAGCGTCGGCCGCGCCAGCGCCAGCGCGATCAGGATCACCGCCAGGCACCGCAGGGCCAGCAGGATCAGGTCTTCGATGCGAATCCGCCGCGACCGGATGACCAACGCCCGGCGCAGCAGTTCCATGGCCGCCCACTCGATCCGCCGATGGCGGAACCGGTTGAGCAGGTGGATGATGATCGGCACGGAGATGCCGGCCAACCCCAGGAGCAGCCATGGATTCAAAAAGCCCATTGTCTGGCTTGCACTCCCCTACGCGCCCGGCGCCAGAATCAGCATCGGGTCCTCGAACCGCACCCCGCACGGAAACAGCAGTTGCGGACCGTAGTCGACCTCGAAGTCGAGCGTCCCGCCCGCCGGAACGTCCACCTTCACGGCCAGCGCCTCGGCGCCGGGGGCCACGTCTCGCTCCAGGAGCGTCTTGCCGCCGGCCGCCACTTTCACGCGGACCGAGCTCTTCGCCCCTTCCACGGGAACCACGCGTGCCACGAACTGCCCGCCCTTCGGCGCGACCGTCTCCAGCTTGTACCGGACGACCGTCTTCGGCTGAATCGTGATGGCCGCCAGGCAATCCCCGCAGCCCTGGGCCTCGTCGCCCGTGCGGCAGTACCCGACGGTCGGCTCTGGCGCCGTCGCGCCCAGGAGGCCCGGCGCCGCGACCGATTCCGGCCGCACGCTCACCAGGTCCACCGCGCGTCCGCCCCGCCGCGCCACGAACCGGATCATCGCACCGTCGATCGACACGCTGCCGAGGACCGGATGCTCCAGCTTAAGGCCGCCTGGAGCGGGCTGCGCCTTGCCTCGCAGGATGCTGCCGTCCACGAGGCCGACCTCGTCCGTCCCCGCATCGGGCGCCTTCGCGCTCGGCGCGGCAAAAAGGTATCGCAGGACGCCATCGCGCGGCACCGTGAGGACGCCGAGCGAGCTGTCGAGGGCCAGTCGCGTCTCGTCGACCCAGAGGAGCGTCCCCGGAACCGGCTCGCCCTTCTCGCGAAAGAGCGCCCCGGCCTGGAGTCCGTCGGTCCGCCCGAGGCCCGGCACAAAGTCCAGGCCCGTGACCTGCCCGAGGTCGAGTTCCCGTTTGCCAAAGAGGGCCAGGCGAACCGCAAGCCGCTTGGCCGTCACGCTGACGATATCCGCCTGCCAGACCTCGCCACTTACCAGCCGCACGGCACCGGAGCCGCTCACACTCCGCGCCCGTCCGCGCGGCATCGCATACACAACCGCGTCCCACGGAGCCGCCTTGCCGCCCACGTCGAGCCGGCCGTCGGCGAACGTTACGTCGCCTTCGAGGCGGCCGTCCAACGTCTGAACGACGCCCGCGTGCGCCGAGAGCGGTGCCGCCAGCGCCAGGATCGACGACATCAATACTATGTACCGGCCGATCCGCAATGTCGTCTCACCAGAACGCCGCCGTACCGGCGACGGCTAAACGCCTACCTACTCCGCGTGCCCGCCGTCGCATGAATCCGGCCGATCAGGTAGGCCGACAGCACGACGTCGACCGGCCGCGATGTATCCACGAGTACGTAGTCCACCTGGCTCCGCTCGCACGCGCCCTTGACCTGCTTCAGGTACTTCCGCAGCTCCTCCATGTAGGCCGCGCGCACGCGCTTCGGCTGCGTAATGATCTCCGGCTCCAGCTCCAGCCCCTCGAAGCGCCACGTCCCTCCGCCGAACGGGAACGTCAGCTCGTACGGGTCCATCACGTGGAACACGACGACGTTGTGGCCGCGGAACCGCAGATGGTCCAGGCCCTTGATGAACTCCTCCACGTGGTCGAAGAGGTCGGAGAAGAGGATGACGAAACCGCGCCGCTGAATCCGCGTGGCAAACTCGTGGAGGATCCCCGCCACGTCGGTCCGCGGCTCCGGCACCGCCTCGGCGAGGGCCTGGTCGATGTTGCCGATGACGCCCATGCTGCTGCGCGGCGGCAGGTAGCGGCGGACTTCTGCGTCGAACACGCCCAGGCCCGCCGAGTCGCGCTGCTCGACCACCATGTAGGCAAGGCTGGCGGCCATGAACTTCGCGTACTCGAGCTTCGAGACGCTGCCCGAGGCGTACCGCATCGACGAGCTGGCGTCCAGGAGGAGGTGTGCGTCGAAGTTCGTCTCGGCCTCGTACAACTTAATGTAGTAGCGCTCGGTCCGCCCGTAGACGCGCCAGTCCAGGTGGCGGGTGGAATCGCCGGGGACGTACGGCCGGTGATGCGCGAACTCCGTGCTGAACCCGCGGAGCGGGCTCTTGTGCATGCCGACACGGATGCCTTCTACGACCTCGCGCGCCACCAGGTCCAGCGAGTCCAACTTCTGAAGGACCGCCGGATCAAGATACCGCAGCTTGGGCCTTGGTTGTCCTGCCATCGTAGAGCCGTTCGTCCGCAGGGATGGTTTCAAGGAGTTTTCCGACGATATCGTCGGTGGTGAGGCCTTCCGACTGGGCCGCGAAGTTCGGGATGATCCGGTGCCGCAGGATCGGCCGCGCCGCCGCCTGAACGTCCTCGATGGCCACATGGTACCGGCCCCGCAGGATCGCCCGTGCCTTGCCGGCGAGGATCATGAAGAGGCTGGCGCGCGGCCCGGCGCCCCAGGCCAGCCAGTTCTTGATGAAATCGGGGGCGTCGGCCTCGCCGGGCCGCGTCGCCCGCGCCAGCCGCGCGGCATAATTGAAGATGTGGTCCGCAACCGGAATCCGGCGCACGAGGGCCTGGAGCGAAAGGATTTCTTCACGTGACAGGACCTGGGAGAGCTTCGCCTCCGGGCCGCCCGTCACGCGCTTCATGATCTCGATTTCCTCGTCCCAGCTCGGGTATTTCACGAGGATGTTGAAGAAGAACCGGTCGAGCTGCGCCTCGGGCAGCGGATACGTGCCTTCTTGCTCGATCGGGTTCTGCGTCGCCAGGACGAAGAACGGCTCGGCGATCGGATAATCCTCGCCGCCGATCGACACCTTCCGCTCCTGCATGGCCTCCAGGAGGGCCGCTTGGGTCTTCGGCGGCGTCCGGTTGATTTCGTCCGCCAGGATCAGGTGGGCGAAGACCGGACCCTTGAGGAACTTGAACCGGCGCTCGCCCGTGGTCGGATCGTCCTGGAGCACTTCCGTGCCGGTGATGTCCGACGGCATCAGGTCGGGCGTAAACTGGATGCGCTTGAACGACAGGCTCATCGTCTGCGCCAGCGAACTCACGAGGAGCGTCTTCGCCAGCCCCGGCACGCCCACCAGCAGGCAGTGGCCGCGCGCGAAGACCGCGATCATCATCTCGTCGATGACCTGGTCCATACCGACGATCACCTTGCGGACTTCGCCGAGAATCTGGTCGCGCGCCTCGCCCAGACGCTTGACGGCCTTCTCATCGTCCACGTTCTCCGGCCTCGGCTTCGCCTCGTCTTTCGCCATGAGTCACTCCTCGGTTGCCCTGGAAAACATTCCCGGGGGGATCATCCTCTGCAACGGTATTCCTGTCGGCCCACATCGGGTCCGTGAACCCTAGGAATATAACTCGCTTGAGTCCGGAAGGTTCTCACAAATACCGCGCCACCCGCCGTTTGTCAAACACGCTCGCACGAGATTCATTTGGTATAATGGGCCATCCATTGCAGGACAGCTTCAGGGAGGTGTTCATGCGAAAGCTGTGCGGCGTATGCGTTCTTGGCGTATCCCTGGTGCTGGCCGCGTGGGCCCCGGCCTCGGAGCCGACCGGCGGCCCGACGACAGGCTGGCGCGGCGACGGGACGGGCAAGTATCCCGCCGCCGACCCGCCCACCCAGTGGCAGCGCGTGAGCCCCCTCATGAAGGGACTCCGCTACTCAGCCAACGAGCCCAAGGAGGGCGAGGCGGGCCGGCCGATGCCCGACGGCGTCGTCCGCGAGTGGCTCGTCCTCGGCCCGGTCCCCTTCCCCAAGGAGAACAAGATCGACAAGGAGACCCTGCCCGGCGAGGCCGGCCTCGCGCCCGCGGACGCCCAGAAGACGGAGCATGGCACCTGGAAGAAGGTGACGCTCGACAGCGCCTACCTCGACTTCGCCACGCTCTTCGGCAAGCCCGCGGAGGCCGTCGCCTTCGTCTGCACGCGGATCTACTCGGAGACCGGCGGCGCGTTCCGCCTCAACTTCACCAGCACCGGCGGCGCGCGGATCTTCCTCAACGGCAAGGCCGGCCCGGCCTACAACGGGCGGATCAAGGTGGACCTCGCGAAGGGCTGGAACCGCCTGCTCCTCAGGGTCGCCCCGGGCGCCACGGGAGAGAACATAACGTGGTACGCCGTGCCCGTCTTTCACGCCTTCACGCCGGCGACTTACGAGGAGTCGGGCATCGCGTGGCATACCGTCCTGCCCGGCATCTGGGGGGCCTTCTACGGCGGGGGCCAGGGCGTCTCGGCCCCGATCATCGTCGGCGACCGCCTCTACATGACAAGCGAGCCCTTCGACCTGCTGTGCCTCAACAAGGCCGACGGCAAGCTCCTCTGGATTCGCCGCGCGAGCTACTTCGAGGCCGCCACCGACGACGAGAAAAAAAAGCCCGAGTACAAGGACGCCGAAGCCCTCGCGACCAAACTCGATGCCGCCAACGCGGCCATCGTCGCCGGCCCGGCCACCGGCAAGCTCTACGACGAGAAGACCAATCTCGAGAGGGACCTTCAGAAGGCGATGAAGGCCGTCGATCCGGAGAAGTACGCCTTCGGGACCGTTCCGGACATCGGCTACTCCGGCTTCACGCCGACCTCCGACGGCCAGCACCTCTACACGTGGTCGTCGAGCGGCGCGGTCGCCTGCTACGACATGGACGGCAAGCTCCAGTGGACGCGGATCGCGCGCTTGCCGGACGTCGAGCACGGCCTGTCGAGTTCGCCCCTGCTCGTCGGCGGGAAGGTCGTCATCTTCAACCGCGACCTTGTGGCCTTCGACGCGAAGACCGGCGCCCCCGCCTGGGCCACGCCGATCGTGGCCCACGAGGGGGTCAACCCGGGCCAGCCCCACGGCACGCACGTCGCCGTGACCGTCGGCGGCGTCCCGCTCATCGCGGTGGCCAACGGCTGCTTCTTCCGCGCGTCCGACGGCAAGAAGCTCTACGGCCCGAAGGAGGGCGGCATGCAGTCCGTCCCCTCGCCCGTCGTCGAGGGCGACGCGGTCTACCAGATGACCTCGGGGCGGGACCTCTGCGTTTTCGGCTTGCCGCGCGAGGTCGCCGAGCCGCTCCCGCTCCAACTGCGGAGGATCCCCGTCGACATCTCGGCCTTCCCGAAGCACTACCTCCCGTGGCACCTCTCCTCGCCCATCATCCACGAGGGCCTCGCCTACGTGGTCAACAATTCCGCCGTCTTTTCGGTGGTCGACGTGGCGGAGGGGAAGGTCCTGTACCAGAAGCTGCTCGACCTCGACGTGTTCCAGGCGGTCAACGAAGGGGCCGCGCGCGGCATCGGGGCCAGCCTCACGCTGGCGGGCAAGTATCTGTATATTCAAGGCAATAGCGGTACGACCCTCGTCCTCGCTCCGGGCCGGACCTACAAGCAGATCGCGAAGAACAAGATCGAGAACGTCGTCATGGTCGGCCACTGGGCCGAGCGGCAGGAACGCTTCATGGCCAACCCGGTGGCCGACGGCAAGCTCCTCTTCCTGCGCGGCGAAGGCGGCCTCTGGGCGGTCGGGGCGAAGTAGACCGCCGCTGCTTGCAGCCATGTTTAGCCGTCGCCGGAACGGCGACGTGTTCTTCCCCGGGGTCGCCCTACGAACGTCAACAGGAACGGCCGGCGCAACTCTTCCCAGGTTCTCACGTGATACGTTGTCTCTCCCGCGCCGCTTGCTAGAATATCAGGATGAACTACCTGTCCTCCATCCCGACCAACACCGGCGGCTTTCCGGAGCCGTGCGGCCTGTACGATCCTCGCCAGGAACACGATGCCTGCGGCGTGGGCTTCGTGGCCCGCCTGGACGCCCAACCCACGCACGGCGTCGTCGAAGACGCCGTCCGGGTCCTCGTGAACCTGGAGCACCGCGGGGCGGTCGGCGGCGACAAGGCCACCGGCGACGGCGCGGGCCTGCTGCTCCAGATGCCCGACGCCTTCTTCCGGGCCGCCGGACTCGCGTTCTCCCTGCCCCCGGCGGGCGCTTATGCCGCCGGCATGATCTTCCTGCCGACCGATGAGGGCCTCGCGCGCCGCTGCATGGCCGCCCTGGAGACGGCCGCGCGCGAGGAAGGCGCGCCGGTCCTTGGCTGGCGCGACGTGCCGGCCGCGGGCGACACGCTCGGCGAACTGGCCCGCTCGACGCAGCCCGTCATCCGGCAGGTGTTCCTCGCGCGGGGCGAGGCCGCGCCCGACGCCTTCGAGCGGAAGCTCTACGTCATCCGACGCCGGGCCGAGAAGGAAGCGGCCTCGTGGCCGGGCGTCGACGCCAGCGCGTTCTACGTGTGCAGCCTGTCGGCCCGCACGATTGTGTATAAGGGAATGCTTCGGGGGACGCAGCTCGTCCCGTTCTATCCCGACCTGGGCGACGAGCGGTTCGCCTCGGCCTTCGCGGTGGTCCACCAGCGCTACAGCACCAACACGTTTCCGACGTGGCCGCTGGCCCAGCCGTTCCGGTTCCTCGCCCACAACGGCGAGATCAACGCCCTGCGGGGGAATGTGAGCCACATGCGGGCGCGGGAGGCGGACCTGGCATCGCCCCTGTTCGGCGGCGACCTCGCGAAGGTGCTGCCGACGGTGGTCGAGGGCGGCAGCGACTCGGCCATGTTCGACAACGTCCTGGAGCTCCTCGTGATGGCCGGGCGGTCGCTCCCGCACGCCATGATGATGATGGTCCCCGAGGCGTGGGGCCAGAAGTTCCACATGAGCGACGACAAGCGGGCGTTCTACGAGTACCACGCCGCCATCATGGAGCCGTGGGACGGCCCCGCGGCGCTCGTCTTCACCGACGGGCGATTCCTCGGCGCAACGCTCGACCGCAACGGCCTCCGCCCGTGCCGCTACACGGTGACGAACGACGGGCGGATCGTCCTGGCGTCCGAGACGGGGGTCCTCGAGTTCCCGCCGGAATCGATCGCGAAGTGCGGGCGCCTCCAGCCGGGCAAGATGCTCCTTGTGGATATGGAGCAGCATCGCATCGTCCCGGACAACGAGATCAAGGCCAAGATCAGCCGCCAGAAGCCGTACCGCCGCTGGGTCAAGGACAGCCGGATCGAGCTGCGCGGCCTGTGCGTGCCGTCGGAGGTCCCGGGCGAGCCGCCGGAAGTGCTCCTGCGGAAACAGCACGCCTTCGGCTGGTCCGAGGAAGAACTGAAGATGGTGATCGGCCCGATGGCGTCGCGCGGCCAAGAGGCCGTGGGCTCGATGGGCAACGACGCGGCCCTGGCGGTGCTCTCCGAGCGGCCGCAGCTCGTCTTCGCCTACTTTAAGCAACTGTTCGCCCAGGTCACGAACCCGCCGATCGACCCCCTGCGCGAAGAGCTCGTGATGTCGCTGATGAACTTCATCGGCCCGGAGCGGAACCTCCTCGACGAGACGCCCGAGCACGTGCGGCGGCTGAAGTTGCCGCACCCGATCCTCTCGACCGAGGACCTCGTACGGCTCCGGGCCACGCGGTCCGCGGACGTCGTCGCGAAGGACCTGGACATTCTCTTCCCCGCCCACGGCGGCGAAGGCGCCCTGGCGGCGGCGCTCGACGGCCTCTTCGCCCAGGCCGAAGAGGCCGTGCAGAACGGCGCCACGCTGCTCGTCCTGACCGACCAGAACATGGGCCGCGACCGCGCGCCGATCCCGGTGCTCCTGGCGGCCGCCGGCCTCCACCATCACCTGATCCGCCGGGGCCTGCGGACGCGCGTCGGCCTCGTCGTCGAGACGGGCGAGGCCCGCGAGGTGCAGCACTTCGCCCTGCTCGTCGGCTTCGGCGTGAATGCGATCTGCCCGACGGTGGCCTACTCGACCGTGCGCCAGCTCGCCGAGGCGGAGCTGCTCGAAAAGCCGCTGCGCCCCGAAGAGGCCGCCGACAACTACGTGACCGCGGTCAAGAAGGGCCTCCTCAAGACGTTCAGCCGCATGGGCATCTCGACGATCCGCAGCTATTTCGGCGCCCAGATCTTCGAGGCCGTCGGCCTTGGCCGCTCGGTCATCGACCGCTACTTCTGCGGCACGGCGTCGCGCGTCGGCGGGATCGACCTGGAGGGCATTGCCCGCGAGACGCTGGCCCTGCACGCCCGGGCGTTTCCGGCGGAGGGCCCGCCCGCGCCGCTCCTCGACATCGGCGGCCAGTACCACGTCCGCGTCGGCGGCGAGAACCACCTCTGGACGCCCGAGGCGATCTACAAGCTCCAGCAGGCCACGCGCCGCAACGATTACCGGCTGTTCAAGGAATACTCCGCCACGATCAACGACCGGTCGCGGACGCGCGTGACCCTGCGGAGCCTCTTCCGGTTCAAGCCCGGCCCGTCGGTCCCGATCGAGGAAGTCGAGCCGGTCGAATCGATCGTCAAGCGGTTCGTCTCGTCGGCGATGTCGTTCGGCTCCCTGTCGAAGGAGGCCCACGAGACGATCGCCCTGGCGGCCAACCGGCTCGGCGCGAAATCGAATTCCGGCGAGGGCGGCGAGGACCCCGCCCGCAACCTGCCGCTCCCCTCCGGCGACAGCCTCCGGTCGGCCGTGAAGCAAATCGCGAGCGGGCGCTTCGGCGTCACGACCGAGTACCTGGTCAACTCCGACGAGCTCCAGATCAAGATCGCCCAGGGGGCCAAGCCCGGCGAGGGCGGCCAGCTTCCCGGCCACAAGGTCAGCGCCGACATCGCCCGCGTGCGGCACACGACGCCCGGCGTCACGCTGATCTCGCCTCCGCCGCATCACGATATCTACTCCATCGAGGACCTGGCGCAGCTCATCTACGACCTCAAGTCCGCGAACCCACGGGCCCGCGTCTCCGTCAAGCTCGTCTCGGAGATCGGCGTCGGCACCATCGCCGCCGGCGTCGCCAAGGGCAAGGCCGACATGGTCCTCATCGCGGGCCACGACGGCGGCACCGGCGCCAGCCCGCTGACGAGCATCAAGCACGCGGGCCTTCCGTGGGAACTGGGCCTGGCGGAGACGCAGCAGACGCTCGTCGCGAACCGCCTGCGGGACCGGATCCGCGTCCAAGCCGACGGCCAGATGAAGACCGGCCGCGATCTCGCCGTGGCGGCCCTCCTCGGGGCCGAGGAATTCGGTTTCGGCACGGCCGTCCTCGTGACGCTCGGCTGCGTCATGATGCGCAAGTGCCACCTCAACACGTGCCCCGTGGGCGTCGCCACGCAGGACCCGGAACTGCGGAAGCGGTTCAAGGGCAAGCCCGAGCACGTCGAGCGGTTCTTCCGCTTCATCGCCCAGGAACTCCGCGAGCACATGGCCGAGCTGGGCTTCCGGACGCTCGACGACATGATCGGCCGCGTCGAGCGGCTCGACGCGGAGCCGGCCGTCGACCACTGGAAGGCGCGCGGCCTCGACTTCTCGGCGATCCTCGCGCGCCCCGAGGTCTCCGAGAAGACCGCCCTGCGATGCACCCGTGCGCAGGACCACGAGATCGAGACGCGGCTCGACTTCGAGCTGATGCGCCAGGCGAAGGCCGCCCTGGACGAGAAGACGCCCGTCCATCTCTCAATGCCGATCCGCAACGTCCATCGCGCGGTCGGAGCGACGTTGAGCGGCGAGATCGTCCGCCGCTACGGTCCCGGCGGCCTGCCCGACGGCACGATCCGGCTCGATTTCCAGGGCTCCGCGGGCCAGAGCCTCGGCGCGTTCCTCGCGCCGGGCGTCGCGATCCGCGTCGAAGGCGCCTCCAACGACTACCTCGGCAAGGGGATGTCCGGCGGCCGGATCGTCGTCGTTCCGCCGCGCGGCAGCACGTTTGTGCCGCACGAGAACATCATCGTCGGCAACGTGGTCCTCTACGGCGCGACCGCCGGCGAGGTGTACCTCTCGGGCATCGCGGGAGAGCGGTTCGCCGTGCGGAACTCCGGCGCGACGGCCGTCGTCGAGGGCGTCGGCGACCACGGGTGCGAGTACATGACGGGCGGCGTAGTCGTCGTCCTCGGCGCGACGGGCTACAACTTCGCGGCCGGCATGAGCGGCGGCATCGCCTACGTCTACGACGAGTCGGAGCTGTTCGGCGCCCGCTGCAACCTCGACATGGTCGACCTGGAGAGCGTCTGGGCCGACCTGGACAAGTGCCAGCTCCGGACCCTCGTCGAGAGGCACTTCGAGCTGACCGCCAGCCCACGGGCCCGGATGCTTCTCGACCACTGGGAATCGCACGTGCCCCTGTTCGTCAAGGTCATGCCAATCGAGTACCGGAAGGTCCTGGAGCGGATGCGCCAGCAGGAAGACCGCGACACGGAAACCCTCTCCGCGACGGAGGAGGTGTTCCGTGGGTAAGCCGACCGGCTTCATGGAATTCGACCGCCAGGACGCGCCCAAGCGCCCGGTCGACGAACGGGTCCGGGACTACGGCGAGATCGAAGAGGCCCTGCCCCTCGACAAGCTCGAGACCCAGGCCGCGCGGTGCATGGACTGCGGCATCCCGTACTGCCACGCCTTCGGATGCCCCCTGGCCAACCGCGTCCCCGAGTTCAACGACGCGGTCTACCACAAGCAGTGGCGCCGGGCCCTGGAGATCCTCCAGAGCACGAACAACTTCCCGGAGGTCACGGGCCGCGTCTGCCCCGCGCCGTGCGAGGCCGCCTGCACGCTGTCGCTCGACCAGGACGCGGTGACGATCCGGCAGATCGAGCTTCAGCTCGTCGAGCGCGGCTGGCGCGAGGGCTGGATCGTACCGCAGCCCGCCGCGACGAAAACCGGCCGGCGCGTCGCGGTCATCGGCTCCGGCCCGGCGGGCCTGGCCGCGGCGCAGCAACTCGCCCGCGCGGGTCACGAGGTGGTCGTCTTCGAGAAGGCGCCGCGCGTCGGCGGCATCCTCCGCTACGGCATCCCCGACTTCAAACTCGGCAAGCGCGTGATCGACCGCCGGATCGAGCAGATGAAGGCCGAGGGCGTCGCCTTCGAGACGGGTGTCGACATCGGCACCGATCTCTCGATGCGGTACCTCCAGAGCAAGTTCGACGCGATCTGCGTCACGGCCGGCGCCCGCGTGCCTCGGGACCTGGCGATCCCCGGCCGCGGCCTCGAGGGCATCCACTTCGCCTTGGCATTCCTCGCCGAGCAGAACCGCCGCAACGCCGGCGAGACCGTTCCGGAGGCCGAGGAGATCCTCGCCGCGGACAGCAGCGTGGTGGTGATCGGCGGCGGCGACACCGGGGCCGACTGCGTCGGCACGGCCCGTCGCCAGGGCGCCGCGTCAATCACGCAGATCGAGCTTCTGCCTGAACCTCCCGCCGGCCGCGCGCTGGACAACCCGTGGCCAACCTGGCCGACGATCCTCCGCACGAGCACCTCGCACGAGGAAGGCTGCACGCGGATGTGGAGCGTTCTGACGAAGGAGTTCCTCGGGCGAGACATATCTCTGCGCGGCCTCAGGTGCTGCCGGATCGAGTGGGCCCCGCCCGACCCTTCGGCGGGCTCAGGGCAGGCTTCGGGCCGCCGCGCGTTCAAGGAAGTGCCCGGCTCCGAATTCGAGCTCAAAGCAGACCTCGTGCTCCTCGCGCTCGGGTTCGTTCACATCGAGCACGGGGCGATGGTGGAAGAGCTCGGCCTCAAGGTCGACCCGCGGGGCAACTTGGCGGTCGACGGGAACTACATGACGAACGTGCCCGGCGTCTTCGCGGCCGGCGACTCGGTCATGGGCGCGTCACTGGTGGTCCGCGCCATCGACCTGGGTCGCAAGATGGCCGCGGCTGTCGACAGGTACCTGCGGACGAAGTAGTACCATAACGCCACGTGTGCCGACATATTCTGCGGCTACTTGGCGTCGGCGGCGCCGGCCTGGATGGCCTCCTGCACCGTCTTGGCCGCCAGCGTATGCCCGTCCTTGCCAAGGTGGGTCTTGTCGTTGCAGTAGAGCGGCTCGCGCGCGGCCGCATCGGTGTCGGCCTTCTTATGGAAGGCGGCCGCGATGTCCGCCAAGCCGGTCTTTTTCTCCTTGGCGACAACGCGGGCGGCCTCGGCCAGCTCTTCCATCGTGTCCCATCGCTCCATGGCGGGGCACGTGGTCATGAGCACGATCTCGCTCTTGCCACCGGTCATGCGGCGAATCCGATCGACGGCAAGGCGGAGCATCGCCTTGTACTTTTCGCCGCGCATGCCGCCGTCCCAATCGTTGAAGCCGAAGCACACGGTCACGACATCGGGGGCGGGCGTGTCCTTGAGCCAGCGCGGCATGAGGATCAGGTTCTGCTGGAGAAGGGTGCCGCCGATGGCGGGGTTCACGAGCTTCACGTCACCGCCAAAGGTCTTCTTGAGGTCGGCCACCAGGACTTCCGACCAAAGGACCTCGCGGTTGGCCCAGTGCCGCTTGTCGGAGAGCGAATCGCCCATCGTGACGATCGTGACGGGCTGCTTGGCCTTGAGCTTCTCAAGGAGCTTCGGCACGCCGCCGGCAGCGGGCGTGTAGTCCTTCGCTTCGACCGCGATCTCCGGCTCCAGGGCGACCTGGTCGATCGTGAAGGAGTGGGCCGGGTAGTCGCGCCAGTAGAACCACTTGCCGAACCAGAAGTTGCGGAACTTCGAGGGGGCGTAGCCGGCCTTCGCGTTCACGAAGTCGGCCGGGGGAAGCTCCGGGATGATGTCGGACCAGGAAACCGTGATCTTCTTCCACTCGGTCGAGTCGATCGGAAAACAGTAGCCGTAGCGGAACCCGTAGTTCTCGCCGTCAATCAGTTCGAGGCCGCCCCAGCTCGCGGAGCCGTCGCCCTTGACCCAGAAGCTGAAGCCCGCGGCCTTGTCCCAATCGGGGGTCGCATTGATCCAGGCCGTGAAGAAGCCGCTCTGGGCGCCCTCGACGAAGGCAAACTTACAGGCCTTGCCGAACTTGCCGTCGACCAGTTCGATGGTGCCGCCCGGCGTCTTGTCTTTGCCGAGCTTCGGCGCTTCGTGCTTGACGGTGTCCATATCGAGGATGGCTTTCGGCGCAGCCTCTTCGGCCCAGAGGTGCGCCTGAGGTCCCAGGAGACATGCCAGGACGGCGAAAGCGAGCGCGGCGGCGAGGCGGCGGCGGGTCATACGCGGCTCCTTGTCTCACAGGTAGTGGGTCCAGTGATTATACGAACGACCGGGCTGTTTAGTGCTGCGTGATGTCGATGCCGCACTGCTTCTGGGCGGCGATCAGTTCCTCGGCGGTGAAATCCTCGTCGAAGACCTCGTCGAGCCCCAGATGCGCGTGAGCGTCTACGATCTTGACGGCCCCTTTCGGGGCGTCATTGTAGCAGAGCGCGGACTGGGTGCCACGGTTTTGGCGACGCAGAAGGAACTCTTCAATCTTGGGTGCCCGGCTGGTGTCGGTATCCGAGCCGCGACC
>Ga0209777_10005261_pt1 | contig 14991 bp, 10 predicted proteins | sample FrelakmetHBP12HB_FD_187147 | JGI IMG/M metagenome (GOLD analysis project Ga0209777, IMG submission 187147) | Freshwater lake sediment microbial communities from the University of Notre Dame, USA, for methane emissions studies -HBP12 HB (SPAdes)... | ecosystem: Environmental > Aquatic >... | reverse complement strand
AAGACCGGAACCCAGCTACGGATACCCTGATGCTGTACAGGAGGCAGGAACTAAAAAAATGGCGGGGATTTTAGTTGAATCCCGGTTACTTTGCATATGCCTCTACAAGGTCACGTGCGGTGATAATCCCTGCAAGCTGCTTCTTTTTCATCAGGGGAAGCCGCCGTACATGCTGTGCAGCCATTATCGTTGCCGCTTCATGAATACTGATACCTGCAGGGGCGGTTTTCAGAGGAGACGAGCATGCTATGCCCACCGGGGAATCGAGCGACTTCCCCCGAACAAGGAATGTCGACAGGAGATCGCGTTCGGTGAATATCCCTGAGGGCTTTCCATCACGGGTCACGATCACGCTCCCGACCCGTTTTGCTCCCATTATGCCGGCAACGGATGCAACGGTTTCATCCTCCCTGACACTGATAATATCTTTCGTCATAAAGTCATCCACCCGAAGCGAGGTTTCCGGAGCGTCAGGCATCTCCCGGATCAGGTCGGATGCGGTGATGACCCCGTCGAGCTCACCGCACTCAAAGACCACTAACCTCCCTTTCTTATGGATCATAGTACGTGCAGCTTCTCTGATCTCGAGAGTCGGGCATATCTTGATGAGCGGGTACGACATGACCTGCCCGACCAGTGTCGTTTCCAGGTCAAGACCGCCCGCAAGCACTTTAGAGAGCAGGTCCCGTTCGGTCACAATAGCAACAGGTGTCCCGAATTTCATCACGATAAGGCTACCGACATGACGCTCACCCATGGTCTTTGCTGCCTGTGCCATCGGGGTTTCAGCTGTCGTGGTGAGGACATCCCGGCTCATGATGTCGCCCACTTTCATGTGGCGTTTGTAGTCCTTATAGGCACGATCGAGCACGCTCGGGAATTCAATGCCAGGTTTTTCAGGTGCAGTCACACTATTCACTCCCATGTGAGAATTGAGTTCCGGACGTTAAATGTTTCGGTGCCTGTTTTCTATTGAGGGGATGAGAAGCGCTGCAAACGAGCACTGATACATCCACAACGGCGGGGTTTGCATACCTTTCGTGGAGCTGTATTTGGGAAAGGACGAACTTAATGAGGATGGGAAACCAAAATCTACCGCAGTGTAACAGATATGGTGGTGAGTGAAGCAAAAGTGCTAAAGCAGTACACACAGATAACGCTTCATGAGATCCCGATAGAGAACTGGATGATCGGTCGCCCACTACCCTGATACGCTCGATATTCACAGACAGCAGAAGAGCCACACTACCTACTCGTAAACATACGCTATACCGGCACGTTTTTACGATTTGAGAGGACATTTATCAGGCTGTGCCGTATGTTGATCGGTATTTTTTGTTTTTCAGCCACTAGAAAGAGATCGCATTTTGAACGCTTGTATCAGACATTAATTAAAAAAAGTCTGCGCAGGACCAGCAGCAAAGCTGCCGGTCATTCCAAAGAATCAGGGCGGATCTCTTGGCATTTTTGTGGCAAGGTAATAAGCATGGATCGCCAACAGGAAATAGATGGGTAAGAGTGTCTCGTAAGTAAAATCTTCTCCCATGTATTTCAACGCCCAAACCGTTCCGAAGATGTCGAGCTCGAAGATCATGACACCCCACCATTTTGCAAGATACGCGTACCCAAGACCAGGGAGGATGAAATTCAAAAATCCCGCAATCAGGGGATTTTTTTTCATTTTGGGGCGGTGGGACAGGCCCCGGGGAAGATGTATCATTTTTATACCGCAGTTTTGTGCGGCAAGCACGGCTTTCCATCGCACATCACCGTCTTCATCCGCCAGGGATTGGATCAGGAGGGGAATTGCCTGGGTACTCTTGAGCTCGCCAAGGATCTCGACAGCCCTTATACGGACATTGCTGTTTCGGTCATGAAGAATATGGGTCAGTGCGGGAATGGCAGAATTCCCGATCAACTGGACCGCTTTCCAGTCCTGCATTCCCACAAAAAGGAATGCCTTTTCCTCATCATTGGAAGGTTTCCAGCCGAGCTTCTTAAGAGACAATGCAGCACCGAACCTTACATATTTATCATGGTCGCGCAGGCATGTGATAAGTGGTTCAACCGACCGGGGGTCAGGTATCTCGCCCAATGCAATTGCGGCTTCCCACCGGACCTCACTGTTCTCATCCTTCAGCATCTCGATCAGCATTGGAACCGATTCAGGATCCCGGATCTCAGTAAGAGCCTTGATGATCACGAGCCGGTTATCCTTATCTTTCTTCTTTAACGCCCGGATCAGCACATCCATTGCCTCAGGGCCGAGGCTCCCCAGTGCCTTTGCGGCCTCGGATTGCGTACTCGTGTCACTTGAGTGGAGTGCCCTGATCAGACCGGAAATGTCTTTGGCCGCTGTTAATTTTTCAATATCCACTTTTTTTTGTCCAAACAGGGCTGAAATGTCAACCATATGATCACCCGGACAGGGCCGACTCCCTTTTTGCCATGAAGAATGTCTGTGTTGCAAATAATGCCGCGATCGGAATCCAGATGATAACTGTCATGACCAGTCCCAGCAGGAGTTGGCTGATGAAGATCAGGAGCATGAACGTCTCAAGAACCACAAGTCCCCACCATTTCCCTAAGTGATCATATCCTAGACCCAAAAAGAAAAAATTCAGGAGAGTTGCACCGATTACACTGGGTCCGGTTCGCGGCCGTTTTGAAAGCTCCAGAGGCAGCTGGCTGGTCGGCACCCCGCACCGAATGGCTGAGAGTACCGCGCACCACCGCACATTCTCATCCGGGTCCCTCAATACTTGTCTACAGGATCTTTTTGCTTCAACGCCCCCGATCGAACCGAGGATACCAGTAATCTGAGCCCGCATGGCGGGGTGCGGATCCTTGAACAAGGCGATGAGGGGGCCTGTTGCAGATTTCCCCATTTTTTTTATTGCATCCCATTCCTGCAGAGCTATATAATAATATGCCCGATCCTGGTCTGTCTGCGCTGACCATCCAATCTGTTCGAGTGCTTTTACGGACCCATACCGCACATACCGGTCCTCATCTTGTAAGGATGCCAGCAGCGATGGGATTGACCGTTTGTCTCCAATCTCCCCGAGAGCCAGTGCAGCAACCCAGCGTACCTCGTTGCTTTCATCGGTCATGAGCGTATGGATAAGAGGTTCAACCGATCGCGGGCTTTTAATCGCTCCTAATGCCTCAATGGCACCAATACGGACATTTATCTTGGGATATCCTAGCACCCTGATGAGTGGTTCGCAGGCGATCTCTCCTGATGTACCCAGTGCGTCTGCAGCACGCCACTGGATATCATTTTTCCGATGGTCAAGAAGTCGTATCAATCCTCGAATATCCCGATCATTTTTCATCGCTTCGATATCCATGATACCTGTCCCCACGGGAAAAAATCGTAGTACAATCTGATAACTATTTTTATGGTCCTTTATATCAGAATCATCCAGAGTTAGTTATGAAATTATTGATTTGTTTTCGATAAAAAAAAGGTAATTTTTCTCATTAGAAAAGATTGACCGGATATTTTTTTCTTGCTGCTGATCCTGCTGCCTTACCGTAATACCGGAGGGCCAGGTACCCGACGGATCACCTCCGCAGTACCCTCAGGGATTTTTTCCGGTATTACAACCGCCTCTTCCACCACCTGAAGTAGGCAACCAGTGCAAGTATTGCAAGCACGATGACAATAATCACCGGGTTCTGCTTGACTGAGGAAATGATCCAGCTATACATTTCGACATTGGTGGACATGGAGGATTTTGAGGCCACTATTATTGTTATTGTCGGCTTCGGGCTCTCTGCTTTTTCAATTGTCGTTGATTTAGTAAACAATGCAAAGCAGCAAAAGTGGGAGACCTTTGCCGAAATTTTACCTGTCTGTGGATCGTAATTGTACGGGAGAGGCTGCCAGGTACCGGTTACATTATCATATTCTTGTATGGCATACTCATGTCCCCACTGCGCCTGCGGAATCGTGAATGAGACTGGGATGGATGGTGAAAATGTTGCTCCATCCGGCTGGAGTTCGTAGGCTATCCCGGCAAAGGACAATGCCGCTCCAGGTGAACCAGCGGGCAGGTTCTCTGCCGGAATTCGCCTGATGCTGACCGATGACAGGGGGTTGCCACTGCTATTCCTTGCAACAATACCCAGGCCAAGGGAAATGTTTGCAAGACCGTCCGTTGATTTGAGCGTGGTTGCCTGCGTGATGACACCTTGTGCGTTTGAATAGATTTTGGCGGTTTTGCCCGGATCTGGAGCTATGGATGTATTGATCTCAGGAGTGATCGTGGTCTGAACAACAATCGGTTTATTTTGCTCTCCACCGGTATACGGGTTGACACCTTTATTCGGGCTGATGATCTCTGCGATAACGAATGTGATTATCTGGAACGGATTATTGTTACCGGTAAGGGACGATATGCCAAACGTTGAAAGCCCAAGGGGAGAATCGGCCTCAAAATAATCGAGATTGTCCACTGGATTACTGTATAGGTAAGTCGTAGGAAGTATCTGTCCTGAGTTTCCATCATCTGTTATCCGCCAGATAAATATCTTGCCCGGTCCACCGGAAAGGTTTGAATTCCAGCTTGAATTGACGCTCAAGTGGACTTTAGCTGGTGCGGCTGAGGGGAAGTTGGTCTTGGTGATTTTTGCTGTATACGCAGTACCGACAACACTGGCTCCATTGCCGTCGGCTATCTGCCGGAATTTGTTATCGTACTCGGATATCACACCCTCCCAGATTTTTGTGGTTAAAACCGCGTTGCAAGGGTAGGATGGAAGATCCATACTATAGTTAAATGAGGACTTTGTACCTATCCTGCCGGAGAATCCCGGGGAGGGAGCTATCTCTTCTGTTACCAGATGAACGCCGGTAGGATTTCCGGTAATCACGTTACCGTTCCGGGAAAAACCAATTCCGTTCAGTGCATAGAAGGTGACAGTTTTAAGGCCTCGGTCAGCGGGGGGTTGTAATCCGAGCACAGATGTGTTGGGGATCAATGCTGCTGGCAGGACGGATGTGTCAACAGTAACAGTTTGCGGACTCCCGCAATTGTTAATGGTCAACCCTGTGATTGAGGTATTCGCTTCCCTTATAGCGCCGTTGAGGACATGGATGTAATTCCATTGAGTTCTGGTATCCGATCCGTATACATTGGTCGCTGTCAGGTTGACCGTAAACGTCCCGACGTTCGAGTAGGTGTGAATCGGGTCCCGGCTTGCAGAGATTGCTCCGTCACCGAAATCCCAGCTCCACGATGTCGGATTTCTCAGAGATGTATCAGTAAATGTCACTGTCAGAGGTGCAATATCCGCTCTTTTTGAGGCTGAAAAATTTGTCACCGGAATGGGACCTACCGGAGGTACTGTTTCTATCAGGAAGTTTAAGATGGCTGTTTGAAAGGTGTCGGTTCTGGTTACCGTCAGGGGCATTACCACATCTCCATACAGGGAGGATGTGTTGGGTAACCAGGGATTTCCTCCGGCTCCCGTGAAGGTTATCGTGACATTTTCACCGATTACCGTAGGGCCACCGGTTGACGTCAAAGTAATGAGATTACCAGTTCCTGAAACTGATCGCGTCCATGTTGCTGCGGCAGCAGTGTCATTTATTACCAGATTGGCGTCGGTGAAAGTACCATTGTTAACGAACAAATTTAAATCTGGCACGTTGATGGTGATGGTGCCATTCTGGGGAATGTCTGCATCTGCGATGGTAATTACCGGTGATGTGGCCCCGTCCGATGAAGTGATCTTAGGGCCATCGGTTACCGTGAGACCCCCCGGAGGTGGAGTTGGCGTTTCTATCATAAAGTTCATGGTGGCAGCCTGACTGGTGTCGATCCTGGTTACCGTCAGGGGTATTGATAGATTAATACCGTACGTATCGATCGAGCCGGGCAACCAGGGATTTCCTCCTGCTCCGGTGAAGGTAACGGTGATATTTTCGCCGACAGTTGTATTGCCACCGGTTGATGTCAGCGTAATGATCTGATTAACCCCCCCATCACCGGAAACCACGCCTGTCCATGTTGCGGCGGCAGCATCGGACGTTATCACTACATTAGCGTCGGTGAAAGTACCACTGTTAACAAACAAATATAAATTTAGCACGTCGATGGTGATGGTACCACCACCAGGAATGTCTGAATCTGCAATGGTGATCACCGATGACATTGCCCCGTACGGCGAAATGATCTTCTCCCCGTCTGTTATCGTGAGCCCCTCCGCCGCAACCGGCGCTACCATAAACGCCAGAACGAGGATACACAACAGCGCCAAAAGTATTAGATTTCGTTTCTTCATGGTATACACCTGAAATTTCCACCCATTGTTCAGCCACTTTTTACGCACGCGTGTCATGCGTATGATCACCTTACAAAAGGCACAAAAATGTTTGATTTTATATTCTCACTCCTTATATAACTTGCTAAATGTCAGATCCGGTCACCTATACCTTAAACCGGGTATTAATTAATAGTAAAACTCAGGCAGGAAACTAAAATTAACTCTTCCCGAAATCAATGAATTCCCCACAAAAAAGTATCAAGTTGTGTCTGAAAATATTATCAATTGAATGTTAAATAGTCATTAGGATAGAAGTACAGGATCATCAGTACTACCTGGCAAGGGGTCCGGTTTTTTACCCGGGACATAATCACCGGGAGGCCGTGTTAGATGAATATTGAAGGGGAAATCACGAAAAAAGTGGAAACGATAAAGTTAGAGCATGAACTGTAATCTGTGTCATCAGTAAGTAATTTTCAACAAAGAAAGCACCTGATGCCATGGTGAACCTGACCGGTGAAAAAATCTTTTTGCCAAGGTAATCCATTCTGACCCATCCATTTTTTATTTGTTCTTTTTTCGGTTCTCGGTATTCAGTCATATAGAACATACGCCAAAAGAAACCTGACAGGAACACGTATTCCTTGCTATCATTCAGAACTGCGGTTAAAACTATCAGATATACCCGTATTTTGATTTCTCTGATAGGAATCCCCGTTCATTATCCTTGAGTCCCGCCACTGCCACCAATTCCTCGAGATCACGGTTCAAAATACCCTGACGTATGAGGCAGTGCACCGGTGCATTGCAATAGGTTTTATAGAATGCTATTATTGAATACATTGTATATTTCAAAATCTATGTGGTGAAATACTCTGGAGGTATATAACATGAAATCAAAGAGTCTGATTTGGATTGTGGCAGGAGTTTTACTCCTGTCCCTCTGTATTGGCGTTGTATCAGCTGTTGGAGTAATCGACTGGCAGAAAGCGCTGGGTGGATCTGGTGCTGATATTCCATACAGCGTGCAGCAGACAAGTGACGGGGGGTATATCCTGACCGGGTATACGGAATCGAACGTTAGCGGGGACGTTGGTGCAAACCATGGCGACAGAGATGTCTGGGTCGTGAAGACGGACGTTGCAGGCTCCATCCAGTGGCAGAAAGTGCTAGGCAGCACCATGAATCAGGAATCGTACCGCATCCAGCAGACGAGTGACGGGGGGTATATTCTCACCGGAACAACTGACGGTTGGGCCACTGAGGACGTGGACTTTGCAGGGTGGTCTGGTACCTCAGGATCAACGTCACTGGTCTTTGACGCTGATGGGAACCCACACATCAGCTACTACGACGAGACCTCTCAGGCCATTAAGCATGCATGGCAGAGCGGAGGGGTTTGGACCTCAGAAACAGTGGATGGGGCTGTTAGCCAGGGCCAGTACACTTCACTGGCTTACGATGGCAGCGGAATTCTGCACATGAGCTACGCAAATACCGGCGCCACAAATAGCGGTCTCCATCATGCCTGGAAAGACGGTGGAGGATGGCATACGGAGATTGTGGACCCGGATCCGGAGACTGGCGGTTTTTCATCTCTGAAAATCGATCACAACGGGTATGTGTCAATCAGCTACTACAAATTTAGCAATCCAAATTCATTCCTTAAGTATGCAAATTATGACAAAATTGATATGCTCTGGGTTATCGATACCGTGGCCACTACTCCAGGTCAAAACTCGGGGTATACATCGCTTGCCTTTGATGCCGGCGGGTTTCCGGCCATCAGCTACTACACTGCGGGTGGCGGCCTCCAGTATGCGTCGAAGAGCAGTGGAAGTTGGGTTACTATGGCTATAGATTCGACAGGACTTTATTGGAATTCACTGGCCTTTGATCCTAGCGGGAACCCGCATATTACCTACCAAAATGAGTTATACCAGCTCAAGCATACGTGGAGGGACGCTGGAGTTTGGCAACCAACAGAGACGGTGGACCCGAGCGGTGGTGAATTTTCATCACTGGCGTTCGATGCCAGCGGAAATCCGCATGTCAGTTATGAGGCAGGAAAGCTCAAACACGCGTGGAAGGACGTTGGAGGATGGCATACGGAGATTGTGGACTCGACAGGAAGTGGCTGGTATACATCACTGGCTTTTGATCCCAGCGGGAATCCGCACGGGAATCCGCACATCAGCTACTTCGATATGAATATACCCGGTGGCGGCCTGACACATGGTACCATCAAGCACGCGTGGTGGATGAAGAATCCTTTCGAATCGGATGTGTTGGTAGTAAAGCTGGACAGTACAGGAACCACAGAGTGGCAGAAGGTGCTGGGTGGCAATAATTGGGAGGATGGTTACGACATCAAGCAAACGAGTGACGGCGGATACGTACTTCTCGGAAGGACAACCTCGAGCAACAGCGGGAATGTGCAATCAACGAACCACGGGGGTATTGATTTCTGGCTGGTGAAACTGGACAGTGCGGGATCCATCTTGGCGGAGAAAGCGCTCGGCGGTACTGGTAATGAGGAGGGATACGGAATCCAGCAGACGAGCGACGGCGGGTATATTCTTGTCGGGACGACAACCTCCAGCAGCACCGGGGACGTGGGAATAAATCACGGAGGTATTGATATCTGGGTGGTGAAACTGACCCACGGAGCATTATTCAACTGGGAGAAGGTCCTGGGCGGCAGCGGTGATGATATAGCCTGGCGCATCCAGCAGACGAGTGATGGGGGGTATATTCTTGTCGGGTGGACAACCTCCAGCAGCACCGGGGACGTGGGACCAAACCACGGAGGTACCGATGCATGGGTGGTGAAGCTGGACGGTGCAGGAAACATCGTATGGCAAAAAGTGCTGGGTGGCACCGGCTTCGATATCGGAAAGGACGTCAAACAGACGATCGATGGCGGATATATTATCGCAGGATCGACGGGCTCAAGCAACAGCGGGGACGTGGGTCTAAACCACGGAGGTACCGATGCATGGGTGGTGAAGCTGGACAGTGCGGGAGCCATCCAGTGGCAGAACGTGATGGGAGGAAGTGATGATGAGAATGGTGAGAGCATCCAGCAGACCAGTGATCATGGATATATCGTCACCGGATATACGTCTTCGAGCAACAGCGGGGACGTGGGCCTAAGTCATGGCGTCGCAGATTTCTGGCTGGTGAAACTCAAAGACCTGACTCCGCCGGTTATCACAAAGGACCAAGCTGTTGATGAAGTAATCGCTACCGTGTTATCACACACTGTTCCTCCGCAAACAGCGCTTCAGGTTAGCAATGTTTATGTAGACGCAGGTACGGACGTGAAACTCTTGGATGGGACAACTATTACAAATCCGCTCGGTAAATCGGCATGGGTTGTTGTTATCGATCCAGCCAAGAATGACAACTTGTTCCACCCGGTCAGGTATGTCTTTGTCAATAATGTCGGTGTCAGCAGTCCGCCGATAGATAAAATGTCCCCCCCGGCAATTGCGTCCGCTTTCTCGTATAGTAACAAGGGACACCTGCCGAATCCAGCCGGACGAATCTCATCACAGTTCCCACCCGCCGTAGACCCCGCTTGTCCCCCGGATGCCACGAATAATTATGCGCTTCTCATATCCGGTGGTATCGACAAGGATCATAATTACGTCCGATACTATGACGATATAGCTTTCATGTATAAGACCTTGGTTAAGGACTACGGCTACAATAAAAATAAAATTAAGGTGCTGATGTCTGATGGATCCAGTATTACAACTGAAGACCAGGTCATAAGTTACGACGCTGCCAATAATAATAAGCCCGTTTATCGAAATTCTCCAACCGATCTTGATGGTGACGGGTCACCCGAGGTGTGGGATACTGCAACAAAAGCCAAGGTGATCGCGGCACTCGACAGTTATACTACCCCCGCAGCCACAGCCCTTCCTGCAACGGCTAATCTTTTCATATTCACGACAAGTCATGGCGCTTCAAACACAAATCCCACCAACCCAGACCCAAACACTAACCAAGTTGACCTCTATCTCTGGGGAACCGGGGCTGAGGGAAAAATATCGGATAGCGAATTCGTAGCCCACCTGCCTGCAGCTCCCAAAATCTCGATGATGATGCAGCAATGCAACGGTGGAGGGTTTAAAAATAATTTTATACCAGCATCAGGATCCACGAGAGTGCTGGCAACCGCGGCACAAGGGAATGAAGTCTCAAAATCAAATGACTTCTCCTATTATTGGATTACCGGGGTGGCGGGTCACGACTCGCTCGGATATCCAGCGAATGCTGATGTCTTAACAGGTAATATAGATAACCAAGTCTCGATGTTTGAGGCCTATGATTATGCATACAAACATGATCCCTCTCAGATCGCTGGTCTTGAACATCCGACATGGAGCGATTATGTGTCAGACGCCGGTAAAACCCAGCCCTTCTCCGCCTGTGCCGCCAATCCCCCAGCGATCACGGTGACACTGCCTCCCACAACGCCCGCGAACACTTGGAAAAAGACATCTTCCTATAAAGTTACGTGGAGCACGACGGGCACCTTACCTTCACCAACACCCTATGTGAAAATTCAATTGATGAAGGGTCCTGATCCGGGAATGGTGCAGGCAGATCTCAGTCCAACATCAAAGTTGATAACAGCCGGATCTACGGGAGTTACCTGGAAGGTTCCGGTAACTCTGAATGGAGGACCAACAACCTTCCCAACAACCGATTACTGGATCAAAATAAGCACTGTCGGCATCCCTTCACAAATATCTGGTAAGAGCCCGTATATCGCCTTCCCGGATGTGGGTACTTCAGCGTTAACATCCCTGATGATACAATCCCTGCCGAATCCAGGAACCAAGGGAGCCTTAATCGATATTCAAGATTCCTCGCAAAAGCCGCTCTCTATTTATATTAATAATCAGTGGGTACCACAAATCGGAAAGGTAACAGATAACAACTGTGCCTATACGTTTAACCCGGTAGCTTCCGGAACCTATTCGGTGAAACTGGCGAAAACCTGTTATTATAACATGATTACTCCGGGTTCTATAACGGTAATTGCCGGTACACCTGCTACAAAACCGATAACACTTAATCCGATGCCAGTGTTACCAGGAGGAAATTGTGATAACTCTCTTACGGGCAGTATCGCGGTTACTTCCCTGCCTGAGGCTGGGTACGAAGTCTTCCTTGATGGTACTGACCAGGGGTATGGGACACCAGTTATAACAGAAATTGGGGCAGGGCTCCACACGGTAAAGTTGGAGATGCCCGGCTATGTATCACAGTCAAAAGATGTAACAGTCACGGCTGGACAACAGGCGAGAGCGGACTTTGTACTCACAAAAATTCCCGATGTGAAAGCCCAAGTCCTGATTGTGCCGAATCCCCTGAATATCGGGAGAACCGGTTACTTCTTGGCGTTAGTCAAGTTACCAACCGGCTATAAGGCAGCTGACGTGGATGCAGGATCAGTGTACTGTGAAGATGCAAGGGCACTCAAAATCGTCCGGATCAAATTGTTCCCCCAGATATTCGCGGCAATTTTCAGCCGCAAGGATCTGGGTGATTATCCCACGGGCACTAATCAGATGAATGTTCGGGGAACAATCAAGAAAAGTGGTGGAGATGTTCTCTTCATGGGAAATAATACGATTCAGGTCATCAATAAGAAGGTAACTACAAAGGAAGATGTCGATAGTGTGATGACCATGACTGATACACAGGTATTCAGCAATTTTAATAAATTCTAATCCCTCATTTTTTACGCTATGCTTTTTTTTCGGTTCTCTGTCCACCTGCCTATCTGAAAGACGATCCGCCTCCAAAAAGGGTCTGTTAGGGACTTTTTTCAGGCTTGTAATCAAACCATTTTCTCCAGAAAATCCTGATAATCCGGGATCACAAAAAAATGATCAATAAATCGCGATTTCCTGCGACCTGCTCTGATCCCGATCTTCTCCTTTTGAGATTTATCTGGTACATGAGGGAATAGCAGGTCCAAAAAAAGGGTTGCAGAGACAGGTCATCCTTTTTTTGGTACTATTCCCGGCAGTGCAAACGCAGGAGGTCCTTCGCATACCTCTTTACCATTCCCGCGAGATCATAACCCAATTTTTATAATCCTGATTAGCATAGGAAGGATCTTGCTATGGTGAAGTTTGAGTGCAACGGTTGTGGGCAATGCTGCGCGAGCTTTGGGGAGTTCATAAAAGTTGAGAGAGAAGTTACCGAAGATGAATATTTTTGCCGGTATGGGATCACCAATGAACTCTTCCGTGTTCACGTGCAGCCAGAGTATATCGATGAATTTGCCGATAAATTTGAGGAAATGGCGGACAACGGTAAGGATGCCCCCCAGAAAGGGTGTGTATTTATGCACAGGAAGCCCGACGGCCCGGGTGTTGTCTGCGTAATCTACCCTGATCGCCCCACCATCTGCAGGGAATTTCTCTGCTACCGGATGCTGATCAAAATCCGCCAGTCGGGTGAGCTCCGGGGCAGGGTTATCGGAATCAATGAACTCAGGACCCATGATGCGATTCTCGAAGCGATATGGAAAGAGAAGATTGCTCACCTGCCGCACCCGTTTGAATCGGAGCACCATAAGGTGCAGCATACCCAGGCTCCCGGTACAAAGAAATCCCACGGGCATGACCCCCACATCCTTGCCCATATCTATGGAATTGAACATGCCGACGATCGTGAATGGGTTGAAAATGTCCTGACGATTCTTGCGTCTCACGGTTACCAGGGGGATCCGGTGGACTAAGCCGGTGACAATATAGGGTAATATGCTATTTTAACTCCTGAATCAAAGAAGGATTTACGGAGTTAAAAATGGTGAAAATTGCATGCCTGAAATGCAATTCAGAAAGGCATGGTGATTTAATAAATTCGCTCACTCATACCGCAAGGATTGCATTCTATTTCATGACCTGAGATGGGAGTATTGCCATACCTATACGGCACCCATTACAAGAGAAAAGACAATATAAAATCACAAAACCCCTGCCTCAAATCTGAATGTTCGCAAGGGGATTATGGTGAGTGCTTTTATTATCCGCAAAGTTGGATAAACATAAATAGGTATAGAATAATGACACATTGGTGTAAAGAATGCCATCCTTTGTATGTTTTGCCAAGAACTGTGGGTTTCAGACCTCTGCTCCCACCGAACCTGAGCTGATGATTAAAATTGCGGAACACGCAAAAACTGTCCATAAAATGGATCCAATTCCGCCGGATGTCATGGTAAAAGTGAAAGCCGCAATTAAAAAGTGAAAATTCCTTATTCGAACGTGAATGGCAGGTGGAACGGAGTACGCAATTTTTTTATTTCCCTGCAAGGGTAATTCTCTCATGAAAACAATTTCACGCCGACACTAGTACTGTTTTCTTTATTGAAGTAGTTAAAAACTGAAATCATGGAATTTTACTGGAGCCTCAAGAAAAATTCGATCATTATTCTCTTGAAAATCCAGAGGATTTTAATCCGGCTTTAACACCATACAAAAAAACTGAATGCGATCGGTGGGAAAATGTGCGTTTCGACGGACTTATTTCCCGTGGAGAACTGGTCGTTTTGTATTTTCATTCCATCTTGTAAAGAATTGGTATGATGGACAATCGTGGATGGAATAATTGGATTGCTAATGGATGCAATTTTGGCGCAATTCTGGTATGCAATCCCCTGGCAGTTCTGCCCGGCCGGTAAACTGATGTTGCCGGACTAACGAACGGCATCCCCACACTATAGGATAAACAAATCAGAAAAATAACGTTACTATTTCATCTGTTAACGCAGAGGTGCCCGATGACGAGCCCGTTTTTAATAAATATATCACACCCCAGACAATAGCAATTTGTCGTTTTTACTTTTGATGGAATCTTTGATTTTCCCCGGGCGCAGAAGAGTGCATTGGGGGGATATTCTCCAAGCTTGTTATCCTTGAATGTTGGACAAGCTTTACAAATGCACATCTCCAGGTTTTCTCGAGTATCATCCACTCTTTTAGTATCATCCATTGGTGTTTTCATGGTAATTTTCACCAGACAGTAATATCGCAAGAATATAATAATATCCTTCCTTGGCATTATCCCCCGCATTCAGGTAGTGCCCGAACAATCACGGAGCCATGAAGCGCTGCCGTATCAAGTAGACAAAAGATAACGCGCAATCCTGGTACGTGATTCCCTGGCAATAGTGCCCGGATTATGGGTTTTGTTGCCGGTCCCCCGTATCGCGCTGCGATACGATCTCTTTTTCAGGTTAATGAACATTTTAACGGTAAAAAAGGGAGCATTCCCGAAGGAGTCTAATACCCCATAAAAGGGATCAGATCGTCATAGACTCGGTACGTTTCTCCGGAGGACATCTTTGCAATAATTTCCACACGATCGGTCTCTTTCGATCCATCGAGGGTTATCTCGTTGACGCCCTTCAGGGGCAGAATGATGCCCGATGTCACCGATCCGTCCGTATGGGTGACCTTAATATCCGCACTACTGATACCGCCCTCGCCTGAACTTCCGGCGAAAATTACCGAGATCTTTGAAGTAATTGGATTTTTCTGGACCTGAAAGTAGAACTTCTTGTCTGTGGGTATCAGCTGCGTTGGCAGGGGGACGAGAGCACGGGAGGGCGGGGCAGCCAGGGTTGGCGGGGTTGTCCTGGCGATGGTTGGTTCCGGTATAGCTGTGGTCACCGCTGCT
>Ga0209777_10005260_pt1 | contig 14997 bp, 9 predicted proteins | sample FrelakmetHBP12HB_FD_187147 | JGI IMG/M metagenome (GOLD analysis project Ga0209777, IMG submission 187147) | Freshwater lake sediment microbial communities from the University of Notre Dame, USA, for methane emissions studies -HBP12 HB (SPAdes)... | ecosystem: Environmental > Aquatic >... | reverse complement strand
CGGACCGTTTCCGCCCCCGCGGCGGAGAGCCCGCCGCTGAAGAGAAGGAGCGACGCCAAGATGAACGTCCCGGTGTGCTGGAGACACTCGAGTTTCAGGAAGACTTGGCTCTCGCTGAGGCGCTGGAGGGGCAGCGAAGGCTGGAGGTACGTCTCCCGCACATGGGGCTGGATGCGTTCCTCGGCCGCCTCCACTTCCCGCACGAGATCGAACGCCTGCCCCGTCGCCCGGCCGGATGCTACTTTGCGCGCCATCGCCGTATTCCTCCACGCCACTGCAATCCCGCTACGCCCGGTCGCATTGTGTACCAATGACGAAGCATTATACCTGGCCAACGCGCCACCGCCGCCTGCACCTCACCGATTATGGACTCCGCTTCGCGCACGGACACGTCGGCCTGCCCGGCCAGGCGAAGCATGTGCGATCGGCCTGGATCGCGGCCTTCGCCGGCCAGCGTCATCGTATGCTCGCCGCCGGGACCGGCCGCGTGCATGAGATCATAGGCGGACGTCAGGGCCCATTCGCCGGTCGTGTCGTCCAGAATGAAGGCGAAGTTCTTCACGTGGTCGTCGCGGTTGTGGGCCAGAACGTTGAACACCATGCGACGGAAGGCCCGGAGCACGTCCCGATGATTGCGGGGCAGGATCGATGTGGCCTTCAGGAGGTCGCCGTAGTCGGTCGATGGGATACGGAAGTTAGCCTGGATGAGGTTGCCGAACGTGTGGACGTGGAACCGCCGGTTGCCGTCGCGGTCGAATCGTTTGATGCCGAAGAAGCGGTCACCCTCGGACGTCTTGAAGATCCGCGTCGGCGGCATGTCAACGCCGGCAGCCTCCGCCATGTGGGCATAGGCGTACTCGACCGGCCCGGCGTCCGCAGCATCTGCCTTGGCGGCGAACTTGACGATCCGGTGCTCGAAGCCCTCGGGCAGATCATCCTCACCGGAGCGGATCTCGCCCGACGCGGGGTTGAACCCGACCAGCACCTTCGGCCGCGCGCCGGCGGGAGAGCCGCCGGCCCGAAGCAGTTGCGGCAAGACGTCGACGGCCTGGCCGGAGAGGACCTCCTGCGACTGACGGGCCAATTCATGAAGGTCGAAGATGCCATCGTCGATGTCTTCGCGCTCGCTCGGGGGATGGTACGTCAGCGCCCCCAGCCCTTCGTGCTTTCCACCGTTATGTGCGTGATCTTCATCGTCGTCTCCTTCGTGGTTCGCGTTTGTGTTCGCCTCACCACGTGGATCAGGGCATGTTTTCGGCGACGAATCAAGGCGAAAAGATGGACCAGCATCAATAATTCCGGGAGGCCGCCCGTGGCCGAGCAGAGCCTGACTTCAGCCGAACGCGTGAACCCGGCGGCCATCAGCGTGGCTGGCGTGGCCCGCCTCCTGGGCGTGCCGGTGGCGGCGCTCGAGAAGGGCTTCAGGGAAGGGACGCCCGCGGCCGCCAATGTGACGATGAACCTCATCACCAACATCGCGTGGCTTCTCAGGACGATGGCCAATGACAGTTGAGCGGACCAGCCTGCTGCTGACGAGCAACCCCCGTTCGAGGCGTGGCCGGAGGTTTGCGGGAGTGATCTGCTGACGGGGGCGATCTTGGAGGGCCTGACGCACCGGGTCCACATCCTTGAGGCTAACGGCGAGAGCTACCGGCTGCGGGACCCCAAGCTGCGGCTGAAGGGCCGGAACGCCTGAGCGAGAACTGACTCATCCCTACTCTGCTGAGAAGTCTGCTCCTGCGTGGGTACAAGAGGATCATCAGGTTGTGAACCAAGATGCGGAGATAGGCTTCTAGCTTCTGGCTGGTCCACGCCGCGGCGCGCAGGGCAGAGCCCATGCGTCGCTTGCCCCGACTGATGGCACTCTCGATTTGCCACCGCTGGCCGTAGAGTTTCCGCGGGAAGCGGTGACGCATCTGACGCCGGTATCGGCCTCTCGGCCATCGGCATGTCCCGCGACCTTGCTTGGGGGGAATGATGCTCTAGTCCGGCAATGCCCGCTTGCCCGCCGCCAAGGCGGCCTTGGCCAACGCAATAGGGGACTTCGTTGTGCGTGCCATACCTCCTTATCGGCAACGGACGGGCCTTTTCAACAGAGCAGGGATGAGTCAGATTTGCTTCGGGGAATCCAGGCGGCGAATCTTTTTCGGGAAGAAGTGGCTTTTTCTCGACGGCGCGGTTATACTCCCGGTAAGCTAAGAGCACACACCTCGATTCGTCTTGGCTGTGAACCTTCGGGGGAAAAGGTTGGTGTATAGATGCGCCCTCAATTCGCGCAAGGCTCATGCAGTGCATTTCGGGGCAAGAGGCTGTCTGGTCTTCCGTGTCCGAGCGGTCGGGCGCAGTTCCCGCACACGTACGGGCGACCGCGGGCGAGAGCCGTGCTGGTCCTTGCGGTCTTTCTGGCAGCGGCTCTTGCCGCACAGGGGGCGCGGGCACAGCAGATCACAATTGTGGACGAGCACCCTCGGCTCGTGTTTCGTGTCGACGGCACGCCGGGCGCCCGGACATTCCAGACTATTCGCGATCTGTACAACTCAAACGGCGGGAACAACCCGCTCCACAACGCCATCGGCGGATGGATAGGTTGGACCGGCGACACTGACCCGGTGAACGAGGCCACCCGGTACGTTCTCACGGGCGACGTGGCCCATGCCGCCAACGCACTGAACGCCATGAGTTCCGGGTCGTTGTACTACGCAGGTGAAAGCGGCGAGAGCGGAATCCAGTGGGCGCTGGCCTACGACTGGATTCGTAGCGCCTGGGACGGCTCCTCATCGCTGCCGCCAGATCTTGCCGCCAAGTTTGCCACCATCGAGAACAAACTGGCGGGCTTCGTCAGTAGCGCGCTTGCGGACCTGGACTCAAACAATCCGAGCCTATGGCACTGTCGGGCAGCCATCGGGGCAGCGGCATGGGTCGGCGCCCTGGCATTGCCGGCAGGAAACGCCGCCTACGACGCCCTTCGGACACGCGCGTTCGGTCACTGGCAACAGACGCTAAAGGCAACCGATGCCTCCGGTGGTTGGCCCGAAGGGCCGACCTACTGGGCAACCAGCAGGGCGATCAACTTCCCTCTCGCCTACCAGGCGTATCAGACGGCCGTAACGGCCGCGCCGCCTTTGGCCGTAAGCGATCCCCTGGGGGACCTGCGCACGTTGGGCCTCTGGCAGGCGTACACCCAGCGCGGCGACGGCAGTTTCGACCGCTACGGCGACATTTCGAGCCAGGCGTTCATCTCCAACGGCACCATTGGCCGGAGCATCGACTACTACGCGCAGGTCACCGGGAACCCTGCCCTTGCCGCCTTTGCGGAGTCCGCCCGCGCCTACCGGAACCCCCTCTACGATAGCTCCTATAATTGGATATACCCAGTTTCTTACGACCCGACGATTGCCAAGCCTGCCGGCTACGACCCGGCCCATCCGGCGGCCTGCTTGGGGGGCGCCCTGCCTCACGCCATGGTCTTCGGAAAGGACGCCATGGGCTTTGCTGTAATGCGCCAGGGCTGGAACCCCGGCGATACCGAGATCAGTTTCAAGGCCGGCGATTACCTGGCCCATCACAACCACTACGACCAGGGCACGTTCACAGTCTTCAAGAACGCGCCGCTGGTGATCAACTCCGGCGGCTACGGCGACTACTTCGGCGACCACAGGCTGAACTACTACGTTCGCACCGTGGCGGTCAACTCGATCCTCATCCAGAGGCCCGACGAGCTCTGGACCCCCGCTGGCGTCGCCCCGCCTGGCGGATACGTCAATGACGGCGGTCAGCGTATTGTGGACGCCACAGGCAGCATGGTCCAGAGTTATGAAGACTGGCAAGCCAACAAGACCAGCGGACCCAACTACGAACTGGCCGACATCACAGCGTTCGCCAATGTCGACAATCATTACAGTTACGTCGCTTCCGACCTCACGCGGGCTTACAACAGCACTTTATATGATTCCGAGGGCCAGGGCGGCAAGGTCAGTAACGTGACCCGCCAACTGATGTACCTCGAGGACGCGGACATCCTTGTGGTTTTTGACCGCGTAACGAGTACAAACCCTGCCTACAAGAAGAAGTGGCTCCTGCATACGCCCAACAAGTTCGTCGGCGGCAGCGAGGTAGTCGCTCGCGGCAGCGCAGACAACGGCATCGTAGTGGTCGATGGCGCCAGTATCGCCGGCAACACGATGACGATGACTAATGGCGGCGGGAAACTCTTCCTCCAGATGCTGACGCCGCGCCGGTACACCGTCAATAAGGTCGGCGGCCCCGACTACCGCTATTACGTCGAGGACGACGGTAATGATGCGGACGGCTACGACGGGACGAACCACAACGGCGGCTACACCGAGCAGGCGTGGAACGACTACGGTAACTGGCGAATCGAGGTCTCGCCGAAGGATCCCAGCATGTTCGACACATTTCTGGGAGTCCTCTCGCCGCGCGCGAGCACCGTGGGGTCTGTCGATACCGCCACGCTCCTTTCCGACAGCCCGTTGGCGACCATCATGCAAGTGGGCAGCCATATCGTCGGCTTCGGGACCCACGGACAGATAGGCAGCGACGTGAAGTACCGGCTCCCCAGCGGGGGCGCCTACAACCATCTGGTGGTCGACCTTCTTCCCGACCAGTTGTACCGCGTCTTCGACAGTATGGGCCTGCGGGACATCCAGACCAACGACGCGGGCCTTCTGACGTTCGACGAGACAGCCACGGGTCCCCATGACATCACGTTGAGCCTCGCCCCGGCGCCGATGACGTTATGGCGGCTGGACCAGAGCAGCAGCGCATCTGTCTCGGCCAATTGGACCGCCGGTCTCCCCAATGGTGCGGGCCATGCGGCGGTGTTCGGCAGCGTCATCACAACCGAACGGACCGTGACGATCGACGCCCCAATCACTTATGGGGTGATGTACTTCGACAGCTCGCACAACTACACGATTGCCGGCGCTGACGTGGTAACTCTCCAGGCCGCAGGTTTGGGTGCCGCGACGGTCCTGGTCGGGCAGTCGGGTGCGGGAGGCGGACACACCGTCTCGGCGCCCGTTACGCTCGCCAGCCCCCTTGAGGTCATTGTGGCCTCGGGCGCGGCCGTCACTCTCGCAGGGCCGCTGACCGGCCCGTCGGCCGCAGGGATGACGAAGACCGGCGCGGGGACGCTTGTCCTCTCGGGCAACAACACCTACGCCGGGACGACGACGGTTTCGGCAGGAACGCTTCTCGCCGAGAACACCACCGGTTCGGCCACCGGCACAGGCGCGGTGACGGTCTCCGCGGCGACGCTCGGCGGCACGGGGTTTATCAACGGCCCGGTGACGCTGACCGGCGACTCGACGCTTACCTCGACCGGCACGCTGACGATCAACAGCACGCTCACGGTCCAGGGCCTGGCTAACCAACTTTCGAACGGCACGGTCAACACGAGCGACGACGTGACCATCGACCCCGGGGCGGTCTTCATCATCAACGGCACTCTGCAAATCGCCCCGACCGGCACGATCAACGTGACCGGCACGTTCACCGCAGGCGCGGCGTCGCAGGCAGGCACGTTCAACCTCAACGCGGGCGGCACGGCCAACGTCACCGGCGGCCTGAACGGCACCGGCGCGGGGGCCGCAACCCTGGCCGCAGGCAGCACGTTCAACGCCACGGGCGCGACCAGCATGACAGGCTGGACCAACGCAACACTCAACACCAACGTCAACCTGAACGGCGGCGCCCTCGGCGCGTCGGGCACGGTGACGGTCGGCAACGGCGCGACCTTGAGGGCCGGCAACGTGACGGCCAACAGTTTCCAGGTCAACAGCGGCTCGGCCACGATGACCACACTGGCGGGCGCCAATCCGGCGACCAGCACGGTGAGCGTGGCGGCGGGCCAGACGCTGGGCGTCAGCAGGAACATCACAAACGTCAACACGCTCACCGTGGACGGCACGGCCACGCTGCACAGCCTGTCCACGGAAGGCACTGCCAGCGAGACGAGCATCGTCCGCAGCCTGGTTATGAACAAGGACGGCGGCGGCAAGCCGCTGGGCATGCTGGACCTCAAGACCGGCAACCTGGTGGTGGATTACACCGGCGGATCGAGCCCGTTGGTCGAAGTCGCCAACCTGGTCAAGAGCGGCGCAAACTTCGATCCCGGCACGGGCAACCTCCGGTGGAACGGCACGGGCATCACATCCAGCGCCATTCCCAGCGGCCCCGACCCGATGCTGTACGCCGTTGGCGTCCGCGAGGCCGTTGACGCCGGCTCGTTCGAGATGCCCACACTCACCAACCTGGAAGGCGTTACGCTGGGCTCGAAGGCCGTCGTGGCCAAGTATACATGGATTGGCGACGTGAACCTGGACGGCAAGGTCGACCAGAACGATTACGACGTGATGGACTACTACCAGGTGTTCGGCACGGGCGGCGAGGCGTTCGGGGCCGGCTGGTGGACGGGCGACCTGAACGGCGACGGCAAGTTGAATCAGGACGACTACGACCTGGCCGACTATGGGCAGGTGTTCCAGGACGGCTCGACGCTGGGCAGGGCGCCGGAACCGGCCACGCTGGTGCTGGTGGGCTTGGGCATCGCGGGCACGCTCCTGCGGCGCAGGGGCAGGTAGCGAACGGTGACGGGGTCAGGAGCCTTACAGATAGGGCTCCAGACCCCTCAGCCAAACGGTGGCCCAATGTGAGTCAATGGCAAAACCGCTCGCCGCGCGAAAGGCAGCTCGTTGTACTCGCGTTCCTCAAAGCCCACGCTGGTTGTTACGAGCGGGTCCTGCCCCGCCCGCGACATCATGGCGACGACGGCCGATGAGTCCACCCCGCCGCTCAGGAACGCCCCCAGCGGCACGTCGCTGACCAACTGGAGCCGGACCGACTCGGCCAGCCCTTCCACCAGGTCCTGCTCGATCCGGCGACGGTCGCCGGCCAGCGGCTCGGCCCTCGGCAAGTCCCAGTATTCCTGCTTGTGCACCCCTTGCGCGTCGAAGCGGAGCCACCAGCCCGCCTCCAGTTTGAAGATATTCCGGAACATGCTCTTCGGTGCCGGAACATAGAGGAACGTCAGGTAGTCGGACAGGGCGTCCTCCCGGACCTCGCGCGGCACGCCGCCGTGGGCGAGGATCGCCTTGATCTCGCTCCCGAAAATCAGCCGGTCGCCGAGGACCGTGTAGTACAGCGGCTTGATGCCCAGTTGATCGCGAACCAGGTACATCGCGCGATTCCGGGCGTCCCAGATCCCGAAGGCGAACATGCCCCGCAGCCGCTTGACGCCCTCTATCCCCTCCTGCTCGTACAGGTGTACGATGACCTCTGTGTCCGTCCGCGTGCGGAAACGGTGGCCCTTGGCCAGCAACTCCACGCGGAGGTCCTTGAAGTTGTAGACCTCGCCGTTATAGGTGATCCAGACCGTACCGTCCTCGTTGCCGAGGGGCTGCCGACCGTCGCTTAGGTCGATGATGCTGAGGCGGGCGTGGCCTAGGCCCGCCCGGTCGTCGGCCCAGATACCCGACTCGTCCGGCCCGCGGTGCCGCAGCGTGCAGACCATCTTGGGCAGACGATTCTGGAAATCCGCCCCGTTGCTGCTGTGGCAAACTATGCCGCAGATTCCACACATGTGCGTTCCCTTTGACGCGCCGGGCCAAGTCTACCAGCGGACCTGCTGTGTGCCGTGAGCCTCGGCGGAGGCGACCTCCGTCCACAAGCTGTGCGCACCCCAAGCCGACCGTCTCGCCGGCACCCCCCCGAATCCCAACAACGGCCTCTGTCGAGTATCTCGAATCCTTCCCTTAGGTCGCCCCGAGAACAAGCCCTTGCCTGCAACAGGCCCCGTCAGGTAAACTAGTCGCCGTTTCACCGGGGATTCGATCTGCGTTAGAAGGAGACCCATCGTTTGGGAGTGCAGTTGACCAGGGTACCTGAAGTCCGTGATGGGCCGGTTCGGCTGGCTGCGGTTGGCGACATCCTGCTTGCTGCCGGACCGCCCGGCGTGGTGTCTCAGGGAACGGCTCTGATGTCGGAGGAGGTCAGAGCCCTGTTCGGCAGTTGCGATATCGTCTTCGGCAACCTTGAGTGTGCGATCGCTGGCGATGGAGTTATGGTGCCCACCGAGCCCCGGGTCATTGCTGCCCCCGAGATGATCCGCAAGGCTCTGGCACCAAGCTTCAACATTGTCACACTGGCGAACAACCATGTATTCGATGGCCTCGCAGACGGCTTCCATCAGACACGGGCCCTTCTCGATGAGCTTGGGGTCGCCTATTTCGGCGCCGGCGATGACTTGGCGGAAGCGGTCAGGCCCGCTCTCATGAGGGTAAGAGGTGCGCGCCTCGCCTTCCTTGGCGCTGCGGATGAGCGAAGCCGGCCGGCCCAGTGCGCCGGGATAGGACAATGGGGCGTGGCCCCACTCGACGTTGGCCGGTTGACCCACGATATCCGCCGCCTGCGCGGCGAAGTAGACCACGTCATTGTTTCCCTTCACTGGGGCGAGGAACGGTTCCTGATCCCGTCGCCTGCCCAGGTCGAACAGGCCCGTGCCCTTGCCGACGCCGGCGCGTCGCTGGTCCTGGGGCATCATCCCCACGTCATCCAGGGCCTCGAGACATACCGCGGCGCGACCATCATCTACTCCCTGGGCAACTTCGTTGCCTGCGACATCCCGTGTTCGGATGGCGATTGGCTTCGCTGGAGCCGACGTGAGCGCACCGGATGTATTCTCCGTGTGGACCTTCTGCCGGGGCACGAACCCAAGATCATGCAGGTTCCAACCTACCATGATGGCCGTTGCGTTCAAATCTGCGACTCCGGCTTCAGCAAACGCCGGCTCGCCCGCGCCAACCGCGCGCTGAGCCGTGGCATCACCCCTGCCCGCTACCGGCGGGAGTGCTTCCGGGTCAGGACGATCTTGCCGATTCTGTCTCACTTGAGATGGTCCAAGCTCAAGCGGCTCCGCCTGGAGAACATGCGCCGGTTTGCCGCGGGTGTCGCCCGTGATGTTCGGAGGTAACACAAGGGAACCTCGATCTACCCGTCCGGCACGAAACGACCGCGCTCGCGCAGTTGTTGCGCCACTTTGCTGATGACTGGCCGGTACTTGCCGGAGGGCGACGGCTTGATATCGTCAACTTGCTCAACGATGATCTCGTCGTCGCTATCCAGCCGAGCCCGCACCGCTAGTTTCACCCGGTCCGCGCTCTCCGGTGTAAAGCACTCGTCGACGACGAGAAGGATCCGCACCTTGCCCAGGCAGTCCTGCTGGGCCTGAAACTTGATGATACCTGGAATAGCTCTGCAAATATAGATTAGGAAGTAGCCAGCCACCCACTTACCTCGGGAGGTGACCACGAAATCAACGGCGCGGCCGCCGCTGATCTCAATGCGATCCAGCGAACGACCGCAAGGACACCGTTCCCTGGAGAGCATCACGATGTCGTCGGTACGATAGCGGATGATGGGCATCGCCCGACTGATGAGGCTCGTGACCACGAGCTCGCCCTCACCTTCCGTCAGTTCAAGCGTTTGCGGATTGATGGTCTCCAGGATGACATGCTCATCATTGGTGTGCATAGTGAACCGATTGCACTCGTGCCCGATGAGGCCGGCCTCCCGTAGGCCGTAGGAATCGTAGACTGGCAGGTCGAACGCCTCGCTGATGGTCTTGCGGTTCACCTCGCCCAGCATCTCCGACGTGGTGCACAACGCCTTGGTCCCCCGGCGCTTGAGTTCCTTGAGGTCGATGCCTGCCTTCTCGGCCATCTGGATTGTCAGGAGGAAACTGCTTGGGTAGCCGAAAATGCACGCGGGTCGCCAACGGACCCAATCCTCAAGGTACTGGGCTACACGCTCCGGGGTGATCTCGAGGCCGTTGGTCAGGGGCTCGTTGACCAGCCAGTCGCGGAGCCGCTTGAGCCGGTCCTGGGTGCGGAGTTCGACGGGCGATGCCCAGAAGTAGACTTCCCTGTCCCCCTTGTTGACGCCGATCCAGCGGTGGCCGCGAATGCGGACCGCGTTGATTGCCGCCTCGCGGCTGCTGCTCGTGTAAAACTGGAGGGCCTCGTTGGTCGAGCCGCTGGTGCGGATCATCTTCACTCGCGGCCCTTCCTCGCGCCACACCATCTCCTCGCGGCGCTCGCGCAGCGTCGCCTTCTCCAGAAGCGGGAACCGCCGCAGGTCTTCCAGAGAGCGGATGGCGGCCGGCGTGATGCGATGCTCGTCCATCACCGACCGCCAGTACGGCGAGTGCTCATAGGCCGTGGCCGCAAGGTCGCGCAGACGCTCCACCTGAAGCGCCGCGATCTGCTCGCGCGGCCACCACTGGCTCTCCCCGAGCTGCTTGAGTATGGCGAAGGTCCGCCGGCCCATGAGCCGCTCATGGATGCGAGAAATCGTCCTGGCAATGACGGGTACCATCTGCTTCCCCAGAGCCGCTCCGGCGCCATGCGGGAAGTGCGCCGGATACGATCACAGTGTGTATTTGTTGTCTGCAAGCATCTGCGTGGCCACGGTGCTGACAACCACGCGGTACTTACCCGACTTTGTCGGCTCGATGCGGTCCACGAACTGGACGGTGATCTCCTCGCCGGGGCCCAGCCGGGCACGCGCTTCGGCCATAATCCTATCCGCTAGGCCGGCAGACCTGTCTGCCTCTGGTACCACCAGAAGGTGGACCTCGCCTAGGCGTTCCTGTCGGACCTGCAACTCCAGAATGCCAGGGACGCTCTTGCAGATATACAGGAAATTCACGCAACTGATCCACCGGCCGTCCCGCGTGACCACGAAATCATGCAATCGCCCCCCCGTCACACGCAGATGGTTCAGGGTCCGGCCGCACGGGCATCGTTCCTGCGAAAGCGTAACGATGTCATTGGTGCGGTAGCGGATGACTGGCTGGACAAAGCTGGAGAGGTTGGTGATGACTAGCTCGCCAGTGCCGTCGGTCGGCATCCGCGCGTGAGGGTCGATGGTCTCCAGGATCAGATGCTCATCGTTGGTGTGCATCGTGAACCGATCGCACTCGTGGCCAATGAGCCCCCCCTCCCGGAGACCGTAGGAATCATGCACTGGAACGCCAAACGCCTCTGAGATGCGGCCGCGATCAACGTCACTCAGCATCTCGGCAGTCGTGATGACCGTTCGCAACCCGGCCTCACGAAGCGGAGTCAGATCAACATGCATGCTCCTAGCCATGCGCGCAAAGAGAGCCGCGCTGCTGCCATACGTGAAGATGCACTTCGGCCGCCACCGCAGCCAGAGCTTCAAGAACTCCGGGATAACGGCGGGCGACAGGGCAAGGGTGCTGGTTAGGGGGTTGTTGACCAGCATGTCGCGAATCTGCTTAAGCCGGCCCTGTGTATTCAACTCAACCGGGGACGCCCAGAAGTAGAGCTCTTTGTCGCCAGGGTTGATTCCGACCCAGCGGTGCCCCCTCATGCGTGCGGCCGTGATGCATGCCTCGCGGTTGGAACTCGTGTAGAACTCGAGCGCGTCGTTTGTGGACCCGCTTGTCCTAGCGAGGAGGACCCGCCGGCCCTCCTGGCGCCAGACCATGTTCTCACGCTGGTCGCGGAGCGTTGACTTCTCGATCAGCGGAAACCGCTTCAGGTCCGCCAGAGACCTGATGTCGCCTGGTTTGATCCCGCGCTCGTCCATGAGCTGGCGCCAGTAAGACGAGTGCGCATAGGCCGAGGCGACCAGCCGCTGCAGACGCTCTAGCTGCAGCGCCGCGATCCGCTCGCGCGGCCACCACTGGCTCTCCTCGAGTTCCTTGAGGATGGCAAAGGTCCGCCGGCCCAGGAGCCGCTCTTGAATCCGGGCGAACGTTCGGGCAACGACTGGCAGCATGCATCCACCCCCGGCGCCTCGTAGTGCCGTCTGCTGAGGTTCAAGTCCAATACAGGCTGTTGTATACTTGGATGGCCTTGCGCACGACGGCCCGCGCGCCCGACAGGCGAGGTGGAGCAACGGCCTTGGCCTCGTACTGATTATCGGCAATCGCGCGGCCCAACTGTGAGAAAGTATACGTCGGGAACTCCTTGGCGTGGGCCGCCAGCCACTCGCAGAGCCGCCGCAGACGCCGCGCCACGATCCAGTTCATCCGCCCGCCGTCGTACTGCACGTTGCGAACCTTGAACAGGCTGAAACTGTGAAAGATGAGGACGGCATCGGCGCCGGCCCCACAGATGCGGCGGATTGCCTCGCGGCACTCCTCGAACGAGACGCCCACGATGTCCAGCGGCTTCGCGCGGGCCTCTCCCGGCAGGGGCGGGAGCGTAAACCCCGACAGTGCCAGTTCCAGCACGTCGCCGTACCAGCGCGAGCCGTTGTAGGGGTTCGCTGGGCTGAATCGGCACTGGCCACCCGCAAACGGGAACGTGTAACTGGAGTCGATCCCGATGCCAACAGTCGGCAACAGTCCCAGGGTTTCCTCTGATGCCGCCATGTTCCCGGCCCGGAAGGCCACCGGCGCCTTCCCGGTCCATCGGCGGATCCGCTCTGCCCCCTCTCGCAGGAGCTCCAACTGCCGCTCGCGCGGCAGGTCGGTCAGGTCATCCGCGGTCGGACAGGGCGCCATGCCCCGGCGGAACCGGTCATACTGCTTGTACGCGGGATGGAGGTGCAGTTGGACATCCTGCCCGTGATCCAACAGGTACGTGCACACCGGTTCGGTCTGGCCCGGGTAGCTCTGCTCTTCGGCAAAGGCCTCAACGAAGAACGTCGCCTTCACGCCATGGCGGTTCAGGATCTCGGTGATGAGGGGCACACCCAGCCGGCGGTCGCCATACTTGCCCATCATGCCGCGCGAGGGCGGGACGGGCCTGAACGTCGTGTTCGCGAACGCGCCCCCCATGCTGCACTCAACGTCCACCGTGATGAAGACCGCCGGCCTCACGCTGGATTCTCCGGAGAATGCGGGGCGCCGATCAGGTCGACGGACCTTTCGCGAAGCATCTTAGCCATCATCCGCAAATCCACCCAGAACGGTACCGGGTCACGCCAACTGAAGACGTCATCCCGCGTCCATGGCATGAAGCGCCACAGAAACTGGGCAATCGCCGAGGCTTTGCTCGGCCGCTTCTGACCGGGGGGCAACGGATCGCCCCGGAGCACGGCGAACATCCAGTTGGCATCCCCACCCAGGATTCGGGTCCGCAAACCCAGCCGATAGGTTCCGCGTCGCATTTTCTCCGGCTCGAAGTGGCTCTGCCACAGCAGGAACGGCGCGTCGAACCCCGCCATGATGACCGTAGGCAGGCCGCCGATGAACCGCGGGTTGATCTCGAGGAGGATGTACTTGCCGGTCTCGGGATCGTAGTGGAACTGGACGCCCGCGATGCCCTCCCAGCCGATGGCCTTGAGCAGCCGAACCGCGTCTTGGAGCAGGTTCTCATGACAGCACGTGGTCCGCAGGACAGTGACCCCGCCCGCCAACGGCATGTGGTGTTCGCCGATGTACTCGCCGACCATGAATGCCTCGCCCCGGTGCATCAGGACCTGGGCATGGTCTTCCACCCCCGGGTGGTACTCCTGAACCAAGACATTCGCTGCCCGGTCCCGCACTTGCTCATATCGGTCGGCGAGTTGCTCGGGGTTCTCCGCATACGCCGCTTTCCATGGGGCCTCTGACCCAGTGCCAAGGCCCACCTGTTGTCTTGTGCGGAGCACCAGGGGGAAGCGTAGACTCATCCGGCTTGGATCTGCCATGAGCAGGTCAAGCCTGGTGCCGCAGGCGACCGGCACGCCTATCCGAGAGCACAAGGAATGCACGTAGTCCTTGTCCGTGGCCTTGGCAAAGCAATCCGCCGAAGGCGAGAAAACGTGGACGTCCGGCTCAAACCGGCCGCGGTTCTGTATGAGCGCCAAGTGATACTCTTCGGCCATGGTCATGATGGACCCGGTGTCCAGCCGGCGAGCCAACTCCGCAACCTCGTCCGCGAACTGGGGCGTTCTCGGGCTCGATTCCAGTGCCCAGGCACCGCTGCTGAAGCGGCTGTGTGCGGCCAGGGCCCGACGACTGGCACACACGCTGAAGACTGTAAGCCCCGCGCGCCCCAGACTCCTGACGATCCACAACCCTCCCTGGGCATCGCCAGCCAGCACCAACACGCGGCGAGACCGCGGTGTCCGGTCGAACGCTTGCGCTCGTGGCTCCAAGATGGTCTTCATTGGACCCCCGCCGGGCTATTGGCGTTCTTAGCCGCTTGAAAAAAGGCGATCGCGGTTGTGCGATCAGCTTCTGGCATTCCTCGAAACCTCGTGGCCAGTCGGTCCCTCGGGGTCTCCGGCGTGCGCGAGCATCTTTCCTCGCGTACGAGTGTGAGCCCCGCCTTCCGCAGCATCTGGAGGTGAGTCGAGTGCGGCTCGCGGTTGAGATAGTAGGGTCTCTTGCCGCGCATCAACCGCCATGCCAACTCGGAATACCTCCAGTGTCCGTCCCATTCCACGGCGGTGCCGTGACTCTTGTAATCAACCACCAAGGATGCCACTCCTCCGGGCGCCAGCCAGTGATAGAACGCCTCATAGGTTTGCGGCAGATCATCGACGTATTCCAGCACGGCCTGGGAAACAATCATGTCCACCGAAGCAAGCGCCAGGGCGGCCAGACCGTGCCATGGGACGAAGTAGCGTATCTGGATCGGCCCGTCGCTGCCTGTTTGCGCGGAGTACATGGCATCTCTTATCGCCCTCAAGCGATCCCCCGATAAGGCCTCGGCGAGACGACGTTCAGGCAGAACCTGGTGCGGAAACTCGTACGATCCGAGCCGCGGCTCGACCTTGGGGTACTCGGCTTCGTCAGGAATCCTCTCTCTGTCCGCGAAGAGCCGGACAAGCTCGTCGAATACGGTCACGTTGGTCTGGTTGTGGGCATACCGCACAACGTCGAACGCGAAGTACTTGCTGGCCCCCGACAGCAGGGCCGCTAGACCTACCCCAAGCGAATCCCCAGGCCCCAGTTCAGCCACAACCGAAGGCTGAGTCGCGAGCCCGCTCTCGTGCGCCATTACCAAGTGAGATCGG
>Ga0209777_10005259_pt1 | contig 14999 bp, 10 predicted proteins | sample FrelakmetHBP12HB_FD_187147 | JGI IMG/M metagenome (GOLD analysis project Ga0209777, IMG submission 187147) | Freshwater lake sediment microbial communities from the University of Notre Dame, USA, for methane emissions studies -HBP12 HB (SPAdes)... | ecosystem: Environmental > Aquatic >... | reverse complement strand
ACCACTGTTGAAGTATCAGGATTTTGAACATCAGAATGACGTCGCAGTTTGGTCTTCCGCCTTTTTCACTCTTATTGTCATACATTTCTTCGAGGGCATAACGAATTGGTGACCAATCTATCTTATCTGATATCTGCGATAGTCGAGACTTCTCTTGTTTTGCATAAAGACCTCGAAGCATCCAAGTAGTAAAAGAATCCATATTATATGATAGTATTGTTAATATATAAATTTTTCCATACAACGCTTTGGGATAGAGGTTTATAGGAATCCTCTATCTATTAATTATTGGCATTTTTTTTCGAAACTAAATACTAGTTCTAACCGACAACTTGTCCGCTTGTAACCCGACATCTTATAAACCTCTTGGCTTACTCCTTGAAGTTAAATTGTTGGTAATTTAATTGGTAAATATAACTCCAAGTCAGAACAATAAATTCCGGTAAACATTATCTAGTATTTTTGCCGATTTATTCCAATCGTAGTTTTCTACGACCTTTCTCCTTGCGCTCTTTCCTATCTGTTTATCATCAGTATATAATATATCTTTTAGTAGTTCGGCTAAGCCTTTCACCGTATTTTTCTTAAATAAATATCCATTTTCTCCATGATGTATAACTTGAGAAATGCCACCAACATCGCTTCCAATAACAATTTTCTCCATTGCCATCGCCTCCAATAGTTTGAGTGGTACAATGGTTTCTGTAGAAACGTTCGATGGACGAGGAAGGATAAAAATATCGCACATCTGGTAATAAATAGGCATATGAATGTATTGCACAGTTTGTAATAATTTGACGTTATTTGGGTAATGTTCTGATAATCTTCTTAGTTTCGATTCCGCAGGACCATGACCAATAAAAATGAAACAGCAATCCGGTTTTTCATGTAAAAAATCAGGGATAATTTTAATTAAATCATCTATGCCATTCATTTTGTCTAAATACCCGGCATACATAATTACTTTTCCCTGCACTTGCAGTTCTTGTCTTATAATGCCCGCTTCTTCTTCATACCTTCTGCAAGGCGTAAATTGATTTACATCGACGCCATTAGGTACTACAGTTATTTTATCCCCAATCACTTTATAAGCAGTCGAAATTTCTTCCTTCAATAAATTGGTCAATGTTATTATATGATCACAGGAAGTTAGAAGTCTCTTCTCTGATTGATTCAAATACTCAACCTTTAGAGCCTTCATTAATCCATTTGCATATTCTTGACTCAAAGAGTGAATTTCAATAATAAAAGGCTTGCTTGTTTGTTCTTTAATCAATCGGCCCGCATGACCCCATGATAATATATCGTGAGCATGAATTATGTCAAATTTCATTTCATTAGCGAAAGAAGCGATAATCTTAGGCTGGTACCATATGCTATGTGCATAATGTAAAGGCGATATCCTTTCTAATACGGGATCAAGTGTAACATTAATACGCTGAATTGATATGTTTTTAGTAGTCTCTTGAACCTTCTCTATCCTTTGACCTGTCATAGTCTTATTCGACGTCAAGATCGACATACTATTTGAGGAATTTGATAGAATATTGTATAACCTTGTTGTAGACCCGCTATGCTCTGGGAAAAAATATTGAGAAAGATGTAGTACATTCATATTAGTCACCCAGGCGAATATACTTTAACTCCGGAATTTTCAAAGATTTCTTCACGAGAATTTATTAGGCTCAATAATTCGGGCGTTTCATTAATTTTCTGCCTCTTAATATTTACTTGAGCACCTTGTGGAATAAAAAGTATGACGCTGCCGTCTTCAATATTCCATTCTCTAAGAAATATGAATGCTCTCTTAGAAACATTCTCTAAAAATGGTGGAAAGCGGTCATACTTAAGCTTTCCACGTAGGAAATCTTGCAGGATCAGCCTACCATACTCATCGCCATAGACAATTGAATCATTATTCAGATTCCTTGCTAACCATTGAGCGCCGTTGGCTTCTTTTGAGTTATAATCGGGATAATCAACACGGTAATTGCTTAAACTTATGGATGAAGGAATATCACCGATCTGATATTGATGTTTGGTAATTTCAAAAAGATATCCCGTATTAAATAGATAATAAGGCATCAATAAAAATAAAAATAAAACCATATAAGTAAAATTAATCTTATTTATGGTTGAATTGGGAGGATTATTTTCAAATTGAGAATATATTGAATATTGTTTGATAAATTTTAATTTATTTAATACGAACCCTAAAATAACCTCGCCCCCCAGAATGCAGAAAGGTGACAAAATTATCATCGCAATATGATAAATTCTGGAGACATTTAAATAAGACGAAAAAATTGGGATGGCGATGCAAGCGCCTAGAATCAAAGAAGAAATAATAGTAAGAGCAACATACAGAGGTTGTAGTCGTGAATTTTTTTTATCAATTAATGAATAAAATATCCCTACTAAAATAAGAGCCTGAATGGAGAATTGCAGAATCCTAAAGAGCTTTCCCATTAACGATACCTTTGTCAAATCCATACCAATAGATGTAAGTACTAATGTTTCCCTAGAGGTTGGATTTAGTATTTCACCAATATTAAGGAATATATTATTTATTATTAAAACAATGTTTGTAAACGTATTTCCGGAAGAGGTATATATATACCAAACGAAGAGAAAGATCGCATATAAAATTAAGAGTCTTAAGCTCAAATTATCTTCATAATTTTCGCTATTCTTTTTGGCAAAGGCTAATAAAATCCAAGCGCCCAAAAAGAGTGCAGCGCAAATATATGCAAGCCCATAATGGGATACGACAAGATCCATCATAAATAATATAATCAACATTCTTCTTTTTAATTTAACTATTTTATTGTCAAATAATAAAATCAATAAAATGAGGAAAAAAAACTCTGCAGTTTCTTGCCTTGCTAATTCGGTCATTTCAGAAAAAAAAGTTAGGACAGACATGAATAAAAAGACTGAAAGAAAGGATCTTTTCTCTCCAAATTGCGATTGAAAGAGTTCAAACATTGCCAACGGTACTAATGAAAAGATAAATGGATATATTATTTTAAATACCCAAATGCTTTCTAAATCTAAAACAAGGGAATATGTAGGACAAATGATATTTATACTTAGCATGGCAGCTAAGTTGTCGGGAATCGATTGATTCCAAAGACCATTTGCTACTACCAAATTTTGATAGAAATTTTCACTATGTATATCCCATCCGACAAGATACGAACTCATTAGGGTTCCTTGAAATAGAAGAGCTATGGAAATTGCCCATATCGCCAAAGGATAGAGATTTTTCGGAATAAATCTATTTAGTATTACCGAAACGGGAATTATAGCGATTGAAGGCAAAAGGATAAGTAATAAAGTATTACTATTATAGAAGTTAACCGATAATGTAGCAAGGATAGAGATAATTGGTATAAGCAAAAGAAATATTGCTGCTGGAAGAGATGGGTTCCATTCAATGATCTTGGTTAATCTAATGGACCAGGGATTATAATCATTTGAACAGGAAAAAAGAAAAAGCACAATAGATAAAGTAACCAAACTTATCGTTAACGATAAGACTGATATTGGTCTTGATATTCCAATATAAGGCAAGAATGTGTTTAATATCACTCCATTAACCATAATAAATGTAAGACTCAGCCCAACTGAAATTAGGATCTTAGTTGTGATTTCGAGATTATTTATGGATATTATCCTTAGGGCTAAAAAGCCCGGGACGAACGATAGAAAAATAAAGCCTACAAGTGCCCTAATTAAAGGCAATTTGACTCCAAGAAAGGAGGATATCACAAATTCAAGAGTTAATAGAGAGAAGATTAAAAGCATCAGATCTACGTTAATTTTGAAGCATGATACTTTCCGCTTTCCATCCGAGGGAAATCCAACGCTATTTTCGGAACTAGTCGCAAGTTGCATTTTTCTCGACAATGGATCACAATCCGTTGAATTACCAAATATGTGAGAACTCAAGCGATCTATTCATTTTGGCCTCTAAGGGATAACGATAAAGTACCTACGGCTTATTCTTGGCGTATAATTCCTAGAGGATAAATCACTTAATTACTCGCTACTGAATCATGAGTTTTATATGGAACCAGGTGAAACTAATTTTGCACACTCAATTATTCCCTTTCAATTGCAGGATCTAGTGTCCCAAAAAGGAAACAGCCTTCACTGCCCATACCGGGACATAATGTGGCGGTCAAAGCATGTGTATGAACCCTTGGGATCATGGGCGTTTCAATTATGTAACGACTATTAGTCAGTTTTTATGCTTATCCCGGCACTAAGTATAGGTGATAATACAGAGACAATATAATACTTTAGTAATTTATTGATTAAATAAGTGCACGAAATCCATTTCATGGCCCTAACAGATAAACTTTCTATATGATATTATACTAATTAAGAAGAGATTCATAGATTTCCGCCAATTTCTTTCTTAATAGTATAGAATTATATTTTTCTTCGTATGCTTTACGACCATTTGCGCCAAGTTTTCTCCGAAGTTCTGAATTATCTCTAAGAAGCAGTATTGCCTTCTTTATAGCTTTGACATCACCATAAGGAATAACAATTCCACAATCTTCTCGATTAACGATTTCTGCCATTGATGTGCCATCATTGACAATAATTGGTTTGCCGCACATCATGGCCTCAAACAATTTATTTGAACTTGCGTATTTATTTAAAGGTATAACTGGATTATAGAAAGAGAATAATATATCAGCCGAGCATGATAATTCCAAGACCCGTTTATAATTGATTTTTCCAATAAAATCTATTTTATTTTCCTCTGAGTTTAAGCGAATCCTCTCAGCAAATTCTCCAAATCCTGCAATTACTAGCTTCACATTTGGAATTTCTTTTACGGCATTAATGAATTCAACCAGACATCGATTTCTATTGAGAAGGCCCGCAAAGAATATAACTATTTCTTTTGTCTGATGAGTATCTGATTTCGCTATAGAACAGGAATCGTCAGGAGAATTATATATAGTTACAATTTTATCGTTGGGGATTCCATTTAGTTCCTGAATCCTTGTTTCATCGACTATTATTATAGCATCCGATAGAAACATAAATATTTTGTCTATAAACACGCATGCAATTCTGATTGGACGGGGCAATTTTATCTCATCTTCATAAATATCATATATTTCATATATTATCGGAATTCTTTTTATTTTTGCGGCAATTAATGCTGGAACTATAGAATCAAAATCTATTGAGTGTATCAAATCTACTTTTAGTTTCAAAATAGAATATAGCTCAAAGGACCACCATATTGGAATATATGGTAGTATTTTAATCCCAAAAGGAGCTTTAAGCATAAATCTGATCTCTTTATACAATGGATTTTTAGGTTGGGAATTATTTAAGCGTTCTCGATCCCAACATAATAAAATGATTTCATAATCTTTGTCTTTTATCCAATCTATCTCTCTCTCCAGTCGTGCGTCGTATTCCACAAGACTTGTCTTTGTTAACAAAATTTTTTTCTTTTTCATAGTTCCCCAAATTTTCTCATAAAGCTGATGAATAATTTATATTATTTAAATTGCAAATCAATCTACCGCTTTCAAAACCAATGCACCATTATAAGTATCTTTCAAGCCAAAACAAGTAAATAATATTTTATTTTCCAATATGCCATTAAATTTAAATCGCCCAAAACCGAAGATATAAGGCCAGCGATCCTTTTTATAGGATATGGCTTTATTCCAATCGGCATTTTCTAAACTCTTGGCGAACCATATTTCGGCACAATGATCCCATTCTCCTAAACCCCCTTCTGTAGCAGTTGTTATTATATAATAATTATTAAATTTAACTAAATTATATATTGGACCTCCAAAGGCTGACAATTTTTTAATCTCATTCGTTTCTCTGTCTAAAGATATAAGCCAATTAGTGCCTTGTGGATTATCGGTTCCCCAATATACTTTATCACGTTCGAATAAAAGTTCCAAGCTTCTCCAATCTTGATTGTTCCTTCCTAGGATTTCGATATCGCAGAAATCCAAATCAGCATGACCAATACAGCATTCATTATCAGAATCACCCGTAGCAAACCAGATTCTTTTAATAAATGGATCGTATTGCAACAAGTGAATATGCTTAATTCTTCTCTCGGGTAGGGAATAAATTATCCCCCAATTTATACCATCTTCAGAAACATAAATGTTAACCGATTTTCTGGATATATTCGGAAAATATTCGCCATAGTAGATTTTATTATTTACTACACATATGTTATGATCGAGTAATTGAAAAGCTCTGATATTGAGATTGCTTTTGATAAAAAATGATAGATTGACATCGGTAATAAAAAAAACATGATCGCAAACGATCAAAACTCTTTCTTGAGAAAATGGAATTATTTGATGAATTCCACTTCTAGATAAGCTCGTCATAAATCGTGATTTTGTTAACATGAGTTTAAAGGTATTAACTGGTATTTTACCCAAAGTGTTCCAGTCTTCATCCAAATCGTTACTATAATATATGCGATAGCCCCTGCTTGCCCAAATTGCATTGCCAATTATAGCTTGAACCTTAAAGCCTGATATCCTTTTATCAATAATGAGGGACATGGCTGATTATACCTCCCGCATTGCTAGATTTAATTTATATAATAACATTAACTTTCAGAATTTAGCTACTACGATACATAAAGAATTTGCCCGTTCCAAACACATTTACAGAAATCGCAAAATATTTGTATGGTAGTCAATAAGTTAGCGACTCCAATCCTTGTAGAATTGCAGACGAAGAAACAAGGCGACGCAACGTCGAGAATTTCGGAATGGCTGAGCTTGAAAATGCAAGACTCCTGTTCAAATCGCACGCTACTGGATTCAAACAGGTCTTCCGTCTCGTGAAGCAGATGAAATTAGCTGAAATCCCGAAAAGCTTTCAGCGGCAAGGGCTAGATGGAGAAGTATGAGGTAAGAATGCAGAGCTGAAGAGGCAGCTAAGCTGAAGCCTATGCCGGGAATGAATTTTTTAAGAAAACCCTTCGTCGTGACGCAAAAGAAGGCCCGAGAGTAGAGACATAAATCAATACTAGTAGACGATTATGATTCTCAAGGAATCCTATCCGACGGCCCTTAAATGAAATGACAATCGGTTTCTTATATATTTCTTTATGAGTCACGGAATCATGATGGCTTTAATCGAACGAATCAAACTGCGTGCGGCCACCCCGCCCTAAAGGACGGGATATGCTTCGGGCCGCACGCCCGATTGTCGGGAGTTCAGAAACCGTCGAGTCTTCGTTGCCCAGATACGCTCGATCAGCACGATTGAAACTCCGCGTTCGGTTTCCTGAAGCAATGGTTTATCGATTTAAGAGAGCACAAAGAAATGTGCGAGGGTTTAATTCATCCCCGACCTGAAGGTCGGGGTATTCGTGACCTTCGCGCTCCCAATGTAATAATGGTACAATCGCTAATAATAAAAGACGGATTCATCCGATCGATCGTTTTTCTCGATGCCATAAATCAATTGAGCCTCAGATTTCGTCTCCATAAGGGCAACCTAATACGCGTACATTGAATCCTTCTTTTTTCCATTTCAGTACATTTAATAAATTCCTTGTATCGACAAGATTTCTATTTCTCATTTTAGTGGCTATCGTTGCTGGGTTGATTTTTTCGAATTCTGCGTGATCTGTTAATAGTACTATACAATCGCTGTCGTAAATAGCTTCATCCAGTTCCATAATTTTATACTCGAAATCTTTGACATGTGGATCATGGATCTTTATGCTAAATCCCTCATTCATTGCTAACTTTATGAACTTCAGTGCTGGAGTCTCTCTAGTATCATCGACGTTTCCTTTATATGCTACTCCAAGAATTGATATAACTGGATATCTTATTCCACTTATCATTTTTTTGACAATTCTAAATACATGATTTGGCATAGAATCGTTTATCTCCCTAGCCAACGAGATCATCCTGCATCTTGTTGAATTTTCAGTCAAAAACCATGGATCGATAGCGATGCAATGTCCACCTACACCGGGTCCTGGAAGAAGGACATTGACTCTTGGATGTTTATTTGACAGCTTTATGGCCTCCCAAATATTGACTCCATTCTCTCCAGCGATCTGAGCAAACTCATTCGCCATAGCTATATTTATATCCCTGAATGTGTTTTCCATTAATTTAACGAATTCAGCTGTAATTACGTCAGTCAAATATATGTTTCCCTTAACGAAGGTGCTATATAGCGATTTCGCGAACCTTGATGATTTCTTATCTACCCCGCCTATAATTCTATCATTATTTACCATCTCTTTAATAGTTTTTCCTGGAATCGCTCTTTCAGGACTATGTACTAGGTAGAAGTCATTACTGACTCTTAGTCCCGATTTTTCTAAAATAGGAATTAATAGATTATTGCACGATCCAGGAGGTACGGTTGATTCGAGAATGACAAGATTCCCCCTTCTTAAATGAGGATATACCATCTCAGTCGCTGATTTTACGTAGCTCAGGTCAGCCGATTTAGTCTCTTTGTCTAAAGGTGTTGGTACGGCGATGAGGAAAACATCGGCTTCCTCTACATTGCTTTTGATTATTAGGTTTTGAGAGTTAATTGCCTTCTTTAGTAGCTCCTCTAAGCCCGGCTCATCGAATGGAGCTATACCCTGGTTGATGGTATCGATCACTTTTTTATTGATATCAACACCAAGGACTCTATGTCCATTAACAGCAAAGAGCGCTGCAGTCGGCAGCCCTATATATCCTTGACCAAGTACACATATCTTCATATTATATCACCTATAATTATCCGTTTTCACTTCTACTGTGTCTCTTGCACCATAAAATAATATCCACAGGGTCCTTGCGCTTTTAGAAGATATCCTCCCGTTTTCATGCAATCTTATCTAGGACATTTATCTTGATGATTCGATATCTGTATACCATTGCTGACAATAGAATAAGATAGTTGCACGAGGATTCTGCTTACCCGCATCACAGGAGAACCTTATCTATGCATCTATTTAAGCCTTAAATATGCCCGCATATTAGACAATTTCATCGTTTTCTTAGGGCTCTCCCACAGCTACCTCTAAATTACTTTAGAATTTTCAATCTACAGGGTGGTTGAGTTGAAGGCGATAACGGTAAACACCATCTAATATATACTCTTTCAACTGTAGTAAGGACATGTCCCACCTTAAAAACTCTGTAATTTATCAATATCGTTTAGGGAATGTCCTATATTAGCTCGTTTTATTGTGGAATCATATCCTTTCGGCCGAACATCGAAGTACTCTGATCTCTTCGCAATGCTTGGCCTTCAGCCGAAGGATCGACCTTGGCCATGTCCGAGATCGAAGATCTGGAGCAGCTCAGTGCAACTGGAGCATCATGAATCGATATCAACTTTGGAATTCTTGCTTAAGATCGAAGCGCTATTGTTTGTTAGTATTGACCTATGTTCGTCCCCGCGTCGACAGGGTTTTAATGTTTTCAGGCATCGGATCTACGAAATCAGTAATATTCAGATAGCCTATCTCCCAGTGCCTCTAATCTGGCGAATTTTCAGTAATTTTAACCACGACCCAAATTTTCAACGCTTATGAGGAATCCTAACTCCCCTAAATTGAATCATGCCTTATAAACTGTTTATATATAGCAGATCAAAATCAAAGTTAACAGAATGTTCTATGATTATTAATATGCATTTGACGTATTTTACCTTATTGTCCTAGAACTCGAAAACTGAAGAAGATAAAATCAATTGACTAACATATTAAAGATTTCTTCATATAATAATATATTCTTATTAAGGTCCATTTTATCTCTTAAAAAGATTTCCCCGTTCTTTCCTATTGCCTGTATCGATTTGTTATTACGAAAAAGTAATACAGTCTCGCTAAGCGCTTTTATGTCACCAGGAGGAACCACGAATCCATTTTTAGATTTACGCATGACTCTAGCTGTCTCGCTATCATGAGGAACAATCGCGATTAACGGTTTATTCAATGCCATTAGATTTGTCAATTTTCCGGGAATACAAGGAGCCTTCATTCTTTCATCCAAGCAAACTAGAGATATATCCGATGAGTTAATAATATTCAAATACTCACATCTCGTCTGAAAGGGCAATATCCTTACATTATTAAGGTTCTCTTGAATTATCCTTTGCTCCAAATGATTCTTAATCAATCCATCTCCTACTATATAAAATATAATATCCTTATGTTCTTTCAGACTTTTCGCAGCATCCAGGATAATATCTAATCCCTGGAAAGGGGATAAAATACCGGCATAAGATACAAGAAACTTTCCCTCGATTCCTTCTTTGTTTTTAAAATCCATCTTCATTTGAGATGGATTTAAGTCGGATATAACACATCCATTATAGATGTGCTTAATCTTGAAGGGGTTTCCTCCTCTTTGACATATGTAGCCTATCCCACCTTCAGATAATACCGTAATGAAATCAGCATTTTTATAGGATTGATGTTCAATATATTCCATAAGCTTGATTAGAGCCCGATTCTTCAAAACGCCAACATCCATTAGCTCTTGTGGGTGGAAGTCCTGAAAATTTAGTACAGAAGGAGTTCCATCAAATCTTTTTATTAATCTAGCAAGATAACATAGAGGCAAAGGAGGAATATACATCAAACAGACATCAAATTTTTTTTTCAGCCTAAGATAGAGCTTGAAATAACACAAAGGCAGTAGAAAATGCTCCAATCCTCTAAAAATAATATCATCTCTCGCGGCTTTATATTTGAATCTGTGTATGCTAATCCCGCCCATATTTTCATCCAGCTTAAAACTCTTGCCTCTATCATTTTCAATCAGATTGAAATCTCGTGGATAAGAGGTAATAATATCAACTTCATGACTCCTTTCTACAAAAGCCTTGGCCAAATCATAATAAACATGAGCCGCACTGCCGATCTCCGGAATAAAATAGGCTACTATTATCAATATCTTCATTAAATTTCAGCACTTTCTTTTATCATATCCCAGTCGTCAAAAAACCATGCACACACTTTCTTCAGGCCATCTTCGAAATTAGTTTTTGGCTCATACCCGAGCAGTTGTCTAGCTTTCTCAATCGAGGAGAGCAGCCTGCACTTCACATCCCAGTTTCTCCTTTCTATGAAATTCACCCCCGCATTATTTCCAGTCAGATCATTCACCATGTTGGCCATGTCGATGACCCTATTTTCTTTCCCAGATCCAAGATTGATCGCTTCGCCAATAGCCTCCTCTCTTATCCCCATCCTTAGCAGGCCATCCACAATGTCGTCTACGTAGGTCCAGTCTCGGGTTTCTGTTCCATCTCCAGTTATAGGCAATGCCTGGCCATTCATTGCCCAATAGAAAAAGTTAGGTATTACGTTCCTATACCTTCCTGGGACTTCACCCGGACCAAAGACATTAAAAAACCTGGCGTTTGTAATTGGAAGTCCATACAAGTTGCGGAAATAATTCGTGTAAAGCTCTCCAATAAGCTTTGTCACCTGATACGGCGTGTGCAAGCTGACAGATGTATTATGCTCCTCAAAGGGCATTTTGGAGTCTAGACCATAGACACCACATCCTGATGAAGAGTATACAAACCTCTTGAGGCCCACTAATTGAGAGTACTCTAGAACCTTTAGAATTCCCATTCCGTTTACCATTAGATCGATTTCTGGATTATCCACGGAATTTTGATTTGCAAAATGAGCGGCCAGATGAAAGACATACTCAGGCTTCTCTTTGAAAACACGCTTTAGCATCTCATCGTCAAGAATGCTACCCTTTACGAACATGATGTTCTTTGACGGGGGAATATTCCACTTGTATGAAGAAGATAGGTCATCCAGGATAATTACTTTCTTCGCGTTGAGTTCACATAATTTCCTGCAGAGATTCCCTCCGATGGCGCCAGCCCCCCCTGTCACCAAGATAGTCTTGCCGTCATATTCAGAGTAAACGTCTTCCATTTTATATCCCTATCCTGTAATACCACTTCATCCATTCCACAGTTTTCATGATGCCTTCCTCTGGAGGAACCTTCGGATCATGCTTAAGGTCCCTTATTGACTTGGAGAAATCCGTGGTCTTTATCTTCGTAGTGAAAGGTTCAGCCTCTTTGTAAGTAACCAGAGAATCATCGCGCCCAACGGATTTGAGAATCAGATCAGAATATTCTTTAATCTCCCTTTCCCACTCTTGCTTGCCACCAACGTTATAGACCTCCCCTGGGATGAAATTATCAACTACATTGGCGAATGTCCTGGCTGTGTCTCCAACGTAATCTATTATTCTCTTATGCCCCCGATAAACAGTATACGGCTTATTAAAAAGGGCGTGATAAATGAATTTTGGAATGAAACCTCGGTAGGGCGTGTAATGCTCGTAGGGGCCGTAACAGTTAACTGGTCTGACACGAACTGTCTCTGTACCAAACATCTTCGCGGAGTTAATGCACATGAGTTCTCCTGCCCACTTGGTAATTGCATAGTCGTTCATCTGGTATGTATCCTTTATGGGAGTCTTGACCATTATGTCTTCTGTCATAATTCCTTCATAATCGCCATAGACTTCTGCACTAGAGAAGAAGATCATCTTAAACTTTAGCTTCTCCTGCAACCTGAGCATATGCTTTGTGCCGATTACATTGGTTTGCCAGAGATTTTCGTAGTAATCTTCCCCGTTCCATCGTCCATACTCTGCAGCGAGATGATATATGTAGTCAAACTTCTGCTTCTCAAATACTTTCTCGAGCTGCCTGAAGTTCCTTACATCACATCTTATGTAATCGTCCCTGTCAGTATTGCATAAATCCAAAGCGGTTACTTCATGATCTCTTCTCTTCAGTTCATTGACGAGATTCGTGCCTATGAAGCCTGCTCCACCAGTCACCAATATTCTCTCAGATCTCATGTTGCAGCTCCTCATTTAATAAAGTTAAAAACATTCTTAATAATTGAATTATATAATATTATAATATTAGCTTTGCATGCACCTTGGCCATTGCCAGTCCCTCTTATCATCCTTTCAATTCAGGTTCTGGCTACGAAATAATCAGTTCACATAATTTCCAACTATTGTTCCAGATGTCTATCTCAACTACTAACTGCATAAACTTATTAAACTTCCGGTTATCATGTGTTATTCCGATATGATATAAAATAGATCATTCGATAAATAAATTACAAATTAAGCTTGAGAATATCCGAGGTCAGATCCTTTCTAAACTCAAGATTTTATGATGTAAGACATAATTCCGCACAAATCCGATTTAATATCCTTTTTCCTGCATGACCATCACCGAATGGATTCTTCCAATTATCTTCACGGCCAAGAATTGATCTAGCACCTTCTACAATGCTGTCCGCCTTGGCCCCGACTAGAATATTGGAACCGACTTCCAGCGTCTCCGGCCTCTCAGTACTATCTCTCAAGGTCACGCACGGAACGCCAAGTACACAGGTCTCTTCTTGGACTCCGCCAGAATCGGTTAATGCAAGCTTCGCATTCGCTTCAAGCTGCAAGAACTCTAGGAATCCAACTGGATTTATTGTCCTGATACCGTTCAAATCAAAACCAAATTTCCGGATCATTTTTCTGGTCCTAGGATGGATTGGGAATAATACTGGCAACGAAAACTCACGGCCGACCAGCTTCAGACCCTTGATGATCTGCTCAAGTCGATTGCTGTTATCAACATTCTCAGATCTGTGAGCGGTTGCAAGGAAATACTCCTTGGGGTTCAGGCTTAGCTCCTTTAATATATTAACTTTTCTTTCAGCTATCTTCTTGTTCTGGTAAACTGAATCAACTACTGTATTTCCAGTAACACAGATCTTATTCTCCAATATCCCTTCTTTAAGCAAGTTCTCCATGGCAATTTCGGTAGGCGCAAACAGATAATCTGAAATATGGTCTGCTACAACTCTATTTATCTCCTCAGGCATGTATCGATCGTAGCTTCTGAGCCCAGCTTCGACATGTCCGACCTTGATATGGATCTTTGAGCCCACTAGAGATCCGGCCAAAACTGTATTCGTATCTCCCTGAACCAAGACAACACTGGGCCTTTCTTTCAGTAAAATCCTCTCTATGCCGGTCATGATCTTGGCAGTCTGCTCTGCATGGCTTCCAGAGCCAGCGTCCAAATTATACTCTGGCTGATGTATCTCAAGCTCTTCAAAGAAGACCCTATCCATCTCATAGGAGTAATGCTGCCCCGTATGTAGCACGAAGTAATCCAGGCCGCTCTTCTCGCACTCCCTTATAACAGGGGACATCTTAATTATCTCTGGCCTGGTCCCCAGAACTATTGCTATTCTCATGTTTCAGTCGTCTCAAATTATCCTTTTCATTTCTTGGTACTCTTGCATTGTCCATTTTTTTCATAGAATGATCAATCAGGTTGGAAAGCGAATGAAGTATAATCCCGGTAAAAGCCATAAATGAACCCACCAAAGTAAGCAGTATCATAAAAAGAGTCGGCCCAATGCTCAGGGCTCCCCCATGGTAAAATGTCCTAAGGAAATCAAGCCCCATAAAGACCCCTATCCCAGCCATTACTACCCCAGGAACAGTAAAATAATAAAGCGGCCTTCGCAGTTCAATGTCGTGCAATAAGTTAACTAAAACCCGAACTCCATGGCTCACCGGATTCTCAGTCGATGTCCTTTCTACATCATAGCTGCAGTAGATCTCGACCTCTTCCACTCTGAGGTTGTTATCCTTGGCCTGCAGCAGAATCTCAGAGCCCGCAGCCATGCCGGCTTGATCGATCCTTATCTTTTGAATAGCTCTTTTTCCATAGGCCCGAAATCCGCTTTGGCTGTCGGTTACGTTTATTCCGCCTGCAACTTCGGTAGCAGTGTCAAGGACCTTCATCCCAACCTTTCGATATACTGGGATATTCTGGCCGTTTCCGTTGCAAAAGCGAGAGCCTATTACTAGGTCTACGCCTCTTTTGATGGGCTTGAAGAGCTTTGGTATCTCTGCAGGATCATGCTGGCCATCCGA
>Ga0209777_10005258_pt1 | contig 14999 bp, 9 predicted proteins | sample FrelakmetHBP12HB_FD_187147 | JGI IMG/M metagenome (GOLD analysis project Ga0209777, IMG submission 187147) | Freshwater lake sediment microbial communities from the University of Notre Dame, USA, for methane emissions studies -HBP12 HB (SPAdes)... | ecosystem: Environmental > Aquatic >... | reverse complement strand
GCCGTTCGCCAAGGAAGACGCCGCTGAACTGGTGGAGTTGATCTCCAAGGCCAAGGCCGAGGAGGTGCGGGCGGCTTGCGAGAAACTCTCCAAGCTCGGCCCGCGCCAGCCGTACCTGGATACCACGCTGCTCACGGCCTTCGACACGCGTGGCCGCGACGTGCCGGTGGCGCTCTTGAAGGAATTCCTGAAAAGCCGCGACTTCATGGTGCGCCAGACGGCCGCGCTGCTGCTGGCGCGCGCGGGCGACCTGCGCGGCCTGGCGCAGCTCTTCAAGGAGCTCGAAAGCGCGGACGCCCTGGGCTGCACGATTCTGCTGGGCTCCATTGAGGAACTCGTCAGTCCCGATCTCGGCAGCCCGCCCGCGGCGCGCTCAGCCTTCCCCGGCGCGGGGCTGAACGCTGACGAGGAACAAGCGCTGAAAGTCTGGCGGCAGAAAGCTTCCGCCTGGTGGAAAGAGCACGGCGGGAAGCTGAAGTGCGCTGACGGACAGTGGACGGCGCAGGAAACAGGCAAGTAACCCTTCGCCTTCTGCCCTGTATGGAGAGGGCCAACCCACCAATCTCGGCTTGCCAGGGGTGCCCCCAAGCAAGTCATTGACTCGCAGCCGCATGTGGAGAATAATCGGGGTATAGAAGGGCAGGGAGAGCCAGGACCGGAAGCGAGAGACCTTCGCCTCTGTGCGCTTGGGTTCGATCCGGGCGCTTCGGGAGTGTGAACACGTGGCCAAGCTGGTCGTCAAATCCGGCCGCAATGAGGGCGAGGAGTACGTCCTGAGCGGCGACCGCCTGATCCTCGGCCGCCGTTCGGCTTGCCCTATTCCCATTGTGGACGTGAAGGCCTCGCGGGAACACGCCGCCATTTTCCGCAGGGACAACGAGGTCTTCATCCAGGACCTCTCACGCAACGGCACGCTGCTCAACGGCTGCCCGGCCTCGAAGTCCGAGCAGGGCTCGCCGCTGAAGTTCGGCGACCGCATCAAGATCGGCGATACGGAACTGGAGTTGGTGGATGAGACCAAAGAGGATCTCTCCATTGACATCCCCGGTTACAAGATCCTGGAGCGGATCGGTTCGGGCGGCATGGGCGCGGTCTACAAGGCGCGCCAGCTTTCCATGGACCGCATCGTGGCCCTGAAGGTCCTGAACGAACGTTACTCCTCGAATCCGGAATTCAGAGAACGCTTCATCCGCGAGGCGCGGGCGGCCGGACAACTGAACCACCCCAACGTCATCCACGTGCATGACATTTCCTCCGCCAATGGACGGCATTATTTCTCGATGGAGTACGTGGACGGCTCCTCGGTCAAAGAGGTGCTGCGCACCGGCAAGCTGCTCGAGGTCAACCGGGCCCTGGATATCATTCTGCAGGCGGCCAGAGCGCTGGAGTTCGCCCACGAGAACAAAATCGTCCATCGCGACGTCAAGCCCGACAACATTATGCTGACCAAGGAAGGCATCGTGAAACTTGCCGACCTCGGGATCGCCAAGACCTTCGAGGAGCGGCAGGCCACGGAGAAGGAACGGCGTCGCGTGATGGGCACGCCTCATTACATGGCCCCTGAGCAGGCGCTGGGCAAATCCATTGACCACCGCGTGGACATCTACTCGCTGGGCGCCACGCTCTACCATATGCTCACGGGCAAGACGCCCTTCGCCGGCAGTTCGGCTCACGAGATCCTCAAGGCGCATATCAAGGAGTCCCTGCCGCCCATCCAGGACCTGAACCCCGCCGTCCCCGACCCGGTGTGCTTCATCGTCGAGCGCATGATGGCCAAGCTTCCGGAAAAGCGCTATCCCGACATGACGCGGCTGATCGCGGACATCGAGCGCGTGCAGCGCGGCGTCATCGCCGGGATCGCGCGCGTAGAGCCGGGCGAATCCACCGTGATGCGAGCGGTCAAAGGCAAGGAAGAAGCCAAACAGAAGGTGGGGGAGCGGACAGGCAAGGCGGAAACGGAAGAGGAACACAAGAGCGACACGGCCGAGCTGCCCACAGAGATGCATCCGCGCATCCCCGCGCTTCTGCAGGCCGCGGGGCTGCTGCTCGTCTTTGTCGCTGTTGTAGCCGTGGTGGTGCACTTCGTGCCGCGCCTGACCAAGCCGGGCACGGACCTGGGACCGGACATTGGTGTTAAGCCAGAGGGTGGAGACGGCCCCGAAGCAAGGCGGAGCAATCCTGAGGCGGAGAAGCTCCTCAAAGCGGCTTACGACGCGCAGAAAAACAACGACCCCTCTGAATACGAGCGCAATCTGAAGGCCGTCGTGGAGAAGTACCCGACATCGGCTGAGGCCGCCATAGCGAAGCGCCTGCTTGAGGAAAGAACGCACCTGGCCCAGGAAACGGAGCGTAAGAACGCCGAGAACCTGCTCAACGAGGCCAGGAACTTCGAGACCGCGAATCCCGCCAACCTGGCCGAGGCCATCAGCAAGTACACGAAGGCCCTGGAAGCGGCGAAGAGCTGGCCCGAGCTCCTGGAAGATGCCAAGGGCAGACTGGAGGCCCTGCAGAAAAGGCAGCAGGAGGAACAGAGCAAGACTGTCGAGGCAGCGTTCCGCACGGCTATGGAGGCGGCCAACGCCTCCAAGGCTCGGTTTGACTACGATGCCGCGCGCAACGCCTTGCAGGAATTCACCAAAGCCAATGGGGAGGCGCCACAGAAAGCAGACGTGGAAACGGCTCTGGCCAAGATCAACTCTGAAGCCGCCGCCAAACTCAAGGAAGTGCAGGATGCCGTGGCCAACCTGGATGTTCCCGCTGCGCTCGCGGAGTGGAACAAGTATACTGCGCAGGTCAAGGACGCCAACGCGGCCAATGAAGTGGATAGCGCCCGCCAGGCGCTGGAAGCCAAGGCCGAGCAGTTGACGCAGGACGAGGTGGCCAAGGCCGCGGAGAAGGCCAAGAAGTACAACTACACCGAAGCGCTCAGCAGCATCCGCACCTTGCTCAGGCGCATGGCCGGCCTCAAGAAGTGCGAAGAGCCGCTGAAGGCCAAGGAAGAGTCGCTGCGGCGCCAGAAAGATCTGCATGACAAGTTCCTGGCTGCCGCAAACGAGGAGTTGCGGGCTGGAGCCATACCCCTGCCTTTCGTCATTGATGACCCCAAGTTCCAGGGTGTAAAATGGAAGATCTCGGGCATCAAGCCCGACCAAGTGACGCTGGATGCCATGACGGGCGGCACCCTTGGCACGTCCAAGCGCATAGGCGATTTCAAGCCCGAGGAGCAGTATAAGCTCTACATGCGTTTCCTGCCCAAGGAACTGGGCCTTGACGACCACAAGGCCCTGGCGGCATTTTGCCAGGAACGCGGGCTGGCTGCCCAGGCCGATATCCATTCTCAGAAAGCAAGCGGTGAGAAGTGACCAGCGACAACGAACAGCCCCTGACCGCACCTCACTCAGGACCAGGCGCTCAGGACTCAGGACTCCCTGGCCCGACGCCAGTAGAGGTTGAACCCGAGGAGCCGGCCCGCAGAATTGCGATTGTGGGTGAGATCCCGTTTGCCGGTTCTCGCGTGGCGCGCGCGCTGGTCAGGCACGGCCTTGCGGTAGGCGTCCTCTGCCCCGACTCTGCGGCTGAGCAGGCGGTCTTGAGAGCCTGCGCGCCTGGGGATGCTGCTTCGCCCCACGTTGAACCTCAAGCGCGCATCGAAGCAGTGCACGGCGATCTCGATTCATCAGCGGCGCTAGCCGCTGTGATGCACGGCGCGGATGGGGCGTGCTTTATTTCCCCCGTCACCATGTCCGGCCGTGCATTCAGGCCGTGGCAGCATCTGCATGACGTACAGCAGTTTGTCGAAGCGGCGCAAGCGGCCGGCGTTCGGAAGGTGGTTTACCATTCAGCCTTGGGCGCCCATGTCAAAGCCGCCTCACGCACTCTGCGCGACGCGGCCGCGGCGGAAGAGGCCGTGAAGGCGGGGGCCACGAATGCCAAGCAGGAAGCAAAGAACTCGCTATTCCGGTACTACCTGGCTCGCAGCGGCCTGCTGATGGGCCCGGCTGACGGGTTCCTATCGGCGCTTATCAGGAGCGCGAAAACCAGTTCGCCTTTTGCGGGAGTGCTGGGTTACGGGAGCACGCTGGTTCAGCCCTTGCATGTGGACGACTTTGCGGAGTGTTTCGCGCGTTTCTTCCTGGAGCGGCCGGAGGAACTGGAGGCGGGACGATATGCCCTGGCGGGACCCGAGATCAGGACGCTGCTGCAACTGCAGGACATGGCTTTGCTGCGCCTGGGCCGCACGAAGTTGAAGTATCACGCGCCCTTGTTCGTGTTGGGGGCGCTTGCGGCGCTAAGTCCGCGGAGAGCCCCGGTGGCCGGCGGCAAGTCCGAAGCCGTGGGATTGAGGGAACGCGTCAGCCTGCTCTTCGATGTATTCGTCACTGAGCACAACGACGCGCCGCGCCTGCTTGGGCCGGGCGAGACGCTGTTCACGCTGAAGCAGACGCAAGAGGAAGTGCTGGCCGCCGCCATAGGGTAGCGCTGCGGGGACTGGCACCCCCAGCCGGCAGGCGGCCGGGATAGACCGGCTGTTTGGAAATTGGATGTCTGTCCCCGCTGTCTTACCGCCGTTTCGCCTGAGTGCGGTTCTTGCTGCGAGGGTTGTTGCTGGTGGGCGTCAGAGGGAAGAGGTCGTCTGTCCAGTAATCGGGGCGCGTAGTGATGGTTTCCGTGCGCGTCTGCCCAGCGCCCGTAAGGGGAACAATGACCCTAGTGCCGCTTTTAGCCTTGACACTCGGCCGCCCTTTTGCGCCCACGGAAGTCTGCTTGTCCAGCACGGACACCTTTGCCGCATTGTCTTCGATCTTCATGTCCACATACTTTGCGTCCTTGACCTCCACATCTGTCGCCACCACCGCCAAGCTGCCTGTTCCCTCAGGAGCGGTCTTGTACGCGATCTCACCTCTGTTCAGAACCACCGACGCGAGCTGCCCGCTGTAGTTCAGCGTGAGGCTGGACCCGCCGTTGACCCACAAGCGGTTGTCGCCAGGCAGCCGCAACCCCACTCGGCCCTGGTCTGTGATGATCTGGCAACCCGATGGCACCACTTGGTTCGGCGCCAAGGTCAGAGTTTGCCCATCCGGGGTCAGTGCCTGGATGTTGCCGTCACGCGTGGCCAACACCACAGCCATATTCGGAGGCGCTTGGACAGGTTGAGTCGGCGCGGGGGGTGCTTGAGAAGGTCCCGGCTGAACCCCTGCCGCAAGGCCCCCTCCTGCCTCTATGCCGCCGCCTTGTCTGGGCGGCTTCTGTGAAAGCGCGGGTTCCGGCTCGGGCTGCCGAGGCGTGGCATTCTCCTTCTGGCCCTTCTGGTGTGCGGCTCTGTCTGCCACATCCGGGCCCGGGACGTTCTCCTTTGCGGCACGCGCAGCGGCTTCTTCCGGCGGGATTGGCGTGGACTTCGGCTCATGCCCAGTCTTTTCAACAACAGCCTTGTCCTGGCCCTCACCGGGAGCAGGTGGCTGGGGCGCAACCGGGACATGCTCAACCGCGTTGGCGGTCTCCTTCTCCCTGATTTGCACTGCGGCGGCAGGGGCCAATGGGCTCGAGTCCTGCCTCGCTACCGTCGGATTTGTCTCGCTGCCATTGCCGTCAGTCGTGTTATGGACCTGTGTCCCGCGTGCGGGGGCGCCCCGAGTGCCATGCTCGAGAAGACGGGCCACACCCAGAACCAGTGCGATCAATGCCGCTGCCGCCACGCCGGCCCAGGCAACCCTCGTACGCCACCCCTTGCGCTGCACGACATACACTCGCACCGTCTGGGCCGCCTCGCGCCGCGATGGCGCTCTCGTGACAACCTCTCGCCCTATCCCAGCGCCAGGCAAAGCGGCGCTCAACCGCGCGGCCAGCTTGCTCACCAACTCTTCGGAAACGGGCCGTTCACCTTGCTTCAGAAACCGGAGGAAGGCCTGCGAAACCTGCTCACCAACTTCGGGCTCACAGGCCTGCTCGGCACATGCCCTTTCCACTTGCAGGCGCAAGGCGGACACCAAGGCTGGACTGACAGCGCGTGCGCTGCGTGACAATAGGCCCAGCAGGGCTTTCAACTCCCGAGCTTCGGCCTGAGCGTCACGGTCAACCGCCAATATCCGCTCGACTGCAACACGTTCCTCGGGCGTGATATCGCCGCACAGATAGGCGCCCAGCAGCTCCCGTACATTCTCTTTCATTGCCATGCCATATCCCACCCTCTATTGGTGCAAGTGCGCCCACATCCGGATTACATAAATCCATGTATTCCGTGCCCGCTGCGGATCTCCCCCCAACTCCTTCGCATCCGCTAATCCCGCTGCTTTTCAAGAATCCCATGGCTGTCCTTCTCAGAACCCCTTCAAGTTCATTCGCGTTATTGGCGTTAATCGCGCATCAGAGGTGTCTATGAAACCATGCCTTTCAGCCGTTCACGCAAGGTGAGAAGCGCCTTATGGTAACTGGCCTTCGCGCCGCCTTCTGTAATATCCAGAATGGCCGCAATCTCGGCAAAGTGCATCTCCTGGTACTGTTTCAGAACAAAGATTGCCCGCTGCCTTGGCGGCAACGTCTGCACCGCTTTGTCAATAGCAACAACAACTTCACTTTCCGACGCCGCCTCCTCTGGTGGGTCCGCCGTACCGGCCTCTGGGGCTTGGTCACGGAGGCGTCGCTGCCGCTCTTCCGCCCTAATGCGTTCGAAGCATACATTCAAGGCCGTGCGATAAAGCCAGGTGCTGAACCGCGCCTCGCCTCGCCAGTGCGGCAACTCCTCGAACGCCCGCAGAAAGACCTCCTGCGCCGCGTCTAGCGCAGCTTCCTCGTTCCGCAGAACCTGCAAAGCCGTATATATAACGCGGCGGTGGTGCGCGTCGAACAGCTCGCCATACGCGCTCTGCTCGCCTGTCTGAAAACGCGCGATGAGGCCCCGCTCCGTTTCTTCGTCCATAACCGGCGCTCGAAACCTATCCGCGGATAGCGCAAGACTCCGCCCATCACCCTCCCAATGCTCAATGCCGCCTGGTTCACGTTATCGGCGTGATCTGCGTCATTCGCGTTATTCGCGGATCAGCCTTACTCCACCACTGTCTCCTGACGCAGCCAGCCATCGCCAATGCCTTCAAAGTGCCCCAGCACCCATTGGCCGCTGCGCCCTATGACAGTGAACTCGGCGCCATCCTTCAGGGGCTGGTCAAAGGCAGGTTCGTACTTTTCCCCCATGCCTTTGCGCGCTACCGTTTCTGTCACCACCACCGCGCGTCGTGATTGCGTAACATCCAGGTAAGCCAAGGCTGCGTCAACAGACAGAAACAGAGCCCCTGTTACCAGTGCGCCACACATCCAATACGCCCTGCTCTTTTGCAGCAAAAGGCCGGCCACGGACAGCACGCAGGCTGCGCCAAACACGGCCACTGCAGCCAGAAATTTCTCCGGATATGAAAGCCACCCGCTCCAGAAAAGGACGTGCTTCCACCACGGAACCGGCAGCTCAGGAAGCCTGCCAGGCGCCAGCGCCAGCGCCTGGTTCAGATTGGCCTCCAGATACGGGTCACGCGGACGGTAGAACCTGGCCTTGCGGTAGGACGAGATCGCGCGCCCGAACTCCCCGGCCTTCATGTACGCATTCCCGATGTTGTAGTAGACCGCGCCATTCTGGTAACCGTCCCTGAGCAGTGATTCCCACAGCGTCGCGGCCTGCCGATATTCAGCCGGCGTCTTGGCTTTGTCGAATACTTCCAGCGCGCGCACAAAGGTCCGCTCCCGCGCGCCTTTCTCTTCGGCCCGCGCTGTCGGCCTCAAGCAGACCGCTAGCAGAAGGCACAGGAACACAACTGCTCTTAACCTGCTCTTCTCTGTGTTTCTGCGTCTCTGTGGTGAAATGCGCTTGTCCGCGTTCATCCGCGGTTGGCCTCCAATTCCTGGCGCAGCCGTGGCAGCAGTTCCTCGACTTCTGTCAGCAACGCGGTGCCGTCCAACGCCCTCGCCGAACCGTATTCCAGGGCCTCGATGCTCTCCAGCACCTGCACCGCTTGCGCCGCTATCTCGGAAGAGACCCCGGCTTGGGCCAGTATCGTCCCGGCCTCTTGCGCTGTTATCCCCGCAGCCGGGCGATTGCGCATGTCGGCGAGCAAGCCCACAAGCGCCGCGCGGATAGCCCGCGCCGCTTCCTCGCGCTTCCCGTTCTGTGCGGCCAGCCGTGCCTCCGCGAGAACTCTCCGGGCCTCAGGCATCGCGCGCTGCCGCCGCTGCCAGGCCACATCCCCGCTCCGGCGCCGCCAACTGGCGACAAAGAGGCCCAAAACGCCATACAGCAACCACAGTGCCGCAACGGCCACAATATACGAGAGGGGCCGGACGCGTTGGTCGCCAAGTTCCGCGACGTCCATTACATTCTGGAAAACCCCTTCCTGGTGTGAGCGCAGTTCTCGCGACTGGCCGGCTGGCAGCGCGCCCACCAGGTCCGCGGCGTTCAACTGGGTTGATTCCGTGATGTTGAGCTTGACGGGCTCGGTCACGACATCCACGAAGCGCTCCGTCGCCGGGTTGAATGTGCTTACGGTGAGGGGCGGAATCCCCGGTCCGGCCTTTTTCGCGCGCAAGCCATAGGCAAAGCGTTTGACCGCGCCCTTCGCTTCGCCCGTCGGGGCTTTGTCAATGATGTCGAAATCCTCGGCCAACTTCGCATTGGCCGAAAGGTCCGGAGCAGAGATCAAGTCCAGCGACCCACTGCCGGGCAGCGCTTCGAAGGCCAGCGTCAACGTCAGCGGGTCGCCGATGCGCAACGCCGTCGGGCTGGCCGTGGCCAAGACCTTGTAGCTCCCAACCCCGCCGCAGAACGCAGGCGGGCGCGGGACCGGCACGGCACGGACCTCAACCGTTTGCGGTTGGGCCACCACGAAGACATGCCGCCCGGAGTACTGCCGGCCGGCAAGCCCGTTCACGATTGAGCCTTTCAGCGAGGCCGGGCCGAAACGGTAGGAGCCTGGCTGCTTGCCGGTGAACGTGCGCTTCAGCTCGTACACGAAATAGTCCACCGGCGACCCGTCCAGGCCCTTGCGCTTCTCCCGCCCGGCGCTGAGGTTGAAGAGCGCGGCGCGCCTCTCAAAAAAAGCAAAGGCATCCTGGGCGCCAATGTTGTTGACCGTCATACCTACGCCGTTGTTTGAAACGTATCTCTGGAGCCACGCGTGCGGGTCGTCGGCCTTGAGCCCTTCGGGCGTTTCCAGCCAGCTTATCTGCAGCGCGGGCGCTTGCCGGGCTTGGCAAAGCGGGGCCAGCGGGTCGCGGTTCCCCGCGTCGGGCAGCGGCCGGATGAGGATGCGCAAGGTGACGTCGAAAGGTTGGGTAGGGTAGACCTTGGCCGGGGCTGCTGAAATCTCCAGCACCACGAAGTCCTGCTTTTCTGGGGCGATCACGCGCAGGTTCAGCACCGGGCCGCCCAGCTTGAGGCCGTCCGCCGAAGCCGTCGGCGCGGGCACTGCCAGTGTGCCTGCGCGCTTGGGCGTGAGCCGGTAAGCGTAAGCATGCCCGTAGACGGCCTGTTGAGTCATCTGCCCATTGACGATGAAGACAGACGACTGGTTCAGCGATTGGTCCCCCTGCAAGGACACGTCGAAGTCGGCGGCGAAGGCCGACAAGTCCGGTGGCGAGGGGTCTTTGACGTTGCGCAGCGTGACCCGGTAATCCACGCTCTCGCCGAAGTAAATCTGGTCGGCGGCAAGCTGCGCCAGGAGTTGTGGCGCCTCGCCCGCGGCTGCACGCCAGGCCACCACGGCGGCAAGCAGCAGGCCCGCCCCCTCCCCCCACCCCCTCCCGCGGCGGGGAGCGGGCTGGGGGAGGGCGGGAGCCAGAAACCAGGAACGTCTCACCAGTCCTTCTCCACGCCTCTGTCGCTACGCAGCAAAAGCGCCTTCATCTCTTTATCACGCTCATGCTTCTGCTTCTCACGCTCGCGCACTTTCCGCAGCGCGGCCTCGATCTTGTCCGCGCTCATCTGCTGTTTTTCTTCCTTTTGCTGCTCCTTCTTCTGGTCCTCTTTCTTCTGCTCGTCCTTCTTCTGCTCGTCCTTCTTCTGTTCGTCCTGGTCCTTCTTCTCCTGGTCTTTCTTCTGTTCCTTATTCTCCTGCTTGGGCTGGGCTTTGGCTATCTCCTCCAGGATTTTCCGGGCCTCTTCGGCATCGGGGTACGCCGAGTCCGGCCTCTTGTTACGGAGAGACCCCGCCGCCGCGTTCATCTTCTCGACGGCCTTCGGCGCCAGTTCCACTGCCTTGCGCAAGCCTTCCTTGATCTTTTCCGGATCAGGCTGTGTTGGCGGCTGAGCCAGCTTCTTGTCGTCATCCCGCTGGCCTGCCGGCCCAGGCGGCTGGCTGGGCGGAACTGGCGGCGGCTGCACCGGAGCCGCTTGCGGGGGCGGCATCTGCTCAACGCGCTTAAGTTCCGCTTCAGCCTTCAGCTTCAGCAGGTCCGTGCGGCGAGCCGTGTGCTCTTGTTCTTCCGCCAGTTCAACGGATTCCTCATCCGCAAGCGGCTGCGCTTCGGCAGCGGCAGCGCTCTGACTGTTCGGGGCCGCCGGCGTGGTGGCGCTCTTGTCTTCGGCTTTCTTCTCCTGTTGTTTCTCCCCTGCTTTTTTCTCAGTTGGTTCCTCTTTCTTGGCCTGCTCTTCGCCGCTCTCCGGCTTCAGCGTGTGGACAATGCTGGTCTGATCCGCCAGATTGCGCCCCAGCAGAACGGCGAACGGCGCCACCGCGTCCCAGATCTTTTCCAGTTCGGCTATGGCGCCCTTCTGTTCGTCCGCTGCCGGCGCGGGCTGCCGGGCGCTGAGCCGCTCGGATGCGCCTTTCATCCTGTCGCCGGCGGCATCCGCCCAGCCTTGCAGCAGCTTCAGGGCCTCCTCCAATTGCTTCGGGTCCATTTGCGGCTGTGGCACGGGCGGGGCGCCGGGCTGTGCTCCTGCTTGCGGCTGCGGCGGAGCCAGATCTTTCTGTATCTTCTCCTTCAACGGCCCGACCTCCTCCTCCAACTCCTCCTGCATCCGCTTGCCTTCGGCGAAGTCGTCGAGTTGCGAGTTGGGTTTGAGCTCCTTTACGCCTGCCCGCAACGCCCGCTCGCTGGTGACCAGGTAGTCCAAGAACTGGATCAGGTTCGTCTCCCGGCGCCTCCGCTGTCTGTCCAGCTCGCGCCACTTGTCGCTGTAGTACTTGATCCATTCCCGCGCCAACTCCAGGTTCTTGCGCGCCCCGGCGTGAGCCGGCTGTATCCCCAGGCAGCAGCGGAAGCGGGTGGCCGCATCGAGGAGTTTTTCCCTGACCTCTTCCCGCTTATCCGGCGCCAGGTCTTCGGGGCGTTCACCGGCCAAAGCCCGGGCGCTTTCCGCGGCCAGGCAGCCCAGGTTGAAGTGCGCTTCCGCCGCAAGCGCGGTGTCGCGTGCCAGTCCTGCATCCAGATACGCCTCGCGCGCTTTCTCGGTGTCGCCTTTCCTTTGGGCGGCACAGCCGGCATCGAAAGAGGCGATGGCGGCCCCAAGGTTGTCCTGTGACTTTCTGAACTGCTCGGCCGCCTGGCCGAACCTGTCCCGCGCAGTCTCAAAATCATCCTTGGCGTATAACACCAACCCTTCGGTCACAGCCTTGCGTGGTGCGATGGTTGGAGAAGGCTTGCTCTTAGCCTCGGTTTCGTTCTTGGAGGCGGGGGCGGCCTCCTTCTCGTTCTCGGCTGCGTGCGAGGCGCCCGCGAAGGAAAATGCGGCCGCCAAGGCCCACAGGACGAGTGCCACGGAGGCCACCGGCGCCGCTTGCCGGCGCCGGACCGGCTCGCCGGGCAGCGCGGGCGCTTCAACGGCTTTCGCAGGAGGATAGGGCCGGATCAGCAATTCCAGAAGCAGACAGAATAGTGCCAGCGCGAGGAAGAGCTGGTACTGTTCCGAGAGCCGGACCTGGCGCTTCTCCTTGGCGCTTGCGGACTGCCGTCCCCTCAGGTGGTCCTGGTAAAGCTCACCCAAGTCGTAGGCGCGAGTGCCGGCAGGGATGTACACGCCCTTGGTTTTGAGGGCAATCTGGCTGAGCAAGTCCCCGTTAAGTTTGCTCCACACCTGCTCGCCTTTGTACTCCATGAACGACGCCGCGCCGCTTTTCTCAGATGGGATCCGCGCCCCCTTTTCGGCGTCGCCCAGCCCCACGGTGAAGATAGCCACGCGCCGCTCGGCAGCCGTTTCAGCCGCCTGCAGTGGCATGGATTCCTGGTCGTCGCCGTCGGTTATCAGGAGCAGCGTCTGGTCGCGCTCGGCGTCCTGCGGCAAGACCTCGAGCGCCTTGCGGATGGCGTCGCCTATGGCCGTGCCGCCCCGTGGAGCGCTGGCGGGGCTGAGTTCATCGAGCGCGGCGCGGAAATAATTGTAGTCCGTCGTCAGCGGGCACCTGACCACGGCCTTGCCCGCAAAAGCAACCAGGGCGATGCGCTCGCCGCTCAAGTGCTGCAGCAGCTCCGCGACGTCGGCCTTGGCCCGGCCTAAGCGGCTGGGCGGAACGTCCTCGGCCAGCATGGACCTGGACACATCAATGAGGACGTAAAGGTCGCTGCCCCGCGGGCGCACCAACTCTATATGCTGGCCAAACCGCGGCCCTGCCAAAGCCACCATCCCCAGGACAAGCGCTAGAGTCCGCAACGCCGTCTTCAACCAGAAACGCCCCCCCGAATCAGGTGGCATTATCCGAGGCCATAGCGCAGCCGCCACGAACGCCTCGGCGGCACGACGCCGCCGCGCCCGCTCGTAGAGCGCCACGGCCAGCCACAGCCCGCTCAACGGCAGGATCAACCACAGGGCTTCAGGGTGATTCCATTCCATTCCCTAAACTCCAAACCCAAAACTCCAAATCCAAAACAAATTCCAAACAACCAAGACAAAATCACGAACCAATTCCAAACCACGAATTCCTACCTTCAGGTTTTTTCCTGAGTGCGTTTCAACGACATGGCAGAGAAGATCCTCAGCAACTCGGTTGCCTCCTCCACTAAGCCCTTTCGCTCCTTATCTGCTGCGCTTTCCGGCTCAGCATATAGGAGACGCAGCCAATAGCGGCTCTCTTTGGCCTCCTTACGGGATATCTTGATGCGGTACGTGAAGTCCTTGCCACCAAGGGATTCATTTGCTTCGATGTAATTGGCGCCGACTGACCCGGAGGCATTCACAAGTTGCTTGGCGTCTTCCCGGTTGCACAGTGTTCTGGGAAGAACCTTGACAAGCGCACGCACCCGCCGCGCGAACTCAAAAGTCCGCTCTTCCAGGTCGTAAGGTTTCCGCTTCGCGTCATCTTCCATTCTGTGCTTCCTCAGCCCTTGCGTTGTCTGACCGCCTTGTTCCTTTTGTCATTTTGGCCTTTGAGATTTGTTTGGAATTTGGGGTTTGGAGTTTGGAGCTTTTCTCATGGCAGCACCCTAAACCTCGTCGCTGCAAGGAGACTCACCATTACCAACAGCGCGATCCCCGGCGCCGCCAGGAATAGGTACAGCTCGGTGTACTCGGTGTACCGGGTCTCCTCCACCTTGGATTTCTCCATCTGGTCAATCTGGGCGTAGATCTCTTCGAGAGCCTTGGTGCTTTTGGCGTTGAAGTATTGCCCGCCCGCGCTCTGGGCGATCTCACGCAGCAGGTCCTCGTCCAACCGGAACTGCTGCGGCACGAGCACCCGGCGCCCGAACTCGTCCTCCATTGGGAACGGCACCACGCCCGTGTGGCCGATGCCGATGGTATAGATCTTCACTCCCAGCTTCTGCGCCATTTTGGCCGCATCGTGCGGCTCAACCACTCCTGCATTGTTGTCGCCGTCGCTGAGCAGGATCGCCACTTTGCTCTTGGCTTCAACAGCCCGCAGGCGGTCAAGCGCCAGTGCCAAGCCATCGCCGATGGCCGTCATCTGCTCCTCCTGCAGGAGTTCCTTGTTAATGACAGTGCCGCGGCGGTCACGGACCGGCTTGGGAACTTCCAGAGACTGGGCAATGTCGCCCAGCGCCCCATGGTCCAAAGTCAACGGGCATTTGCTGTCGGCAAAGCCGCCAAAGGCCACGAGGCCGATGAGATCGTTGGGGCGCCCGGGCAGCCCGCTGCCTTTCGAGCCCAGGACGAATTCCTTGAAGACATGCTTGACCGCGTTGACCCGGCTGTCTTGCTTGCCCTCAATCTCGAAATCCAGCGCCTCCATGGAACCGGAGATGTCCAGCACCATCTCCATGGCGATGCCTTCGGCGTGCGTGCGCGCCTCCGATTTGCCTTGCTGCGGGCGCGCCAGTGCCCCCACCAGCAGCAACAGGCCCACGCCGTATGCCAGCGGCAATAGGCGCCGCAGGCGCTGCGCCGTGGTGACTGGCAGCGCCTTCAGATCAGCCAGACTTGAGAAGAGCGCTGCCGCCCGCCGCCTGGGGTGAGCGGCCCACCACACCACGACTGCCACCAGCGGGACGAGGGCAAACCACAACGGTGAGCAAAATCTGAAGCCTTCCATTATGCAGTCGCTTCCATGGGTTTTAGCGCCGACGGCAATCCTACGAACTCCTGGGCCCGCGCAATCGCTTCTTCCACCTGCCTCGCGCCCGGCTCCTGCGCCGCATATTTTACCAGGTCGGCTGCTTCGAGGAATTGTCCGAACTGCCCAGCCCGCTCGCGGGGGAAGACTTCCCGTTCCCGGACGTCCCGCAGGAACTCCTCTGTGGTCTGCTCGGGCGCGCGGACGCCGGTTGTCGCTTCGATGTAGCGGCGCACGATGCCGGTCAGCCCCACGTAGAACTCCTTATATTCGCCCTTGCCGTGCAGGTTCCTGGCTAACAGCGAGCGCATCTCGGCATGCGCGATCTCTTCCGGCGACTTCTTCAGCTCATGCGCCGCGGCAATCTTGTAGTAGCGGCGGTACCAGAGCACAACCCCGGCCAGCGCCACTCCGAGCCCCAGCAGCGCCAGCACCCAGCGCCAGAAGGGGCTGGGCGGCAGAGGTACGGGCGCGTGCATCGGCGCCAGGTCCGTGAGGCTGGGCGTCTTGTCGCCG
>Ga0209777_10005257_pt1 | contig 15001 bp, 23 predicted proteins | sample FrelakmetHBP12HB_FD_187147 | JGI IMG/M metagenome (GOLD analysis project Ga0209777, IMG submission 187147) | Freshwater lake sediment microbial communities from the University of Notre Dame, USA, for methane emissions studies -HBP12 HB (SPAdes)... | ecosystem: Environmental > Aquatic >... | reverse complement strand
CCCTTCATCGATCCCTCCTTTCTCGGGCGCCCTCTCAGCGCCCAACTGGGGAGGGAGTTTCTCTACAGGATTGCCTAATTCAGATGATCAATATTTCGGGGAAGGGAACAAGCTATCAGTAAACCCAGGAAAACACTGGATCGCACGAACGGTAATGTGCTTTGCGAAAAGACAGCATGAAATTGTAAGGGTATGCAAAGATAACTTGCCTGAGAGCATTTGCATTGCCTTAATTGCAACCCACCTACTTTATGGTCCAAAAGACTATGCTAATCACTGGCTCATGCAAGTGAATGCTCCACAACCAGAACATTAGCGGCCTAACAACCGGTTGCAGGGGACCGGTACACTCAAGGTGAGGCGAGCTTCGAAGGTGCTCTTTCGTTCGGGGGTCCTTCGCAAAAGAGGTCCGGTCCCTGAACCTGGCGTTAGGTGCAAGGACGAAACAAGAGCGCTTAATATTCTAGGGGGTGGCTAAATGGCTAATGGCACATTCTCGACAAAGAAGCTAAGTAAGGCACCAGTGATTCTTGGTGTCCTTTTGGTCCTCGTGGGTCTACTGCTCACAATGGTCGGCTTGTTTCTTATGTCCCATGGGCAATCTCCGTACTTTCTGGCCGTCGGCCTCGGTCTAATTGCAAGCGGTGTGTTGCTTGCTGTCAGTTCGAAGTTCGGCTTATATGCATACTTCGTCACACTCGCAACAATCATCATCTGGTCCTTTATTGAAGAAAAGACCAACATGCCTGGTCTGTTGCCACGAATTGCTGTGCCGATCATTATTGGCCTGTATGTATCAACAGCCAAGTTTCGGTCTTGCCTACATTAAGAAGCAATGAAAGAAGCTTGCACCTAACAACCGGTTGCAGGGGACCGGTACACTCAAGTGGGGCCGAGCTTCGAAGGTGCTCTTTCGTTCGGCAGTCCTTCGCAAAAGAAGTCCGGTCCCTGAACCTGGCGTTAGGCCTCACACTGAAATGTGAGACAATCAATACGCGCAGACCTGAGATGACGCAGAACGCCGAGAACCAGAAGATTGAAAGACCCTACCTCCGTCTCCCCACGCACGTGCTTTCACTGTTCGCACTCCTGTGTCTGGCAGCCTGTCTTCCAATAACGATCGCATCAATAAGCGACGCCTTAGGCTTGCGCTCCGATTCTCTTTTCAATGTTCCTGGTGGGATCTTGCAGCTTATGGCTGTATTTGTCATGGTGTTTATCCCCATGCAACTTTCTCGGTGGGCATCGGCATCCCGCTGGCTACCCGCCCTGCTTATCATCATGATCGCGTATCTCTCGGTGTTTGTGATAATCCCCCTTTTCCACAAAGATTCCGGCTTTCTTTTCTCCGGCATTTCAAATTTCTTTACAGCTGTGGGCTTTCTATCGATGCTGCTGACCTACGGCGCAACTATGGCGCGTGATCTGCAAGGCCCGAAAAAACGATGGGAGATTTTGTTACTATTGTGCTATCTCCTTTCAGGAGTAGTTGCTGCTGGCATTACAGGAGTGTTCCTGTTTGTCTCATAGAGGCCTAACAGCCCGTTGCACGCGGACCCAGACACGCTTCGGGGGGCCAAGCTTCGAAGTCTTCTCGCTCGGGTGTCCTTTGCAAAAGAGGTCTGGGTCCGGTGAACGGGGGCGTTAGGCCCGCTAAAGTAAAAGGGAGGTTGCGCATGAAACGGTCCCATGCAGTCCTGGCTCTGTTTACGGTAGTCTTTGCGGCGCCTTGTTATGCCCAATGGCATGTCGAGACAAGAACCGACTCAATGACCGATAAGCTGGTCAAAAGTGCCGTTTTGGTGAACTCAGAGGGGCATACTCTGACAATTTATCGCAGCGAAGACAAGAGTATTTGGGCCGTCTTTAGACTATCCTCTGCTTCCCTGGACGTCTTAGCATCGACTCCCCCAATCTATCGAATAGACAAGCTGCCTCCTAATGATCTTGGCGAAGCAAAGCGCTCCAAGATATTTCACATGTTTGAGCAAGAACCAAAATGGGTCCAGTGGCTGATCTTTCATGGTGACGGTCCGGCAAACACAGGTACCTTGCGTGAGCTTATGGACGGTCATACTTTGATTGTTCGGTATTTTCTCTTTACGGGTGGCAATAAAGAAACCACATTTAATATTACGGGCGCAAAGGACGCAATTTCCCGTGCAACGGGGATTCCCAGCGAAGCAGATCCAAATGCAGCAACTAGAGACAAACGATTTCATGAGGTCTTTGCAGAGCTAAGCAACAAATGCCAATCACTAAAAGGGAAGGCTTCGGTCGATTGCGCGCTGCGCCTTGGAAAATGCGCTGAAAAGGCCAACGGTGATCCAGAAGCCATGCGCGCTTGCATGAAGTGACGCGGGTCTAACAACCGGTTGCAGGGGACCGGTACGCTCAAGATGAGAGTAGCTTCGAAGGTGCTCTTTAGCTTGGCAGTCCTTCGCAAAAGAAGTCCGGTCCCTGAACCTGGCGTTAGGTGCCCGAAACTGTTTAGCAATGTCGTAGGCTCTTCCAAGTGTGTCACCATGGCGAGGAAGGGGGGTTGCAATGGCTAAGAACGTCTTTTGCAGTAAATGCGGCACCAGCAACCAAGGAAGCAAATTCAAATGCTCCCAGTGTCATGCTCTGCTTAGGCCGGTCTATCCAACTATCGCCGCCATTGCAGCTATAACGGGCATCTACGCATTGTGGCTAGCCTACGTGGCAGCGGTTCTTCCTAGCCTGGCTGTCATACTCGGGTCGCATGGCGTGAGGTTCAGCCCGTTCGTCAGAATAGCAGTAATGTTGGGTCAGTACTTTACGGGCTGGGGCATTCTCCTCGGGTTCGTATTCTTGGCTCTCCTTTTCTGGCTAGGTATATCCTGGCAACCGCATAAATCACTAGGCAGCAATGTCGTAGTAACCGTGGCGCTTCTTAAGGGCCTTGGCGTTCTTTTAGTTGTGCTGCTTTCGGTACTTGATGTTGTTCCATTTCTTACAATGAAATGAAGGGGCACCTAACAACCGGTTGCAGTGGACCGGTGCGCTCAAGTGGGGCTTGGCTTCGAAGGTGCTCTTTCGCTCGGCTGTCCTTCGCAAAGGAAGTCCGGCCCACTGAACCTGGCGTTAGGCGTTGTATCTTACACTTGTGGCCCGAGTCTGCATCTTATTAGCTCAATCTCAGGGGAGACAACATGCACAAAAACCAAGCCAGCGACAGGAAGTGTCCGAGTTTGGTAGGGATGCCACGAACCTTGGTTGGTTGGTGGTCGACGGGGCTAGTCGTAGCATTCATCGCATTTTTCGCGCTATGGCAGGTATATGTTAGAGCAACGCCGCCAAGGCCCCGCCCAACGTTCTTTTCCGATCCATTGCAGGCTTTCCTCATCCTTAGCGCAGCTACAACAGCAATTGCCGGCGCAATACTTGGCGTGCTGGCACTTACACTAAAGCGCGAGCGGTCCTACCTGATTATACTAAGCATCATCATTGGATCTTTCGTGCTCTATTGGACGATAGGCGAGTTAATGGGTGGCTAAATGTGTTTTCTTGCAACGCCTAACAACCCGTTGCAGCGGACCCAGACGCTCAAGGGGGGTCAAGGTTCCAAGGTGCTCTTTCGCTCGGAGCCCTTCGCAAAAACTCTCTGGGTCCGCTGAACGTGGCGTTAGGTCGCCGAAGAAAGGAGAACAAAAACGTGCCGCAGCGTTCGCAATCTAGCAGTTCATTGCAGCCGCCTAAGATGGCACAGGAAGACCCGCGAGCATTTGAATTACTACGTGTATGGGCGGCTCCCGATGGATGCCAGCAAATGACTTTAGAGACAACCTGGCATGACCCAGGCGCCTGGGGGTTACTGCTGGTTGATATTGCTCGCCATGTATCAATTGCCTATGCAAAGAAAGGAACCGATAGAAATACCGCGTTAAAGCGAATTCGCGAGTTGTTCGACGCTGAATGGAACAATCCCACTGATGAGCCAAAAGACATTACGGAGCAATAAGAAACGGCGTCCTAACAACCGGTTGCAGGGGACCGGTACGCTCAAGGTGAGGTAAGCTTCGAAGGTGCTCTTTCGCTCGACAGTCCTTCGCAAAAGCGATCCGGTCCCTGAACCTGGCGTTAGGCGTCAATAAAGGGTTTTGATGCAGCTTCCCATTTCAATCTTGCAGAGGCTTCAACGCGAGTTTTCTGAGGAAAGCTACAGGAAAGTAAAGGAACTGTTCCTTTCGTATATTGAAGGCAGCGAACAGAAAGAGCACGAACGAGTCTTGCTAGACATCCTGCAGCTTGCCAATGGCGATATAGAGCAAGTGCGAGAGCTTGTCGATAGAGCAAAAAGAGACTATCGAGACATCATATTCTGGGCAGAGTATCCATCGCAGTCCAAGCTCGATAGGCCCCAGAAAATAAGAGAGTTCAACGAAATGCTAAAGAAATTCGGGGCAAAATGGCAGGTAGAGAATGAGAAAAAAGACGCCTAACAACCGGTTGCAGGGGACCGGTGCGCTCAAGTGGGGCCTAGCTTCGAGGGTGCTCTTTCGCTCGGCAGTCCTTCGCAAAAGAAGTCCGGTCCCTGAACCTGGCGTTATGCAGCCAAAGATTTCATGTTCCAGGGTTTTCCATTTCCCGTTGTGTCTTACCGGCTCCACCCGTGCTTTCCGTGCGGCCGGGTGCAATATCAGAAGGCTATGCTCCACGCAGCGCAGTCGTGCTTATTGGGTTGGTGCTTTTCTCCGGTCCGCATCTCAATCATGAGCCGAATGCCGAGCGGTCACACGCAAGCGGAGTGTCAAGGGTAATGAACAGCAATCATCAGTAAGTTGGCTAAGGGCGGCTCATCATTGAGATGAAAAGACAATCAATCATTCGCAAGAAGCAAATCGCTGAAACAAAATGCTCATCATCGAAGAACCGCAATTGTCGCGAGAGCCTCACGGGTTTACAATTTCCTTCGGGCATTCATGCGCACCATCGAAAGCAGGGGCTGCATAACAGGCTGTTGCACCGGACCCAGACACGCTTCGGGGGGTTTAGCTTCGAAGCCTTCTCGCTCGGGAGCCCTTCGCAACTAATGTCTGGGCCCGGTGAACGCCGCGTTAGGTAGCTGCTATAATGAAGCGTATCGTGTGTGCTCTATAGGCCACTGTCACAATCGCATGTCTGTCAAGAGGAGGTAGCAAATGAAGAAAAGAGGTTTGGCGGTCGTTTTACTGGTGGTGCTGGTTGTCGCTGGTGCTCTTTATGCCGCAAAGCCGAAACAGAACATAAGTCCTTCTAAACATCCGAATCTCGCCGCCGCCCAGCAGCTGCTGGGTCAAGCATTTGACAAGATTGTCGCAGCGCAGTCGGCGAACGAATGGGATCTTGGCGGGCATGCTAGCAAAGCCAAGGCATTAGTAGAACAGGCAAGTGCAGAGCTAAAGCAGGCGGCAGAAACCGCAAATCAGAAGAATAAGAAGTAGCCTCAAGATAGGAGACCGCTACCTAACAACCCGTTGCACCGGACCCAGACGCTCAAGGAGGGCTAAGGTTCCAAGGTGCTCTTTCGCTTGGAGCCCTTCGCAAAGACGTCCTGGGTCCGGTGAACGTGGCGTTAGGCCTTTCTGAGAGGGTTTTCTCCCACGATGCCCTACGGAAGAGTGCGTTTTTATGCAGATGAAAATGTTGAATTTCCTGTTGTCGAGTACCTGCGTGATAGAGGTTATCGGGTTTTCTACGCTCCCGAAATCGGCTTTGCTTCAAGAGATGACAAGTTTCAGTTGGCTGAGGCCAGGCGCAGGAAATGTGTTCTCCTGACAAAAGACGATCATTTCCTAAATGACAGGAAGTTTCCCTTCTCACAACTACCAGATACGGCAATTATCGTGCTCAAGACGCCAGCCTCCCTGAGCGATACCAACTACGGCTTCCTTCTGCTTGCACTCATTGAGCATTTAGGTCCTTCGGGCAACCTTAATCTCGCCGGTATGAAGATTGAGGTAAAAGGCCCTCGCTTGCTTCTTCGTGCAAGGGTTGGCGGTAAGATAAGATCTGATGAAATCGACATTAGAGACTACGAGACCGAAAGGCCACTCTTTGAAGAAAAAGATAGAAAGGCCTAACAACCCGTTGCACCGGACCCAGGCGCTCAAGGTGGGCTGAGGTTCCAAGGTGCTCTTTCGCTCGGGGTCCTTTGCAAAAACGTCCTGGGTCCGGTGAACGTGGCGTTAGGTGTCGGCAAGAGTGTAAAGATGCAGCTTCCTAAATCCGTGCTAGATCGCATTCAACGTGATTTTTTAAACTCTCATCAAAAAGAAGTCGAAGCAGCACTGTCAACATATGGCGAAGAATCATCTCAGAAAGGGCACGAGAAAGTTCTGCTTTATATCCTTGAGCTTTCAAAGGGCGATGCTGCTAAGGCCGCAGAGTATGTCGAATGTGCAAAGCGAGACTATCGAGACATCATCATGTGGGTCGAGAACCCTGCTGAGTCGCGTCTCGATACGCCAGAGAAGGTTGAAGCGTTCAACAAAATGCTCGAGCAATTTGGGGCAAAGTGGCGGGTGCCCAATGAACACAACGACACCTAACAGCCCGTTGCACGCGGACCCAGACACGCTTCGGGCGGCTGAGCTTCGAAGTCTTCTCGCTCGGGAGCCCGTTGCAAAAGAGGTCTGGGTCCGGTGAACGGGGGCGTTAGGCGTTTCGCCAGCAATCGATAAGTGAGTATACTTCATTTAGGAGGACCAATTATGAAGAACCTCTTGGGTGTGTGCTGTTTGCTGTTGCTCTTTGCATCCGCTGCTCTTGCTGCAAGTGCGAAGGAACGCAGATTCATCAGCGTCGGAATGACCGAGGGTCAGGTCCTAGAGAAAATTGGGAAACCGGACAAAGAGTCTTTCGACAGCGGTGGTGGGGCAACCGAAACCGTCAAGCGGTGGATCTATCTCCCCGCTCCTGACGACCCACAGACGATCACAACAGTGGTTCTCAAGAACGGCAGGGTAATAGACGTAACGCGCGAAATATCGCGCTGAAGTACTCAGCTGTATCTTATACAAAACGCCTAACAACCGGTTGCAGGGGACCGGTACGCTCAAGGTGAGCTAAGCTTCGAAGGTGCTCTTTCGCTCGGTGGTCCTTCGCAAAAGCAGTCCGGTCCCTGAACCTGGCGTTAGGTCGCTTCTAAAGGGGCGAAGCTGATGGGGTACTTTATCCCTGTAGTCGAACTGATTCTGATTGTCATATTCACGTTCGCAATGGAGCGCATTGCATTTCACCAGGGTCAGCTTCGCCCGATAGTGGGCACAATAATCGTGACCATTTCCCCGGCAATTCTATTTCTTGGGGGGCTTAGCATTTCAGGCATGACTTTTGATCTTGCATTGTGGGGAGGCGATGAGTTGACGCAGATCTTCTCCCTAATCGCTATCGTGACGAGCATGGGTGCAGCAATGTATTTAGCGCGGCATAATCTCTATAGTCGACACAAGATTCAGAAGCTTCTTGGCATGTTCTACATTTTCACTATCGGGTTGCTTCTAATCGTTAGCGTAACAAAGGCACTATGAAAGGCGCGACCTAACAACCTGTTGAAGCGGACCGGTACACTCAAGGTGGGGCGAGCTTCGAAGGTGCTCTTTCGTTCGGCAGTCCTTCGAAAAGAGTTCCGGCCCGCTTAACGGGGCGTTAGGCTTCTGTCTAGAGGAATGCCATGACTAGCAAGATACCCGTCGCTTTTCACGATTCGCGGTCTCTGCTTGCTTCTTTCATGATTCTCGCCTGCACCGTGGCTCTTGGTTCAGCTGATCCACCGCAGATTGAGTTGCTACAGGGCCGCATCGCGCAATTCTATTCTGCTGAAGTAAGTCATGACATTCCAACAATGTATAACATGCAGTCACCAGCACAGAAAAAGAAGACCAGCTATAAGAAGTTCGAGAAGACCGAAAAGGCACGGTGTGATGAATTTATATCATGGGAAATACTGGAAATCACAAACGAGCCTGTGCTTAAAGGTGCCGGTTCGTCCGTCACGGCGAGGGCGAAGATACTCATGTTCTTTAAGACCCACAACAGGTGTGAAAGCCAGGATCTCCAGTTCAAGGCTGTCTGTTACTGGAATCTCATCGACGGCACATGGTTCGGCGGCTCCTACGATGAATGAAAACGAAGCCTAACAACCGGTTGCAGGGGACCGGTACGCTCAAGGTGAGGTAAGCTTCGAAGGTGCTCTTTCGCTCGGTAGTCCTTCGCAAACTAAGTCCGGTCCCTGAACCTGGCGTTAGGTTTCTGATCCGCGCTTTATGGTATCCTTAGCTCGGGGTGGGAAATGGCCGAAGAGAATCCTCAACCCACCAGCGACATAAACGTCACTGCGACTGATGCTACGACAATTTATGAAGGTGGAAGACTCGTACAGATCAAGGTTGGCGATCTGCTTAACAATGAAGTTGCTCTGCGCCAATTTGTCAACAACTACAATCTGGCCAATAAGGATCTATCTCAAGCCCAGGCGGAGATCACTTCACTGAAGGAAGAGGTATCCGTGTACCTTTTATATCCGGTCGTCACAATTTTGATCGCGGCTTTCAATATTCCCGGCGTAGTACTCATTGGGATTTCCACTTCTATGATTGCTGGTGACAAAAACACAGGCCTAGCATACTGCCTCTTGATCCTCGGCGGGCTCATCACGCTGGCAAGCACCGTCGGCAGCGCAATTTCGCAGTTCCTGCCAAAATGGCTAAGGAAGGGGTCTAGTCATGCCTCTTAAGGGCAACTCCGTTTACTGCATCAATCACCCAGATAAGATCATGACTCGCGATAATATAATGCACGCTATCACAGTGATTCAAAGTGACGGCAAAGGAAATATTTCATTCAATCCCGCTTCTGGGGTGCCCTGCGTAGTTTATGTGTGCGATATTTGCGGCTATTTGGAAAGTTACTTGGCCATGAAGACACCCTATTGGTCTAGCTTCAAAGGCTCCCCAGAGAACAAATAGAATACATAGCAGAAACCTAACAGCCCGTTGCACGCGGACCCAGACACGCATCGGGTGGCTTAGCTTCGAAGGCTTCTCGCTCGGCAGCCCTTCGCAAAAGAGGTCTGGGTCCGGTGAACGGGGGCGTTAGCGCGCACAAATGAAATTGTCGCTGGAGGGTGCCCGTGACTCGTAGAGTGCTTGTAGTAGACGATGACCGTTCGTTTCGACAATCTTGTCGTATGCGGCTGGAGTTCGAGGGCTATGAAGTTAGTGAAGCAACATCGTGGGTAGACTTCACAAAGGCATTTTATGGTTCACATGAGGCGCCTGACATCGTATTACTTGATATCAATTTGGGTCCAACTTTATCTGGTGACAAGATGCTGTCAGCATTGAAGAAGGGCAGAGAGAATTTGGCAATTCGAAAGAAAACTAAGATGATTCTCATGTCGTCTCTCCACGAGGAAGAAGTGGCATATCGCGCACAGAAATGCGGGGCAGACGGCTATCTTCTAAAAGACGACATGTGCGAAAGGGGCACAGAGCGATTTGTCACGAAGCTGAAATCATTTCTGGAATAGCAAGAGATGAAAGCACAGTGCGCTCTAACAACCCGTTGCACCGGACCCAGACGCTCAAGGTGGGCTAAGGTTCCAAGGTGCTCTTTCGCTCGGAGCCCTTCGCAAAGACGTTCTGGGTCCGGTGAACGTGGCGTTAGGTGTTCCTGGGGAGACAGAATGAGCCGATGGTGCGCTGGTATGATGCTTCTTGTGTTGCTTTTTCTCTCATACGAAGCATGTTCTCAAAAGAACAAGACTGAACAAAGTCCGGCGCAACCTTTGGCCAGCACGAAGAAACAAGATGCAGAGCGTATCTTGGGCGAAAATTGCGTTTTCACTCTCAAAGCACCAACAGGTTGGGTTCTAAAGAACTGGAGCGGTGTGCGGGCTGGTGGGCCTGACGCTGAAGTCGTGCCCCTCGGTTCGGATTGGCCTGCGTCAGTGCGCATAGACGTGTTTGCGCTTCAAAAAGACACAAGACTGCGCCTTAGGGTGCCTCGCTTGGAACCCAGAATCATGACTTTCGAGGAGATCATACAGGAAGACGACCATAGCTACCCCGATGCCAAGAATGACGTTCTTTCTTCGGCCCCCTGGCAGCAAATAGGTCCATCCCTCCTAGCACGAGGTGCTAGGAAGGTGGTGATTAAGAGGTGCGAGTGGGGGAACAACATCGCTTTTAAGGTCTTTATAGACGAGCCTAACGTCGTTGTGTTTATCGATCTCTTCGCATGGCAAAAAGAAGTTCTCCAGAAGTCGTTGCCAGCTTTTCAAGAGTTAATTCAGTCATATTGCTATCTTGGTGAAAATGTCGAGAACCCAGGCAGTTCAGCAAAGTAAGGGAACACCTAACAACCGGTTGCAGGGGACCGGTACACTCAAGGTGGGCTGAGCTTCGAAGGTGCTCTTTCGTTCGGCAGTCCTTCGCAAAAGAAGTCCGGTCCCTGAACCTGGCGTTAGGCCTTCAAGGAGCAAGTGATGCCGTGGCTAATTCTCTTCGTCGGCGTCTTTGTTGGCATTATCCTGCTTAACTTTGCCAGCATGATCGTGGGTGCCATTATTCTTGCCCGAGTTCCCGCAAGCTCCATGCAGAACGAAAAGGCATCAGGCTACAGGGTGCTTGCGAGTATGGCTCTTGCCTTTCATATCGCAGCATTTATTGCTGGTGTCGCACACATTGCAGCTTCATCATCTTCGTTTTTTGCCAGCTCCAAGGAGTTCTTCTATTTCTGTGCCTGTCCGGTCTATATTCCCGCCGCCTTCGGCATAGCATTCTGGGTGGCAGTGCTGAATCGCACGGCCAAAAAGCAATCAAATGAAAACAATGAGAATGCCGCAGATACCAACTCGAAGGCCTAACAACCGGTTGCAGGGGACCGGTACACTCAAGGTGGGCCAAGCTCCGAAGGTGCTCTTTCGTTCGGAAGTCCTTCGCAAAAGCGGTCCGGTCCCTGAACCTGGCGTTAGGTGTCGACAATGAGGGTTAAGAAAGCTCTTGCCTTAGCGACCATCGTGCTGTTCATCCGGTTTACGCCGTACGCTCAGAAGTGGGTTCCTCCCAAGGTAGACCTTCATGGCGAGCCCTTTTCCATAACGCATGGCGTTGTCCCAGGGCGAACGTGCATCATAGCTGGGGTCGTGCAGTATGATTCACATGTGCCAGCACCGGATGCAAGTATTACACTCAAAGGGCCCAATGGCTTCGTTGCTACGGCTAACACAGATCATGAAGGTCGCTTTTGCTTTGAAAACCTCCAACCAGCTTCAGCAAAAGCCTACGTCATTTATGTCCGCAAGAAAGGGTATGGAGTCTTAGCAAGGCAGCTTCCTGCTTTAGTGGCGGGCGATTACTTCTATGCCTCAGTAATGATCTCGGACTATGCACCTCCAGGGCTCATAGTAAAATGACTCGACACCTAACAACCGGTTGCAGTGGACCGGTACGCTCAAGTTGGGCCAAGCTTCGAAGGTGCTCTTTCGCTTGGGTGTCCTTCGCAAAAGAAGTCCGGCCCCTGAACCAGGCGTTAGGCGTCATCGCGTATTTCGAGAAAGGGATCTGCAATGATTAACGTTATCGTTGTCATCGGTGCCGGTTCAATCGGTCAAGCGATTGCGAGGCGCGTAAGCGCAGGTAAGCACGTCCTGCTGGCTGATTTACGTAAGGAAAGCGCCGATGCTGCCGCAAAAGTCCTCAGCAACGCGGGTTTTGAGGTAAGCACCGCGATTGTTGATGTCTCGTCGCGTCAGTCGGTTCACCCGCTCGTCGAAATGGCGACAGCCATCGGCGACATAACCGGCGTCATCCACGCCGCAGGTGTTTCACCTTCGCAGGCGACGCCCGCCATGATTCTGAAGGTTGACTTGTATGGCACCGCGCTGGTGCTTGAGGAATTCGGCAATGTCATAGCAGCGGGCGGGGCGGGCGTGGTAATCGCCTCGCAATCGGGGCATCGCCTTCCAGCGTTGACACCTGAGCAAAATAGGGTGCTGGCGACTACGCCCACCGACGAGCTGCTTGCGCTTCCGATGCTCCAGCCAGAGCAAGTGACCGATTCGCTCCACGCCTACCAGATTTCCAAGCGCGGGAACTCGCTGCGGGTGATGGCGGAGGCGGTCCGGTGGGGCAAGCGCGGCGCTCGGGTCAACACGATTAGCCCCGGCATCATCATCACTCCTCTCGCTAAAGACGAACTGACCGGTCCGCGTGGCGAGGGATACCGTCGCATGATTAACTTGTGTCCGGTCGGGCGCGCCGGAACGCCGGATGAGGTCGGGGTGGTTGGCGCTCTCCTAATGGGACAGGATGGCGCGTTCATCACCGGCAGCGACTTCCTAATGGATGGCGGAGTCACCGCAGCCTACTGGTATGGCGAGCTCGCTCCCAAGTGACGCCTAACAGCCCGTTGCACGCGGACCCAGACACGCTTCGGGGGGCTGAGCTTCGAAGTCTTCTCGCTCGGGAGCCCTTCGCAAAAGAGGTCTGGGTCCGGTGAACGGGGGCGTTAGGTGCCAGAAAGGAAGGCGCAGATGAGTGGTGTATCTCCGGATCGTAAGCGCATAGTCCTCATCTCGGCACTATCTATTTTGTCCGGCTTGGTGTCAGGCGTTGTCGTCGCAGTGGGCCTCAATAGCAATTCAGACTTGTTGGGGTACATGGTGTTCTACCTTCCTGGCGTTTCGTTCGCGCTCCTGGCGCTATTCCCGTTATTGCTTGGCATGACGTTCCAGATGCTCCGCGGCCTTCTCATCCTTTCCATCAGCATTGCAACACACTATGCAGCTGTTCGAGTGTCGGTTGCAGTTGTTGAGAAGCCCCTCTTCCTGCCGCTTATCGTGTCCGTGGGCGCCATCGCGGCTGCCATTGTGTCTTTGTGTTCGGCCTTTCTGCTCAAGATCAAGGTTCGTGCCCTGCCATCAGTTCTCGCGGTTCTTCTCGGCGGCGTTAGCGGCCTATCTATCGGCGCGCCTTTTTCATCGCAAGCATCGTTGATTCACGCGGCAGAGAATGTCCTTATCGTCTTCGGCTATGTCATTTGGCAGTGTGGTGTAGCGGTTGCGTTGGCTCATGAAAAGACCAAGACTGGCACCTAACAACCGGTTGCAGGGGACCGGTACGCTCAAGGTGAGGTAAGCTTCGAAGGTGCTCTTTCGCTTGGCAGTCCTTCGCAAAAGCGGTCCGGTCCCTGAACCTGGCGTTAGACCTGCAGAGAAAGACGCCCGCTCAGCTGATCTTACGATATGTCCATTTACTTGGATCTCCAGGCTTATCCCTATCTTCTTCAAAACGAAGGGTATTCCCAGAAATCACAGCCGTCACAGTTACAGCCTTACCTTCATAGGTCCAAGTGAGCCTGTATCTATCTCTCCCGTCCATCGAGTAGCTTCCTGTTTGCGACTCTATTTTTCCTCCTTCCCTGCCGAACCTCTTCACAAAGGCCCCATCCGCGCCAAATCCATATCTCGTGTACACCGCATCGTCGGGCTGGCCCCAAGCCCAAACACCAACGATATCGGCGCGCTTTTGCGAGTGTTGGGGTACCGAGTTGGTAGTGTTCTCTCGTGAGCAAGACATGATAATGAGAGCGCAGCATAGGAGCATCCCAATGGTCTTCATCCTTTCCTCCTTAACTGGCATCATGGTAATGCTTTTGGTTGCGTAGCACAATGTTCCGGCAAGTGTCTTTCTGCGGGGGTGTCGTGGCTGCCAAAGAGGGCAGTGCAGGTCTAACAACCGGTTGCAGGGGACCGGTACGCTCAAGGTAAGCCGAGCTTCGAAGGTGCTCTCTCGCTCGGCAGTCCTTCGCAAAAGAAGTCCGGTCCCTGAACCTGGCGTTAGCGCGCACAAATGAAGTTGTCGCTGGAGGGTACCCATGCCTCGGAAGGTGCTTGTAGTAGACGATGACCGTTCGTTCCGACAATCTTGTCGTATGCGGCTGGAGTTCGAGGGCTTTGAAGTTGCCGAAGCAACATCGTGGGTAGACTTCACAAAGGCATTTTATGGTTCACATGAGGCGCCTGACCTCGTATTACTTGATATCAATTTGGGTCCAACATTATCTGGTGACAAGATGCTCTCAGCATTGAAGAAGGGCAGAGAGAATCTGGCAATTCGAAAGAAGACGAAGATGATTCTAATGTCGTCTCTCCACGAGGAAGAAGTGGCAGATCGCGCACAGAAATGCGGGGCAGACGGCTATCTTCTAAAAGACGACATGTGCGAAAGGGGCGCAGAGCGATTTGTCACGAAATTAAAGTCATTTCTAGAATAGCAAGAGAAAGAAGAACTATGCGCTCTAACAACCCGTTTCAGCGGACCCAGACGCTCAAGGGGGGCCAAGGTTCCAAGGTGCTCTTTCGCTCGGAGCCCTTCGCAAAAACATTCTGGGTCCGCTGAACGTGGCGTTAGATTGCTGAAGAATGATCTACGGAGGGCGCACTATGGACAGCAACCCGATTCTGCACGCTGCGATGATGGAATCAATCGAAAACCAAATAAGAAACAATGACCCACCTGAAACCAAAAAGACACTCGATCGCCTGATGACGCAAGGACATTCAAAACAAGACGCCATGAACCTCATCGGCACGGTGTTAGCGGCTGAAATGTACGAGATACTAAGGCACAATCGCCCCTATGACGCGAAAAGATATATTGAAGAGCTTAACCGACTTCCGAGAGCCCCCTTTGATGAGCAGAAATGACCCGCAATCTAACAACCGGTTGCAGTGGACCGGTACGCTCAAGGTGGGCTAAGCTTCGAAGGTGCTCTTTCGCTTGGTGGTCCTTCGCAAAAGCAGTCCGGCCCCTGAACCTGGCGTTAGACAGCATGGAAGGCCCATATTGACGCAGGTCCGATCATCTCGTTTCCAAGCAAACGCCGTCTTAAGCAACTCTTGGGGAAGTCAAAACAATAGCAAGAGACACACAAGACCACAGGAGTATTAGATGGCGCAACGATTGGTTACTATTATCTCGGTGGTTGCCATAAT
>Ga0209777_10005256_pt1 | contig 15001 bp, 6 predicted proteins | sample FrelakmetHBP12HB_FD_187147 | JGI IMG/M metagenome (GOLD analysis project Ga0209777, IMG submission 187147) | Freshwater lake sediment microbial communities from the University of Notre Dame, USA, for methane emissions studies -HBP12 HB (SPAdes)... | ecosystem: Environmental > Aquatic >... | reverse complement strand
GATGGCTTTCCGCATGGAGCGACGGCCATCCTCCATGTAGTACTTGTTCAAGTACTCCATTCCTTCGAGATAATACCGGTATGCCTCTGGGGAGCGGGTCGTAACATCAGCGACTTTCGCCGATGACTCCGTCCTCATCGCCACTGGCAGGGCGTTGCTCATCTTCACTTCCTCAGTCAGACGGTCAACCACGGCAAAGATGCTCTCTCCCTGATTCCCGGTGATGCGTTGGCTGGCGATCACACCGCCGCTGGGCACGTCAATCAATTGTGCAGTTAACACTATTACGGGTTCACTCTGGAGTATCGAGCCGGTCAACATCCATTTGGCTTCCGCCTTGTTGGCGATCTCGGAGGAGGTCGCCCGGTCAATGGTTTTGGCTCCCTCTTTCCCCATTTGCTTGAGCAGGTCATAGAGTCGCTGACTTGACAGGACTCTAATGTGCTCGGACTGAGACAGTCCCGTAATCAGCAGATTGGTGGCAATCACGCCGAGACGCTTAGAGTCGGCTGGATCAGCGACATTGTCAAAATACATCACCGCCAGCCAGTTCGTGGAGGCTTGTGTTTCATTTGTCGGCGATATCTCTAATCGCCACGGTTTGAGAATGAGTGCAAGAACGACCAAACCCGCTACCACCAGTGAAGACCCTATCAATCGCCAGCGGCCTCGGTGAGTCGCCAGAGTGTGTTGCGTTTCCTTGCCTATGCGAGCGAGATCAGCTTGCAAGTCATCGACGTGCTGATAGCGCAGCGTCTTGTCCTTTTGAAGAGCTTTGCTGATGATGCTTTGCAGTTCCGCGCCGACACCCGATTTGTACCTTGCCAGCGGCTCGGGATCGTGATCGATTATGTTGCGGGAGGTCGCAGCATCGTTGTCACTCCTGAATGGCTGCCGTCCCGTGATCAATTCATACAGAACAACACCGAGCGAGAAGATGTCTGTGCGATGATCAACTTGCTCACCGCGAACTTGCTCCGGTGACATGTAGCCAACCGTGCCAAGCGTCGAACCGGTCTTCGTCAGGTGATCGCACCCCTGCACAGTTGCTAAACCGAAATCAAGGATCTTGGCGCGGCCATCGGCATCGATCAGGATGTTCGCAGGTTTGACGTCGCGATGAACGATGCCGGATTGATGCGCCTTGTGTAGCCCTTCGCAGATTTGAACGGCGAGTTCGATTACTCGCTCAATCGGCAGCTCTTTCCCTTTGATCAACTCGCGCAGCGATTGCCCCTCGACATACTCCATCGCGAAGAAAGGTCGCTCGTTGAATTCGCTGACTTCGTAAATGGTGACAATGTTGGGATGATTTAGTTTCGCCGCTGCTTGCGCTTCGCGCTTAAAGCGTACTCGGCAATCAGCATCTTGACAGAGATGAGAGGAAAGGAATTTTAGAGCGACTTGACGATTGAGTTCGGTATCCTCTGCCAGATACACCTCACCCATCCCACCGGCACCGATTTTCTCGACAATGCGATAGTGCCCGACTAAGGTGTCTTTCTCAAGATGAATGTGCAGTCGGGTGATGTCGTCATTGTTGTTGTCTTGTGACATTCATGACATCCCGCGCTGGGCGATCTATTGACCGCTCGTTATTGCCTTGTAATAAGATAGGTTTTGTAAATGAAAAGGACAACAGTCGAAAATGTGGGGTTCAGCCGAGGTAATCTGAGCACTCCGGATCCCGGAAATGCTGTATGACTTGCTGCAGTCTGCGCCAATCTGTTTTCGGACGTGAAGGGGAGGAGAACACTTCACGAGGTTAGACGATCACGTGCTCTCAAACGGGGGTTCCCGCTATTCTCCGATGAATCTTGGGATTCTCGATATAGACTGAGTGGTTCCAAGATTCATCTTATCGGGGATCTGAAAACGCTTGTAGTTGGGGGATTCGTGGGATTTGGCCTTGGAAGCAGTGAAATAGGCCTGTCTCTCAGAGTTTCACGAGTTGTTGCGCGGAGGTGAGCAGTACCTTCGTTTGTTCAGACTCGGTAGTCAGTTGGTTTTGAATCTGTATTAGGCATTCTGGTGTTGTTGCCAGGATGATTATTGATTCGAAGTCTTTTTTCAGGTTCTTTTCTAGGTTTCTTTTCCAGTCTGATTTTCCTGTTTCGATTTCGATTGCTGTTCGTTTGCCTTCTTTTTCTATGATGATGTCGGTGTAACCGTTTACTGGTTCTTCGATGAGGACTTTGCATCCCAGAGCTTCATAGTGTTCTGCTACTTTTTGTTTCCAGAATCGGTGTTCGAGTCCTTCGTTAAATCGGACTGGTGGCTTTTGGAGTCCGGATTGTGATAATTGCTGCCAGCCAATGTCTGTGATGTCGAGTAGCACCATTCTTCCGCTTCGTGTCAGTATGCATGCTGGTTCGATCAGTTCCTTTTCGATTAGTGATTTTTTGAGCGTGTCGCCGTTTCTCCTGCTTACTCTGAGTCTTCTGTAGCGTTCAACAACACCCGAGAAAGGGTGACTGGCAACTTCCAGTAGTAGCGCTTCTTCTCGTTCGTTGAGTTTCGCGGTGAAATCCTTTTTCGGAGCTGGCTGCATCTGGACTGTTTGATTGCAGAGAACGTTTCTGTAAGCCATTATCGTCTTGAGTTTTTGATCGTCGACTGCTCCCTTGGGGACTTTGCAGTGGGGAATGACGACCTCAAATGGCTGAAGCCATCTGCCTTGTAGCTTTACAACTGCCGCCCCGATGGGTAGTCGGCCTAGGAGTTCGTTGTCTTCGTCTTTCATCAGCATGGCAGCAGCCACGGCATTGACGTCGAGTCGGTGTTTCAAGTTCATGGTTATTGTTGTGTAGGAATTGCCCAATGCGGGTATGGAGATGAGGCTGGGGTGCTGGTCGACGAGGACTATTGCTTCGCCGAGTTCTCGGATTTCTCTCAAGATGGTGTCGGTTACTGCTTCTCCTCCTGATCCTCCGGGCTTTTTGAGTAGTATGTGGTGTGCTTCTTCGATAAAGATGACGTGTTTGAAGCACTCCCTGTCCGGCTGAACCAGACGATAATGATGAATCCAGAGAAGCATGGATTCGATGATCAGGTTCTTGTCATTGTTGGTCAAAGCATCAAGCTCGAGAATAACGTTTCTGTCAAGTAGGCTTGCGAGGTTTGGCTGGTTGGACGTGTTGACGACTTCTCCCATCGGACCAAAGCAGATTGATTTGATTCCTCTCATGGTTGAGTCCATCCAGAGCGCTTTTCGGCCTTTAACCGGGTTGTCCTCCAGCCATTTGAGAACATCAATGAAAGTGGGGTACTTCTGAGGGATGTCATCGTAAACGCCAAACTGCTCATAAACTGCATTCAAGGCTTCTTGAAGTAGGAACATAACTCCTTCTCCGAGGTAGTAAGCACCGGCAATGATTTCGATGAGCTTCTTGAGCCAGACCTTGGGGTCAGTGCCGGTTGGCGGGATCAAGGGGTTGAAGACCATGGGTGATGTGTTTCTGCCGACCGTGTACACCAAGATGTTCTCATCTGTCATGGCTAAGAGGTCTCGGTAGTTGCGTTTCCAGTCAAAGATCAAAAACGGCTTCTTCCTCGCCAAAAGGCTCTTGAGCAGGATGAAAACCGTATTCGTCTTGCCAGCGCCACTTCTACCAAATATGGCCGTGTGCTGGATCCATTCGTCTTCCCGCAAGCCAAACAGATGGTAGTCCCGTCCAGAGTAGTGAACTGTCCCGACGGGATATTCACCGTAGGCAGCATCTTTTGGCGGGACTGAGAGATACGTTTCGGGACTGTCGACTGTCGAGCCGAGGCGCTTTACTGCCATGAGCCGTATGGCTGCTTCGATATCTCGTCTCCCCTCTTGGTCTTCGGTGAGGTAGGCCAAGTAGTATTGATCGGCTTTCTTGCCGATTACGGGTTTGAGTTGTCTGCAGAGTTCTTGGACGTCCATTTTCAATCATTAATCAGTTTTTGTCTGTTCGATTGGGAGTCGATCTGCTGCTTGAGCTCAAGCAACTGCCCTTGCAACCGGCTCACATCTCGCCAGCACGCGACTTGTTCAAAGCGCTTTTCTTGTTCGAAGGTGATCAGTTCCTTTTCGAAGAAGGATTTGCGCTTGTCAATGACCGGCAAGGTCCCGAGCTCGAAAACGTCAAGTTGATCCAACACCGAATTGGCACGACAAATTCTTCCGTCAATCTCGTAAAGATTGCTGTTACGGATGGAGAGGCGCTCATAGATCTGCTCCAAAATACCCTTGGAGGAGTTCAGCAGTACTTCCCTCTTGGAATCAAGAAACCTATCAATAGGGTCACCGCGTGTGACAATGGAATCGAGACCAAGATTATCACTGGCCAATTTTGGACTTGCGACTGACAAATACTGGTCATCAATGCCGAGAAGATAAGGGTAGCCGAGAAGTCTTGAAAAAGTGGAGAAAGTCTGTGGAGCTGTATCTAAAGCGAGTTTCTCGTGTCCCGCGGGGTTGTAAGGATTGACACAGTTGAAAATCATGGTTACCACCTGAATTGTCTTGACTAACCAGTGGTAATAAGCGCGAGTATATAAATGTTGTGATTCAGCAGTAGTGACACGCCAATGGTAGTCACACAGCTTCGATAACTTGTCAAAAAGAAAACCGGGAGCCGCCCTCTAAACTCCCGGTCATCGCTTCACTCAGCGTCCTTGCTTACTTACACACCGCACACGGCGCCGCACCACCTGAAAAGATGTACGCAATCAGATATACCACATCCGAGATATCAACCATGCTGTCACAGTTTGCGTCACCAGCGAGCAATGGATTCGGCGCTGACCCACCGGAGAAGATGTAGGCGATCAGCGATACGGCATCGGAGATGTCGACGGCGGCATCAGCGTTCGCGTCGCCGCAAAGCGGCGGTGCATAAACTGTCACTGACACGGGCAAATTGAAATCTCCGGCATCTGTATGGATAGCTGCCGTTCCCGTGTAAACGCCGACTGAGATCGCCGGGCTGGGATGGATCACAACCGCCACGGTCGAAGAAGAATCGACCGGCGCGATTCCATCATGATTCAGTTGAATAGATGAAGATAGGATTGGGTCGAGCCCTGCCGAGATCAGATCAGATACAGTAACATTCGTTACGTGAATTTGATTCTGACCCGAAAGATCGCGCACACGGACAGTAGCAGTGATAGTGTCACCTTGCTGGCCGAAGCCCGCAAATAGGTCTGGTGAGACGACAGCGCTGGCCGGAACAGAAAAGAAGGTGGTCACGTCGACATAGACCGATTCCGAGTCAGGCAAATCGACACCGACTACCTTCACCTGATAACTTCTCGCCGGATCAACTTGGTAGTGAATGCTTTCCTCGTTGGTGGAATCACCAAGAAGCACGGCATTAGGAATCGTGTTCTCAATCTGACCGGTAGAATAATTCCGCCCCAGATGTCCGCCCACGCCGTCGTACAGATGCAGATCAATGTCACTGCCACCAAAGCGCATTTTCACCTTATTCCACAAAGCGCCTGCATGATTCGGTATACCCTGAATGATCTCCTGCCCTTGATGAATAACACCTCCGACCGCTTGCGTCGTTTGCTCAAACCATTGCGGGGCCAGACAGGCATCGTGCGCTGTAGTTGTTGGTCCCGGACCGTTTTCTGCGGAAGTCACAAAATTTGGCACAATCTCAAAGTACTCGGAATATGGCGAGAGATTCGCACTGAGAACTGGATACTGCACTGGGATGGTTGCAGTCTCTCCAGCCGATAGGGTGTAGGTCGCAGACTTGAAGTAACCACCTTCCGACCGCCATTCCTTCCCAAAGAATGAGCGCACGCGAATGACTTTCCCCTCGATTCGGACTTTACCCGTTTTTGCCGGATCGTTATTCTTGAATGTGTATTGGCCGGTGGCGACCGCATAGTCCTCACCTGACGGAACGCAAGCATCCGGTGTGGAGGGCGCCCCGACCAGGGAAATTGACTGCGAGCAATTCAGATCGGACGGAAACTGAACCGAATGCTTAATCGATTGCTTAAACGCATCATACACCCGGTATAGCTGCGCCAGTTTCTCCGGCCAATAACCGCTGTAGTTCATGAAGTTTATCGCCAAGTCTCCGGCAGCTGCCGCGTTGATCACATCAGACAGAAAGACCCCGGTCTGACAACCTTGCACTACGACCCAAGCAAAGAATGAGAGATCCTCGCCAATGTCTGTGGTCATACCGGCCAGGGTATTGGTTCCCCCGCCTACGTCACAAAGTGCGGCAACCGATCGTTCACGCTTCTCCGACGCCAGCACTGAAGCATATTGATTGCGGAAGCTTTTGTGGTTTTGACCGAGATCACCCAACGGTAATGTCAGCAGCGCGTCAATATCGCAGCTACCCGGCAGGCGCTCGTAGACAACTTGACGCTGCAAGGGACTGAGCAACGGCGCAGCCTCGAATGCATCAAGTCTCGATTTAATGGTGTTCAGATCGGATACGATTTCCGACATTGGATATGTCGTCACGACATAATCTGGAAGCGATGAGCCGAGCGGAAATGAAAGTCGGTCCAAGAGGTCAGTCATGCTGTAGACTGACGGAACGCGCTCCGGCATAACTATCGCCTTCTTCGAATAGATCGAATTGCCTGGAGGCATTCCAGACGCAAAATAGGAATTCAGATCCGCTTTCTGATAGTCAAGCCAGGTGTTTCTGATCAGCCCTATCAAAAAAGTAGCCGCATTTCCGGCGTTTCTCTTAGTGAAGACATCGTGTCCATTCACAATCTGCTGGAGCACTGCCGCATCCGGAAACGGCAACCGGTTGGCCAACTGGGTAGCAAGTGAACGTCCCACCGAAAACTCTGGATCGGTAAGCAACTTGCCAAACTGGAGCTCCAGAGTTGCGCTGACCCGGTCACAATCGCTGGCGAAGTAGCTGTAGAACGCTGCACGGAACGCTTCAAATGCCGTTCTTAGCGATTCCGTCGACACATAATGCGACGTATCGTACAGAAAGATTGGTGCCAGCATCTCCGTTAGTTCAACAATATCATCCGTGCGGGTGAATGCGTAATAGCCGGGGTGGTTGATCCTGATTTCATAGGTTCCTGAGGGAATCGTGCCAAAACCATATTCCCCGATAGAGTTCGTAACGGCAGAGTATTTCAATAAACCACTTTGCCAAAGCTCCACCGTCACACCGTTCAACATGCCATTTGTGAACTTGTCGAATACCTGTCCAGAAACAATCGACATCGGCTGGTATACCTCGTACTGCACACTAATAGTTTGCGGGCTATTGTCGGCGTTGCTGCTGCTGACAGTGATAGTGGCGTTGTAGGTTGCGTTAGTCAGATTTGTCGTATTCACAGATACGGTTACTGTTTGAGAATTGCTATTTCCGGCGACAGGACTGACGTCAAGCCAGCTTGCATTGTCTGAAACTGCCCAGTTAAGAGTGCCGCCTCCGGTGTTGCTCAATGCAAACGTTTGGGAATTCGGGAGACTGCCCCCCTGTGCTGCGGAAAAAGCCAGAGAAAGCGGCTGCAGCAAAATGTGCGGTGTTACCACTCCCCCAAAGGTCAGCTTGGTCACAAAGACATCACCATTGGCTTGATACGTCTGATAGGGATTCAATATCGGGAAGTCGGAAGAATTAGTTCTGCCGGTCACATAGGCATTGCCGCTACCACCGACCGTGATGCCCTGTCCATAATCTTCGCCTCCCCCGCCGAGGTAGGTGCTGTAGATCAGGCTATTGCCGGTACTGGAGAGCTTGGTCACAAAAGCATCATTGCTACCTTGATACATCTGATAGGGATTCAAAGTGGGGAAGCCTGAACCGGCATATCCCGTCACATAGGCATAACCGCTGCCATCAACCGCGATGGCGTATCCGCGTCCCCAGCCAAGGTAAGTGCTGTAGATCAGGCTGTTGCCAGTACTGGAAAGCTTGGTCACAAAAACATCAAAGCCATGAGACATCGCTTGATAGGGATTTTGAACCGGGAAGTTGGAAGATTCAGTATGGCCCGTGACATAGGCATTGCCGCCGCCATCGACCGCGATGCCGTATGCTTCATCGTTGCTTCCCCCGCCGAGATATGTGCTGTAGATCAGGCTGTTGCCGGAACTGGAGAGATTGGTTACAAAAGCATCGCCATAAGGAGAACCGCTGCCTCCTCCGTATGTGCCCTGGAATGGATTCTGAATCGGGAAGTTGGAAGAAGAAGTCCGGCCCGTCACATAGGCATTGCCGCTGCCATCGACCGCGATGCCGTAGCCCCAATCGTAGCTTCCCCCGCCGAGGTAGGTGCTGTAGACCAGGGTATTGCCGGAACTGGAGAGCTTGGTCACAAAGACATCGGAATAGCCACTTGGGCCTTGATATGTCTGATAGGGATTCAAAGTCGGGAAGCCTGAACTAGCAGTGCCCGTCACATAGGCATTACCGCTGCCATCAATCGCGATGCCGTAGCCTGATCCGTTGTTGAGGCAAGTGCTGTAGACCAGCGTATTGCCGGAACTGGACAGCTTGGTCACGAAAACGCCACCGCCGGTCTGATAGGGGTTCAAAGTCGGGAAGTTCGAAGAAGCGCTGCCCGTTACATAGGCGTTGCCGCTGCCATCAACCGCGATGCCATATCCACAGTCGTCGTCCGACCCGCCGAGGTAGGTGCTGTAGATTAGACTGTTGCCAGAACTGCTGAGTTTGGTCACAAAAGCATCACCAATATAATTAGTGTTGCCATTATAACTCGCATCATAGGCGTTCTGAGTCGGGAAGTTGGGAGAATAAGTCCGGCCCGTCACATAGGCATTGCCGTTGCCATCAACCGCGATGCCGTATCCTTGATCACCGTAGTACCCGCCGAGGTAGGTGCTGTAAACCAGCCCGACTGCGAGCGTACCCAGCGCCTGCCCACTCGATTCATTGGCTTCAAAACCGACCGTCTTTTCTGACAACTGCGAGAAGCTACCGATGCCGGACAGAACAGCATCCGTAGGAGTCTTTATTGCAGCGATCATGTCGCCCCATCTGGTTCTCACGATCATTCTGCCATCATCATCAAGCGAAGTTTCTTCCGCTCCTTCGTAGGCAACCTTGATCTGGGCAATATCCGCACCCGGCGCCGCAATGAACTCGTACGCCGCCTGACCATTGCCCTCGCCTGAGTACCTCAGGTCGATGCCGGGGTAGATGTCTTTGAGCGTGATCGCTTGGTAGTTGGGCACATCGGTATGCCACTTGGCCGGGTCGTTGCCGAGGAAGTAGTTGCATTTGTATTCCATTTGCCCTTCGCCGATGATCTCGGGATTTGGATTTGCACCCAGAAATTTGGCGGTTAGAATCATCTGCTCAACTGAGTCTCTCTCGTACCTGTCGCCAGGTAGGAGAGGGTTTACTGCATGTCCCGGGTCAGACAAGAATGTTCGACCTACCGAACTTGGATCCCTGCCTTCGCGGGAATAACTGAAAAAGGCATTGGTATCACGGTCAATTCGTCGGATGAATTGGTAGGTAACACCTTCTTTGGTAAACCACATTGTGGCGCCACCGGCACTGGCGCGGAACAAAACGCGTTCGTCCCACTGTCCCATGTTTTTCGTGAATGCCAATGGCATCTTTTCGAGTGTCTCAGCGGTAGTCTGTGATGCTTGCACTTTGGACATGAACAATAAGCTGTATAGCCCGAGCGCGAGCGCGGTAAGTAGTATTGTTTTTTTCAAAATGCCTCCCGGCGAAGTATGATGATGTGCAAGACAAGGATAATCAATATGGCTGAATTGTCAAGGCAAAACGTCGCCACTATGTCTCCCCCTCATGGATCGCGTGTCGTGGTCGTCGAGAGGTGCTTGGTGGGCGTTTGGTGTGGGGGGGGAAGGGGCCGCTTTGGGGCCCCTTCCTTGTGCTCTGGGCTATGCTTCGACGTTCAGATATGCTCCTGTTGCGGTTACTTCTCCTTTGATGAGCGCCCTCGCCAGGGATGTCAGGTCGTAGGTGTCGTTGTTGTGGCTGGCCTCTAAGACTGTGTTTCCTCTCTGGTGTATGGTGGTATACATGGCGAGGATGAACTCTTTCAAATCGCAGTCGTTGATTACGTTGAATGGGTGTGATTCGCTCAAGCCGGCTGTGGTGATGATGTAGTGGTTGTGGTTGAAGTAGTCGTCGAGTTCTGGTTCCTTTTCTAGGTAGACTTTGGCTGCTAGTTTGGCGAGTTTTTCGAGTAGTTCCTCTTTTCTGCCGGTCATGGCGACTTCGTGGTTCTTGAGCATCTCTTTGATCATTTCCCCTGAGGCGTTGGCTCGGATGAATCCGCCAATGGCGTAGGTGTGTACTCGGTGTTCCGTGAAGGCGGCGTTGGCAGTGCCGGCCTCTTTTGGGGCGAGGTAGTTGAGGTTGGGGAAGCCGATTTGGAAGTTGCCTTTCTCGATCATTCGTTCGGCTGTTTCGATGTTGACGGTGAAGCAGTATCGGCCTTTGTCGTTGCGCCAGCGTTCGGCGATCTGTCTCGCTTGTTCTCTGATGGCGTGGCGGGGAACCAAGGATGGTAGCATTCGGATGGTTTCGCCTTTTCGTGTGCAGGTGTAGATGATGCTTTCCGAGTAGGTGATGTTGCGGTAGCCGTCGGAACGAATCTGGAAGTGGCTGATGGAATCTGTCAGTTTTAGGTTTCCGTGGTCGTCGGCGATCTGCCCGAGCAAGCTTGCCTGTCTGAAGTTTGTTATGGGCAAGGCTTGGCTGATTAGGACGTTTTCTTCATCTTGGAAGTCTTCGAGGGTGAGTATCTGGCTGAGGTCGTAGTTGGCGATGTCGTTGTAGCCGGATAACTTGATCTGCTTGCTCTTGCCCTTCAGGAAGTCTCGAAGCGAGTTGAAGTCACTGTAAATCCTCGACAAGAGATTGTAGACCGTTTGGTGGTTCCAGTTTGCTGCGAGAGTCCTCTTGGCAATAGCGACCAACTGCAAGTAGCCGAGCCCGTCGACGAAATGCAAATGGTCGCGGATGTCGGCAAGCAACCTTTCAAACATGCTTCCTTCCCGATAATAAGTTCGTTCAGTTGAGTAATTGATGTCATGGCTGTATCCCAGTTCTTTGAGTTCTGGAATCAGCTGATCTGGAGAGTTGATCCTCTGCAGGGTGGTTTCGATGATGTGGCTTGAGTGGTCGCTGCAGCCCCAGGGGTGGATGCCGTTGAGCAGGACGTCTGCAAGCGAAACGTCTACAATCTTGAAGTTCAGACGTTTGAATTCTGGGACTTGCTCGTCTGGTATTAGTGACAGCTGGATAGTTTGCATACAACTTCACCTCCATTGGCGGTTGACTTGTGATGGTTGGAGATCAGTGATTCAAAGGTCTCTAGGTCCCTTTGGATTGCCTCTCGGGTCTGCTCGATGACATTGAGATCAAGGTTCTGCTTTCTGGCGAGCTTGGCGACATGACTGTAGGCAACGATCTTGGCCAAGTCAGACTGCTGATCCAGCAACTCCTCAACCTCTTCAATAAACTCGATACATTCCCCTTGAAGATTAGGGATACACTTGCTGGAGAGCTTCTCGCCAGAGACCTTGCGACTCAAACCCTCCAAAAGCTCCCTGGGAACTGTTCCGGGACGGCGTGCCTCTACCTGCAATGCCGTATACGCCAAGAGTGTGATGTCTCGCTCGCCATTGATCAGATCATTCCAGGCCTTGGAAGCCGCAAACTCTCCCAAGTTGGATGTGAGCAAGATTTCGGCTTTGCGCATCAAGTCCTTGGACGTGAACAGCTCATAGATCGTGTTCACCTTCTCCATATCCGAGCCCTCAGCAAAAAAGCTGCTGAGCAAGTCAAAGCAGATTTCCATCTTGTGAACGGCTTCTTCTTTCTTGAGTGATTCATCATTCAAACCCACAGGAATGCTGGATTGGACGACGTAACGAGCTGAGTTGACAAAGTCAGGGATCGCCGTGCTGAGTACTTCGGACTTGGCGATCTCGACGGCCCGGTTGGCAAGGATGTTTCGGTAGATAAATCCCAGCCTTCTGCCGTCTAGTGAGATGTCTCCCTTGGATTCCCGCATCAAGAGGTCGGCAAAGCGAGCCAGGAACAAGGAAAGCGTCGAGTACTGCGCTCTTAGGGTATTGAAGTGCCTGGCAGCGGTATGGAACATCTGAGTCATCTTCTGACCGATTTCCTTCACTTCCTGTTTGTCGACTGTGCCGGAGTTTTGTCCTTGGTTCCAGACCGAGATTGCCGGAGCATCATCGCCGTTGATGTGACCCGTGACTTTGATGCGGTCAGATTCCTCCATTTGCAAAACATCGGGAGGGTAAACAAACAAGGCAAAGCGTCCGATCAACGCTTCATCCAATGCCTGGGTGGCGGAGTAGCTCATGGGGTTCATGGCCGCCCAGACCCATTTGACCTTGGTTTCAAAGCCCATGATCTTGCGGCTGCGAATGATTTCGAGCCATTTGCTTTGAAGTTCGGGGACGGCGCGATTTAGCTCATCGATCAAGACAAGTTCTTTGTCCCAGATCGTGACGTTACTCGGGACGTACTCCACGACGCCCTGTTTCAATTTTTCGATGTTAGGGAAGCCAAGTATGTCCTCGAACATGCACTTGCTTGCGTCGTACACGAGTGATTTCCTGTTGAGTGCCTGGCCAATCTTATTTGCAACGTGTGTCTTTGCGCAACCATGGTTGCCAATCAGCAAGAGTGGGTCGCCGGTCAAGAGCGATGACAGGATTAGGTTTTCGTCTTCGTCTTTCCAGCCGTAGATGCCGAGTGTTTCGAGTATCATTGTTTTTCTCCTATCTTCTCTGCCCTTTTGAGGGCAAAGAAAAAAGGGGAGATCCTCGCTGATGAGGGTCTCCCCGTGGTTTAGGTGTGCTGGTGGTTGTTAGTTGGATTTGATTTGAGCGTTTAGAGGCTCAGGGTGGGAGGTTATGGGGTGCTCTCGCTCGAGTCACGGGCTGCTAACCGGAGCTAATCACTTGTCCCAAAAATTATGTGTGTTCAAATCTGCTCCTTTCTATTCGCAGACGTCCGAAAGGTTGACGACGTCGCCGAACTTGGCAAAGTCTTCGCAGGTGGTTGTGCCGTCGAAGAGGATCGTCAAGGTGACGAGTCCCAGCGTTTTGAGTTGTTTGGAAAGTTCTTCTGACATGTCCGCGTAGCCATCCGTAATGATGACGGCCTTTTCGAATCGTCTTTCGATTATTGAATGGGCTATGCAGTTGAAGTCGGTACCGTAACTGGTCCTGATTTTGCCTTTGATGAGGTCTTCCATGGTGGTCTCGACTACGATATTCGAAAACAGAAACAACGAGGTGACATTGTTTTTCAGCTTAGCCAGGACTCCGATGATTTGCGGCAGGTATTCGTTTACGCTTCCAGATACATCGAGGTAGATCGCCAAGCCCTTCTCTTCAGTTGTTGGTTTGGATGTGTGGTTGTGGAAGTATCCCGGATAAAAACCGGAAGCTAATAGTACCAGGTCGCGCTTGGATGGATAAAGTGGAATGGGTGAAACACCCACCCGCTGAACCCGAAAGTACTCCTTGAAGCGGTCAAGCTTGCGCTTGGTCAGGAACTTCTGCAGCAGTACTTTCTTGATTGACAGGTGAGTTTTCAACGCCTCCATGAACAAGTCAAGCAGTTCAGAGCTGAATCCGGCATATCTTCCTCCCTTTCCGGCGACGCTGCGCTTCAAATCTTCGGCGATCTTGGAAAGCAGCTCGTTTGGAAATGCGGTCGTTTGACTCGCTGCGTTCCCGTTGTAGGAGTGGCTGCCAATCAGGACGATGGTTGAGAGTCGTTCGCTTTGAGTCAAGATCTTCAATGTCTGGATCAACTCACCAGTCGTGAATGAATCGTGTACGTCGCTTTGACTGTACAGCCTTTCGTAGACCTTGCTGTACTTGCTGCGCGACATCTCGCTCATGGGCCGTAATAGCCCGGGCAGTCCTCGGTCGGGATAGAACTTTCTGAACAGATTGCCGTTGCGGGAAGCTTCAGAGTATACCTCGATGATGACCGCGTTGATGATGGCATCAGCAGCGATGTTCTCCAGCTCGCCATTCTCATAGATGAAGTGGCCGAACATCGGATGCAGCAACTCGTGAAAGACCAGGCTGAACAGGTCCTCCTTGCAGCAGATATGTTTCTCGACAAACTCCGAATTATACGCCAGCCTGCCTTCGATGTTGATTGACGCCGTCGGAATAGCGGAATCCTCCACCACTTCAGCGATAAAGCTGGCGACAAAGCTGTCAAAACCGAGAGCATCTTTCAGTACTTCCCTCACGGTTTCCAGACTGATTTTCATACTTACCTCCTTTCAAGGCACAACAAATGAAAAAAGCCCGATGGCTTGCTCGAGCAAGCCGTCAGGCGGTTGATTTGCGTTCTTCTCGACGAATTCATCGCGAACAGCCATTGGTGAGACTTCTCGGAAAAGACTAAAACGCTTTCTGGGAGCATAACGATACAGGATACATTGGAGCGACATATCTACTTAGCGCCGCCTTCGCTGTCACTCGTCGCCAAGCGACGAATACAAGGGCAACACGTTGGAAGCTTAAGTTCAATTCACTCTCGCCAATACAGGCAGAGGTGAAGACGATTATTGGTTCTCGGTTAGTCTGGGTGTCAGATCAACTCTTACGAGGATCACAAACCAGATTGTTACTATCACACAGTGGGAATGAGCCAATGCTTATAAATCTTTCGCTTATCAAAACTTAGCTCCATTTGGAAAATTAACAAACCCGAACAAACGGAAGCTCAAAAAGCCAACAAGCAAACCATGAGGAAAAAAGGAAAAGAAGGAGAAGGAAGAAAAGAGAAAAGAAGAGAGAAAGAAAAGAAGGGAAAGAAAGAAAAGAGAGGAAGAAAAAGAGAGAAAGAGGAGAAAAAGAAGAGAAGAAAAGAAAGGGAGAAAACGAGAAACGAAGAAAATGACGAAAACAACGAAGCAACGGACCACATCAAAACAATACATCCAGAACTGAATCAAAAAAAGGAATCCAGGTCCTAAATCCAAGGAACGATCCGAACGTTCCACC
>Ga0209777_10005255_pt1 | contig 15003 bp, 11 predicted proteins | sample FrelakmetHBP12HB_FD_187147 | JGI IMG/M metagenome (GOLD analysis project Ga0209777, IMG submission 187147) | Freshwater lake sediment microbial communities from the University of Notre Dame, USA, for methane emissions studies -HBP12 HB (SPAdes)... | ecosystem: Environmental > Aquatic >... | reverse complement strand
CGCCGGCATAAAACCTGTGGCCCTGGTGGTCGTCATCATGAGCACCCTGGGGTCATTCCAGTTGTTCGAACTGCCCTTTGTCATGATGAACGGCCCTGGTCCTAACAAGGCCGGCCTCACCATCGTCATGTACCTGTACCAGCGCGGCTTCGACATCGGCAACCTGGGCTATGCCTCGACCATAGGCTGGACGCTGGCCTTGCTGGTCCTGATCATCAGCCTGGTGCAAGTGCGCATTTCAGGAGCGCTGCGCGGCCATGCCTAAGGAGAGCATGAGAATGGAATATGCAGGGCAGCCGCGGACCTGGGCCAAGCCGCTCCGCGCCGCAACGTACCTGCTTCTGGGTGTCACGGCCCTGCTGTGGTCCATCCCCCTGGTGTGGCTGGTCTGCGCCGCATTCAAGAAGCCCGGCGACATGTGGTCCTATACCTTCATGCCCTACGGCGAAGCGACAGACAAACTCGTCGGCGTGGAGGGCCTGCCCGAGGGCACAGCTTTCGTTCTCAGCGCACAGGGAGTCAGCATTGGCAGCGCCCCGGAATGCTCCGTACGCCTGCCTGAAGGCGTGGCGCCGCCCGTGGCGCTGAGATTGGCCCTCGGGAACGGCGAGTGGACTGTGCGCCCCGGACCTGCCGCGCGGAGCGTGGCTGTCAACAACGAGACCAAACCGGAACACAAGCTGCGCACAGGTGACGTCCTGCACATTGGTTCGTGCACGCTGCGCTACGAGGAAGCGCACACGCCCACCACGCGCAATTTCTCGGACCTTTTTGTCTACTTCAACTTCGGCCGCTACCTGCTCAACAGTTTTTTCCTGACCAGTGCGGGGACCTCGCTCTCTTTGATTCTGGCCTCACTCGGCGGCTTCGCTTTGGCCAAGTACAACTTCAGAGGCAAGCAGGCGCTGCTGGTCCTGATGCTCGCCACCATGATGATCCCCGGCTCGGTTCTGCTCGCCCCTTCTTATGAGCTAATCTGCAAGATGGGCTTGATGAACAGCTACCTGGGCATCCTGCTGCCCGGCGCGGTGGGGGCCTTCGGGATGCTGCTTTTCCGCCAGGCCATGCTGGGCATTCCCGATGACCTGCTGGAGGCCGCACGGATTGACGGGTGCAGCGAAGTGCGCATCTACTGGAACATCGTCATGCCTGTGGTGCGTCCGATGTCAGGCGCATTCTGCCTGATGTCCTTCATGGGCGGCTGGAACAGTTTCCTTTGGCCGATGATCGTCCTCCAATCCGACCACCTGTTCACTGTGCCCATAGCGCTAAGCCAGACCATCGGGTTGCAGGGCGACAATCTGTATGGCCTGCTGATGGCCGGCACATTCCTGGGCGTTCTGCCGCCCGCCGTATTGTTCTTCATGTTGCAGAAGGAGTTCATTGCCGGGCTGACGGCGGGGGCGGTGAAAGGCTGAACGGATTTTGGATTTTCGATTTTGGATTGCGGACGAGGGCCCCCAGTCACAGGTCGCGCGGCTCAGTCAATAGACGCAGGCCGTCGAGAATCTCGCGCACACGAGAGCGGGAGAGTTGGCCAATACTCTCGTTCAGGTAGCCCTTGTCAATGGTGAAGACTTGGCTGACGTTAACAACGCTTTGCCGCGGGAGGTCGGCCTCGCCTGCATCAAGCAGCACGTTGCCGACGCCAGTGGCGAGCTTAAGGTTGGTGGTAAGGGCACACATGAGCACCGTCCGCAACCTTGTTTGGTTGAGAACGTTGTTCTGGATGATGACAAAAGGGCGGCGAAAACTTGGCGCCGACCCCAGTGGGTCTCCTACGTCCGCCCAGAAGACCTCTCCCTGACGAATCACCATTTATCCTCTTGCATGCTCTTCCCCTGAAGCCGCCGCATGACCTCAAGCATCTTCCGATCATCCTCATCCAACCCATCCGCGCAGGCTTGGTTCCAGCCATCAATCAGAGCCTGGGTCTCACGTTTCCGAATGTATTCCTCCAACGCCTCGGCCACTAAGCGGCTGCGTGGGATCTTCAGCTTGCGCGCAAGTTTCTTGGCCTTGTCAAAAAGCGGCTCTTGGAGCGAGATCGCGGTCTTAACAGTGGGCACCTGGTATCACCACCTTTCCTACCAAGACTTATACCACAGGTAATACTCGTGTCAATACCTAGCTTTGATCGGCTCACCGCCGCCAATGCTCTTTGAGATATTGAAAATAAAACAGGCCGTTGTCCACAGGCACATTGCTGGGGATGTGGTTCCCCACCGCGAACATGAAGCCCGGACATTTCCGGGCCAGCGGCAGCGTTGCGTCAATCTCGGCCTGGATCTCCGCCTTGGTGCCGAAGGTCATGGTGCGGCAGTCCACCTTGCTGGTGGCGATGATATGCGTCCCGCCATAGCGCTCGACAGCCTTGTCAACCGAGGTCATTGGCTCAAAAATGAAGCCATCGGCTCCGGCGGCGGCGATGTCATCAATGAAGGCCGTCCAGTTGGCGTCCGAACAGAAGAGCACCTTTATGCCGGCGTCCTTCAAGACTTTCCAGAGGACCTTGTAGCGCGGGAAAATCGCCCGCCGGTAGTAATCCGGGTGCATGAAAGGCCCCTGGCTCCAAACCATGTCATCGTGTGAGACGAAGGCTTTGATGGATGTCCTTGCCCAAGCCTTGTGGTGGTGCAGGCTGAGTTGGAAAATCGAGTCCAACACGCGCTCGAATCCGTCCTTCTGCGCGGCAGCCAAGAGCAGCATTTCCCATCCGAAGGCTTCGATCGCGCCTGAGACCACAGTCTTGTAGTACCCGCCGGGGAAGACTTGGTTGGGGTGGGCGGCCTGGGATTTCCGGTAAACTTCCTCATAGTAGGCCACCAGCTTCCCGAAATCGGGGAGTCCATACTCTTTGACCGCATCGAATTCCAGGACCTCTTCCACGTTCTTGAAAGGGCAGGGGCTGGGCTCGCGGCGGTCCACGCCGCCTTCCAGGAATTCTGCGTGGCCCATGTCTGTAACACGCCCGCGCTGGCCCCACGGCACCGGACCGTCGTCGCTGTGCCAGATGAAGTCGAACTCCCAAGCCTCATGGAACGGCTGGCCGCCGTTGGCCGGGTCGCTGGTTACAGCGCGGATCAAAGGGTCATTGGAACAATACTCGGTATGCGCCAGGCGCGGCGTGGGCCGCAGGTTGATAGTGTCAATGCCGATCTGGTAGCTCATGTGGGCAAGAAGGTAAGGCGCCGGGAGTTGATGTCCAGCAGTTCCAGGATTTCCATCACTTGGCGCATGTCCTGTTTTGAGTCCAGACCCCAGATTATTATGTTAAGATTTTCCCCACCATGCTTGATCTGGGCGACGATCTCCTGGACCAGGGCAATGTTGTGGTGGAAACTGCGCCGCAGCAACCCGAAGTCATTGTGATCCAGATCACTCCAGTACCTGTCGCCGGACAGGTGTTCGATCCAGCGGTCTCGACACCAGCGCCACCAATAGCGGCGTGTCCAATCCCAGAGGGCCGCCTCTCCCAAGTCCCGGCCAGCCTTTTCCGACTGGATCCACTTATGCCTTTCCGCCTCCCGCATGGCCAGCCTGAAAAGCTCGCTATCAGAAGGTGTGCCTCTGGGGGACGGGGTGCCTGCACTGCTTGGTGGGGGTTGCTGTTCTGCACACATTACATTATGCATGCCACGAGCTGCTCTCCGGTCCCGCAACTCCGTACCTAACACAGTCACCAATTGTAGAAGCCTATCTCGACAGGGCGGAATGTCAATTCTGATTCGCTCGCAGGAATCTGCCTTTGCCTTCGCTCTCACCTGGCGGGACTGGATAGGGGAGGGGTTCTTGCGAAAGAACCAACTTTCATTTCCGCTAACACATTCCTTGCCTATCCAAGTGAGATTCTTGCACTTTCTCTAGATATTCCCATAACTGCTATGCTGGACTATTCTTAGCTGCGTTCGAGGCAAGCTTATTGACACTGTGCGCATCTGTGTTAACCTGAAATCAGGTAGGCGAGTGGGAATCGTGGCGGCCTTTGGGGAGATAAGGAGCGCTGCAATGATTGAAGTAACAGACGACACTTTTGCCACGGACATTGAGAGCCATGGCGGATTGGCGCTGGTGGATTTCACCGGGGAAGGGTGACCGGCCTGCAGAAGGCTCAGTCCCGTGTTGGACGAGCTCGCCAACGAGATGTCCGGCGAGGCGAAATTCGCCAAAGTGGATGTATACGAGAACAACGACTTGGCCGTGCGCTTCGGCATCCAGTCCATTCCGCAGTTGATCCTCTTCAAGGACGGTGCGGAGATTGACCGGCTGGTGGGTTACCAGGCAAAGTCCAGGCTCGCAAGCTGGATCAAGAGCAAGGCTTGAACAGAAGGTTTAAGGTTTCCGGTTTCCAGTTTCAGGTTTTCGCACCGGCGCATCAAACCTGAAACCTGAAAGCTGAAACCAGAAACATCCGTGGATCCATGGAGTAGTGAGGCTCGGATAATGTCGAAGTGGAACCTCTTTGCCTGGTGTTTGGGCGTGCTGCTCATAGCCAGCGCGGTTCTAATGGCCTTTCGCGCAAGAGTTCCGAAGAAGGACGACTTGGGGGCCAAAAGCTTCGCTGCGGGCGCTGACATTCCGTCCTCGCCCGTGCCGGATATCGTGCCGAAGAACAATCCCGTCGTGATCGGCTTCGTCGGCGACTTGGCGGTGCGTGGCACAAAGCGCAACGACGGCAGCCTTATTCCGTTCGTGATCGGGGACGTGCTCATCCTGGATGCCGAGACGCTCAACGCCACTGAATATCGCTGGACAGTGAACGGCGAAGTGCTCAAGGAGAAGGGCCAGGAGTGGAGCGTGCGCAAGGACCGGGAATACGAAGTTACTGCGGCAGGAGAGTTGCGTTTCAGCGTCGAGGTCCGCGGCGCTGACCCCAATGCCGTCTCGCAGCCCAAAGAAACCAGGCTCAAGACGGAGCCGCTTTACATCGAGAGTTTTGAGAAAAGCATCGTGCATGACGAAGACCGCTGCCTGACCGGCGATGAGTTTACCGTCGAGGTCCGGATGGCTGAGCCGATCAAGGCCGACCTGGACTTCTACAAGTTCAAGTACTGGGTGAACGACATGCCGCAGAAGCATCCCGATGACAATGAAGAATGGACCTCCGAGAACGACTTCACGTACAAATTCCCCACGCCTGGGCAGTACTCCTTCAAGGTTGAGGTGCGGCGGGCCACTGAGAAGGCGGCAGAGAGAGTTGCGGTTCTGGCGGAGATAGTCACGGTTGCAGACGCCGTATTGCTGAGCTTCGACGCGTACCCGGACAGAGTCGCGGCGCTTGGCGCCACCGTCAATCTGGATGTTTTCCCGGAGAGCCTTTATGGAAAATCGGAATGCCGCTTCGGTGTGAAAAAAGTGGAGGCTGCGGATTTCGCCTGGGTGGCGGGGGAGGACGGTGCAACCTGGGGCGCGGCTGAGCGGGATTGGCTGCCGACGGAACCCGGCAACTATATTGTGCGGGCGGAGATTCGGGAGCCAGGCAAGGAAGTTGCTGACGATTTCAGAGAGATTCTGTATACTATAACAGCCGGAGAATTCTAGACTTATATTAACGGTGGGGCGGCGCAGGAAATCAAGTAAACCCGCCGAGAGCATTTTTCACGAACCTGATGGAGCTAAGCCGTACTGTCCTTAAGGAGCGGGTGGCTGGGGAGTGCCGGCCAAGGTGGCCGGACTGGACAGCGGTGTGGAGGGAAAGAGCGCCATTTCCTGCGGATAAGCAAAAAAACAAAAAAAGACTTGACGCAGAAACAGGCTGCCTATAGCCTAATAGCACTTAAGTAGTGCAGACCTTTGACGTGCATGGGGGAATGGGGGTTGTTGTTGTTTCGCAGTTGAAAGGTGACTGGCGAAAAGAAACCGGAGTTTTCACAGGAGGGGACAGGGACCATGTTGAAGCAATTGGACACCACCCGCGCGGCGCTACTGGGCGTACTCTTTGCAATGGTGGCGTTTTCGTATGCCTTGGCTACCAGCACAGGAGTCAGTGAGAAGAGCGCCAGCGCCGGCATCAGGGCTGTTGGCTCGCTGACCTTCACCAATCCGATTGTGAAGGACGACATTGGGACTGACCGCTATCTAGGTCTTGCGGTAGCAGGCAGCAGCTTCTCACGCTACTGCCGCGCCACGGGCGGTGTGCCGCCTTACAGCTTTTCGCCCGCTGTGGCAGGCTCAGACGGTATCATCCTGCAGAAGGCCGGTCTCAGCTTGGCGCTGAGCGGGTTGATCAGCGGCACGCTGGGTACCGTGCCCAGCCCCATACGCTTCGGTGTGACGGTTACCGACAGCATGATCGGCTCCGCCAATACACATACGGAGACCTTCCGCATCACTCTTGCCACCGGCACGCAGTTCCAGTTTGCCACCGGCACCTTGGGTGACGCGGTGCAAGGCCGTCTGTATGTGGCCTCGCTACCTGTCATCAATGGCAATCAAGCCTCGCTGACCTATTCAAACCCGGATGGCAAGCTTGCTGCCGCGGGGCTGGCGGTTTCCAATGACGGAACGCTCTACGGCGTGCCGGTTACTGTCGGGACCGTGACCTTCCACGTGGACTGCCAGGATAAGAACGGCACGTTTGCCGCGTCTTTCACCGGTACGGGGAAGGGCCAGGATTTCAGCCTTAACGTAGTGGCCGGCGCAGTTTCGAGCGGCCTGGTTTCGAGCAGCATCCAGATCAAGGCTGGTGCTGGAACCCTCAAGGACAGCGTCAAACTTGCTGGCCAGATCAACCTAGGCACAAATACGGTTTCCTCTCTTGCGGGCAAGAGCTTGCAGTTGCTCATCGGGCCCTATACGGCTCCACTGAGTCCTGCATTTGATGCCAAGGGCAAGGCTTCTGCCAAGGGCGCAAAAGGGGTGGCCTCGACGGTCGCCTCGATCAGCAGCAAAGGCCAGTTGAAGATTGCGGTCAAGGATACCATTACAGCGGCACTCAGCCAGCAGATGCTCGTGACGGTCCTGCTCGTGGACTCCACAGGCAGTACCGTTAGTGCTGTCGCCGAGGATCTGCCGTTCACTGTCAAGTCTACTACCAAGGGCAGCACTTACTCCTATAAGAGCGGCGTGACGGTTCCTGGCGGTTCGTTCCTCATCACCAGCGTGGCCGGCAAGGATGACACCAGCAGGAATTCACCAGGCGCCTCGGATGCCTGGAAGGTTGCCTTCATCGCCCAGCCGGCTAACGGGCAGTCCTTCAGCGCCAGCAACGCGGATGTGACCATCGGCAGCTATCTGATGTCAATCGGCGTGGCGGTCTCCGGCAGCAAGGGAGGGCTGAAGTCCGTGAAGCAACCCGCAAAGACGGCAAACATTGTTACCAAGCTGAGCATGGATCCGACCAAGGGCAAGGGCAGTGTCCAGACGTCCTCGGTGCTCTCATCCAACACGAATATCCCCACCGGGAGCAATCCGGGCAAGGCCAGCAGTGGCGCGCCGTTCTTCATGAACGTCACCCTGAATGGCGCAGCGAAAGCCACCACTGGGGTTGTCTACCAGGGCGAAGGCTCCAAGCAGATCGTGCCTGCCAGGAATGGTTGGACGAGCAACATAAAGTAAGCGGTTGCGCGCAGATAACGTCAGCGGCCCCGGCCAGTGCGCCGGGGCCGTTTGTTTTCGTGCAGTGCGGTTTACCTGTTCGCGTTTTGCGCCTTGCCATTATGCGGAGATTCCGGTAGACAAACCATGTCAGCAAGTCACAGGAATAAGGTTCTGCACACTTCCTGCCTTTGTTGAAAGGAGCAGGCACATGTTCGGCGTAAGCAAGAGGTACCTGGTCCGTTCGCTGGCAGTGGCACTGGTGATGGCCGTGGGCGGCTTCTGCTATGCCACGAGCACAAGCGGACGGTCCGTAAGCGAGGCTGCGGGGCGCGGCATGGCCGCAGGCGGGCGGCTGGTGGGCACTACGCCGCTGCGCATCACCAATCCCATCTACCAGGAGAATCAGTTCCCTGCGCCCAACGTCTACGATCTCGGCGACGCAAGCTTTGGCTCAACGGTGACGCGCTACGTTACGGCCACCGGCGGCGTGAGGCCGTACAACTACACATCCGTTGGCCTGGATCAGACAACTCTGGCGTTCACCTCGTCCTTGCTCCAGGAGCCTTCGGGTTATCTGGCTGGCTCAGTTGCGCAAGGCACGGTTTCGCCGCTGTTTTTCCAGGTGACGGTCTCTGACAGCTTTGGGACGCAGCCCAACTTCCTTGGGGGCATCTTCAGGCTGAACCTGGTCGTCGTTCCTCCCAGCGCCTTCCGATTCGCCGTGGACCGGATTAACAATGGCGTGGCTGGGAAGAGCCACGCCGCCAAACTTGAGACGTTGAACGGCACCGGGGTGCAGTTCAATGTGCAGGACAACACGCTCACCGTCAACGGCGTGCCCAAGGGAACCACGGGCGGGCTGGAGGCCATCGGTCTGACCCAGGCATTAGACGGTACGGTCTTTGGGCGGCCATTGGAGTCCGGACTGATCAGCTACACGGCCGTGGCCAAGGACTCTCAGAACCGCATCGCCCTTGACCGCACCAATTCCGTGCAGAACCAGGTGGTCACATTCAACGTGGAGGATAACCAGACCGCCTCCACTGATTTCACCACGCTTGACTGCCACATACAGGGGGATGTCGGCCAATTCGGCAAGGACAGCATCAGCTTCAGCGGCATGGTCAACCTGAGTAGCGTTCAGTTCTTCTCCCTGCAAGGCACCACCTTCGTGCTGCACATCGGGAAGGCCACGTTCTCGGGATTGCTTAATTTCAAAGGACAGGTGGTTAATTCCAATGGCGGGCCGGTTATCTACGCGGACCGTAGCGCCCTGAAGGCTTCTGTCAATCCCCGCACCGGCCAGGTGAAAGGCTCGGTCAAGCATGCCAGCCTGTTCGGCAATGGTTGGAAGGACCTGCTGAACGTACAGGACAGAAGCGTGATGCGTGCCGGAGTGATGCTCAACTTCGCGCACTTTGTTCTCGGCTCAGACATGTTGGAGTTCGCCACGCGGCGCAGCGGCGACAAGTTTGTGCTCGATTACAAAATGGGCTCGGTGGGCCGGCCGCTCGGCGGCGCCTTCCAGATCGTCAGCGTGAAGGGCGTGAACAAGCTGACCATTTCCGGGCAGGGGGGCGTGGCGTGGACGGCCAGGTTTATTGCGATTCCACGGTACGGCATTGACACCAACCCGGGGCTGGACGCCATCTCCGCTCTGCGCGTGCGCATGGGCACGAACTTCACCCAGACTATCTCCGGAAAGTACTTCTCCAATTCCGCCGGCGGAACCATACAGTTGAAACCGCCTTTCAAGGTCCTGGGCCCGAACGTCAGCAAGTTTGCATACAGCACCCGCAAGTTCACCGGCATGCTGCAGACCCAGCCGCTTTCCGTGCTTGACACCGCGCTGCCCCAGGCCAAGGCGGCGGCCACCGCAAACTTCACCCTGGCGCTGGACGTGCTGCGCACGGGAAACAACACCAATTACTACGGCGAGGTCGGGAAGTACATCACGACCTATCCCAAGCACATGAGCTGGGATGACCAGACCCACCCGCCCCAGTAAGTGTTCCAGCCCTTGGGAACAAGCTCAAGCGGGGCGGCGGCAACGCCGCCCCATTTCTTTCAGTTGCATCCGGCAGCAGGTCCTCTTAATATCCTGGGCCATCGGCTATTCGTCGCTGGCCATTGGCAATCACCGGGATTCCAGCAGCATTGGGCCGTCAGGTCAGCGGTCCGTCAGGCCAACAGGCGGGAGGCGACAGCCAAGAGCCAAAGGAGATGAGTGGGATGTCTGAGATCACTGGAGTTCGCGGCCGCCAGATCCTTGATTCGCGCGGCAATCCGACGGTTGAAGTGGACGTGGTGCTGGCCAGCGGCGCGCAGGGGCGCGCGGCGGTGCCCTCCGGCGCTTCCACCGGTCTGCACGAAGCTGTGGAGTTGCGCGATGGCGACCCCAAGCGCTACCTGGGCAAAGGCGTCAGCCGTGCCGTGCGTAACGTCAACGAGGTCATTGGACCGGAAGTGTGCAGCCTGGATGCCGCGGACCAGCGCGGGCTGGACCGTGCGATGATTGAGCTGGACGGGACGGAGAACAAGGGCAAGCTGGGGGCCAATGCCCTCCTGGCTGTCTCCTTGGCCGGGGCCAAGGCCGCTGCCGCGGACGCGGGCTTGCCGCTCTATCGCTACATCGGCGGCGCCAACGCCCACACGCTGCCCGTGCCCATGATGAATATCATCAATGGCGGCGCGCATGCCGACAATAATGTGGACATGCAGGAGTTCATGATCCTGCCGGTAGGGGCCCCCAACTTCGCCGAAGGGCTGCGCATGGGCGCCGAGGTGTTTCACAACCTCAAGAAGGTCCTCAAGGACAAGGGGCTGAACACCGCCGTGGGCGACGAGGGCGGCTTCGCGCCCGATCTCAAGTCGAACGAGGAAGCAGTGCAGGTGATCCTCGCGGCCATCGAGAAGGCAGGTTACGAACCCGGCCAGGACGTCTGCATTGGCTTGGATTGCGCGGCTTCCGAATACTACGACGGCAAGAAGAAGAAATACACTCTGGAGGGAGAGAAGAAAGACCCTGTGAAGAGCGGCGACGAGGTGATCGAGCTGCTGGCGGCGTGGTGCAAGAAGTACCCTATCGTCACGATTGAGGACGGCTGCAGCGAAGAGGACTGGGACACTTGGGCCAAGCTCACCCAGGCGCTCGGCTCCAAGGTGCAGCTCGTCGGCGATGACATCTTCGTGACCAACACAAAGATCTTCGCCCAAGGCATTGCCAAAGGCATCGGCAACTCGATTCTCATCAAGCTCAACCAGATCGGCACCCTGACGGAAACCCTTGACGCCATCGAAATGGCCAAGCGGGCGCGCTACACAGCCGTCATCAGCCACCGTTCCGGCGAAACCGAAGACGCCACGATTGCCCATATTGCCGTCGCCACGAACGCCGGCCAGATCAAGACGGGTTCAGCCAGCCGCACGGATCGCATCTGCAAGTACAACGAGCTGCTGCGCATTGAGGAGGAACTGAGCGGCGGAGCGGAGTATCTGGGCAAGAAGGCGTTTTTCAGCGTCAAAGGCTAGGGCTCCGCCGCCGGCTCCTTCTTCGGCGGGCGTGGCGGCAACACGGGTGTTTCTGGCGCGACGATTTCAGGTTTCTGACTGGGAGCTGCCGGTTGTATTGGCACCGCTGTCCTGGGTGCACTCATGACCACGGCCAGCCGGAGGCCACAATTCGCATCCCGGTTTCCTGGAGGGCTACGCTGACGAAACGCCGCGCGACAGTGCTCTGGTGAAAGGTGCCAGGAACCGCCCCGCGCAATGCGACGTTGGCCGTTCGCAGGCCCTTGCGGGTCCACCTGAGCCTCCGATGGGTAGTCCGCTTCCCAATCCTGAACCCACTGCCACACGTTGCCCGACATGTCAAATGCGCCGCACCAGCTTGCATTGTTGAACTTGCCCACCGGCGACGTGAAGGCATAACCGTCGTTGTCGTTCGAGCAGCCGCCATCCTGCCAGCCGCTGTTCTTCAGCGCCGCATCGCGGTGGTTGACTTTCAGCCCGTCCCATTTCTCGCCGAAGGGGTACTCCAGGCTCTTGGGTCCCCGCGCCGCATATTCCCACTGCGCTTCGCTTGGCAGCCGCACGTCGCGCCCCGTTTGCTTGCTGGCCCAAGCCACGAAAGCCTGCGTGTCGTTCCAAGACACCAGAACAACGGGGTGGTCCGGCGTCTGCTCGAAACCCGGTTCACTCCAGTTTATGGCCGTCCGTTCGGCCCACCTGCCGTCCTTCACGCTCCAGGCTTTGTTGCCGGCCTCCTCGCACTCCGTCTGATACTTCGTGGCGTGGACGAACGCGGCGAATTGCGCCACTGTAACTGGGTACCTGCCGACATAATAGGGCTTCGTGATCGTCACTTTGTGGATCGGCCCCTCGTTAGCCTGCCAATCGCCACCGGATTTCCTGGGGCCACCCATCATGAAGTCGCCCGGCTTCACCAGGACGAATTGCATCTTCACACCGCCGCCGAGGTCCAACGACAACTGCGGTGCGGGACCGATGGCCTTCTCTATGGCCTCATGCCGCTCCTTCAGCGCGGCAGCCTGCTTCACCGCTGTCTGCGTCTTGCCGTGGTCGCGCTCAAACACCCCATACAGCGCCTTTGCGCCTAGCATGTCCTTCGCCGCAAACAGTTTCTCCGCACGCTCCCACGCCCTCAGCGCCACAGCCTCGATTTCGCCCGTCTCAATTGCTGTGATGCAGTCAAGGTATCGTCCGGGGTTAAGAGTCTGGGGCTTGCTGAAGTATTCCTTGGACTTGGCGACGTTGCCAGCAGCCAAGTACATGATGCCGCGCTGCCGCAGGTCCAAGCCGGCGTTTCCCGTTGGTGGCGCGTACTGGTCCACGTCCTCCAGCGAAAGCTGCATGGCGCTGAACGTCATCTGCGCTCCGCCCATGTCCAAGGTCACAACGTCGGGCTTCGGCTCGTTCACCACCTTGCCCTTGAACGCCGCTCCGCCTTTCTTCAATGTCACCTGCTGCCCCACCTGCTTCCGCAGCGCCTCAATAGCCTGCCGCCGTAACTCCACCACGGCTTCTACGTCGGCCTGCTCCTGCTTGATGAGTGCCGCCGCATCCGCCAGGGCAGGATCCTTCGCCTTCCCTTCCAATAAGGAGATCGCGTCGGCAAGCTTGTTCTGGGCAAGCAGCGGCGCAGTCTCCTTCAGCACGCCGGAGAAAAGCTGTTGCGCCTTGGCCGCGGGGGCGTCGGCCTGTAGCGCAGGCGCCTCGCCCACCTTCGGCGTTGTCGTGTCGGGTTGCACAGTGACCGCGCCCGGTTCAGTCTTGGTTGCGGGTGTTTCGGTCTTGGAGGCTTCCGCCTTCTTCTTCGTCTCGGCCTCCGCCGCCAGCCGGGCTGCATCCAGCTTCTGCCGTTCCTCGGCCAGCTTCCGCCGCCCTTCCTCCAGCCGTGCCGCCTCGTTCTTCAGGCGAGATTCCTCAGCCTTTCGTTTCCGCTCCGCCAGCCGCGCCGTCTCATCGGCCTCAGCCTTGCGTTTATCTTCAGCGGCGCGAACGGCGGCCTGCTGCTCGCTGCTGCGGCTGCCGCTGACTACAAGACCGATGACCAGCGTCAGCACAGCCAGCGCGCCAAACCCGGCGGCGATGAAAAGGTTCCTCCTGCTCGAGGGCGGTGTTTCCGTGCCTGCTTCAACCTGGTCTGCCGCTTGCTGCCCTGTCCCGCGCCGCTCAACCGGCACATGCTGCCGCAGGCCTGCTGGCGGCAGCGGGCCAGCCGTCCGGCTCGGGCTCTTTCCATCTCTCACCATCTCCAGGTCGTCGAGCAGTCTCTGGCAGTCGCCGTAGCGCTCGGAGGGCTTCTTGGCCAGCATCTTCTGGAGGACGTGCACAACACCATCCGGAAGCTCCGCCTCGAGGTCCTGCGGGTTCGGCAATTTTTGGTTGACGTGCTGGGCCATGATGATCGCGGAGGTTGAGCCTTGGAATGGCGTCTGGCCTGTCACCAGATGGTAGAGCGTCGCCCCAAGCGAATAGATGTCCGTGCGCCCGTCAATGTCTCTGTCGCCCTTCGCCTGTTCGGGGCTGATGTAGTGAGGCGTCCCCAGCGCCACGTTCATCTGCGTGACAAAGGACTGCTCACCTGCGTCCACATTTTTCGACAGGCCAAGGTCAAGAATCTTGGCCACAAAGCCTTCTTGTAGCACGGGGGGGACGCCCGTGCTACGAAGCGGCATGCACAGCATGATATTGGCGGGCTTGATGTCGCGGTGGATAAAGCCGTGATCGTGGGCGTGTTTGAGGCCACGAGCCACCTGGATTATGATCTCCAGCGCCTTGTCCCACGGCAACGGGCCGTCGCGCTTGAGCACTTTGTCGAGCGGATCGCCCTCACAGTACTCCATCGCGATATAGTGAAAGCCTTGGTCCTCGCCAATGGTGTACGCGCCCACAATATTGACATGGTTGAGCGCACCGGCAGCCTTGGCTTCGCGGCGGAAGCGCGCGAGGAAGTCAGGGTCGCTGGCGCTCTTCTTGGGCAGCACCTTCACCGCGACCATACGACCGACGCTTAAGTCTTCCGCCAGGTACACCGCGCCCATGCCGCCTTCGCCCAGCTTCTTGATGAGCTTGTAGTTGCCGAGTTTCCTGATGCCACCCGTCTGCTGGGCCTGGAGCTTCTTCTCGACGTTTTCGCGCATGGCGGCGGTAAGCACGCCTTGCTGCACGAGCACCTCACCCAGTGACAGCAGCACGCCCTTCTTGGCACTCTGCGCTTGAGCAGCTTTGGCCGCTTCGATCTGGTCCAGCGTGGCGTTGCCAATCTGGTTCACATAGCGGGCAAAGACTTCGTCAGACACGTTCTCGGCCACAGCATGTCCTTCCCAAGAAGCTGATGGCAACGGGAGGGTTTGTGAAGCGCAAGTCAAAAGCATCAGAACTCCGCCGCCGGCTCCTTCTTCGGCGGCGCGGGCGGCTTCACCGGCGTGTCCGGGGCCAGCGGAGGCACAGGCGCAACGTCTATCACCTGGCCCTGCCCCGTCACCGGATACAGGTTCGCCGCATGGAAAATGGTGGGGCTCCAGTAGCAACTGGACAGTCCCAGCGTGTCCCGGCGCCGCAGCGCTCTCCATTCCCCTAGCGTCAGATTGGCGCCGTCAGTCTTCCAGCAAGTCAGTAGTTTGCCATCAAGATAGACGGTGAGGCCGTCTTTGCGGACCTGCAACACGGACGAATAGCGCTGCCCGTTCTTCAAGCAGGATTTTGCCCTGATTGTGTTGGGGTGGTTATCAACGCTTGTCCCGCCGATATACTCAAAGCCCGACATCGTGCTGGCATACGCGCCCATGATCCATGCGAACTGGTGGCCGTTCTGCACGGCGAACTGCGCCACCTGGTCCACGCCGGCAACGCGCGTGAACTGAATCTCGAAGTCGTATTCCGCGGGCGGCTGGTACGGGATTTCGAGCCGCGCAACTTCCGTGGCGTCCGACAGCAATT
>Ga0209777_10005254_pt1 | contig 15003 bp, 14 predicted proteins | sample FrelakmetHBP12HB_FD_187147 | JGI IMG/M metagenome (GOLD analysis project Ga0209777, IMG submission 187147) | Freshwater lake sediment microbial communities from the University of Notre Dame, USA, for methane emissions studies -HBP12 HB (SPAdes)... | ecosystem: Environmental > Aquatic >... | reverse complement strand
CTGGCCGAGCGGGGCGTGCCAGAACCCGCCGTGGAACTGCCGCTCCTGCAGATCCGCAATGGCAGGATGGACTTGCTGGCGTCTACGATGGAGCTCGGTTCCATCACCGCGGAACAGGGCGTGGTGCGCCTTCAATTGGCCAAGGAGGGCGGGCTCAACCTGTCCCGGATCTTCACACCATCCAAGCCCCGGGCCAAGAAACCCGACGAGAAGCCATTCCAACTGGTGATCCGCGATTTGGCTCTCAAGGGGTTCCGCCTGGGCTGGGAGGACCTGGGTCAAGCCCGTCCCATGAAGGTGGAGGCCGCGGATGTCAACCTGCACTGGCAGGATCTGTCGCTGGATCCGGCGGCGACCAGCAAGGCTTCGCTGGACCTCAAGCTGGGCACCGGTTCACTGAAGATCGACGGGAGTCTGGCCCTGCTCAAGACCACCGGGGAACTGAGCCTGAAGGCTGATGGACTGGACCTCGGCATCTGGAATCCGTACCTGGACTCGACCCTGGACCTGCGCATCGCCTCCGGGAAACTGGGGGTGGACGGCCGCCTGCGCTATGCCTTCGAGGGGCGCAAGTCCGACGGCCTTTCATTTCTGGGTGGGGCTTCCGTGCAGGGTCTGGAGGTGCGGGATGCGGCCCAGAACGAGCCCTTCCTCCGCTGGAAGCAGTTGCGGATCTCCGGCGCGGAACTCTATTCCGCCCCGTTCTCCGTGGCCATCAAGGCTGTGGACTGGATCGATCCCGAGGGGCGTCTCGTGGTGCAGCAGAGTGGCGGCACCAACGTGGCCCTGGCTCTCCGGTTGGACCAGGGTACCAAACCCGCACCCGTGACCGCATCGGCGCTTCCCCCAACCCCAGCGTCCGCGCCAGATCTCACCATCACCAAGCTTGTCATTTCGGGCGGTCGTCTCAGCCTGATCGATCGCTCCGTGCAACCGAATGCGGCCCTGGTGCTGAGCGACCTGGAAGGCTCGTACCTGGGCCTGTCCAGCCATCCCGAGGCTTCCTCGAAGGTGGACTTCCGGGGACGCGCTGGGGGCCTCGCGCCCGTCACCATCACGGGCCACGCCATGCCCCTGCGCAATGATCTCGACACCGACGTGGTCCTGAAGATCCAAGGCGCCGACCTCACAGACTTCACGCCCTACACCGGCAAGTACCTGGGCTACACCGTGCAGAAGGGCAAGCTCGACGTGGACGCCCACCTGCGCATCGATCATCGCAACCTGAAGGCCGAGAACGCTGTGAAGCTCGATCAGTTCTACCTGGGCGAGAAGGTGCAGAGCCCCGATGCCACAGGCCTTCCCGTGAAGCTGGGCCTGGCCATTCTCCGGGACCGGAAGGGCGTCATCGCCTTCGACCTGCCCATCGAGGGCAGCCTCGATGATCCGGACGTGAAGTACGGCAAGCTTGTGTGGAAGGCCATCTTCGGGCTGCTGGGGAAGATTGCCACCTCGCCCTTCACGCTGATCGGCAACCTCTTTGGGGGCGGCGCGGGCGACCTCAGCAGCCTGGCCTACGCACCGGGTTCCAGCGCCTTGGATGCCGCCGCCACGCCCAAGCTGCAGGCGCTCGCCAAGGCGCTCCAGGAGCGGCCGGAGCTTAAACTTGAGGCGGAGGGCGGAGTGGATGCGGACCAGGACGGCGCAGCCCTGCGCAAGGCTGCATTGGAGGCCCTGCTGCGGCGCACACGGGCAACGACGCTGAAGTCGGTGGAGGAGACCCCCGTCCCCGTCGCGGAACGAGAGCGCTGGGTCCAGGTCGCTTTTGACGCCGCGTTCCCGGCCCCCAAAGAGGCTAAGGACGCCAAGCCTGCGCCCCCGCCGCCCCCGGCGGAAATGGAGGAACGCCTGCTCGGCAAGCTGAGGGTCGATCCCGCCGACCTCGCCCAGCTCGGGGATGCCCGCGCCAAGGGCGCCCTCGCCTGGCTCCTCGACACCGCCAAGGCTGATCCGGAACGGGTCTTCCAGGTGCGGACCGGGCAGGCGAAGGGTGCTGTCGTGGCCTTCACTCTGAAATAGACGTGCCTGCCAATCGGCGCACTTCCTTTGAAAAGCATGCGACCGCTGATGAAGCAGATGAAGCAGATGGCGCAGACGGCGCAGATGATGATTTTGGGTCCCCAATTTCGCAGATTCACACAAATTGAAAAGGCAGATCGTTGACTGATTTGGGGTCTCGCTTCGCAAGCGTGGCTTCAGTGGTGGAGCCGGAGCCGCGCCCATCTGCGAAATCTGTGTCATCTGCGGGTTCAGTTTCTGATCTCAACACCTCGGTTGAGCCACGCCGATCATTGAAATGTCACATTCCGCGCCCAAGCCTCGATGCCCTCGGCAAGGTCCGGTATGCCGGGGCCGAAGCGCTCCGCGCCAATCCAGTGGAGGTTTGCTGGAAGCTCCTTGAGCACCCGGGCCACTCGGGCGCCATGGCCCGGTTCCAGTAGGGGGAAGGCCGCAGGACAGAGCTCCTCCCGCACCTGGAGCGGGTCTGGCAGCTCCGGCAGCCATCGTCGGAGTTCCCCGAAGACGCCGGGCCAGGCCTTCAGTGAGGGTTCCACCGGATAGGCGCCACCCACATAGGTCCGTAGCTGGAGCAGGCCCGGCACGCCCCTCGGATCCTCGGACGCGAAGGACACGGCGCCAAGCAGGCCGCGTCCCTCGGGTGGGTGGATGAGCAGGCCGATGCCCCGCTCCCAGCCCTTCACCATGACATGGCGGCTGTGCCAGACGCGGAGATCCAGGCGGGGAATGGCCTCCAGGATTCGCGCGGCTTCGGGCGCCACGGCCTTCAGCAAGTCGGCCGCCGGTCGGGAGGGAAGGGCCAACACCATGACCTCCGCGTCGGAGGCCACGCCATTACCGTGAACCCGCCAACGCCCACCGGGAAGGGGCTCCAGGACCCGGGCGGGACGACTGATCTGGACGCACCCGAGTTGGGCGGTGAGGACCCGTGCGAGAGCACCCGTTCCACCCACAGGCAGGCGGGTGCGCTCCAGGCCCGTTCGCAGGCCGCCGATCAGGAGGCCGCCCCGGTCCTCCAGGCGCCGCAGGCGCGGCAGCATCTCCAGGCCGATCCGCTCCGGCGGTGCCGCCAGAGCACTTGCCGCCAGGGCTGGCAGCAGTTCCCGGGTGAAACCCTCGCCCAGGCGGCGAACGAAGAAGTCGCGCAGTGTTTCCTCAGCACCGCTGCCGATAGGCATGAAGGGCTCCAGCAGCATCCGCGCCAGGCCGCCAAGGCCGAGTCCGGGGACCCGCAGCAGGCCCGCGAAGGTGGCCGGACTGGGCTGTCGCCGTCCGTCCTTTCCCATCCAGCGAGGACCCTTGGGACTGGAGGGACGCAGGTCCAGATTCAGGTCACGCAGCAGCCGATCCAGGGCGCTGGCACGACTCACCCGCAGGGCTTGCGGGCCGCGTTCCAGGAAACCGGACTCGCCCGCAGGACCGGGCCAGGAGAGGGTCTGCGCCCAGCCACCTGGAGATTCTGAGGCTTCCCAGACCTCGGCCTCGATACCCCGCGCATGGAGATGCCAAGCCGCCAGAAGACCGGAGATCCCGCCTCCCAGGACAAGAGTGCGGTGAGGGTTTCTCTTGGTGTCCACATGGCTCCGAAAGTTGCGCTTTCGGAGTATGAAACAGAACGACAGATCTCAGTTATTCGCCGGGGCGCACCTTGAGGCCATGGGCGTGGCTGAACTGGGCCTGGATGAGCGGCAGATCCCGCTCCAGGTTCCCGGTCGGCCTGAACATGGGCATCAGCCGGACCACATGGTCCCGGTAGTCGAAGGTCACGGGCAGGATGGGCACCCCGGCCCCGGCAGCGATCAGGTAGAAGCCCGATTTCCATCGGCTCACGCCCTTGCGCGTGCCCTCCGGCGCCAGGGCCAGCATGAGGGCAGGGGCCGTCTCGAAAGCCTTCACGCAAGCACCCACCACGCCGTGACTGGCACTGCGATCCACCGGGATGCCGCCCAGCCACTGGAAGAACCCCTTGAGCGGGGTTTTGAAGAGGGAGTGCTTGCCGAGCCAGGACACGCGTAGCTCCAATGCGAAGACCACGGCCACGCCCAGGGAGAAATCCCAGTTCGAGGTATGGGGGGCCACGATGGCGACGCACTTGGGATCAGTCGGGAAGGTGCCTTCGATTCGCCAGCCCGAAAACCGCAGGTAGGCCCGTCCGATGGCCTGCCACAGCCAGCCTCGGGACTGGCGAAGGGCCTCGGGTGGGTCTGGGTATGCCGTGGGCGGCTGCAAGCGGTTCCTCGGGGGGGGCTCGAACTGCGTCTCCTGGGGGTTGGGCCCCAGGGTAACCGCCCTTCTCATCCAATGACAAAATGGCGCCTTCATGACGCCCGCTCTCACATCGGATTTCTTGCCCATCCAACACCCTGATCCAGGCCAAGTTCCCCATCCATGGACCGCATCTGAATCCCCTTCAGAATCTGGCTTCAGCCTGCTGAAAGGTGGTCCGGATATGTCCCCATTGGCGGTTCAACTCCGACACCGAGTCCTCCCAATCGAGGTCAACAGAACCTTTCAGAAGCATGACCTGGACGCCTGCCTCGTTGCGCAGGAACTGCAGCTCATCCGCAGTCCTGTCGAAGGCGATCCCGGTGTCCGTCGCTGACCTCTTCGCCCTGGCCCTGAATTGCGCGATGATCGCGGTCCATTCCGCCAGTTGGGCCTCCAGCCTTTCAGTGTCGGCCCTCCGCCTTGAGAAGGAAGAAGGGTGTTTCGATGGGGAGTTCTCTCTGACGGGCATTATTCCATCCAGTTCAGATGAGCCGAAAGTGGCGTCCAAGACATGGCACCAGCTCCTTGTGGATCTGGTACGGGAAACCATCAAGTCGCATGCCAATGGCAATAAAGAGCCTGAATAGACCTTAATTCATAGAGCTGTTCATCTTGATTGATCCAGGCCTGGCGGTACGGATCAAGGCCTGGTCCCGCCCGCCGTGCCATGGAGCGGAATCGTCAAATGCGACGGACACCCGGTCCGTTCAGGGGCGGCGAATGCCCTCTTTTCGCATCCGGCCACGCAGGGTGCTTGGGTTCATGCCGAGAATGTGGGCCGCTCCGTTGCTGCCCTCGATTCTCCAGTGGGTTTTCAGCAGCACCTGGCAGATGTAGTCGTGCTCCATGTCGACCAGAGGCATTCCTTCTTCCTGCTGCCCCGCCGGAGTAGGGACGCTGAAGTGGTCCAGCACCTGCAGGGTCGTGCCCCTGGAGATGATCATGGCTCTTTCAATGACGCTTTCCAGCTCCCGCACATTGCCGGGCCAGGCGTGGGCCATGAGATCGCTCATGGTGCCGTTCGTGACGGTCCTGATGTTCTTGCCGAGCTTGCGGTTGAATTTATCCAGAAAATAATCCACGAGCAGAGGGATGTCCTCTTTGCGATCCCGCAGCGGGGGCACAGTGATGGGGAAGATGTTGAGCCGGTAGAACAGGTCCTCCCGGAACCGGCCCAGCCGTATTTCCTCATACAGGTCCCGGTTGGTGGCCGCGATGATCCGGACATCGACCTTCACTGTCCTGGCGCTTCCCAGGCGGCTGAATTCGCCCTCCTGGATGACGTGCAGCAGCTTGGCCTGGAGTTCGAAAGGGAGATCACCGATCTCATCCAGCAGAATGGTGCCCTTGTCGGCCAATTCGAACCGGCCCAATTGCTGGGAACTGGCACCAGTGAAGGCGCCCTTCTCGCGCCCGAAGAGTTCGCTTTCGATCAGGTTGCCGGGAAGGGCTGTGCAATTGACGATGACAAGGGGGCGCTGCCTGCGCAGGCTCCTACTGTGGATGGCCCGGGCCACCAGTCCTTTGCCGGTTCCCGTTTCACCCAACAGCAGTACCGTTGAATCCTGCGGCGCCACAGCTTCGACCCGGAAGAACACATTTTCCAGGCAGCGGCTTTGTCCGATCACTTCACCGAAGTTGTAGGTCCGGTTGATCTCCTGGAACAGGTGCGCATTTCCCGCATGAAGGTGTTTCTTCAGATCCTGGATTTCTGCGTGGGCGCTGTGGAGTTCCTTTTCTGTCTGTTCCCTTAATTCCTTTTCCCTTGAGAGCAGGTCGGCGGGGTGGCCTGGTTGCTCGATCTCCCAGAGCTGTTCCCGCTCGGAACTGGAGGGGAGAGATCCCACCCGTTTTCCCCAAGTGATATCTGAGTGAACGCCGACGGCTCCAATGATCCGGCCCTTTTTCAGGATGGGTGCCGCCGTGACCCGGAGGGTGATTTCCTCACCAGTTCCAGCGTGGGTGGCCAGCACGACCACGGTCACCGTTTCCCCCCTGAGGGCACGTGCGAGAGGCCGCTCCTCTTCCCGAAGGGGAAGCCGGCTGTTCGGCCATCGCAGGGGGAACCCCTCGCCCTTCATTCCGAAAGTCTTCCGCAACTCGTCGAGAGAAGTGACACCAAACATCCTTAGCGCTGCGGGGTTGCAACGGGTGATGCCATCGCTGGATACGATGCAGACAGTGTTCGGGGTCGTATCAAGGATCGCATTCATTTCCAGCTGCTTCAGGAGCAGTTCGGACATGTGCGCAACGATCGAGTTGTTTCTCTCGCCCCGAACCGGATCGAATCGAGAGCGGACACCAGAAATTTTGGTAGAATTGAATGCGTAATATTCTGAATACATTGGCATTACAGCACCTGACTGTGTGTTGAATACACATGGGTCATCAATCAGTGTAGTCCTTTCCCACCGGAAAACCAGCGTAGCCAAAATTTCCGCATCGGGTCTTTACGATTTGTTGCAGGTTCCATCGATCCTGCATCCGTCGCATTTGACGGTTCTGCTCCATGACGCGGCGGGCAGGTCTTGGCCTTCGTTCGTCCTGATCGATTAGATTGAACTAAGATGAATGATTAAAACAGATAAATTTCATGATGGCTGTTCGTCCACCCTGGCACGCGACTTGACCTATAGCTGCTGTGTTGGTTGTTAAGATCATTCGCAATCAACCATATAAATGCTTTTATTTCCCAGAATGGTGGGATGAGATCATGAGTCAAAAAAAAGCCATGCTAATTGACCTTACACTCTGTGTCGGCTGCAATGCCTGCCAGGGTGCCTGCAAGGAAGAAAATCGGCTCCCTCCAAATGAAGAAAAATACCTGTCGCTGACTGCCTATACAGCTCTTAGCAAGTATAACGACCTGTACATCCGCCGCATGTGCCAGCACTGTGAAGTCCCCACGTGCGTGTCTGTCTGCCCCGTCGGCGCTCTCAGCAAATTGGAAGCAGGCCCCGTCGCGTACGATGGCGAAAAATGCATCGGTTGCCGCTATTGTCTGCAGGCTTGCCCATTCCACGTTCCGAAATACGAATGGAGCAGCACCAAGCCTCGCATCCAGAAGTGCAAATTCTGTGCTTCCAGGCTGGCCAAGGGGCTCCAGCCTGCCTGCGCTGAAGCCTGCCCGACCGGGGCAACCATGTTCGGCGATCGCGATGAGCTGCTGGTCGAAGCGGCCCGCAGGATCAACGCCGAGCCTGCCAAGTTCGTTCCCAGGATCTACGGGAAGGATGATGTTGGCGGCACGTCCATGTTCTATATCAGCCCAGTTCCGTTTGAACAGCTGGGCTTCGATTCCCGGCTGGGGAAGACGCCCATGCCCATGTTGACCATGAGCGCCCTCTCCAAGGTTCCCAATGTGCTTTCCGTGGGTGGCGTGATGCTCGGCGGCATCTGGTGGATCACCAACCGGCGCAGTGAAGTGCAGGCCCATGAGGCTGCCCTGAAAAAGGGCGAGGCCTACCAGCGTGAGGACAATCCATGAGAATTCGACTCCTGCCGCGAATCACGGGCTGGCACCCGATCGCCATCACCTTGATCCTGGCTGGCACCATCGCGGCCATAGCCAGGTTCACCTATGGGCTCGGCGCCACCACGAACCTCAGCGATGAGTTCCCCTGGGGACTCTGGATCGGCTTCGACTTCTTGGGCATCGGGCTCGCCGCCTCGGGATTCACCATCGTGGCCGCGGTCAACCTGTTCCACGCCAAGGAGTACGAACCAATCGTGCGCCCCGCGATTCTGACGGCCTTCATCGGGTATCTGCTGGTGGTCCTGGTCCTCATCATCGACCTTGGACGCCCTGACCATTTCTGGCATCCGCTGGTCATGTGGAACCCGCATTCGGTGATGTGCGAGATCAGCTGGTGTCTCATGTTGTACACCACCGTGCTTTCCTTGGAATTCGCTCCAATTATCCTCGAAAAATTGAATATATTTTCACCAATCAAATGGATTCATGCCATCTCGCTGCCGCTCATGATCTTCGGCGTGCTGCTGTCCACCTTGCACCAGTCTTCGTTCGGTTCTCTGTACCTGATTGTCCCGAACCGGCTGCACGCTCTTTGGTACACACCGATGCTGCCGGTCCTTTTCTTCATTTCCTGCATCGCGTCTGGGGTCTCGATGGTGATCCTCGAATCACTGATTCTTTCCCGGGGTCGGCGCGACTTTCTTCCCACACCGCTTCGCGCCAACCTGGCTAAGATCATCGCCGTCACATTGGCCGTGTACTTTGTCGTGCGAGTCCAGGATCTTCTGACGAGGGGTGCCCTGCACGAGCTGACAACCCTGACCTACTACAGCATTGCGTTCTATGCGGAACTACTGATTGGCTTCGTTATTCCGTTCGCATTGTTGCTTATCGAACGGATTCGAACCTCGCGGCGGGGGCTGTATACCGCAACCCTATTGGTCGTGGTCGGTTTCGCCTTCAACCGGATGAATACAGCCATAACCGGATTGGAGCAATATCCGACCCAGACCTACTTCCCGTCCCTGATCGAAGTTTTCATCATGCTCGGAATAACAGCGGTCGGATTCAGTGCCTTCTCCTTCATCGTCAAACACCTTCCGATTTTCGAAGCCGTGGCAGCCAGCCCGCGCATTCCAACAGAGGCTGTGGCCGGGCAGCCCGAACCCATATTCCTTTCCCGTGAAGGCGGAGACCTGGAGTCTTCGTGAGCGGCCATTCCCCGCAGTGAATGTCCTACAGGAGGTTTACATGTTCAATTTGGCCAATTGGAAAAACCCAGAAACGCTCATGTTGAATATCACGAACAGCGCGCTTGGAATTGCAACCATCGTGTTGGTCGTCTGGATTTGCGGAGCGGCGATTGAAGAATTCGTCCTTCAGCATAAAGAATCACACATCAAACATTAGACAGGGAGGCCGACCATGACCGTACTGCTCGTACTGTTCCTGATCGTCGCATTCGTAGGCACTGACCATGTCGTTCACGCAGTCTCGAGACGGGCGGAAGCAAAGCGTGAGGATCCCCTGAGAGGTCCCGCGCGGTTGAGCCTGCCGACTGGGTCCGCCCGTCTCCAAGGGGCTGAGAACCATGGACCGCTTCGTCCTTGAACGCGGAATCCATGAACGTCACCTCAAGGTGAAGGTCAGTGGCAAGGTTGCAGTTGGAAGTGGCTAGTCATAAAGCCACCTTGGTTCTGAGTACACAAAGCGGGCGCCAGTCGGCGCCCGCTTTGCACGTTCTCTTCCAAACCACTTGGCAGCTAGGTAGACTTTCAACCCAGCCGAAGTCGGCCTGGGTCGGGCCTCCGGCCCTCGGCGCTTCGCCCCCGCCATCGCCTGCGCCGATGCACCCCTATCCTCCCTCCAGTTCGCTGCTGTCGGATGGTGATTCGGGGCTCCGCCCCTCGCCCTCCGGGCGGCAATCCGCTGCGCGGATTCCGTCCTATCCTCCAGGTATCGCACGCGGTGCGTGCTCCCGCTCGCAGGCTCGCGGACCAGGAGCCTCCCCTTTGCTGCGCTTCGGTCGAATGGTGATTCGGGGCTCCGCCCCTCGCCCTCCGGGCGGCAATCCGCTGCGCAGATTCCGTCCTATCCTCCCTTCACATCGTTTCGGTCGGATGGTCATGGCCCCGAAGGCCCTTCCGCCTCTGTGTACACGCCGCGGGCGCCTTCCGGCGCCCACTTGGTTCCTTCTTTGCCGGTCTACTTGGCAGCGACGTAAGCCTTCAGCCCCTCAGAAGTCGGCTTCATGGCCTTCTGCCCCTTGTGCCAGTTGGCGGGGCAGACTTCGCCGTGCTCTTCGCTGAAGTCCACCGCGTCGAGGAGGCGCAGGACTTCCTCCACGCTGCGGCCCAGGTCGTTGTGGTTCACGGTGATGTGCTTCAGGATGCCGTCCTTGTTGATGATGAACAGGCCGCGCAGGGCGATGCCGGCGGGCAACAGGACGTTGTAATCCTGGGCGATGGTCTTGTTCAGGTCGGACACCAGGGGGAAGGTCACGCCCTGGATGCCGCCTTCCTTGCGGGGGGTGTTGACCCAGGCATGGTGGCTGAACTTTGAGTCCACGCTCACGCCGATGACCTGGGTGTGCCGGGCCTCGAATTCCTTGATGGCGTCGGCGAAGGCCAGGATCTCCGTGGGGCACACGAAGGTGAAATCGAGGGGGTAGAAGAACAGGACGACCTTCTTGCCCTTGTAGTCGGAGAGCGAGACCTGCTTGAACTCGCCGTTGACGAGGGCGTCGGCCTTGAAGTCGGGTGCGGGCTGGGTGACGAATGCGGCCATGGTGCCTCCAATGCGGGGACTCGCCCCTGGGTTTCTGCGTGAAGAATCAGGCTACGGTGGAGGCTCAGGCCATTCAAGAAAAAAATCCGACCAAATCGGTAAAGAATATGAAACCAGAGGGTCCATTGAGAAGCCCAGATGCAGTAAGGGTGCGGCCTCCATGCTAATCTTCGAGGTTCCCAGGACCCTCATGCAGCCCATCCAGCTTTCGGTCTTTTCTGAAACCGCCCGCCTCCGGCAGGTGGTGGTGCACGACCCCGGTCCCGAAGTAGACCAGATGGTGCCCGGCATGATGGAGAAGCTGCTGTTCGATGACATCCTCTACGGCGACCTGGCCCGCCATGAGCACGGCCTATTCCGGCAGGTGCTGACCCGGGTGGCAGACGAGGTGCTGGACATCCAGGACCTCTTCATCGAGTCCCTGCGGGAGGAGGGTGTGAAGCTTGCCTTCATCGAGGATCTGCGACGGCTGGTGGGGCTGCCGGACGATACCTGCAACATGCTGCGCGACATGAACCCTGCGGACGCCGCCCGCAGCGTCATCGGCGGCGTCCCCTGGGACGACATGCCGAGCCACACCCGCTGGGAGGAGGAGTTCGACTACCGGGTGCGTCCCATTCCAAATCTCCTGTTCATGCGGGATCCGGCCTCGGTCATCGGCGACGGGTACAGCGTGAACTCCATGGCCACCTGGGCGCGGGAGCGGGAACCGCTCATCCTTAGCTATGTCTTCCGCCACCATCCGCGATTGAAACATCACACGGACCACGACAAGTGGTTCGACCAGGTGACGCCGCTCATCCGCGGCGAGATCAAGGCCCCTGTGAGCCTGGAAGGCGGCGATATCCAGGTGCTCAGCCGCAAGGTGCTGGTCGTGGGTTGCAGCGAGCGCACCCAGGCCGATGCGATCCACTTGCTGGCCGAGAGCCTGAGGGCTCACCGGGCAGAGGACGAGAACAGCTTCGACCACCTGCTCATGGTGCTCATGCCGAAGCGGCGCAGTGCCATGCACCTCGATACAATCTTCACCCGGACCAGCGAGGGCGAGTGCCTGGTCTACCCGCCCTACTTCCTGGAGGGCAGCCGGGAACTCCTCAACGTCACCAGCATCGACCTTCGCCACGACGAGTTGCGTATGAGCACGCAGCCTGGCCTCCTGAAGTCGCTGAAAGCCGTGGGCATTGAGCTGGAACCCATCTTCTGCGGTGGGAAGGACCCCATCCTCCAGCAACGGGAGCAGTGGACCGACGGCGCCAACGCCTTCTGCCTCGCGCCGGGTGTCATCACCGGCTATGGCCGCAACCTCGCCACGGGTGAGGCCCTCGACAGGGCCGGCTACTGCGTGGTGACCACGGAGCAGGTTCTGAGGGATGCCAGTCTGAACTTGCTGAATGGGGCGAAGTACTTGGTCCAGATCGAGGCCAGTGAACTGAGCCGGGCCCGGGGCGGCCCCCGCTGCATGACCATGCCGCTGTCCCGGGAGGAGCCTTGAACACGCATCCCGTCCTGGCGGATCTGGACCGGGCCCTGGCCGGGGGTTCGGTCGCGGAAGTGTGGATCCGCTTCCCGCGCCTGCTGGGCGACGTGGTGATGACCATGCCCTTCCTTCGGACCCTCCAACACCACTGGAATGCGGTGGCCTCGGCCCGGGGCCAGCAGCTCAGGTGGATCGCCGTGGGCCATACCGCCGGGGCAGCCCTGTTGTCCGAGGCCGATCCGGCGTTCATCGCTGAGGTCATCCTTGAAGGGGGCGGGGCCGCCAAGCCCGATCCCTGGGCCCTGCTCCGACGGTGGCGCAAGCAACCCCCGGCGGCCTTCCTCAACCTCTCCCAGAGCGCCCGGCTGCCCTTCGCCGCCTGGCTGAGCCGTGTACCCATCCGGGCGGGCATCGCCGACAACCACCTGCGCCTGTTCTACCACCACAGCATCCGCTACCGGGACATGCAGCTGCACATCGCCACGCGGCTCGAGCCCCTGCTAGTGGCCCTCACCGGGGATGACCGGTCCCTGTGGCTGCCTCTGGGACCGGCCCTGTTAGGCGGTCGGAAGGGTCCGGACAAGCTCCGCGCCGCGGGCTGGGACGGGGGGGACTACGCAACCCTCGCCTTCGGGACCCGGGGGTACGGCAAACGCTGGTTCCCGGAACACCACACGTGGCCGGAACTCATGCGCCTCATGCTGGCTCGGGGTATATGTCCCATCCTGCTTGGGGGCCCCGACGAGGTGTCCCTGGGCACTGAACTGGCTGACCTGGTGCCTGGAGCTCTGAACCTGACCGGGCTAACCACCATTCCGGAGGCCTGCGCCATCCAGGCTGCGGCCTGGGGCAATGTGGCCATTGATACGGGCTTGGCTCACCTGGCCGCCGCTACGGGGCGGCCCACCGTGACCATTTTCGGCCCCAGTCCGGAGCTTTGGGCGAATCCCATCGGACCTCGGGCCATGACCGTGCGGGGCCCCGCTGTGGATTGCGACCCCTTGGTCTGGGCGGACTTTCCCACCTATGGTTCGGCCGCCCATCGCCTTACCCCTTCGAGAGTGATGCAAGTGCTGGAATTGCTGGTCAAGGAATCCTGAACATGGTTGCTGTTAAGCTTTTACTTCGCGCCTCGTAATTCCGAGGCGCCCCTTTTTTATGGCCAATGCGAATCCAGCCCCCGCTCCAACCCTCCGGCACCGTCTGGAGTACGGGTTCTTCCGTCTGCTGGATGGCGTGGTCGGACGCCTGCCCTGGGCCATGGTGCAGACCCTGGGGGAGGTTGCGGGCACGGTCTTCTACCTGGTGGATCCCCGGCATCGCCGCATCGTCCGAGAGAACCTCCGCTTCGCGGATCTGGGCCTCGACGAAGCCCAGACCCGCGCCATGTCCCGGGCCTGCTTCCGGCACTTCGGCGCCCTCTTCGTGGGACTGCTGCGCCTGCGCCGCGCCACCCCGGAAGAGCTTGATCGCTGGATTCGAGTGGAGGGGTTGGAGCACTTCGATGCCGCCCAGGCTGGCGGCAAGGGCTTCATCCAGCTCACGGGCCACTACGGCAACTGGGAAGCCATCGCCCTGGCCCAGAGCCGCCGAGGCCGTACCTTGGACGCCATCGGGCGGGAACTTGACAACCCGCTGCTGGAGCCCATCTCCCTGGGCTTCCGCACCCGGTTCGGCAACCGGGTGATCCTCAAGGATGGCGCGATGCGGGAGACGCTTAAGGCCCTGAAGGCCGGCCGTGGCGTGGGGTTCCTGCTGGACCAGGATGCCCTCACCAACGGTGTCTTCGTCCGGTTCCTGGGTCAGTGGGCCTCCACCTACGGCACCGCTGGCAGCCTCGCGGCGCGGTACGGCCTGCCGGTGCTCCCAGTCTTCAGTTGGCCCAACCCCGATGGCACCACCACTGTTCGCTTCGAGCCTCCCTTCGAGGTGCCTTCAACCGGCGATGCCGCCAGGGACGCCTGGGTGGCCACTCAGCTCATGACGGCCCGCATCGAGGCCCAGATCCGGAAGGATCCACGCTGGTGGTTCTGGATGCACCGCCGGTTCAAGACAAGACCAGGGGAGGGAAACCCCCTTCCCGCCCCGCTTCCCCCCCGGGAGTGGGTAGAATCAGTTCAGACCTTCCAAGATTGACCGGGCCCATCGGCCCGCCTTTTTTTGACCCTCCTTTTCCCCGGAAGTCCCCATGCCCAAGCACGTGCTCGTGAAGCTCGAGAAGGAACTCAGGACCCTCAAGCAAGCCCTCCTGGTGGACATCCCCCAGGAGATCGCCCGGGCGGCCGGGCAGGGTGACCTGTCCGAGAATGCCGAATACGAGCAGGCCCTGGCCAAGCGGGACATGTTCCAGAACAAGCTCGTCACCCTGGAGAAGCGCATCTCCGAGGTGGCCAGCCTGGACATCAGCCGACTGCCCAAGTCGAGGGCGGCCTATGGTTCCAAAGTCACGATCCTGGACCTGGATTCCGAAGAGGAGTTTACTTACACCCTGGTGCTTCCGGAGGAACTGGATGGCCATCCCCAGCATCTCAGCATAAGCTCCCCCATCGGCATGGCGCTGGTGGGCCAGGAGGAGGGGAACGAGGTGCGCGTCCAGATCCCTGCGGGAATCCGGCGATTCGAGATCCTGGAACTCAAGACCATTCACGATGTAGCATAGTCCGGCCCCCAGGGAGGGGATTACGAATGAACAAATACAAACGCGAACAAAAGTGCTCCTTCTGCGGCAAAGAGCCCCACGAGGTGGAGCAGCTGCTCGCCGGGCCGGAGGCCTTCATCTGCAACGAGTGCCTGGAGGCGGGCCAGCTGCAGTTGCGCATGAGCCGCCAGGGCAAGCCCCTGGGCAAGCATGAGGCCCGCCTCAGCCGGCCCAAGGAGATCAAGTCCTTCCTTGACGACTACGTCATCGGCCAGGAGGCCGCCAAGAAGCGCCTGAGCGTGGCGGTCTACAACCACTACAAGCGCATCCTTGCTCCCA
>Ga0209777_10005253_pt1 | contig 15004 bp, 24 predicted proteins | sample FrelakmetHBP12HB_FD_187147 | JGI IMG/M metagenome (GOLD analysis project Ga0209777, IMG submission 187147) | Freshwater lake sediment microbial communities from the University of Notre Dame, USA, for methane emissions studies -HBP12 HB (SPAdes)... | ecosystem: Environmental > Aquatic >... | reverse complement strand
GGCGCCTCAGGGGCGAGGACGGGCGCCTCAGGGGCGAGGACGGGCGCCTCAGGGGCGAGGACGGGCGCCTCAGGGGCGAGGACGGGCGCCTCAGGGGCGGTAACCGGCGCCACCTGCTGCGTGGAGGCCCACGCGAGCAGGTCGGCCTTCGCCTCGGCCATCATCTTGCCCATCCCGCCGAGCAGACGCACGGGCGCCATACCCGCCATCTTTGGTCTCAGGAACGCCTCGCAGTGCGCGGTGCCGTCGGGAACTAGGGCATCGGCGTTGGGAAGTCCGACGAAACAGCTTGCGACGAACTTGTCGAGGTTCAGCATGGTGGCTCCTAGGTGGTTCCGAGGCGGCAGATCTGGGTTCCTGCGTCGAGAAGGTCGGTCTGGTTGCCGCTGGCCCATGTCGCCCATGACTCGGCGGCATGCGCTCCGACCTTGATCGCTTCGACCGTACCAGTGACGGAGCAGGCGGCATCCGCGGACACCGTCGAGCCGTTCTTGATCTCGAGGCCGTATCCGGTGTTAGCGGCTCCGTCGACGTTGATCATCTTCAGATACTTCGTGCTGTCCACGAGGACGCCAGAGGCGCCGTTGTTGTGGATGTTGCAGTTCTTGATGGTACACCGATCGACACCGCAGACGGAGATGCCCGGTCCGGAGTTGTCTCGGATCTCACAGCTGCGGAAACTCATGTTGCCACCAACGATCACTCCATCAGACATCATCCCCATCGCGTCGCCACCGACTGCCACGCAGTAGAAGTAGTCCGTTCCACCATTTGGTGCGCCGGACAGTGTGTTCGACTTCACTTGAGTCGCGGCATCAAAGAATGTCGAGTACGCCCCCCCATCAGCAGCTGCCAGCGACTGCAGTGAGGTAATGTGGCAGCCGGACACGAAACACATGTTGGCAGAGGCATCCGTGAGCAGTCCCTCAAGGTCACACCCGAAGAAACCGTAGGCATAGGGTGTCACTGGGTTCTGGCTCACCACCACCGATGGAACTGCGGCAGGGTGGTCGGTGGCCGTGATCTTGATCCCCTGGAATTGCCACGAACACTGCAAGCCGTTCATCTGCACCGTAGCCATGTAGGTGCCCAGGTTCACGGCGCTCAGGGTTGCGCTCTGCGTCGCAACGATCAGATCACCAGCAGAGAACGCGGCACCAGACGTGGTTTCAATGTCGGTGGTCGTGTTGTCCACTACCACAGCCAACTCGTACGAACCGCCACCGATCAACTTGCCCTTGAGGGCGTGCGCCGTGAGGGCGAGGTTGGTGTGGACGGTGATGAGACCAGTCGTTGCGTTGGGGAGTTGCGAGATGATGTTGGCAGCCGGGATCGTCAGAACCACGTTCGGTATGGCACGCACCATCAGAGACGACACGAAGTAAAACCCGGGAAACACCGGGGCCATATCGGTACCACCCCAGCTAGATCCCGAGAAGGGTGGCATCGACCATCCATCTGGCAGCGCCTCAGTTACCCCGGTGACGTCCACGACGTATACGGCGTTGCGGATGACGATCGGCACGTCGCGCAGGACCCTGGTAAAGGTCGCGTAGGGGTTGCCGACGGTGCCGTCGCCGGTGAGGTCGCTTCCCGTCGGGCGGGCGTAGATGGTGTGGGTGACCGGAGCGCCGGCGGGGTCGGCGGCGAGCATCACGTTCGAGGCGGTGCCGCCCGTGAGGTTGTAGCCGGCCCAGGTAGTGAGGTCGGCCTCGAGCTGGTAGGAGGTGGCGGTGGCGACGACGTAGACGAGCATGCCCTGCTTGCGCCAGCTGGCAGGAATGGCGTTCCTCGCGTTGATGGTCGCGACGACGCGGAAGCCGCCCACGATGAAGCCGTCGTCGAGCTGCCTCCAGGCCACCGTCCCGACCGGATGCTCCTCGAGCACCGCACCGTCAACGCCGAGGAGCGAGGGCAGGCCGGCGAGCGAAGAAGCGCCCCGCCAGTAGCAGGTGGCTGGGTCGGAAAGGGACTGCTGGACGGAGTGCGGGCAGATGCACTCGAAGGTTGCCGTGTCGGCCACGGGGCCCTGGTTCTGGAAGACGACCTGCGTGGTCGTCGGGGTGCCGACCACGGCGATTGGGGTCGCCTTCGACGGCATCACCTGCTTCGGCGCCAGCGGCCGGTCGTTCGTGTCCTTGAGGCCGTGAGAGATGGTCGCGAATGCGCCGGGGGCGAGGGGGCCTACGGAGATCGTGGTCTGCAGCATCCTACGATGCTAACCCGGGAACGGGCTTCCCGTCTACAAAGTGGACCAGATTGTCTGCGCACCGAAGCGGAAGCTACACCGGAACCCAGCAGAGGTACGCGAAGGTCTTCGGACCGATGATGCCGTCAGACGTCAGGCCCTTCGCCGTCTGGAACCTGCGCAGGGCGGTGTCGGTGTTCGGGCCGAACTTGCCGTCGACCGTGACGCCCAGACGGGTTTGCACCCACTTCACGCGCTCGCCGCTCGCCCCCTTCGACATGGGGTTGAATCGGTTGAGGTCGACGGTGCTCGTGAACCCGGGGACGCCGGTCGCATCTCCTTGGAACTGGTGAATAAACCAGAACGACGGGTCGTTCCACTGCGCCGGCACCGGCGGTGGCGCCAGCGACTCTGGTGGGTTGATGACGGCCGGGCCAGGGTTGAACGGGTAGTACTTCAACCAGAGCGGGCTCTTCAGCATCCGCGCAGGGAACGGTTTGTCGTCGAGATCCTCGACGATGACCCGATCCGACGAGTACGCCATCGGAGCCACGCCGTAGAAGCCGTAGAAGACATCCCACGCATCCATGATGCCGGAGATCAGCGCGGCGGGCGTCATGTGGGTGTCCGAAGCGCCGTTGCCGGGGAACTCGATGTCGATCGTCGGGGGGAAGCAGTCCTGCGGAAGCTTTCCCACGATGGCGCACGCCGTCCTGGCCTGGTCGGTCGGAGATGGCGCCGGCTTGCCCTTGAAGGAAAAGCGCAGGTACAGGTACGCGCCTCGCACGTAGCCCGAGCGCTGCAGCTTCAGCTGCTCGGCGTCGTAGATGGAGTCCTTCGTGGTGCCCCACGCGGCTCGAGTGATGCCGAAGCTGAAACCAATCTCCTTCGGCTTTGTCCAGTCGATGTTCTTGTTCTCGTCGATGCTTGCTACGTCAAGTCCTTTGAGCATGGCGAGGAGGATAGCACGACTCGATGGGGAGCGGGAAGAGCAACTACCGGCGGCAGGACGCAGCGTACTGCTTGTCCAGCTGGGCCACATGCGTCTTCGTCCTGCGCTGGACGATCTGCAGGTGGTAACCGCTGGGAGACAACGAGCGTAGCTCGCGGGCGAGGTTGGCGTACTCGCCCTGGCGGGCCGGCTTGGAGTCCCTCATCATCCCAGCGTAGTCGCCGGCGCTGTGCTGGCCGACATGCTGATAGACGGTGACGTGGCGACGGCAGTCGGCGAGGTCGGCCGGGAAGATGGCGAACACGGTGCCGTCGGGATCCTTGCGGAAGATCACCGGGGTCTTGGTCGATGAGCGCTTCTTCATTCCTCGACCTTACCACCATCGGCCGCGGTTGTCCTCTTCCTGCCCCGCTTCTTCTTCTCGCCCAGTTCCATCTGGGCGGCCGGCTCCGGTGGCGGCGCAACCGGAGCAGCCGGAGTCGGGGCCGGTTCCGGCGGCGGGTCGACGTACATCTTGAACCCCGCCGGCGGCGGCTGCGGCGGCGTGTGGTCCACGGCGCGCAGGCCCTGCGCACCATCGCGTTCGCTTCTCGTTCCGCACCAGACGCACAGGACCGAGTCGGAAGGTTGGGCGTCGGAGAGCATGTCCACGCCGCACTCGGGACACGACCTCGGCCTTCTCGGGATACTCACGGCAACCGTCCCTTCTCCTCGATGACCTCCAGCAGCAGGTCGCGAGACGTGTTGATCATGACCATGCGCTCGTTGCTCCCGCCGTGGTCCGGGTGAGCGGTCAGTGCCATCTTCCTGGCGGCCGACTTCACGTCCTCGCTCGTTGACCCGGGCCCGACGCCGAGCAGCACCATGGCCTGCACGACGTTGTCGCGGGGAGGCATCGGCGGCATCGGACGTTGCTCGCTGGGCGGCGGTTGCGGCGGCGCCTGCATCTTGGCGGCGAGCCCTCCCATCTTCGTGCCGGCCGCAGCGAAGTGGACGTTGTCCCACCGCTTGCAAATACCTCCAGGCCAGCAGACCGCGCACCGCGGCACCCCGAACTTCAGCACGGCCTCGCGGATGACGGCTTCGTACTGCGGCTTCACCATCCAAGCCTTGATCGGGTTGAGCCACATGCGGTCGCTCATCGGCACCCTGTCCTTCACGACGGAGACGAGGTCTTTCAGCGCGGCGCTATACGCCTGCGTGAACGCGCAGAAGGTCGTTCCGTTGGCCCACTGCCACGCCGCGATGTGGAAGAGGTCGTCGGCTCCCACGCTACTTCTTCTTCGTCGACTTCGCTGCGGTCATCGCGACCGTAGCCTCGACCATGACCTTCAGGTCTTCCTCGGGGAACCACGCCGGCTTCGTCTCAACGGGATCGAAGTGCTGGTGAAGATCTGGAATCTGCCAGGTGTTCTTGGTGTGCCTGATGTAGACGAAGTCCTCGTTCGCCGGGATAATGGAGTGCTTGGCTCCGAGGCGTGTGAGTTCGTTCACCCAGCGGAAGGTCTCGCCGGGTACCCACCGCGGCCACGGCGCCTTCGTGATGATGTCGCGGCGCACTGCCGTCGTGGCATCGTGGTAGGCGTTCTCGTGGTTGTGCCTGGAGCGCCACCAGGACTCCTCGGGCAAGCAGAGCACATGTTCTTCGTGCAGCGATGCGATGTCTGCGCCACCCTCGAGGATGAGCTGCGCCTGCCGCCGAAGCCGGTTCGGAGAGTACCAGTCGTCGTCGTCCATCTTGGCGACGACGTCGCCCTTGGCCGCCAGGAATCCGGTCTCGAACTTGATCGCTACGTGACGGGAAGGAGCGCGCACAACGCGCAGGTCCGGTCCCGTCGGAAGGTCGACTTCTTCTCCGGCCCCGAGTACGACGACCAGTTCACTGGTAACTCCGATGTGCCCGCGACGCCACCTGGCGATAGATGCCCGGACCATCTTCTCCCTGCCCGGGTACGTCAGCATCACGCAGGAGACGAGCGGAGGTGAGCCCATGCATGCGATGAGTACCACGTCGAGAGGGAGCGGACAAGCGGAGAGGAGCAGGGGAGATGCTAGCCGGCGTCGCGGTCGTTCATGCAGACGACGTAGCCCTTGCCGGCCTTCTTGATGCCGACCACCTCGACCGAGGAGTCGTTGACGTACTCGACGCCCTTCGCGAACGCCTTCGCGGCGGCCATGGTCGAGAAGTTGCGCTTCACGTTGCACCGGGAGGAGGTCTTCGTCGTCGCCATGCGCGCATGATACCACGTCTCACTTCCTAGACAAAGTCCGTGTCCGGCCTGTACGATGGCCACATGAGCAAGAGACTCGCAGGCCTTCCTGACCGCAAGCTGACCGCCGAGGAGCAGGAAGCCCTCCGGCGCTTCGAGGAGAGCGACCAGGCGAAAGCCGGCTGCGATCTCGTCATGTTCCACCGCGGCCCCGACGACCCCGGCTACGACAAGGCCCGCGTCGTTGTGACCCAGCGCTGCGACGACCGCAAGCTCGTCGACGCCACGCGCTGCCGCATGGGGGGCAAGACCTGGAAGAGCATCATCCGCAAGAACATGGACCGCGGCATCAAGCCCCCGTGCGCGTTCGTCCCCGCTCGACTCATCCCATGCGCGCCGAAGGAGAAGCCGAAGAAGCCGCCCGGCAACCGCTCCGGTCGTGGTCCCCGGTTCGAGGGATGCGAGAGGTTCGACGTGCGCGTCAACGGCGTCCGCGTCGAGACAGTCGCCGACTTCGACGAGGCCCAGCGCCGAGCGCAGCTGTGGCTGTCCGAGGACCAGCGCCCCACCAAGGGGGACGACGTGGTCCGCATGGTGTCGCATCTTCAGCGTGGGCAGCGTACGTCGTGGGTGTCGCCGGCGTGCCAGTCGTCGAGGGTCATTTGGAGGGCGAAGTGAGCAACCCGCTGCAGGACGCCAAGGACAAGGGCTGGCCGATCGTCGTCTCGTACGGCGTCGGAGTCGACTCGACTGCCATGCTCGTCGGGATGGCCGCCCAGCGCATCAGGCCCGACCTCATCCTCTTCTCGGACACCGGCAGCGAGTGGCCGGACACCTACGCCTACCTCAAGGTGATCGGCCCCTGGCTCGAACGCGTCGGGTTCCCCCTCATCACGGTGACCCGCTACAAGCCGACGGAGAAGATCAACGCGGCGACGTACGTCAGCCTCTACGACAACTGCATCAACAACCAGACCCTGCCAGGACTGGCCTACGGCAAGAAGTCGTGCTCGATGAAGTTCAAGCGCGAGCCGATGGACAAGCTCGTGCTCGCGTCCTTCCGTGGAGTGGAGAACATCGCCCGGTGCATCGGCTACGACGCCGGTCCCATCGACAGCAAGCGCGCATGGAAGATCGCCGACGAGAAGCCGTTCCGCTACGTCTACCCGCTGCGCGAGTGGGGGTGGGCGCGTCCAGAGTGCATGGAGCAGATCCGCCGGGCCGGCTTGCCGGTGCCGCACAAGAGCGCCTGCTTCTTCTGCCCCGCGATGAAGCCGTCGGAAGTGCGTGACGTCGTCGAGCGACACCCCCACCTTGCCGACATGATCATCGCCATGGAGGCGGCGGCCATCCCGTGGCACGCATCTCGTGCCGAGCGCGGCATCGAGGACGAGGGAGGTGGAAGCGGGAAGACGACCGAGGGGTTGTGGGGTCACAGGAGGAGCTTCGACGGGCGGCCTGGAACCATGACCGAGTACATCAACAGCATCCGCGCCGGCCGCCTCGACCCGTGCATCATCGACGCGGCCGACGAGACGGCTGCGACTCTCGCCGGTCCGTACTGCCCCTAGCGATCGTCGTCAGCGCCAGGCTCGCGGTCGTCGTGCGGCGGCGGCTGCGGACCCATGTCGCCCTTGGCACTCGCCGGGGCGCTGGTCTTGACCTCGGCCTTGGGACCGGCCGCGGGGGCCGAGGCCGGAGCAGCGGCGGGCGCAGGGGCTGAAGCAGCCGGGGCGGTGCCGGCAGGCTCACCGGCATCGGCAGCGGTCTTCCTCGCCCGCTTCGCCTTCAACTCGGTGGCGAGCTTCTCGGCCCGCGACGACCCGGCCTCGGCGGCGGCGGCGACGGACTCGCCGAGCATGGGCAGGTCGCCCACCTGGACGGCGTCGGGGTCGTCGAGCGCGTTGTCGTGCTCGATGATGGCGGCGAGCTTCTCATTGTCCGTCGGGAGACGCTTGATGAGCCGCTTGATGACCGTCTTCTTCGCCATCTCCTCGTAGTCGGTCTTCCAGGGGCCGTTGCCGTTCATGCCGCTCTGGCTGCGCGCACGGATGCCGTCGATCTCCTGCACGTTCATCGCCTCGAACTGCTTCGCCCCGTTCTTCGTCTCGGCGACGGCGTAGGCGCCGATGAAGTCGCCGCGGGCGTCGCTGTCGAAGACAGGACGGTGGACGATCTTGTCGTCGGTCCCGTACTCGATGTCGAACTGCTCGGTCGAGTACACGCAGCGCGCCCAGATGCGCTGCAGCCGATCGTCGCGCATGGCGACGGTGATGAGGCCGCGGTAGCTCGGCTCGAACGTCGCCTCGGTCACGCCGGTGTGCTTGTTGCGCCGGGGGATCAGGTAGCCGTGCTGGAGCGGCGTCTCGGGCTCGATACCCATCTGCGCCGCCTGCAGCAGCGACAAGAGGATCGAGGTCGGCGAGCACTCGAGAAGCTCCGGCCGGCGGCTCGAAGCGACGAGGGCGATGCGGACCAGGCGCTCAGGGTTCACGAGCCGACCGGCCATGCCGGCGATGCTCGGCAGCGCCTTCATGAGCATCGTCTTCAGGTTGCCCTGGCGCTCCAGCGCCATCTTGTTCCTCTGCTCGAGGGACGTACCCTGCTGCGCGTTGTTTCCGTTCTGCTGGTTGCTCATCTTCGTGGCTCCTCTTGTTTCTGCTTCGCCTACTTCGTCTTCGTCGTGACGCTCAGAACTCGAGATCCGCTCTTCTGGTACCGATCGGCGACGGCCTCGTCGGTGAGCGCCTTCAACTCATCCGAAGCGTCGATGCCGCTCGCGGCCGACATCCTACCGATGGTGGCGCGCAGCTGCGCGGCCAGGCTCTTCGCGGCAGCCTCCCAGTCGACACCGCGGCTGCGCTGCGTCTTCCACGTCGCCGTGCCCCACGGGCCGCGCATGCCGGCGTTCATGCCGATCATCGCCTTCAGCATGCTGCCCGCCTCCTCCTTCCTCCTCTTCACCTCACCTTCCTCGTCGAGCGCGGCCAGGTACTCGAAGGCGAGCTTGGCCGCCGCCGCCGGCGCCGACACGATCTCCTCGTTCTCCTCTCTCGGGAACGTGTGCTTCAGCCACCTGCGCGTCCCGTCGCTGTCGTCGATCGGCGGGCGCACCCGCGGCACCACGAACGTCTCCCAGAACTCTCCGACCTCCTCGAGCATCGAGGAGATGAGGTCGTCGTTGCGCTTGACGGTGTAGACCCGGAGCTTGCGCTGGTCGAGGAAGAACGCCACGAGGACGGCCTCGTCCATGCCGGTCACGGCCAGCTGCCACTGCACCTGTATGAGGTAGTAGACCGGGAACTCGTCGCTCCCCTCGGGGCCCCAGTCGTCGCCGAAGTGCCCCACCGTCTTGATCTCGCACACGCGCTTGCGCCGGCGGCCGGCGGTGAGCACGAAGCGGTCCGGCGTCGCCAGGGCCCAGGGGAACTTCGGGTGGCGCAGCGTCTCGTTGCAGCGCTGCAGGAGCACCTTGTACTCGTCGGCGTACCAGTCCGCGACGGCGTCCTCGAGGCGGTTGCCGGCGCGCATCGCGTCGTTCTCGCGGTTCTCGCCGATCCCCACCTTGTCGCACCACACATCGACCCGCGTCCTCCAGGGCGACATGCCGAGCACCGCGGCGACCTCAGAAGCCCCGACGCCGCTCCGACGGACCTGAAGCTGTTCGGTGGTGAGCATGAGTACAACCTACCAGAGGGGTCTGACACTCGCGTGCTCACCGACGGTAATATGATGTTCGTGCATGTCGCCGTGCGCGATCTACTTGACAACCACCGGACTCCTGGTGAAACTCGGCTCCATGGCGAGCAGGCTCCCGTACCGGCCATTCCAGATCGGAACAACGATTCGTCGAGAGCGCGAGAAGTCCGGCGTCACCCAGGTGCAGCTGGCGAAGGTCCTGAGAAGATCGCAGGAGTGGGTGTCTCGAGTCGAGACGGGGGACTGCGCGGTGAACGCCGACATCTTGCCGACCATCGCCGAGGTGCTCGGCTGCTCGGTCCAGTGCCTGTTCACGCTGACCACGGCCCGCGCCGCCAGGGCGGCCTAAGCGCTCGGCACGCCGACACGTAGGGCGCCTCCCAAACGAGGCGCAGTGGCCAGTTGTCGCCGCAAGGGGGTTCGAGATGAAGGCCGAGAAGATCTCCGTCGGGATGCTGGTCGACTACCACTCCATCATCGGCGGGCCGGTCACCAAGGCGTGCTGCTGCGTGACCGAGAAGCCCTTCGACGCATCCGACGGGCGCGGTCGGCGGCGCAACTGGGTCGTGTTCGTCGAGGGAGTTCGCGGTTACGTCTCTTGCGACGCGCTCACGCCGGCCGCAGAGCACAAGATGCCGACGGAGCCCAGGCCGTGACCTACCTCGAGGCCGTGCGCGAGTTCGCGCGCAGGCGACGTCGGCCGCGTCAGTCGTTCTCATCGCTGATGGAGGAGATCACCGGAGACGCCAAGAACCAGGCCGTCTGGGACAAGATCGCCGAGCGGGCATCCATGTCGGCCGACAACGACTGGCTCGAGGCCGGCAAGTGGCTCAACAGCTTTAGGACCAAGGAGCAGCTGGTCGACGCGCTCCTCGCAAAGGTGACGCCATGATCAAGGTTCACGGGGCCAGTGACGATCTCGTCGAGGTCGAGGGCGACATCGAAGAGGAGTTTTCCTACGACGACGAGAAGCCCGGGTACCTCGGCTTCTCCGACGGCACCGTGCTGCGCATCAGCTATGACGGCGTCTGGCACATCAACCTCGCCATCAAGGGCTCCTCGGCGTTCACTCACACGCCGGCCGAGGGCGAGGACACCGACAACTACAGCGACGTCGTCACGCTCGACGGCGCGATGAAGTGGGTGGTCTTCGGGGAGATGGCGAAGTGACGCTGAACAAGCTCTACCGCGAACTCGGCAAGCTCATCGACAAGGGGCACGGCCGCAAGACGGTGGTCATCGACAAGCGGACGTTCGCCCACCCCCTCGAGGACGACGGCCTGTGCATGATCGACGTCGAGGGAGTGGATTCGGCCTTCTTCAGGCGCCTCGACGATGACGGCTCCACCGCTCTCAACAAGGACGGCAGCGAGAGGACGATGAGCGCAGTCGTGCTCACCGGCGGAAGCGAGCCCAGGGCGTGACCGACGAGAAGAACAGCGACGGGACGACCCACACGGTCGTCCTCAACGGCGACGTCATCGAGCGGATGGCGACGGGCAGCCTCGTCGGCAAGATACCCTCCGTCGACGGCCTCAAGAAGCTCGTCCTCCTCTTCGAGGAGACGTCCTTGTCCTGGCGCCAGAGGCACGGCGGCCCGAACATGTGGATTGTCCCCGAGTACACCATCGCGTGCATCATCGACGACATCTTGTGGCTGCAAGGCCACGGCGTGGTCGTCGAGACGAAGATCAAGACCGTCGACGATGAGGTGCGCCATGCGTAGCGAAGGAGCGCGGCTGATCGCCGAGGAGCGCAACCGGCAGGTCACGGCCGAGGGCTGGACGGCAGAGCACGACGACCAGCACCCCAAGGGGACGATGGCGCGTGCCGCCGCCTGCTACGCGCTGTCTGCGGCCGGACTCGGCGTCCGGGCGTGGGGGATGTGGCCCTGGGACATCGACAGCTGGAAGCCGAAGACAGATTCCAGCACCGACGGGCGCCTGAGCGACCTCGTGCGCGCCGGCGCCCTCATCGCCGCCGAGATCGACAAGCTTCTGCGGGAGAACAAGAAGAGCCATGGCTGACAAGCTCACCCGCCAGGGCGTGCGCAACCTCGACATCAAGCCGAGGAACGGGAAGCGCCCATCGTCGGAGCACTGTGTCCACAGGTGGGAGCATGACCCCGACTGTCCGTGCGACAGCAATGCGTTTTTCCAGGGACTCGACGAGTGCATGAACATCTGCCGGCGCTGCGGTGCGGTGCGCGGAGGACTGCATTGACCGAGAAGCCGATCATCTTCTCCGGCCCGTTCGTGCGCGCCATCCTCGACGGCAAGAAGACGATGACTCGTCGTCTCGTCAACATGAAGCGCCTGCGCGTGAGCCTCCCCCAGCGGGTGATGTCAGAGCCGCCGATCATGATGGCCGGTTTGGGGAAGGTCGCCAACGCCGCCGTCTACAACGCGCACCTGAACCCGCAGGGCGCCGTCTCGGTCGTCTGCCACGACGGTGGTTTCCTCGGCGTCAGGCCTGGAGAGTTCAACCTCAAGTGCCCGTACGGGTCGGGAAGGACGATTCTCGCCCGGAACAGCGAGGTCGGCAGGAGCGGTGTCTGGGAGATCTTCCCGTCCTTCGCCCGCCTGTGGGTCCGTGAGGCGTGGGCCGTGCAGCACGCCTACGACGGCGAGCCGCCGCGGGTGATCCCGTCCGAACAGGCCCACCGTCACTACGCCGCCACGGAGAAGCGAGGCGGCCTGATGTGGCGCTCACCGCTCCACATGCCCAGGTGGGCCTCCAGGGTTTCACTGGAGGTCGTCAGCATTCGCCTCGAGCAGCTGCAGCACATCTCCAACGAGGACGCCATCGCGGAGGGCGTCGACGCCGTGCCGGTGGCCGACGTCCCGCGACAGTCCACGTTCAGCCAGCGGGACGACTTCGCCCAGCTGTGGAACCTGATGCACAGGAAGCCGGGAACCACCTGGGCCGACAAGCCGTGGGTCTGGGCGGTCTCGTTCCGCAGGTCCGAGGAGGTAACCAAGTGCCTCGCGTAAACGTCGAGACCAAGGCCCTTGCCGACCCCAGGTTCAAGGTCTTGGGCAGGCTCCTGGGATCATCCCACTTCGACGCCCTGGGACGTTGCATCGCGGTCTGGCACTACTGCCTGGACAAGCAGGTTCACGGGGTGAGCGGTTCCATGCTTGACGCGATCTCCGAGCAGGAATCCTTCGGAGATTCACTCGTCAAAGCCGGCCTGGCCGAGAAGACAGAAGACGAGCAGTATAGAATCTGCGGACTTAGCGGGCGCATCGAGTGGCTAGGAGCAAAGCGCGAGACCGCCAAGGCCGCAGCCGACGCACGGTGGAGCAAGAACAGAGAGCATGCGTCACGCATGCGTGATGCATCCGACAACGCATCTAAGAAGTCGAAGGGTAAGCCGGAAGACAAATCGATGCACGGTGCATCCAACCACGCAAGCGCGACGCATTCCACTACGGATGCGTCACCGATGCTGGATCTATGCGCTCCTTCTCCTTCTCCTTCTCCTGTTCTAGAAGATCTTCCGGAGTCCCCTGACGAGGTGGATGACACTCCAGACGCCAGAGACCTCCGAACTTCGGTGGACCGCCTGCTGGACTACCAAGACCAGATGCGATCTTCCTGCATCCCCAGGTCTCAACCCTTGAAGAGGACTAGAGACGCCATCAAGGACGTCGAGAAGATCCTGACTGCCGGATACTCCGAGTCCGACTGCCGGCTCGTGCTCGAGGCCTATGCCTCTGAAGCCAGAAGGACCAAGCAGACGAAGTGGTTCAACGGTGAGACCAACTGGAGGATCGACAACTTCCGCCGGACCCTGGGACAGTGCAACGGTGCCGGTGGAGAGGAAGCAGACTCCCAGTCGTCGAACACGTCGTCCTCTTCGGGATCGGCGTCGTACGAGGTGGACTGGGACGAGATCGACAATCTCGGCACCAGGGAGGACGAGTACAGGTCACGCGGCCTTCCGATCCCCTGGATGACCGATCCCCGGCGATGGGCGATGGTCGAGGACCGCTGTGGGCACAAGCTGGATCCGTGCGGCCCTGGCACCCACGACGCCATGGGCAGGCGGCTCAGGATCGCGTGATGAACAGCGGCCCTCTTCCCCCGATGGCTACCGAAGCCGAGCGCGCACTGCTCGGCGCGGTGATTCTCCGTGCCGGAGAGGTTCTCGACCGATGCGAGTTGCTGGCCGAGGACTTCTACGACATGCGGCATCGGGAGATCTGGAAAGCGATGCTCGCGGCGCAGGCCGATGGGCATCCTCCCGGAGACACGGTCGAACTCGAGCGTAGGCTGGGCTCGAAGCTCGACGCCGTTGGAGGCCTGAAGTTCCTCTCGTCGCTCGTCCAGGGCGTGCCGACGGCCGACAACGCCGAACACTACGCCAAGATCGTGCGCAACGCGTCGCTCCGTCGTCGGTTGTACACGGACCTCGGCGAGCTTCGCGCTCGCATCTTCGAGGAGGACGACGCCGACGAACTCGTCGGGGCCGGGTACTCCATCCTGGGCAAGGTATCGGCTCGTGTTGTCGACGGCGCTCGTCCGCTCCACGAAGTCATGAAGTCGACCTACATGGCCATCTCGAAGGCCATGGACGAGGGCGGGACGTTCGGCCTTCAGACCGACCTTGTCGACCTCGACTTCTTGATGGGCGGTTTGCGCCTGGGCACGACCACCATCCTCGCCGGCAGGCCGAGCCAGGGGAAGTCGGCGCTGGCGCGGACGATCGCCGACAACCTCAACGCGAAGGGTGTCGGCGTCCACTACTTCTCCCAGGACGACTCTGACGAGACGCTGTGTATCCGCTTGCTCTCTGACCGCGCCAAGGTCGACCTGGGGCGCTTGTCGTCGGCGAAGCTCATCAGGTCTGACATGCCGTCCATCTTGAGCGCATCGAACGAGATCTGCGCGAGGAAGCACTGGCTGATCGACGCCACCGGCGGCATCACCTCGGCGCAGATTGTCTCTCGTGTGCGCCGGCACCTGCGCGAGAACGAGACGCAGTTGGTCGTCGTCGACTACGTGCAGCTGCTGCGCGAGCCGCAGATTCGCGAGCGTCGTCTGCAGGTGGAGGAGAGCGCTCGTGCTCTCGACGAGTTGGCCAAGCGGGAGCAGGTTGCGGTGCTTCTGCTCTCGCAGCTGAACCGCGAGTCGACGAAGGGCGACGAGAAGCGGCCGTCGCTGGCGTCGCTGAAGGAGTGCGGCGCCCTCGAGGAGATCGCCCACAAGGTCATCGCGGTCCACCGGCCGGAGATGTACGAACACGACAAGGAGCGCAGGCGGGAACTCGAGGGGCGGGCCGAGATCTTGCTGCTGAAGAACAAGAACGGGCGCACCGGCATCGTCGACATGTTCTGGGACGGCTCGACGGCGACGTACAGGCAGAAGACGCAGGGGAACAGGAGCCAGACCTCGTGAGCGACTACGACGACAAGAAGCCGGCGCCGGCCCGTCAGTGCCACTTCACCATTGAGAAGCGGTACGAGGGGCAGCGGTACGTGTTCTCACGCGACCGCTGCAAGAACAAGACGACCCACCAGAGCGGGTACTGCTGGCAGCACCGAGGAGGGCGACCGTGATCTACGACCTCAAGATCCGCATGCGCGACGGGAAGTGGTCGCTGTGGATCGGCGACCCGAAGGACCAGTCGTCATATTGGAACGTCCACGACTACGACGAGCGGCCCACGGAAGAGGATCTCGACATCGTGCGCCGCTCGTTCGAGATGGGATCCGAGTTCACTCACCATCAGTATCAGACCATCAACGCCGCCCTCATCGACCACAAGGTGCCCGACTACCCCGAGGACGAACCGCCGCTGGCCACCAAGAAGAAGAGGGCGAAGTGAGCGACGAGACCGACGACGCCATCAAGTGCGACGCCATCGACGAGGACTGCCACGGGGACGTCGTGTACGAGTGCTCCTGCCAGCGGTGCGCTCGTGAGCCACCAGACGAGCGCTTCCACAGA